>Ga0207698_10000511_pt1 | contig 22568 bp, 18 predicted proteins | sample KBSCornC22_FD_184298 | JGI IMG/M metagenome (GOLD analysis project Ga0207698, IMG submission 184298) | Corn rhizosphere microbial communities from Kellogg Biological Station, Michigan, USA - KBS Corn C2-2 (SPAdes) (version 2) | ecosystem: Host-associated > Plants > Roots > Rhizosphere > Soil ... | reverse complement strand
GGCGTACGGACTCTACGTCGATCCGCGCAGTCAACTGCTGCGCTGGCGCAAGCCGGTGCCGCGCCAGCATCTGACGCTGTCCTTCGACAACCCACCGGAGACGCACGCGCTCGGCGACAACCGTTTTCGCGCCAAGCGCGGCGGGCTATGGTTCGAACTCGACGTGCGTTGGCTCGCATTGGAAACACTGCAGAGAACGCCGTTCGATTTCGAGTGGAATGGCATGCGCTGCGTCATCACCCGCAAGCACTCAATGAACGCGCGCTCACTGCGCGCGGCAGGACTCACGAACGACGCCTGATGCCGAAACGCGCGGGCAGGAAGAACCCGACATGAAGACGCGAATGGAATCCACGATCGAACTCGACGGCGCCCAGGGCGAAGGCGGCGGCCAGATCCTGCGCACGGCCTTGAGCCTGTCGATGCTGCAAGGCAGACCCTTGCGGCTCGTCAACATCCGCGCCGGCCGCAGCAAGCCGGGCCTCATGCGCCAGCATCTGGCGTGTGTGCGCGCGGCGGCAACCGTCTGCAATGCCGCAGTCGACGGTGCGCAGATCGGCGCGACGACGCTGCATTTTCGTCCGGGCGCGATCCGCGGCGGCGACTACGAATTCAAGATCGGCACGGCGGGCAGCACGATGCTGGTATTGCAGACCGTATTGCCGGCGCTGCTGCGCGCGGACAAGGCCAGCACGCTTGCGCTCGAAGGCGGCACGCATAACCAGATGGCGCCGTCGAGCGACTTCATTGCCGATGCCTTCCTGCCGCAGCTCGCGCGCATGGGCGCACCGGTGTCGATGACGGTCGAACGGTACGGCTTCTATCCCGCAGGCGGCGGTTGCGTGCGCGTCGCCATCGCGCCAGCGACATTGATGCCGCTCGTACTGCACGAACGCGGAAGCGCCGAAGGCATCGAGGCGACCGCGCTGCTGCGCAACCTGCCGCAGCACATCGCCGAGCGCGAACTCGACACCGCCGCCGCGCGATTCACGCTGACCCAGCGGCAGCGGCTCGATCTGCCCTCGGGCCCTGGTCCGGCCAATGCGCTCGTGCTGACCGCGCGTTTCGAGCACGTCAACGAAGTCGTCGTTGGACTCGGCGAACACGGCGTCAGCGCCGAGAACGTCGCGCGCGCGGCGAGCGACGAGCTGCGCAGCTATCTCGCCCACGGCGCGCCGGTCGGCGAGCATCTCGCCGACCAGCTGCTGCTGCCGCTGCTGCTCGCCGGCGGCGGCAGCTTCGTGACCGGCCGTCCGAACGCCCATCTGGAAACCAACGCCGCCGTGATCCGCGCATTCGGTGCCGCCGACATCGCGATCGCGCCCGACGACAGCGATCCGCAGCGGCGCTATCGCGTCACCGTCAAGGCGCGTTAAGTGGGGCGCGAGCGGGAAATTGACGGCACGCTGTCGTCAATTTCTCCGGTGTTCTCTCAGGTGTTCTTCAGCGCCTCGTGGATGCGGCCCGCGACAATTGCATCCTCGAGATAACCGGCGATACCGTGGCGGTTGTCGGTGAAGTTGTCGATGTCGGTCTTGTTCTCGATTTCCGGATCGATCTCGAAGTTGTCCCGGTCCAGCGGATACAGCGCGACGACATCGCGCGGGTCCATCGCGTTGAACCAGCGACCGACCATCGGCGGATGACCAATCGGCGCGAAGCCATCGCGGATCGCAGTGATGCCGAGCGGCGACCCCAACGTCACGAACAGCGGCACCTTCCAGCGCCGCCCTGCGGACAGCTTCGCCAGCATCTTGTACGCGACGACGGTGCCCAGCGAATGGCTCACCACGACGATGGGCATGTCCTCCGCCATGGCGGCGCCCACACCCTCGTCGATCACGCGTGCGATGCTGTCTTTCTTAAGATATTTGTATACATCTTCTGTAGCCAGCGCGATGCTCCTGCCGCTCGCGCCGGGGATCTTGCGGTCGATGGCGACCAGTGCACGCTGTACCCATTCCCAGTTGGCAATGCCGCGGCGGATGACCGCCTCGTCACCGGCGTCGTCAATGTCGTCCTCGGAAATCCCCAGCTGCGCCACCGCATCGGCCACGACGGCATGCATGAAGGCGCGAAACGGCGCGGCGCTGTCCGCTGCGCCACGCATGATGACGTCGGCCATCTGGTCGGCCGGTTTCCTGTCCTCGACGCGATCGAACAGCGCGTCGCCGTAGTAGGGGAAGCGAATGTCGGTTTCTGCGATCGCCAGCTCGAGTCCGCTCTTGGCCATCCCCGTGCGCAGCGAGGCGACCCAGGAATCCTTGAGCTTCTGCGCGTTCTTGCCTTCCTGCGCGCGCCCGTGGACGAAGACTAGTCGGGTTGCCATGGCTGTGCCTCACGAAACAGGGTTGATCGAAGGTGCGCGACGCCACGCGGGTTGAACACGCTCCACAGCGAATCGGTCAGGCTCTGCTGCAAGGTATCGTCATCCTGCAGCGGTAACGCGATACGCCGCGCGCGCAGGTAAGCCCAGCCCTGCGCGAGTAGCGGGAAGGCGCCAAACAGCGGCGGCCACTGCGCGGGCGTCTTGCGATCGAGTTCACCGGCCAGCATCGCGACGTCGAACAGCGATGCGTCAAGGTCCTCTGCGAGGTACCGGTTCATATCGCGGAGCTGCACGGCGGCATGCAGATCGTTGTAGGCATACGCGGCGTAGACCGACAGCGACGGGTTCATTCCCTTCATCTGCTGCAGGCGCAGTGCGAGCGTGGCCGCCTGCTCGCCATTGAGGCGGAACGAACCGTCGCGGCTGGCCGACGCGACGACCTTACGCAATGCGCGGAGTTCACGGCCCTGCTCGCGGTAGAAGCCGGCGCGCGCCGTGTTCTCTGACGGTTCGTAGGCCACGTCGATCAGTTCATCGCCGTCGAAGTTGAGCGCCCCGATGAAACCCGGCAATACAGGCAGAACGACGCCATTGCCGTTGTCGAGCATCAGCAGCACGCTGGGCCGCGGCGTCGTCGGATTGACGCGCGCGATGTCGCGACCGCGGCCGACCTGCTGCACGCTCGCGCCGAGTGCATAGGCGACGTCGATACGCCTGCCTCGCAGCTTGAAGCCGCACTGGGTCTCGAATTCGACGGGTCCCGCCGACGCCGTGACCGACAGCGTGCTTGCTGCCGCGGTCGGATCGTCGATCGCGAGCGAAACGAGCGCCTCGAGCGCTCGCTTGGCGCTGCCGGGCGTGCTTGGCGACATCGAATATTCGAGGCCGATTTCCGGAGGATTTTCCAGGGATTCAGTGAGATCGAACTTAAGTTGCGTCAATCCCGTTTGCCGCAACAGCCAGGCTTCCGGTTCGGAAGTGATGATCGCCTCGGGCACCTGGATCACGCTGTCGCCGAGCTGACGCGCGGCAATTACTTCGGCGACTGACTGCTTGAGATAGTTGCGCAGTTTGCGCGGACGGATGTACGCAATGTCGGCATCGGCCTCGCGCGTCCAGTCGATCGCCGCGTCGGCCTCGAAGCGCAGCGCCTTGAGCAGCACCTGCGTATACACCGCTGTGAACCGGCGCGCGGCGGCTTCGGGATCACGGATCTCGTGCGCCGGGTTGCCGAGTCCCGTCGCATAGAACTGGTCGACGGGATTGCCTTCGCCAGGCGTCGACCAGCTCGGAAATATCTCCCCGCCCGTAATGTGCTGCAGCGGCGGCGCGTCGGCCATCGTGCGGCAGGCGTCGGAAATGAAAATCACGTGCGGGATACGGCTGTAGCGTGCGAGATACTCGCTTCCGCGTACGTTGACCGCCGCGCTGCTGCGCTGCGGCGCGTCGCTGAGGAGCCAGAACTCGCCCTGATTGCGATTGATGCCATGGCCCGCAAAATAGATCAGCAGCAGACTCAGGTTGCCGGGCTTGATCAGCACCTGGACGGCATCCGCGATCGCGTCGAATTTGACCGGGTCGTTCTCGTCGGTCAGTAGCACGCGCTTGTCGAATTGCTGCGCAACCAGCGCATCGTCGTGCAGGCGCCGCGCGCCAGCTGCCGCATCGCGCAGCCGTGGCAGATCGCCAGCCTTGTCGACACCGATGAACACGGCTGCCCTGACCATCGCTTCGCCCCCGTTCGCGATACTTTGTCAAAAGTAGATCAAGTCCTGCATAGCGGCAAGCCGCGTGACGACGGCAACGACTTGCGCGTCAGGAACCGCTGTATGGGTGACACGACTGAGGCCAGCCTCCCAGGCCGCGGCCAATTTCCGCAGTCAGGCGTACCCATACCCCTTCGCTTGGATTAGGCTTCGCTGCCCCTGGCCTCCGCGAGGAACGGCGTGGAATCGATCATCTCGGTTGCAAAGCTCAGCAAGACCTACAAATCCGGCTTCGCCGCGCTCAAGGACATCAACCTCGAGATCCGGCGCGGCGAGATCTTCGCGCTGCTGGGTCCGAACGGCGCCGGCAAGACGACGCTGATCAGCATCATCTGCGGCATCGTCAATCCCACCACCGGCACGGTGCTCGCCGACGGCCATGACATCGCGCGCGAATACCGCGCGTCGCGCAGCAAGATCGGCCTCGTGCCGCAGGAGCTGTCCACCGATGCGTTCGAGACGGTCTGGGCTACGGTGAATTTCAGCCGCGGGCTGTTCGGCAAGCCGCGCGACGCGGCGCTGGTCGAGCGCATCCTGCGCGACCTGTCGCTGTGGGAGAAGCGCGACGCCAAGATCATGACGCTGTCCGGAGGCATGAAGCGCCGCGTCATGATCGCCAAGGCGCTGTCGCACGAGCCGACGATCCTGTTCCTCGACGAGCCGAGCGCCGGCGTCGATGTCGAACTGCGCCGCGACATGTGGGCGATGGTGCGCGGCCTGCGCGAGCGCGGCGTCACGATCATCCTGACCACGCACTACATCGAAGAAGCCGAAGAGATGGCCGATCGCATCGGCGTGATCAGCAAGGGCGAGATCATCCTCGTCGAGGACAAGACCCAGCTCATGCGCAAGCTCGGCAAGAAGCAGCTCACGCTGCAGCTGCAAAGCCCGCTCGCGACGATTCCCGCGGAACTCGCCGACCAGCCGCTGGAACTCTCGGCCGACGGCACGGAACTCGTCTACACCTTCGACACGCAGGGCGAACACACCGGCATAGCGACGCTGCTGCGCCGCCTCGCCGACAATGGCATCGACTTCAAGGACCTGCATTCGAGCGAGAGTTCGCTCGAAGACATCTTCGTCAGCCTGGTGAGGACCCGCGCATGAATCTCTACGCGATCCGCGCGATCTATCGTTTCGAAATGGCGCGCACCGGCCGCACGCTGATGCAGAGCATCGCCTCGCCGGTGCTGTCGACATCGCTGTACTTCATCGTCTTCGGCGCCGCGATCGGCTCGCGCATGGGCGCTGTCGACGGCGTGGACTACGGCGCGTTCATCATCCCGGGCCTGATCATGCTGACGCTGCTGACCGAGAGCATCTCCAACGCCTCGTTCGGCATCTATCTGCCGAAATGGTCGGGCACGATCTACGAACTGCTGTCCGCGCCGGTGTCGTGGATCGAGGTCATCATCGGCTACGTCGGCGCTGCCGCGAGCAAGTCGGTGATCCTCGGCCTGCTGATCCTCATCACGGCCCGCTTCTTCGTCGCCTACGAGATCGCGCACCCGTTCTGGATGGTCGGCTTCCTCGTGCTGACCGCCGTCACGTTCAGCCTGTTCGGCTTCATCATCGGCATCTGGGCCGACGGCTTCGAAAAGCTGCAAGTGATCCCACTGATGATCGTCACGCCGCTGACGTTCCTCGGCGGCAGTTTCTATTCGATCACGATGCTGCCGCCGTTCTGGCAGAAGGTCGCGCTGGTCAATCCGGTGGTCTATCTCGTCAGCGGCTTCCGCTGGAGCTTCTACGGCGTGTCCGACGTCAACGCGGGCCTGAGCTTCGGCATGACGCTCGGCTTTCTCGTGCTGTGCCTCGTCGCCGTCTGGTGGATCTTCCGCACGGGTTATCGCCTCAAGAACTGACCGGCTCCCTACCGAAGTGGAATGGAGCGGCGTGCGGCTCCGCGCGACACTTAGCGCCTCTAACAGAGTACCTAGCCAGCTAACGCCGGTCGTGAAAGCCCTCCCCTTCAAGGGGAGGGTTTGGGTGGGCATGGTGTTCGCGCGATGCAGGCACGTGGCGGAAAACGCTCTACTGGCTCTAGCAGAAGCGTGATTTCCGATGAAGCAACATCAACACCATCCCCACCCAACCCTCCCCTTGAAGGGGAGGGCTGAATAGCTCGCAGCTTGGCTTTGGCCAGGGCATTTTGTTTGGCGCTTTACCATCCCCCCGTGGAACCATCGCGATGAAACCGTCACTGCAGCCCGGCCTGCGCTACACCCACACCTACGTCGTGCCGGCGAGCCGGACCGTGCCGGGGCTGTATCCGGAAGCGTCCGAATTCGTTGCGATGCCCGAGGTGTTCGCGACGGGCTATCTGGTCGGTCTGCTCGAATGGGCCTGCATCCTCGTGATCAATCCGCACCTGGACTGGCCGGCGGAGCAGAGCCTCGGCACGCATATCGACGTCAGCCATCTGGCCGCGACACCGCCGGGTCTGACGGTCACGGTCGACGCCGAACTCGTCGCGGTCGAGGGCCGCCGCCTGCGATTCACGGTGCGTGCGCATGACGGCGTGGACCTGATTTCCGAGGGCACGCACGAGCGCTTCGTCATCGACAAGGCGCGATTCGACGCCAAGGTCGCGTCCAAGCGTCAACCCTAGCGCGCCCGGTCCGCCGCGTCCGCTCGCACGGACTTCGCGCGCGATGGTGCGAAACTTGCTGGATCGGCGCGGCGGGATTTGCCTGCCGCGCACACCGCACCCACGGACGCTGCCATGACGATAGGACGATTCGCAGGCCTGCGCGGCCGCTTCCTGCTGCTGGTGCTCGGCATCTTTCTCGGTGTCGGCGCCGTCGCCGCGTTCGGGTTTTTCCTCGTCGCCGACAGCATCATCCACAGCCTCGGGGCCGGCTACGCGACGCAGTACGCGAATCAGTCGCGCGGACGCATCCTCGCGCGCATCCAGCGCGAACTCGTGCTCGCGCAAAAGCTCGTGGATTCGCCGCTGCTCAAGCACTGGGCGGCTAACGAGGGCGACGCCGAACTCACGCAGCTCTCGCTGGCGGAACTCGACAGCTACCGCAAGCTGTTCGACGACAAGAGCTATTTCTTCATCATCGACGCGAGCCGCAACTACTACTTCAACAATGCCGCGAACGAGTTCGCCGGCCGCGAGCTGCGCTATCAGATGAACCCGACCGACCCGACGCTGGCCTGGTACTTCGCGACGATGCAGAACGTCGACACCTTCGACCTGCATGTCGACAACAACCCGCAGCTCGGCGTGACGAAAATCTGGATCAATGCGATCGTGCGCGGCGACGACGGCCGCAAGCTCGGCCTCGGCGGCAGCGGGCTCGATCTGTCGGCGTTCCTCAAGGACATCGTGCGCTCGACCGATGCGGGCGTGGAGACCTGGCTCGTCGATCACGAAGGCCGCCTGCAGGGGCATCCCGACAGCGCGCTGATCGAGGCCAATGCGGCAACCAAGGACGAGACCGCGCGCAGGACCGCGTTCGGTCTCGTCGAGGACGCGACCGAGCGCGCGACGCTGAAGCGCGAACTCCATGCGCTGGCGCGCGAAGGCCGCAGCGCCACGGCGCAGGTCGAGCTGACCGTCGGCGGACGCCAGCGCCTCGCCGCGATCAGTTATCTGCCCGAACTGCGCTGGGCCACGATCGTGGTCGTCGATCCGTTCCAGGTCATCCGTCTCGCGACGTTCCGGCCGATCCTGATCCTGCTCGCGACTGCGCTGCTCGCAACCATCGTGCTCGTGTCGTGGCTGCTGAACCGGCTCGTGCTCACGCGCCTCGCGCGGCTGACCGGGCATACGCGCGCGGTCGCCGCGGGCCGCTACGACGCCGCGCTGACGATCGACCGGCCCGACGAGATCGGCGAGCTGACCGCCTCGTTCAACCACATGACCGAAACCATCGCCGACTACACGCAGAACCTCGAGGCGAAGGTCACGAGCCGCACGCAACTGCTGCAGGAATCCAATGCGCTGCTCGCGGCGAGTAACCGCAAGGTCATGGACAGCATCGAGTACGCGCGGCTGATCCAGTCCTCGCTGCTGCCCAAACCTGCGGAGATGACGCGCCTGTTTGCCGACCACACCGTCCTGTGGCTGCCGCGCGATGTCGTCGGCGGCGATTTCTATGCGCTGTATCCCGACGGCGAGGACGGCTGCCTGCTCGCGGTCGGCGACTGCACGGGCCACGGCGTGCCCGGCGCATTCATGACCATGGCGGCCAAGGCGCTGCTCGATCGCGCCGTGGCCACGCGCGGCATGGACGATCCGGCGGCGCTGCTCGACGATCTGCATCGCGGTCTCGAAGCGCTGCTCGGCGGACAGGCCGGCGGCAGCGACAACGGACTCGATCTTGCGCTGCTGCATGTTGCGCCCGGCCGCGGCCGGCTGCGCTTCGCGGCTGCTCGGCTGGCGCTGTGGATCGTGCAGGCCGACGGCAGCCTCGACACGCTCAAGGGCGAACGCCGCAGCATCGGCTACCGCCGCGGCGGCGCGACCGCGTTCACCAACCAGGACATCACACCCCAGCCGCAGGCGCGCTACTACCTGTTCACCGACGGCATCCTCGACCAGAATGGCGGCGCGCGCGGCGTCGCGCTGGGCCGCAGCCGGCTCGCCGAGGCGCTGGCACGCGCGGCCGGCGAGCCGCTCGCGGCACAGGGCGCCGCGCTGCAGGAATTGCTACAGGACTATCGCAACGGGCTGCCGCAACGCGACGACATCATCCTGGTCGGCGTGTCGCTGGACCGCCCTTCCCCGCATCCACGGAGTTCTGCATGAACTTGTTCGCTCTGAAAGAGCAGCTGCGCGAGGCCGGCATCCTGATCAGCTTCACCGGCTCGTTCAGTCACAGCATCATCGAAGAGCTCGGCACCGCGGTGAAGAAATATCTCGAAAGCGCCGAGATCCAGAAGACCGCGATGATGGATGTGTTCTCGGTCTACATCGAAGCCGCGCAGAATGTGCGCAACTACAGCGAGCGCCGGCGCGAGGCCGGGCGCACCGACAACGACGCGAGCATCGTCGTGATCGCACGGCGCGACGCGCACTACCGCATCTACGCCGGCAACGTGGTCGAGGAAGACGACAAGGCCGATCTCGGCGCGCGGCTGGACCGCCTCGCCGCACTCGACAAGGCCGGCCTCAAGACTGCCTACAAGGAACAGCTGCGCCGCGAGCGCGCGCCCGACGAAGGCGCCGGCCTGGGCCTGATCGAGATCGCGCGCCGCGCCAGCGCACCGCTGGAGTACAGCTTCACGCCGCTGCCCGACGGCCGCGCCTATTTCAGTTTGTGCATCGAGATCTGAGATGAGCCTAGAAAGACTGCACCAGAACGCCACGGCCTCGACGCCGGCGGTCGATTTCGATCCGGTCAGCGGTGTGCTCAGCCTCACCGGCGAGTCGTATCCGGAAAACGCGTTCGAATATTTCCGCCCGCTGCTGACCTGGGTCGCGCGCTTCGTCGACGAAGGCAATACGCCGATCGTGGCCGAGATCGCGCTGTCGTATCTCAACACCAGCAGCATCAAGAGCGTGATGGACCTGCTCGACCTGCTCGAATCCGCGCACCGGCGCGGACGCCAGGCCACGGTGCGCTGGAGCTACGCCGACGACAACGAGCGCGCGCTCGAAATGATTGAGGAATTCAAGGAAGAAGTGACCCTGCCGTTCTTCATCGTGCCGGTCAGCGGCTGACAGACGTGGATCCGACGCAACGACTGGACAGCCTGCTCGACGATGCGGACCAGCGCGACTCGGCCCTGGCCGAATTCTGCCGCGAACTGATCGCCGACCAGCAGCGCCTGCACCAGCGCCTCGAACGCATCAGCCGCATCTCCGACCGATACCAGGCCGACCTGCGCAATACCAACCGTGAACTTGCCGAATCCAACGCGCGCCTGACCGCCGCGCTCGGCGAAGTCCGCACACTCAGCGGCTTCATCCCGATCTGCTCGCGCTGCAAGAAGGTCCGCGACGATGGTGGATTCTGGGACGATGTGGAAAATTACCTTGGCCGGCATTCCGATGCGGTGCTCAGCAGCGGCTGCTGTCCGGCCTGCGCCGCCGCACAGGCCACCGTTCCCGCCACGCAGACGCTCGCGACGCGCGACGGTGAAGATCCCGGTGAAAGCGCGCGGCTCGACGGCATCCTCTCCAATGCCGCGTGGAACGAGCATCCGCTGCGCGGCGAATACCAGCGCCTGAGCCGCGACTACCAGAAACTCGGCCGCCGCCTGCACAAGATCTCGCGCATCAGCGACGGCTTCCAGACCCAGCTCAAGGAACTCAACCTCGCGCTCGCGCGCGCCTCGCGCACCGATACGCTGACCGGGCTGTCCAACCGCCGCGCGCTGCTCGAACGCCTCGATGAACAGGCCGCCGCCGCGCCGCGTGAACGCGGCTTCGCCGTCGCGATGATCGACGTCGACCACTTCAAACGCGTCAACGATTCCCTCGGCCACGCCGCCGGCGATGCCGTGCTGCGCGCGCTCGGCGCCATCCTGCTCGCGCTCGCGCCACCGCTGGCCCTGGTCGGACGCTGGGGCGGCGAGGAATTCCTGCTCATCGTGCCCGACACCGCAAGTGTCGACATCGCCAGCGTCTGCGAGCGCATCCGCGCCGACTGCGAAGCCGCCGTCGCCGAACACAACGGCCGCCAGATACGCATCACCGTCAGCATCGGCATCGCACTCCACGACCGCGCCCTGTCATTCGAAGACACCCTGCGCGACGCCGACCGCGCGCTGTACGCGGCGAAGTCCTGCGGGCGCAACCGGGTGATGGCCAGCGACGAGTTGTAGCTCCGCCGCACGCGAACGTACGGAAAAAGCCTGCGGCTAGGGCTTTCAGCCGATTCCGCGCATCGAACCGGGACGCTAGACTCGCTCCCGGGGAATCCGCCGGCCGCCGCATTCACGCGCACCGGCGATTCGATTGGGCCGCAACGGCCGACATCGTTCAGGAGTAACGCTTATGCGCAGCATGCGCTGGAACCGGCTGTTCGTCTTTTTCGCGGCGCTGCTGTTCGCGCCTATCCTCATGGCGCAGGCGCTGCCGGCCGACACCGCGCAGTCACCGGCCGATATCGCCGCGGCCACTGCGTGGGACAAGGCCGCAAAGGCGATGCAGGCCGGCCCGCGCACACTCGACCTGCGCGGCCAGGCCACGCTGAAACTGCCGGAAGGCTATGGCTACATTCCGACGGCCGAGGCCACGGCGCTGATGGAAGCGATGGGCAACAGCAGCGACCCGAATTTCGTCGGCCTGATCGTGCCGACCGCGGAGGCCAACGGCGACGGCTGGATGGTGTCGGTCGACTACAACCCGGCCGGCTACATCAACGATGACGATGCCAAGCACTGGAATGCCGACGAGCTGCTCGAGAGCATCAAGGAAGGCACCGAGGCCGGCAACAAGCGTCGCCAGCAGATGGGCATACCCGCACTCGAAGTCACGCGCTGGATCGAAGCGCCGAGCTATGACAGCACGACGCAGCGCCTGGTCTGGTCGGCCGAGGCACGCAACAAGGGCGCGCCGGCCAGTGACGACGCGACGGTCAACTACAACACCTACGTGCTGGGCCGCGAAGGCTATGTCGCGCTGAACCTGATCACGAGCGCCTCCGCCGTCGAGTCGCAGAAGCCGATGGCGCGCACGCTGCTGCGCCAGGTCGCCTTCATCGACGGCAAGCGCTACGCGGACTTCGACGCCTCGAGCGACAAGGTCGCCGGCTACGGCCTCGCCGCGCTGATCGGCGGCGTCGCGGCCAAGAAGCTCGGACTGTTCGCGCTGATTGCCGCGTTCTTCGCCAAGTCGTTCAAGCTCGTCATCTTCGGCCTGATCGCCGCGGCGACGGCGCTGAAGTCGTACTTCACGCGCAAGGGCTGATTCTTCCTCGGCGCTGCACGCGTTGATGCGTGCAGCGTTGCGAGGTGGATTGCGCAACAGCGGCCGGCTCTGCGCGACAGTTCCAAATATCCATTTTGATGTCCGGCGTAGAACAGCTTTTGCGGGTCGGCGAATCTCGCTTCGACTCTGCGACCGGCACCCGCCGTGCGAGGGATTGCCGACCGACAAAACGCAGTACGCGAAATCGCGACAGAACCTCGGCGCATCGCCTCACGTAAACTGACGGTCCCGTCCCCGGCGGGACAGGATCGCAAACATACGCCTGTAGCTGCCGCCAGCGGGACGACATGCGGGTATTCGCATTGGTCACCATCGATCGGCGTGTGGTTGCGCGAAATGCGTGTCTGCACAGAGACCGCACTGCGGACCGGGCAGGCCATGCGATAGCGAATCGCTACTGACGTATTCCGTGCGCGAGCCGAGGCAACGATGGCTCACCGCATGCGGCCTGGCGCAACGCCGGGCCGCTCGAATCGGCCGTGTCGGAATGGATCGACCGATCCGTCGCCGTCGATTCCTCGTCTGATCCGGAACATCCGGGGATTTGCTTCGGCCAACAGCCACTCAGCAATCCGACTGTGTTGTCGCCGCGTGACCCGCGACACCACGCCTCGAACACTCCCGCGCGGGTTCAAGCGCCATCTGGGAAAAATTCCAACGACGGCCTGTGTCCAGGAACCGTCGAATGCGCATGCCTCAGGCCCCGGTGGCGGCGGCGCACAGTCGCCAATCGGTGAACAGTCTGTTCACAGAAACGCCATCTACGTACCGTAGCGATTGGACAGTTTAGCAAAGTACCTTTCGCCGCTATTGAACTTCGAAGCAGGTGCGGCATTGGCCTGAACGAATTCGATGCACGGGTATGGCTCGCCAATTTCCGTGAAATAACTATCCCAAAAAATCGCAAAATTACGGAGATTCCATGAAGTATGTACTTCTCGGCGCGGCTCTGGCGGCTGCAACCGCCACCGCGTCGACGTCCACAGCCCGTCAATCCTCGGCCGATGCATCGCTCGCCGCCACAGCGGCGGCCCGAGCGGAGCAACTGGATTTCAGTCTCACACCGGCGCCGGCCGGCAGCCGGCAGCGCACCTGGGTGAAGTCTCCTTCGACCGTGCACAACAAGCGTGGCACCAGGGCGGCCACAGCGACGATGAACGCCCCGAACGCCACCGCCGTGTCGGCGCTTTTTCACGCGGAGCTTGGAACGCTCACAGGTTTGCTGCCCGGCAGCAACATGGTTGTCGATGACGTCAATTCCGCCGCGGACGGATCGACCTATTACCACCTGCATCAGCTCTACCAGGGACTGCGTGTCATCGGCGAAGACATCACCGTGCAGGTGGATTCGCGCGGCGAAGTACAGGCCGTGCTCGGCGGCGTGGTTCCGATCGAAGCACTGGATCTGCAGCCCGCCCTGACCGGAGCCGCGGCGGTGCGCACGGCAGCACTCGTCGCCGCCGGGCGCGAAGGTATCAACGTGCCCTCGCTTTCGCGCACGGCGGTAAGGATCGAGCAGGCGCCAGCTCTGGTGATCGTGGCCATCGCTGGCATGGAGCCGCGGCTGGGCTGGGAAAGCAGAATCCGCGTGACATCAACGGGCAATCAGGCGGTCAGCGGGCGCGTGCTGGCTGATGCCGATACCGGAGATCTGCTGGGTTTCGAGAACGCGCTGCAGGGCTCGTCCATGCAGAAACTGTGGAACATGGGAGGCAGCTGCATAAATACCACGACAAACTTCCCGTTTGCCGCCGATCAGACACACGTGACGCTGCCAACCGTCAATGCGACGCTGGACGATGAACGTTTGGAAAACTGGCGCGCCGTGCTGGCCCAGCCGACGTATGTCTCTACGCTCTGGTTCACACTAAAAGATGTGAACACCATGTTTCAGGATGTCTTCGGGCGCAACAGTTTCGACGGCCGGGGCGGCGTACTAAAAATTTATAATCAGGTATTGATGGATAACGGCAGCGGCGTCGGCTGTTATGGAAATAATGCCTTTTTTGAGCACGTGAACAGCGACAGCCTGATCTTCGGGCAGGGCGATGCCACCAATGTCAACACGTCATTGACAGCGGATACAGCTTTTCACGAATACGGGCATGCGGTCACGAAATACACCTCGGGCCTGTTTCTCTATGCCAATACCGAATCGGCAGCCTTGAACGAAGCGACATCGGATATGTATGCCGTCATCGGCAAGGCGTGGCGCACCGGTTCTCCGGGCTTGAACGGCATAGAATTCGGGACGACTCCGGGACACTGGCTGTACAACGTTGGCTGGAAGGTCGGGGAGCCCGCGTTGGCCATGCGAACCCTGTCCGATCCTGCCGTAGATAACGCATACGATTTCTACGCGAACGTTGCCTATGCGCGCGCGTACTGCCAGCAGTCGTTCTGCAACCCGTCGATCCACTATACCTATATGGGGGTTCCCACCCTCGCGCTCTATCTGGCCGCGAACGGCGGCGTTCATCCCCGTGGGAAGACGACGCTCCGGGTTCGTACCCCGGTGCAGATGGTGCGTCTGTCGAAGTACTTCTACGAAGCCAACAGAACCCGCGCCGTTCCGCAGAACGCGACGTTCACGCAGCTTCGCAACGCGATGCAGCTGCAGGCGCGCGGCGCCGGTTTCAGTTGCGACGAATCGTCGATTGCCCTGGGCTTTCTGGCCGTCGGCATCGATGGCATCGAGCCTGCGGATCCGAAGGCCTGCATGTCCGATGCGCAAAAGCTGATAGCCGCACCGACTGCCCAGTTCCAGTCGGCGGACGGACCAGGATTCAACGATGCGGTATTCGACGCCGCGCTTTCCACCCAGCCTTCGGATTCGATCGGCCTTTACCTGTGGGAGTTCGGCGACGGCAGCATTGGCTATGGCCGCAACATCTCGCATAACTATGTGGGGCCCGGGAATTACAGGGTGAGGCTGCGCGTCTACGACACCTATGGTCGTCTTGGCGAAATCAGCAAGATCATCAATGTGTTCTGATCGGGATGCATCGGCGACCGGCTGACGCAATGCCCCGGAGCGCCGCGTGCATGCAAACAACGTCGGTCGCTTGCCGGTGCTCGGCAGCAGATCTCCACGACGCACCGAACGCCTGCTCCGCAGGCGTTCGGTTGTCGAGCCGTTGATTCAAGAAAGGCTGTGGAATCACAGGCAAATACGGATTTCGTACGCTCTACTGCGGCATCGCCAGATGGCTTGCGTCGAGCGCCTTGCCCATGCCGCGCGGCGTGGTCTGGATGACCGCGTCAGCGGGCAACGCCGCACCGCTATCGATGTGCGCCCAGACGCGATCGAGCGCGCTGTAGACATACGGCAGCAGCGGCACGTAGTTCGCGCCGTACTGCGGCAGGCCAAGGAACGCATCGAAATGCTGCGCGTGGCGCACCTGCCAGTAGCGCACGTCGGCGCCGCCGGCCTTGGCCATCGCGACATACGGCGCACTGGTGAACGCTGCGGGTATCAGGCCATCGTCGAGCCCGTGCAGCACGACGATGGGCAGATCCTTGCGCGGCAGGCTCGCGCGCGTTGCAGCGATGCCCTGCTTCACACGCGTCGCCGCGGCGTCGTTGCCGGTCCATAGCGCACGCAGACAGTTCAACGCATCGTGCGGCTCGGCGGGCTTGGCCACCTGGAACGCGACGCCGGCGCCCGGCGGAATGCCGCTCGCATCCGACCACCACGCCGCGCGTTCGGCGGCGGTACTCGCCCGCGTCGTGCCGTCGGCGTTTAGCGCAGAAAAACCGGTGATGCACGGCGATTCGCCGGCACCGTAGCGGCCGTAGGCCGAGGCATACGTCACGGCGACCGCGCGCCACAGGTCGAACGCGACGCTGATCGAACCGGCGCGCAGTGCTTCATCGGTCCAGCCGTTCGCGCGCAGCGCGTCATAGGCGGCGGCCTGTTGCGCCGCCAGGTCCGCGCCCTTGATCAGGCCCGACGCGACCGCCGCGGCGCAGCGCTTGTCCACGTCGGGCACGGCTGGGAATCCGAGCTTCGGCAGCGCGCACGGCATCAGCAGCGCCGCCTCGGTGGTGTAGTCGTAGAGCGTGCGTGCGCCGCTTGCCTCGACGTAGATGTTCGGCTCGCCCGCGACGACACCGGCCAGCCATTGGCCGTCAAGTTCTGCCGCGCGCAGCACGGCGCCGCCGCCGTTGGAAATGCCGACGGCGATCACGCGCGTGTTGTCGAACGTAAACGGCGCCTGCTGCGGCAGTGCTTCAGCCAGCGCCTGCAGACCGTATTCCGCGGCCTGGCGCACGTGACGGCCCCAGTCGGCTTCGGGATTGTCCTGCGAGTGTGCGTGCTTGAAGGCGATGCCGCTCGTGGCCGCGCTGTCGGGCTTGAACGCGAGCACATCGTCGGCACCGCCGAGCGTGCCGTCGATGCGCACGCCGCGCTTTTCGGCGAGATCGAAGTAGTCCGTGCCGGCGCCCTTGTCGGTGTAGGCAATCGCACAGCCCTTGGGCAGGGCCCACGGACCGGCCACCGCGATCGCGCCGTAAATGCCGCGCGAACCCGACGAAGCGGCGACGACGAGGCAGCGCTTCTTCGCATCGAACGCATCGGGAATCTGCGTGAGCACGCGATGCGGCTGCTTCGCGCCGGGCAGCGTGGCGAAGGCGTGGAACTCGCGCCCGGGCACGCTGGGTATGGCGCCGTAGATCGTGCCGAAACCACCAGCGGGAGTCAGATCCGCGATCCCGCGCCAGTTGGCCCAGAGCGCGCGGCGGCGCAGGTCCGCGGCGGTCGGTGCTTCGGGATTCGCAAATGGCGGCGGCGTCATCGCGCGCAGGCCGTCGAGGCCGAGGCCGGCGCTCAGAAGATCGTCCCCGTCGCGGTGCTCGCTGATGCGCTGGGCGGTGAACATCGCTGTCGTCTCCGCGGCGCGTGGCGGCGCCGTCTTGGCAGTGGGCGGAGGTGTCGCGGCAGGCGCTACAGCCGTGGGCGGCGTGCGCTCGCAGGCGCTCAGCAGGATGGTCAGGGCAAGGGCGGAAACGCGCGGTATCGATGCAATAGTCATTCGCCCACCCTACCAGGCCGGATATGCTCGGCTATCGTACTTTCGTACCACGCCGAGGCCCAGCCAGATTGCTAGGCTGAGGCATTGGAGACCTCGCAATGACCCAACGCTGCATCCTCATCACCGGCGCCGGCAGCGGCATCGGTGCCGGCATCGCCACGGAACTCGCCGCGGCCGGACACCATATCGTGCTGACCGACCTCAATCGCGCCGCGGTCGACGCCGTCGCCGCGCAGATCCTCGCCGCCGGCGGTTCGGCCGAGGCGCTCGCGCTCGACGTGACGTCCGACGACAGCGTCGCGGCCGCTGTCGCCGCGGTCACGCGTCCGGTCGACGTGCTCGTCAACAACGCGGGCCTTCAGCACGTCGCGCCGCTCGAGGAATTCCCGATCGACAAATGGGATTTCCTGATCCAGGTCATGCTCGTCGGCGTCGCGCGGCTGACCCGCGCACTGCTGCCCGGCATGCGCGAGCGCGGCTTCGGCCGCATCGTCAACATCGGCTCGATCCATTCATTGGTCGCCAGTCCGTTCAAGAGCGCCTACGTCGCGGCCAAGCACGGGCTGATCGGTTTTTCCAAAGTCATCGCGCTCGAAACCGCGAACACCGACATCACGATCAACACCATCTGTCCGACGTACGTGAAGACTCCGCTCGTCGATAAGCAGATCGCCGACCAGGCACGCACGCGCGGCATTCCGGAATCGCAGGTCGTCAGCGACGTGATGCTCAAGCCCATGCCAAAGGGCGTGTTCATCGGCTTCGATGAACTGGCCGGCATCACCGCGTTCCTGATCTCGCCGCCCGCGCGCAACATCACCGGCCATACGATCACGGTCGACGGCGGCTGGACCGTGCAGTAGCCGCGCGCGCGTACCGCCGCGGCGCGACTGCTACAGTGGACCCGCCATGCCTTCCCTGCTGATCGCCGACGACCATCCGCTGTTCCGCGCCGCGCTGCGCGGCGCCGCCGCCGATGCGGTGGCGGAACTGCAGGTGCGTGAAGCCGATTCGCTCGAGAGCGTGCTCGCGGCACTGGAACGCGAACCGGACATCGATCTCGTCCTGCTCGACCTGCACATGCCGGGCAACCACGGACTGGCCGGGCTCGCCGCGATCCGCGCGCAGCATCCCGGTGTTGCGGTCGTCGTGGTCTCGGCCAACGACGATCCGCGCGTCGTGCGCCGCGCACTCGACCACGGCGCCGCCGGCTACCTGCCCAAGAGTTCCGGCTTCGACGAACTGCGCGACGCGATCCGCACCGTGCTCGCGTGCGAGCAATGGCTGCCCGCGACGCTGCGCACCAGCGTCGCGCGCTCGCAGTCCTCGGCCCAGGACGCCGATCTCGCCGCGAGGCTGGCCAGCCTCTCGCCGCAGCAGTTCCGCGTACTCGTGCTCGTCGCCGAAGGACTGCTCAACAAACAGATCGCCGATCGCCTCGACGTGCAGGAACGCACCGTCAAGGCTCACCTCACGGCGATCTTCGACCGCCTCGGCGTGCGCAACCGCACCCAGGCCGGCGTGGTGCTGCGCGGACTCGAACTCAGCGATCCGGCGCGGCAGATCTAGATGGCCGCGCGTCAGACATCGACGTGCCTGCCGCGGACCGCGCGCGGGCGGAAAAACTCCGCGCCCGCAACGACGGCCGGGCTCCGCACCGGCCTCCGTCCTACGGATAGATCTCCAGTTCGTTGACCCGCACATAGCCCGGCTGGCTCGCCGATCCCGAACGGCCGAGCACGCGCACCGCCGTCGTCGTGATCGCCGGCAGGGTGTAGCTCAGTTGGGTCGCAGTGTTGGCGGTCGGGAACGACGGCGTGACCGGCAGATCCGCCCAGCCGCCACCACTGGCCGGCGGCCGCAGGTACTGGATGGCAAAGTCACGCAGCGGATAGCCGCTGGTGGTGTACAGCTTCACCCGCCCGAACGTGACTGCACTGCTCCAGTTCAGTTGTACCCATTGCGGCATCGGCTGGCCGTAGCCGTTGGTCCAGCTCGTGAAGCCGCCGAGTGCGGTCGAATTGTTGCCGTCGTTGATGCGCGCCGCGCTGTAGCAGTGTTCGCCGCTGCCGCTGCAGTATGTGCTCGACGCCGAGCTGCTCGCCGACCGCGCGAGGTTGCCCGTTGGCGGAACGACAACGGCGAGACTGACGCTGCGTTCCCAGATACGCAGAAAGGTTTCCGCCGACTGGTTCAGATGCGCGAGATAAGCCGGCGGCGTGCCGACGGCCTGCAGATCCGCCACCATCTGCGGCAACAGCCCGACATGGGCCAGTCCTTTCCTGTGCAACTCGTTCGGCGCGGTGCCACCGGTGAACTGCAGCGTATCGGCGCGGCAGGTCGCGTTGGGAGACACCAGCGACCCAGGCCGGTAGCGCGGCTTCATCTGTTCGATGAAGCCATTGAAATCGGCACCGAAGCCGACGTCGAGGCCCTGGTCGACCGCATACATCAGCGACTGGGCGAACGAACGCGCCGAACCCTGGCACTGGTTGGCCACCGCAGCGCCATAGGCCACGGTCGATTCCGGACCCGGCCGCAGGCCGACCATGCCGCCGGTGTCGGTGATCATGTGGATTTCTTCACTACGAAGATATTTCTCGTGGCGCTCCTCGTCCGGCGAGATCGTGTCCCAGGTGTGCATGTGCGAGTACAGCAGCGGGTAGTTGCCGTGCAGCCGGGCCAGGTCGTACGTCCCGGCAAACGCCTTGCGCGACAGATGCGCGACGTCGAGCAGCATGCCGCGATCCATCATCGCGTTGACCAGCCCCTGGCCGTCCGTGCTCAGGCCGCGCTCGTTGAGATACGTCTCGCCGTCGCAGTCACCGCTCGCCCCGGACGCGTTGCGGCAGACGATGTTGTCGATGTCGGTGATGTTCTGTCCGAGCCACAATCCCTCGACCAGGTTGGCGGTGTCCATGAGCTTGGGGATCGGCGCGGCACCGCCGAAACGGTTGTCCGCATGGTGGGTGACCTGGACCGAGCGCACGCCGAGTCCGCGCAGTTCATCGAGTTGCGCGAGATAGTCGCCGCTCGGAAACAGTTTCGTCGCCTCGACCGACAACACGAGCGCGAGCTTGCCCTGAGCGATCAGCGCACGCGCCTGCGCTGGCGTTTCGGCGATGCCGACCCAGCCGCTGTTCGCGTTGACGAAGCTGCGCGCGAACAGGGCCTGACGCCGTACGGATTCCATCTCGTCGCAGCTGTAGCGCCGGGCGTGCGGCGGCGTGTTGATGCACAGGAAGTTTGATTCGGCCAGCGATACCACCATGACACGCAGCCCGCCGGCCTGCGCCTGCTGCAGCCAGCCGCGCCACATCTGCTGGTGCGCGACGGCATTCCACATCGGCCATTGTTCAAAATGTTCCTGTGGACAGGTGCCGGGAATCGTAATGAACAGGAATTTCTTGCAGCGGCGCCGGTCGTAGCCGCGGCGTTTGCCCAGGTGCCAGCCGGTATCGTCGCCGATGAACTCCGAAACGATCGGAAACCGCGTCGCGGCATGGCTGTGCGTATTGAAATTGCCGTCGCAGCGCTGCACTGCGGTTTCCATCGGGCCATTGATCGTGCCCCAGAACCAGCGGCCTCCAAAGCTCTCCTCACCGGTCAGGTGCGAGTGCAGGTCGACGTAGCCGTCGACGGCCCAGGCACGCTGCGGCAGCAGGCATTGCAGCAGGAACAGGCCACCGATCGCGGCAAGGCGCAGCACGACATCGTGCCGGGCGCTCACTGCGGCTCTCCTTCGTCCGGATCGGCGACCGGCGGCACGTGATCGGTGAAGGTCAGCCGCGTCGCCGTGTTGTTCGCCAGGTCGAGCCGGTACGCCATCATGCCGACTGCGTTGCCGACGTAGAGCAGCCGTGCGTCGGCATCCAGCGCGAGCCCATGCACGCCGTCGACCGCGTCGACGTGCATCAGCACCTCGGTTGCGATGTCGCCGGTCATTGCGTCCTCGGTCACACGCACGACCTCCTCGCCGACGACGGTGATCGCCTGCTTGCCGCCTTCGTGCGGAATCTCCAGCGCCGGCGGATCGCCGAAGCTGGTCTGCAGCGTCGTCACGTCGTGCGCGCCCGCCACCAGTTTCTGCACCGTCTCATCGCCGCTGCTGGTCCACAGGAAACTTTGCGCCTCCACGTCGAAGCCCAGGCCATACGGCAGGTTGAGTCCACCGGCGATCGCTTCGATCTGCTGGCCGCTCGAATCACTGCGCAGGATCGCGTTCGCCGACGGGTCGGCCCAGTAGCGCTGCGCGGTCGCAATCAGGGTGTCGGACAGCACACCGGCCGGCCGCAGCCGGCCAGTGGAATCGGGCGAGACGTCGACCGAGCGGTGTGACAGGCCCCGCGCGGCATGGGCCGCGGACAGGGCCAGCATCACCAGCGCCCACGCGCAACCGGCACGCCGAATGAAATGGAGAGTCATCGGAACTTCCTTTGTGAACACTGCCGCATAGGGCCGCAACGGAAAAGCGCATGCCCGGACAGCCCGGGCATGCGCTGGCGCAGCGAATCAGTTCCAGGGATTGGCCGGCTGATCGCTGATCGCGACCCAGAAGCGGCTGGCGCTGCTCAGCACGCCCTGGCCCCACCAGGACCAGCCGCCGCCCGCATCATGGAACTCGCCCATGCGATAGGCGCCGCCGAAGGTCGATGCGCAGATGTTGTCCGCGACCGCACGCGACGTCAGCGACGAACCCATGACCGGCGCGGTCAGCTTGATTTCCCCGCGCACCCAGCCGTTGTAGAAGTCGAACACGAAGCCGGGCGGTGGCGGACGGTTGTCCTGATTGAGGCACAGGATCGGCAGCGACGTCGTCGGTTTGGTATCGCCCACGTACGGGTCGGTCACCGCGTCACCGCCGACGTGGGAGTACGAGCCGTTGCGTTCCAGCACGCGCCAGGTCATGCCGAAATGACTTTGGTTGGTATTGACGACGACGGGCCGGCTGGTCGCGCGGTTCAGGCGCCGGCCGTGATCGTCGCGTACCGCCGTGAGGCTCAGCTGCGGCGTGCCGGTCTGCGACCAGGCGTGACTGGCGTTGGTCGGCGTCGCGGCCGGGCCGTAGATCGACTGCGTGCCGCCGTCGCCCCAGTCCATGGTGTACGTGACGTTGTCGGCATAGGGCCAGCAGCCGCGCATGCGGGCACCGTAGGCCTGTGTCGCGTTCACCGGCACGGTCGCCGGACCGATCAGCATCGGCGACAGCGCGTCGGATCCGTCGCCACCGAGCAGATCCCAGAAGCCGATGTGCCAGCGTGCCGACGTCCACAGATTGCTGCGCCATTCCCGCGTCAGGAACGTGTCGGCCTGCGCCGTGATGTGCAGCTGCCAGTCCAGATCGAACGTCAGCGCGTCGACCGTCTCGAAGTAGCCATCGCCGTCGGCATCGCCGCAGTTGTTGCCGTAGTAGCCCCACAGGTCCGCGTGTACGTAGGGACGTACGCCGACCTGGGCATAGGCGACGCCCTCGTCGTAGAGATAGCCACGCAGCGCGACCTGCACGTAGACCGACGGCTGGAAGCGGCCGGATATGCCCGCGGTGA
>Ga0207698_10000508_pt1 | contig 22632 bp, 22 predicted proteins | sample KBSCornC22_FD_184298 | JGI IMG/M metagenome (GOLD analysis project Ga0207698, IMG submission 184298) | Corn rhizosphere microbial communities from Kellogg Biological Station, Michigan, USA - KBS Corn C2-2 (SPAdes) (version 2) | ecosystem: Host-associated > Plants > Roots > Rhizosphere > Soil ... | reverse complement strand
CACGCCGGCCGACTCGAGCTCCGCGCTAGACTGGCGCGCAATGGCGATGACGGTCCAGCCGTCAGCAGAATATTGGCGCGCGAACTCGAGGCCGATGCCGCGGTTCGCGCCGGTGATCAGGACAGTGGGCATGGCGATCGAACGTCGCAGAGGCGAAAAAGGTCAGGCCGCGGCGACATCGAGGCAGCCGGCGGCTGTCGGGCCGAGCAGGTCGAGCGACTTCGCTGTTCCGTCGAGCCACGAGCGCCACTGGTCCGGCTCGAGCAGCGCGATCTGCCGATTATGATAGGCCCCGACCTCCGGACCGGGCGGCACGGTCAGCAGCGTGAACGCCTGGCCGACCTCGGGCGTGTCGCGGAGCAGCCCGGCAATGGCGAATTCCTTGCCCGCGGCCGGCCGGAACAGCCAGCACGCCTTGCGCTTCTGCTTGGGGTCGGAGGGGGCCGTATATTCGTAGAAGCCGTCGGCGATCGCCAGGCAGCGGTCGCGCGCGAACTCGCGGCCGTCGGAGCGCATGTTGAAGACCGGCTTGCGCGTCGGCCCCGGCCACGACCAGCGCCGCTCGACCAGCTCGGCAACGCCCTTGTCGGCATTCCACCGAACGACGGGCGCGCTCTCCGAAATGCGGACGTCGCGCGGCTGCAGGTTGGGGATTCCCTCGGGGAAGGTGATCGGGATGTCGACGTCGGCGAACAGCCGCCGGATCGCGTCGGGGTTCTTCTCGATCCGGTAGAGGTTGCACATCGGCCGAGCCGCTCAGTCGAACAGGCTGGAAACCGACGCTTCGTCCGAGATTCGCTTGATCGCCTCGCCGAGGAGCGGCGCCACGGTCAAACGCCGGATCTTGCCGCCGCTGGGGTCGGCCTCGCCGGTCCAGATGGTGTCGGTGACGACCAGCTCGCTGAGCTCCGAGCTGGCGACGCGCGCCGCCGCACCGCCCGAAAGCACGCCGTGGCTGCAATAAGCGAACACCTCGGTCGCGCCCTCCTGCTTGAGCGCCGCCGCCGCGTTGCACAAGGTGCCCGCCGAATCGACGATGTCGTCGACCAGGATGCAGGTCCGCCCGTCGACGTCGCCGATGATGTTCATCACTTCCGATTCGCCGGCGCGCTCGCGGCGCTTGTCGACGATCGCCAGCGGCGCGTTGTTGAGCCGCTTGGCAAGCCCGCGCGCCCGGACCACACCGCCGACGTCGGGCGACACGACCAGCAGGTCGCGGTTGCCGAAGCGGGCGCGGATGTCGGTTGCGATCACCGGCGAGGCGAACAGATTGTCGGTCGGGATGTCGAAGAAGCCCTGGATCTGCCCCGCATGGAGGTCGATCGAAAGCACGCGGTTGGCGCCCGCCGTGGTGATCAGGTTAGCGACCAGCTTGGCCGAGATCGGCGTGCGCGGCCCCGGCTTCCGGTCCTGCCGCGCATACCCAAAATAGGGTAGGACGGCGGTGATCCGCTTCGCCGACGCGCGGCGCAGCGCGTCGATGCAGATCAGCAGCTCCATCAGATTGTCGTTGGCCGGGTAGCTGGTCGACTGGATCACGAACACGTCCTCGCCGCGGACGTTCTCGTTGATCTCGACGAACACCTCCTCGTCGGCGAAGCGGCGGACGCTCGCGTCCGTGAGCGGCACCTCGAGATAGTCGGAAATCGATCGGGCCAGCGGCAGGTTGCTGTTCCCGGCGAGCAGTTTCATCGGTGCGTGTCCCCAGCGGCGATTCGGCTTTAGCGACGGTGGCGCCGTTCCGTAAAGGTTGCGGCGTCGGGGATGGCCGCTAAATCGCGCGCATGACCGATCGCCTGAAGATCGCCTTTGCGCAGATGAACCAGCGGGTCGGCGATCTCGAGGGCAATGCCCAGGCCATGCTGGAGATGCGCAAGCGCGCGGGTGACGCGGACCTCCTGGTCTGCCCGGAGCTGCAGCTGATCGGCTACCCGCCCGAGGATTTGATGCTGAAGCCGGAGTTCGTCCGCCGGGCGCACGAGTGCACCGACCGCCTCGTCGCCGCGACGGTCGAGCCGGGCGCGGCGATGTTGATCGGGACGGTCACGAACGAGGGCGGACTCAACTACAACACGATGCTTCTCGCCGATGGCGGTCGAGTCGTGGGTCGGACCTTCAAGCACGAGCTCCCGAACTACGGCACGTTCGACGAGAAAAGGATATTCGCGCCGGGCCCGCTGCCGAGCCCGATCGAGTGGCGCGGCGTCCGCCTCGGCGTTCCGATCTGCGAGGACATGTGGCTCGAGCCGGTCTGCGCCCATCTCCAGGAACAGGGGGCGGAGCTGTTCATCGTTCCCCACGGCAGCCCCTACGAGCTCGACAAGATCGACACCCGCGAACGGCTGGCGCGGGCGCGGACGACCAGCACGGGCCTGCCGCTCGTTTTCCTGAACCGCGTCGGCGGCCAGGACGAGCTGGTGTTCGACGGCTCGTCGTTCGTGATGCACCCGGACGGCGAAGTCGTGGTGCAGATGCCGGACTGGATCGAGGCCTTCGTCGTCACCGACTGGGTGCGCGGCCCCGGCGGCTGGCGCTGTGAAACCCGGGAGCGTCACGAGCTCGATGCCTTTCCCGAGGACGTCTACCGCGCAATGATGCTGGGCCTCCACGACTACGTCGAGCGCAACGGCTTCAAGGGCGTGATCCTCGGCCTGTCGGGCGGAATCGACAGCGCGCTTTCGGCCGCAATCGCGGTCGATGCGCTGGGGTCCGAGCGGGTGTCCTGCGTCATGCTGCCTTCGAAATATACGAGCGAGGAGAGCCTCGAGGATGCGCGCGAATGCGCCCGGCTGCTCGGCTGCCGCCACGACGTCATTTCGATCGCGCCCGCGGTCGACGCGGTCGCGCAGATGCTTCCGGACATGAGCGGCCTTGCCGCCGAGAACGTCCAGGCGCGTCTGAGGATGGTCGCGCTGATGGCGCTGTCCAACTCGGGGGGGCAGATGGTGCTCACCACGGGCAACAAGAGCGAGATGAGCGTCGGCTACGCTACCCTCTACGGCGACATGGCGGGCGGCTATTCGGTGCTCAAGGACGCCTACAAAACGACCGTGTTCGCGCTGTCGCGCTGGCGCAACCAGAAGAGGCCGGAGACGGGGCTCGGCCCGGATGGGCCGGTGATGCCCGAGCGAGTCATCACCAAGCCGCCGACAGCCGAGCTGAGCCCCGGACAGAAGGACGAGGACAGCCTTCCGCCTTATTCGGTGCTCGACCGGATCCTCGAAGGGCTGGTCGACAAGGAAATGTCGGTCCGCGAGGTGGCGAACGCGACCGGCGAGGACGTGACGCTGGTGGCGGACATCGAATCGAAGCTGCTCAAGGCCGAGTACAAGCGCCGCCAGGCTCCGCCGGGAGTGAAAATCGGCACGCGCAACTTCGGCCGCGACCGCCGCTACCCGATTAGCAACTTCTTCCACACCGGCCCGACGACGAAGCTTCCCCGATGAGCGTGGTGACGCGCTTCGCGCCTTCGCCGACGGGCCGCCTGCACGTCGGCAACATCCGAACCGCGCTCCACAACTTCCTCTTCGCGCGGAAGAACGGCGGTACGTTCCTGCTCAGGATCGACGACACCGACCGCGAGCGGTCGACCGATGAGTTCGATCTCGCCATCCGCGACGATCTCGACTGGCTCGGCCTCACCCCGGACAAGGTCGTTCGGCAGTCGGCGCGGTTCGACATCTACGAACGCGAGTTCGCCAGGCTGGAGAGCGCGGGGCGGGTCTATGCCTGCTACGAAACGCCGGAGGAGCTGGAGCTTCGCCGCAAGGTGCTGCTCGGCCGCGGGCTGCCGCCGGTCTACGAACGCAAGCCCGCCGATGCGCCGGTGCCGGAGGGGCGAACGCCGCACTGGCGCTTCAGGCTCGATCATGGTTCGCCGATCGCCTGGACCGACCTCATCCGCGGCGACCAGAGCTTCGACCCGAAGCTGCTCAGCGATCCGGTCGTGCGGCGCGAGGATGGCAGCTGGCTGTACCTGCTCCCGAGCGTCATCGACGACATCGACCTCGGCATCACGCACGTCGTCCGCGGCGAGGACCATGTTTCGAATAGCGCGGTCCAGATCCAGATGTTCGAAGCGCTCGGAAGCACGCCGCCCGCCTTCGCGCACGAGGCTCTGCTGGTCGCGGCCGAGGGCAAGCTGTCGAAGCGCCTCGGCTCCTACGGCGCCGAGCAGGTGCGCGAGCAGGGGATCGAGCCGATGGCGCTGCTCGACGTGCTGGCGCGGATCGGCACCGCGCAGCCGGTCGAGCCGGTCGCATCGCTCGACGAACTGGCTCAGGGCTTCGATTTCTCGACCTTTGGCCGCGCGCCGGCCCATTTCGACGCACACGAGGTCGAGCTCATCAACGCTCGCTTGCTCCACAAGCTCGATTTCGCCGCGGTCGCCGACCGGCTCCCCGACGGCGCGACCGAGGAGGACTGGCTCGCGCTCCGCGGCAATCTCGAGCGGCTAGGCGATTTCTCCGATTGGCAGCAGGTCCTGCACGGCGAGATCGATCCGCCCGAGCTCGGACACGACGAGCGGTTGCTGGTCAAGGAAGCCGCGACGATCGCGCAAGGGCTCGACTGGTCCGGCGAGCCGTGGCGCAGCCTCGGCGACGCGCTCAAGCAGGTGACGGGCAAGAAGGGCCACGAGCTGTTCCATCCGCTGCGCCTCGCGCTGACGGGGCGCGAGAGCGGGCCAGAAATGGCCGCTTTGCTCAAGCAGATCGGCAAGGAGCGGGCGGTCCGCCGGCTCGAAGCCGCCGCGAAGCGCTGAAGCGCAAGCGGGCTGGCGGTCGAGCGGCGCGGCTCTTATCTTCGCCCCGTGTCCTTCTTCCCGAGCCCATCGAGCCCGCGCGCGGCATTCCGCGACCTGGCCGCCTTCATGCGCCAGCGCAGCCGCGAGCAGGTCATTGGCGCGTGCCTTGCGCTGTTGGTGACGGCGATCATCGTGATCGAGTTCGTTGCCGACACCAATTCGATCACCAAGCCCCAGCCGCAGGTCGTCGAGGTCGATCTCTACTCGCCCAAGCGCACCGACGCGCAGATTGCCGCCGAGCAGAAGCGGGACCAGGCTGCCAAGGAGGCTGCGGCAAAGGAGCAGCAGCGGCAGATGAAGCAGCTCGCGAAGCAGCTCGGGATTGACTGACGACAAGGACTGGATGGCGCGCGCCGTCGCGCTCGGCGAGGCGGCGCGGGGGCAGTCCGCGCCCAATCCGAATGTCGGCTGCATCATCGTCTCGAGCTCCGGCCGCGTGGCGGGCAAGGGCGCAACCGCCGCGGGCGGCCGCCCCCATGCGGAAGCTGTCGCGCTCGGGGAGGCGCGGAAGCGCGCCGCCGGCGCGACGGTTTACGTGACGCTGGAGCCCTGCGCGCACGAGAGCGAACGGGGTCCCGCATGCACCGACCTGCTGCTCGATGCGAAGCCGTCGCGGGTCGTGATTGCGCTCAAGGACCCCGACCCGCGCACCTCCGGCAAAGGGATCCGGCGCCTGCGGCGGGCGGGAATCGAGGTAACTCTGGGAGTCGGTCGCGACGCGGCGAAGCGCTCGTTGTCTGGCTGGCTCACGCGGCTCGAGCTCGGACGGCCGCGGATCACGCTCAAGCTCGCGCTATCGATCGACGGCAAGATCGCGCTCCCGTCGGGCGAATCCAAATGGATTACGGGCGAGGACGCGCGTCGCCACGTGCATCTGGAGCGGGCGCATAGCGACATGATCCTCGTTGGCCGCGGCACCTATCTCGCCGACGAGCCTCGCCTCGACGTCCGCCTGCCGGGGCTCCAGGAGCGCTCGCCGCGGCGTGCGCTGCTGACTCGCGGCGACGCGGTCGACGGTTGGGAAACGCTGCGAAATCCGAAGGATGTGTACCGACTTCATGACGTCAACGACCTCCTGGTCGAGGGCGGCTCGACCACCGCGACGGCGTTCCTGGCCGAGGATCTGGTCGACCGAATCCTGATCTACCGCGCCCCGATCATCGTCGGCGAGGGCAAGTCGAGCTTCGGTTACGTCGGACTCGACGCAATCGCGGACGCGCACGGCCGCTGGCGGCTAGTGGATGAACAGCGCCTCGGCGTCGACCGGCTCGAAGTTTACGAGCGGGTACGGCGGGACTAACGCTTCCTCGCATGTTCACTGGGATCGTCACCGACGTCGGCACTGTCCGAAGCGCCGAGCAGCGCGGCGACTTGCGGCTGGTGATTGCGACGGGCTACGCCATGGACAGCGTCGATCTCGGCGCGTCGATTGCCTGCTCGGGCGCGTGCCTGACCGTGGTCGACAAGGGCGAGGACTGGTTCGCGGTCGATGTCTCGGGCGAGACGGTATCCAAGACGGCCGCAGGCCATTGGCGCGAAGGGGCCCGGCTCAACCTCGAACGCTCGCTCCGGCTGGGGGACGAGGTCGGCGGCCATATCGTCACCGGCCATGTCGATGCGGTCGGCACCGTTTCCACCGTGGCCGCCGAGGGTGATTCGAAGCGCGTGGGCATCACCGTGCCGGCCGCGCTCGGCCCGATGATCGCCGCCAAGGGCTCCGTCGCGCTCGACGGAGTCTCGATGACCGTCAACGACGTCCGCGACGCCGGCGACGGAACAACTCTTTTTTCGGTCAACGTCATTCCCCACACCGGCGAGCACACGACGCTCGGCGCGCTCACGCCGGGAACACAGCTGAATGTCGAAGTCGACGTGCTCGCCCGCTACATCGACCGGATGCTTGCCGCCCGCGCACAGTAGGAACGCCTCTGTTCCTGCTTTCAATCACATTGTGATGTGATATGGCGCACTCATGAGCACCACCCTGATCGAGCAGCTCGAAGCGATCGTCGCCACTGGCGAGGTTAGCCGGGCCGGCCTCGCCCGCGCCGCGGGCCTTCACCCGAACAGCCTGAGGAAACTTGGAACGACCGACTGGAATCCAACGGCCGATACGCTCAGCCGTCTCGAAAAGCTGATCCAGCGCGGCACCACCGAAGTGCTGGTCGGCCCAGAGACGATCATCAACGAGGCGCGCAATGGCCGAATGTTCATCCTGGTCGACGACGAGGGCCGCGAGAATGAGGGGGACCTGGTGATCCCCGCGCAGATGGCGACGCCCGACGCGATCAACTTCATGGCGCGCCACGGGCGGGGCCTCATCTGCCTCGCGCTGACCAAGGACCGCGCCGAGCAGCTCGGACTCGAGCCGATGACTCGCACCAATCGAAGCCGCAACGAGACCGCCTTCACCGTCTCGATCGAAGCGCGCGAGGGAATCACCACCGGGATCAGCGCCGCCGACCGGGCGCGGACGATCGCGGTTGCGATCGACGCGTCGAACGGACCTGACGCGCTCGTCTCTCCCGGCCACGTCTTCCCGCTCGTCGCCCGCCCGGGCGGCGTCCTCGTCCGCGCCGGCCACACCGAAGCGGCGGTCGACGTCGCCCGCCTCGCCGGGCTCAACCCCAGCGCGGTCATCTGCGAAGTGATGAGCGACGACGGCACCATGGCGCGGCTCGACGGCCTGATGGACTTCGCCCGCGTCCACGGCCTCAAGATCGGGACCATCCGCGACCTCATCGCCTATCGGCTCAAGAAGGATCATCTGGTCGAGCGGGTCGCCATCTGCCCGTTCACGGCCGAGAGCGGCATCGAGTGGCAGGCACAGGTGTTCCGCGACAAGTCGAGCGGGGAGGAGCAGCTTGCGCTCGTCCACGGAACGCTCGATCCGGCCAATCCCGTGCTGGTCCGGATGCACAGCCTCGACCTCTTCGCGGACGTGCTCGGCGAGAAGGGGCCGAAGTCCGACCTGCTCCAGAGCGCCATGCGAATGATCGAGGACGAGGGTTCGGGCGTCGTCGTCATGCTCCATGCCGCCGCACCCGGATCGCTGTCGCGCTCGATCGACCTTCGCGCGGGCAAGCCGGCCGAGATCGGCGACGCGGTGCGCGGCTACGGCACCGGCGCGCAGATTCTCGCCGCGCTCGGCATCCACGACATGATCCTGCTGTCGAACAGCCGCCATTCGCCGGTCGGCCTCTCCGGCTACGGGCTCGCAATCATCGAAGAACGGCCGATCAAGGCGGAGGAATAGATGTCGACATTTCTGCTCGTCGAGGCGCGCTTCTATCCGCACCTCAACGACATGCTGCTCGCCGGTGCCCGAAGCGCGATCGAGGCGGCCGGGCACAAGCACGAGACGCTGACGGTCCCCGGCGCGCTCGAGCTTCCCGGCACCATCGCGCTCGCCGCGCGCAGCGGGCGCTTCTGCGCCTTCGTCGCGCTCGGGGTGGTGATCCGCGGCGAGACCTATCATTTCGAAGTGGTGTCGAACCAGAGCGCGCGCGGGATCATGGACCTGACGCTTCAGGGCTATGCGATCGGCAACGGCATCCTAACCGTCGAGAATGAAGCGCAGGCGATCGAGCGCTGCGATCCCGGCCAGCTCGACAAGGGCGGCGCGGCGTCCAGGGCCGCGGTCGCGCTTTATGACCTCAGGGCCAAATACGCGCCTTAGCATCCTGCCGCCCTGCCGCTATGCGCGCCGGGTGGCACAGCAGAAACCGCATCGCCTCGCCTTTCCGGCCCTTCTGCTCGGCAATGTCGCGCTGGCATTCGGGCCGTGGCTGGTGCGGCTTTCCGACGTCGGCCCGGTGGCGGTCGGCTTCTGGCGGCTCATCCTCGCGCTTCCGTTCCTGTGGGTCGTCGCCCGCGTCGCTCGCCAGCAGCCGCACTGGCCGCGCCGCACCCTGGTCGCGATCGTCGCCGCCGGCGCGTTCTTCTACGCACTCGACCTTGCCGCCTGGAACGCCGGCATTCGCCTGACCAAGCTCGGCAACGCGACCCTGTTCGGCAATTCCGGAAGCTTCGTGTTCGCAATTTACGGGCTGATCCTCGTCCGCCGCGCCCCGTCGCTGCGGCAGGGCTTCTCGTTGCTCCTTGCACTCGGCGGCGCGGCTCTGCTGATGAGCGGAAGCTATGAGCTGAGCCCGAAGAACTTCACCGGCGATCTCCTCGCGCTCGGCGCGGGCCTGTTCTACGGCGGCTATCTGATCTTCGTCGAACGGGCGCGCGCGAGCCTCCAGCCGCTGCCGCTGCTGATCCTCTCGACGGCGTTTTCGACCCCGCTGCTGCTGCTGATCAGCCTCGGTCTCGGCGAGCGGCTGTGGCCGCACGACTGGACTCCGCTGCTGATCTTCGCGCTGTCGAGCCAGGTCCTCGGGCAGGGTCTGCTGGTCTATTCGATCGGAACGCTCCCGCCGCTGGTCGTCGGCCTCGGGCTGCTGACCCAGCCCGCGATATCCGCCGCGATCGGATGGCTGGTCTATGGCGAGACCTTGTCCGCCACCGATTTCCTCGGCGCGCTCGCGATCGCCGCGGCGCTGGTCCTCGTTCGGCTGCCCGATCGGGGCTTGCGCGCACTGGCGGAGCCGCCCAGTTGAGGCGCGAATGACGGACCCGAGTCCTCTCGAGCAGCTCCGCCGCAAGCTTGCCCTCGCGGTCGGCGAGAATGCCGTGTTCGACGGCTGGACACCGAAAGCGGTGGACTCCGCCGCCGAGCAGCTCGCGATCGACCCGGCGCAGGCGCGGCTTGCCATGCCCAAGACCCAGGCGGGGCTGATCGACCTCTACATCCAGGAGGTCGACCGGGGCCTCGAGGCGTGGTTCACGCCGCAGCGGCTGGCCAAGCTCAAGATCCGCGAGAAGATCCGCGCGCTCGTCTGGCGCCGGCTCGAGATCATGGGCCCCGCGCGCGAGGCCGTGCGCCGCGCGCTCGCCATCCTCGCCATGCCGCAGAACGTGCCGCTTGCGCTCCGCATCGGCTGGCGCACCGCGGACGCGATGTGGCGCATCGCCGGCGACAGCAGCACCGACTTCAACCATTACACCAAGCGGATGACGCTTGGCGCGGTCTACGGCTCGACCCTGCTCGTCTGGCTCGACGACGACAGCGAGGGCTGCGCCGACACCGCCGCATTCCTCGACCGGCGGATCGACGACGTGATGAAATTCGAGAAGTTCAAGGCGGAGTGGCGCGGCTCCGCCGAGCGCCGGCTCAGCCTTTCGCGCTTCCTCGGGCGGCTTCGCTACCCGCCGCGATAAACGCTTGACGACTCCTCCATTAGATTGATGCTGCTGCGCGTTCCTGAGGGGAGGGCCGAATGCGCCGTGTACTGGCAGCCTTGTTTTTGATGACCGTGTCCGCACCGCTCGCCGCGCAGGCGACCGACACATCCGATCCCTACATCTGGCTCGAGGATGTCTACGGCGCCAAGCCGATGGCCTGGGTCCATGAGCACAACGCCAAGACGCAGGCGGTGCTCGAAGCGGACTCGCGCTACCAGCAATATTACAACGAGGCGCTGGCGATCGCGCAGGCCGAGGACCGCATCCCTTCCGGCTCGTTCATCGGCGGCAAGATCTACAATTTCTGGCAGGACGCGAACCACGTGCGCGGAATCTGGCGGCGCACGAGCGTCGAGGATTATGCGACCGGCCATCCCACCTGGGAAACCGTGCTCGACCTCGACGCGCTCGCCGCGGCCGAGAAGGCAAACTGGGTGTGGAAAGGCGCGCAATGCGCCCGCCCGGCCGAGCGGCGCTGCCTCATCAACCTTTCCGACGGCGGCGAGGACGCGGTCACGATCCGCGAGTTCGACCTCGGCACGAAGGATTTCGTGCAGAACGGCTTCGTCCTGCCCAAGGGCAAGCAGGACGTGAGCTGGCAGGACGAGAACACGCTCCTGGTCAGCCGCGAGTGGGTGCCGGGCCAGCTGACCAAGTCCGGCTACGCCTATGTCGTGAAGCGGCTCAAGCGCGGCGAGCCCCTGTCGGCTGCGACCCACCTGTTCAGCGGCACCAAGGCGGACGTGTCCGCTGGGGCGGGCGTGCTTCGCGACGAGCAGGGCCACGTCCTCCCGATCATCGTCGAGGGGACCGACTTCTTCCACTCGAAGAATTTCCTGATCGGGCCGAAGGGCAACCGGCCGATCGGCATTCCGGCCAAGGCGCAGCTGGTCGACATGGTCGACGGCCGGGTGATCATCCAGACGCAGGAGGAGTGGAAGCCCGCGGGCGCCGCTAAGGCATTCCCCGCAGGTTCGCTCCTGTCGGTCAATTACGCTGACCTTCGCGCCAACCCGGCGCACCTCAAGCCGGTGTTGATCTACACGCCCGGGCCGCGCGAGGCGCTCGAGGGCGCGACCGCCGCGCGCGACGTGCTGCTGGTCTCGACCCTCGACAATGTCCGCGGCCGCACCTTGCTGTTCACGCCGACGAAGACCGGCTGGAAGCGGCAGGCGATGGCGCTGCCCGACAATGCGACGATCGGAGTGGTCAGCGCCAACAGCAAGGACAATCGCGCGCTGATCGGCGTGACCAGCTTCCTCGTCCCGCCGTCGCTGTGGCTGGCCGATGCAGCGACCGGCGAGGCGCGCGAAATCATGAGCCAGCCGCCGAAGTTCGACGCATCCAACCTGGTCGTCGAGCAGAAGCAGGCGACCTCCACCGACGGGACGAAGATTCCCTATTTCATCGTCCATCGGAAGGACATGCCGCTGAACGGCGACACGCCGACCCTGCTCTACGCTTACGGCGGGTTCGAAGTGTCGATGACTCCGACCTATTCGGCGACGACTGGCAAGCTGTGGCTCGAGCATGGCGGCGCCTATGTCCTCGCCAACATCCGCGGCGGCGGCGAGTTCGGGCCCAAGTGGCACGAGGCCGGGCTCAACGTGCACCGGCAGATCGTCTACGACGACTTCGCCGCGGTCGCGAAGGACCTCATCGCGACCAAAGTTACCAGCCCGCGCCGGCTCGGCATCATGGGCGGCTCGAACGGCGGCCTCCTGATGGGCGTCGAGTTCACCGAGCATCCCGAGCTGTGGAACGCGGTCGTGATCGACGTCCCGCTGCTCGACATGATCCGAATCTCGAAGATCGCCGCCGGCGCCTCGTGGGAAGGCGAATATGGGAGCATCGACGATCCCGCCGTGCGCGCCTTCTGGGAGAAGACCTCGCCCTACCAGAACCTCCGGAAGGGCGTGAACTATCCGGTGCCGTTCATCTTCACCACCACCAAGGACGACCGCGTCGGCCCGCAGCACGCGCGCAAGTTCGCCGCGCGGATGGAGGAGATGGGCCTGCCTTTCTATTATTATGAGGAGACCGAGGGCGGCCACTCGTCGGGCGCGAACCTCAAGCAGCAGGCGCACACCAATGCGCTGCAGATGGTCTATCTCACCCGCAAGCTGATGGACGATCCCGCCAAATAGCGATTATTGATAATCGTTCGCATTTGCCCTAGGGCGCGGAGCCATGTTGCTCCGCCCCGTGGTTCGTCTCGCCGCCCTGCTCTTCGCGGCCATCGCAGCAATGGCCGTGCCGGCCAGCGCATCGGCAGCACCGAGCGACGTCCAGACGACCTGGCAGATGCTCAATTACATGTCGGTCGATTATTCGGGCGCCGTGGCGAACGGGAAGATCGTCAGCCAGTCCGAATATGGCGAGATGCGCGAGTTCGCCGGCTCGGTTCGCCAGCAGATCGCGGGACTGCCGCCGAGCCCCGCCAAGGTCGCCCTGCTGACCAAGGCGGACGGCTTCGTCGCGGCCGTCGACCGCAAGGAGAGTCCCGCGAAGATCCGCGCGCTTGCCGACGATCTCGGCGACGGCCTGCTCAAGGCCTATCCCGTCGCCTTGGCGCCTGCCCACGTGCCGGACCTCGCGCGCGGCGCAAGCCTGTTCAATGAAACCTGCGCGAGCTGCCACGGCGAGAAAGGCGACGCGAAGACGCCCGCCGCGGCGCAGCTCGATCCGCCGCCGATCGCCTTCGTGGATCGCGCCCGCGCCGACCAGCGGAGCCCGTTCGCGCTCTACCAGGTGATCGGCCACGGCATTCCGGGCACGGCGATGGTGAGCTTCTCCAACCTGCCCGCGCAGGACCGGTGGGACCTCGCTTATTACGTCAGCCGCTTCGCCTATCCCGCGTCGCTGGCGTCGGAAGGCAAGCAGATCTGGCAATCGGACCCGCAGGTCCGCAACATGATCCCCGACCTCGCGGCGCTGAGCTCGCTGACCGAGGAGCAGCTCGCGGCGAAGATCGGCGACAGCGGCGCGCCGGCGGTCCTTGCCTACCTGCGCGCGAACCCCGGCGCGCTTGCGCCGCAGGCTTCGCCGCTGTCGCTCGTCCGCACGCGGCTTCAGGAGAGCCTCCAGGCCTACAAGGCGGGCGACCGCGACAAGGCCAAGTCGCTTGCGCTCTCGGCTTATCTCGACGGCTTCGAGCCGATCGAAGGCGCCCTGTCGGCGCGCGACGCCGGGCTTCTCGCCCGCGTCGAGACGGCGATGGGCGAGCTTCGCGCGTCGATCGGGCGAGGGGACAGCGCCGATGAGGTCCAGTCGCGAATCGAGGCGCTTGACGGAATGCTCACCGAGGTCGATTCGGCGCTGGCTCCCGAGCAGGGCACCGCCATTTCGACCTTCCTCGGCGCCGCGACGATCCTGCTCCGCGAAGGCCTTGAAGCGCTCCTGATCGTCGTCGGCATGCTCGCCTTCCTCAAGAAGGGCGGGCGCCCGGACATGGTCCGCCCGGTCCATTACGGCTGGACGAGCGCATTGTTCGCGGGCGCCTTGACCTGGCTTGCGGCGACCACGCTCATCAGCATCAGCGGCGCGACGCGCGAGCTGACCGAAGGCTTCGGCTCGGTGCTCGCGGCGGTCGTGCTCCTGTTCGTCGGCATATGGATGCATGGCAAGGGCCAGGCCGACGAATGGCAACGCTACATCAAGCAGCGGATGGACCGTGCCCTCTCGAAAGGCTCGGGATGGTTCCTGTTCTCGCTCGCGTTCATCGCGGTCTATCGCGAGCTGTTCGAGACGATCCTGTTCTACGCGGCGCTTTCCGCGGAAGGGAACGCCGGCGCGGTCATTGCCGGCGCAGTGGCCGGCGCCGCGGCGCTTGCCGTCGTCGCGTTCGTGATGCTGCGCTTCAGCCAGAAGCTGCCGGTCGGAAAATTCTTCACCTACAGCTCGGTGTTGATTGCCGTGCTCGCGGTCGTCCTCGCCGGCAAGGGCGTCGCCGCGCTGCAGGAGGCCGGGCTCATCGGGGTCGCGCCGCTCAACCACGTGCCGCGGATCTCGGTGCTAGGCATCTTCCCGACCGGCCAGGTGATCGCCGCGCAGGTCGTGACGCTTGTCGCGCTGATCATCGGGTTCAAGTGGAACCAACTCAAGGCCGCCCGCGCCCGGGCCTGACCGGCAAGCTCCTACTGGACGGCGGTCCCGCTCGGTTTATAGCGAAGCGCGACAAGAGGAGAGTGGCATGGCGGGCGTGAACAAGGTGATCCTGGTCGGCAATCTCGGCGCGGATCCCGACGCGCGGACCCTCAACAGCGGCGGCGAAGTGGTCAACATGCGCGTCGCCACGTCGGAATCGTGGAAGGACCGCGACGGCAACCGCCAGGAGCGGACCGAGTGGCACAATGTCGTCATCTTCAACGAGAACCTCGGCCGAGTCGCGAAGAGCTATTTGCGCAAGGGCAGCAAGGTCTATCTCGAAGGGCAGCTGCAGACCCGCAAGTGGCAGGACCAGTCGGGCAACGACAAATATACGACCGAGATCGTGCTCCAGCGATTCCGCGGCGAACTCGTGTTGCTCGACAGCCGCGAGGGTGGCGGCGGCGGCCGCGGAAGCTTCAACGAGGATGAGGATTTTGGTGGCAGCGGCGGCCCCGCGCCTGCCCGTAATCAGTCGCGCCCGCAGCCGGCGGCGTTCGACACCGACCTCGACGACGACGTCCCCTTCTAGGAGTCGCTTTCCTTCTTCAGCGCGGCAAGCGCGGCGAAGGGGCTGGCCTGCTCCTCGGTCAAAACCCTGGCTTCCCTGAGGGCGGCATCGGCGCTCGCGCTTCGCGGATAGGGATCGAGGCTGAGCGCCAGCGTGTCGGCGATCGCGCCGCCAAGATCGATCGCTGAGCCGGCATAGAAGACCACGTCGCAATCCTCCGTGCCGAGCTCGACTTCCTCGTCGGGCTCCCCGTGCTGCGGTGCCGGCGTGAACAGGAAGGCGAACGGCTCGTCGATGTGCGCGGCGATCGGCTCGCCGGTGACGACGCAGCGTTGCTCGAGCGTCGCTGCGAGCCGCCCTTCGGCACGTACCGCCGGACCCGTGCGCGACAGCGTCACATGGGCGTCGAGCCGTTCGATTGGCCCAAGGTCGAGCCGGTCGGCGATCGCGAGCCGCTCCGCCTCGTCGGCGACGAGGTCGACCCGCTGGCCGTCGCGGATCTGGTCGAGCCGCAGGTGGTGCGCGAAGCGGTCGGTCACAGGAGCCTCCCTTGTCCGATCTCGTCGAGGCCAGCGCGCTCGAGGCGCGACCACAAGCGCTCGAACGCGGCCGCAGAATGGGCGACGGCATCGGGCGCGACCCCATCCTTGTAGAGGCTGTCGCGGGTTGCGCTTTCCCAATCGGTGTGACCCGCGACCGCCGATCGCCACAAATCCGTCCGGCGCGACAGCGAGCCGACGAGCTTGCGTACCGTCTTGCCGAGCGTCGGGTCGCCGAGCCCGAGCTCGCGGTGCTCGGCTTCCATGGTCTCGATGAACCGCTCGGTCAGCGCCACCGACACGGCGTCGCCGCGCTCGCCGTCGCTTTCCAGCCGCGCGAGCACCAATGCGGTGGCGGTGGCCAGAACCGCGAAGCGCCCGTCGATCGTGTCCGGGACCTTGCCTTCGACATACCAATGCGGCTCGCGGGCAATGCCGGCGACCGCCGCGAACAGCTCCGCGCCGCGCTGCGGGTCCGCCGTTAATCTCCGGAACAGGAAGTCGAGCATAGGTCCTTCGGCCTCGGGTACGGCCGCCGCGCCGGTCTTGCGCTTTGGCGCGGGCGGCATATGAGGTCGGGGCCCCGCCATGCAAGGCGGACGAGGGATCCGGCGCTTTTCCCAGCGCCTGTGGGAAGGAATCGAAGACGCATGAAGCTTGGGCTGGTTAAGGTCTCGACGATCGCTCTTGCGGCGCTGCTCGCATCGGGCTGCGCAAGCAACCGCGCGCACAAGGGCGCCGTCCTCGACCCGCAGCTTGCAAGCTCGATCCAGCCGGGTGTCGACAACAAGGCGTCGGTGACCAAGCTGCTCGGCACGCCGACGGTGACCGGCGCGTTCACGCCCAACGACTGGTATTATCTGTCGCGCGACACCAACCAGCTCGGCTTCCAGAGCCCGCACGTGACCAACCAGCTCGTCATGCTCGTCCGCTTCGACAAGGGGGGCAACGTCGCCTCGGTCCAGCGGACCGGCAAGGATCTCATCCTTAACGTCCATCCCACCCATCGTTCGACCCCGACGCTCGGCCGAAAGAAGAGCTTCCTCGACGAGCTGCTCGGCAACATCGGCTCGGTCAGTTCGACCGGCATGGGCGGCGGCGGCGGTCAGCGCCCCTACTAGGACCGCGCTTCCGCAGCGGGGCGGTTTCGCTTAAGCGGCATCCATGACAGCGACACCCGCCGGCATGACCTATGCCGACTATCTCCAGCTCGACCGGCTGCTGTCGGCGCAACAGCCGCTGTCCGACCTCCACGATGAAATGCTGTTCATCGTCATCCACCAGACCAAGGAGCTGTGGATGAAGGAGATGCTGCACGAGCTCGATCTCGCGATCCGGCTCGTCGGCGAGCACCGCTTCGCCGAGGCGTACAAGGCGATGGCCCGGATCAGCCGCATCCAGGCGGTGATGACCTTGTCGTGGGACGTGCTCTCGACCCTCACGCCGGTCGATTACACGAAGTTCCGCCACGTTCTCGGCACCAGCTCGGGTTTCCAGTCGGTGCAATTCCGCGAGATCGAATACCGGTTGGGTCTCAAGAACGCGGCCTATCTCGCCCATTACGCCGAAGGCAGCGCCGACCGCGCGCGGCTCCAGCAAGCGTTCGACCAGCCGAGCTTGCGCGACGGAGCGATCGCTGCGCTCGAGCGCGCCGGATTCGACGTCGGCGATCGCTCGATCGATGCGCTCGCCGCCGCCTGGGTTCAGGTCTACCGCGACGCCGACCGCTGGTTCGAGCTGTATGAGCTTGCCGAAAAGCTGGTCGATATCGACGACTCGCTTGCCAGCTGGCGGCACAAGCATGTCCTCACCGTCGAGCGGATCATCGGCAACAAGCGCGGCACCGGCGGGTCGGCGGGCGCTTCCTATCTCCGCTCGACGCTCGACAAGCGCGTCTTCCCCGAGCTGTGGGCGCTGAGGACCGAACTTTGAGTTTCAAGCGGCTGTTCAGCCGCAGCCTCGAGGCGGAGCCGGCGCGGCTGCACTTCGCCGCGCACAGCCACCATTTGTGGCCGGACGCCAGCTTCGAAGGGCACATGGAAGCGTGGCAGGACGCGGCGCGGCTCGCCGACCGCAAGTGGGACAAGGTCATGGAGCAGGTCTGGCCCGAGGCCCAGGCCCATGTCGCGCGGGAACTGGGCACGGGCGAGCCCGACGCGGTCGCCTTTGCTCCCAACACGCACGATTTCGTCGTCCGGCTGGTCACGGCCGCTCCGCGCCACGGCCCGCGGCTGCGGGTGCTCACCACCGATGGCGAATTCCACAGCGCGCGCCGGCAGCTGGCGCGGTGGGAAGAGGAGGGCTGGATCACGGTCGAGCGGGTCGCGACCGAGCCGTTCGACAGCTTCCCCGAACGCTTCCTCGATGCGGCGTGCAGCGGCGCCCTCGATCTGGTCTTCGTCAGCCAGGTGCTGTTCGGCAGCGGGCGAGTGTTCGACCGTGTCGACGAGCTCGCGGCCCTTGGCCGCCCGGATGGGCCCTGGGTGGTGATCGACGGCTATCACGCATTCATGGCGCTCGACCGGCCATTGGGAGAACAGGCGGCATCATCGGCTTTCTACCTCGGCGGCGGGTACAAATATGCGATGGCGGGGGAGGGCTGCGCGTTCCTTCATGCGCCGCCAGGCTTCGGCCCGCGGCCGCCGGTGACCGGCTGGTTCGCCGAGTTCGAGGACTTGACCCTTCCGCCCGGAAGCGTCGGCTACGCGCCCGACGCCCGCCGCTTCCTCGGAGCGACCTTCGACCCGAGCGGGCTGTATCGATTCAACGCCGTGCAGCGGATGCTTCAGGAGAATGGCCTCACCACCGCCCGTATCTCCGCTCACGCTGCGGCGCTTCAGGAGCAGCTCCTCGATGGTCTCGCGGGCTCCGCGCTTTCCAACGCCGAGCTTCTCAACCCGCTCGACGGCCGTCCCCACGCCCGCTTCCTCGCCTTCCGCAGCCCCGACGCGCAGCGCTGGTACGAGCAGCTCAAGGCGCGGGACTGCATCAGCGACGTGCGCGGCGACGTGCTTCGCATCGGCTTTGCCATTTACCAGGACGAGGCCGACGTCGACCGGCTCGTGACGCTGCTGGGGGAAATGGATTGACCGGAACCGCCGACGTTCGCACGAGCAGGGCGTCGATCGTCCTCGCGCTGCTGCTGATCGCGTACATCTTCAACTATCTCGATCGGCAGATCCTCGGCATTCTCGCCGGGCCAATCATTACCGAGCTCAAGCTTACCGACACGCAGTTCGGGCTGCTCAGCGGGCCGCCGTTCGCGATTTTCTATTCTATCCTCGGAATCCCCTTCGCCTTTCTCGCCGACAAGACCAGCCGCAGCCGGGTCATTGCCGCCGCCGTCGCTCTGTGGAGCGCGTTCACCGCGCTCTGCGGCACGGCGTCGAGCTTCTGGCACCTGTTCGCCTTCCGCATGGGTGTGGGTGTCGGCGAAGCCGGCGGGGTCGCCCCGTCCTATGCGCTGATCGCGGACTATTTCCCGCCGCAGCGGCGCGCGCGGGCGCTCGCCATCTTCTCGCTCGGCGTCCCGATCGGCCTTTCGGCCGGGACGCTGATGGGCGCCTACATCGCCGCTGCGGTGAGCTGGCGGGCGGCATTCTACGCAATGGGGCTTGCCGGAGTGGTGCTTGCGCCGGTCCTGCTGCTGGTCCTCAAGGATCCGGTGAAACCGGTGGCGAGCGTCTCGGCGGCGCCGATCGGCCAGGTCTTCCCGATGGTCGCGAAGAAGCCGGTGTTCTGGCTGATCGCCTTCGCCGCCTCGTTCAGCTCGCTGTCCGGCTACGGTCTCGCTGTCTGGGTGCCTTCGGTGCTCGAGCGGAGCTTCGGCATGGGGCTGATCGGCCGCGGCCAGTTCCTGGCGTCGGTCGTCTTCCTCGGCGGCTGCACCGGCGTGTTCGCCGGCGGCTGGCTCGCCGACCGCCTCGGAGCGCGCGACCGCGCCTGGTACGCAAAGCTGCCGGCGATCGCCTGGCTGATCACCGCGCCGACCTTCGCCGCCGGGCTGCTCACCCACAATGCGGTTCTCGCGTGGTTTCTCCTGCTCATTCCGAACGCGCTCAACATTCTCTGGCTCGGCCCGGTGATCGCCGCGGTCCAGCATCTCGTCCCGCAGCGGATGCGCGCGACGGCCTCGGCCAGCTTCCTGCTCATCAACAATCTGATCGGCCTCGGCGTCGGCCCGTTCCTGATCGGCCGCCTGTCGGACGCGCTCAAGCACAGCTACGGCACCGAGGCGCTCCGCTACGCCGCGGTCGCGGTCACGGCCTTCTACCTCCTCGCCGCGCTGTTGATGTTCCTCGCGGCTCCGCGGCTCCAGTCGAACTGGGTCGACGATTCCGATCACGGTTTAATCTAACTATCTGAACAGCAAAGCAATTTCAGGTTCACGCTAGTGCGGTAGAGTGCAGGTTCCATCCGTGTAGGTGTTGGAACGGCGCGTCGAACGGGTCGTTTTAACCGTTCGAGAGGAGATAGGTTATGACCAGGGTCTTTCTCGCAGCCGGCGTTGCCGCGCTGGCGATCGCAGCCCCGGCAGGTGCAGGACCGCACGGCGGTGGCGGAGGCCACGGCGGCGGCGGGGGCGGCCACGGACCCGCAGTTCAGGCCCCTCGCGGCGGCGGCGGGGGCGGCCACGGACCCGCAGCTCAGGCCCCTCGCGGCGGCGGCGGCCATGGCGGCGGTGGCGGGGGCCATGCCTCCGCGAGGCCGGCCGGCGGCGGCGGCGGTCATGGCGGCGGCTATGCCTTCGCAATGCCCCGCGGCGGCGGGGGCGGTCACGGCGGTGGCGGAGGCCATGCGTTCGCGATGCAGCCGCGCGGCGGCGGTCACGGACATGGCGGCGGAGCCGCCCGGCCGCAGCACGCGCACGCCGCCATGGCCCAGCAGCGGCCGGCCCATGGCAATCGCCAGCACGCGCAGGCGCGCATGGTCGAGCAGCGCCAGGTGCGCTCCGCCCGCCAGCAGGCCCATGGCCGGATGGCGCAGCAGCAGGTGCACGGGAAGCGCCAGCAGGCGCAGACGCGGATCGCGCAGCAGCAGCTTCGCGGCGACCGGCAGCAGCAGCAATTACAGGTCGCGCAGCAGCGGCAGCTCCAGGCGAATCGCGTCGCGCTGAACGCCGGCGGCAATCGCGGCGGCGTCGGCTACGGCGTCGGCGGGTGCCCTCCGGGTCTCGCCGGCAAGGGCTGCATGCCTCCGGGTCTCCTGCGCCAGCAGCAGATGCAGCCGCTGCGCATGGCCGACCCGGCGGTCTTCGAGGCCAGCCGAATCCGGACGCTCGATCCGCGGACGGAGATCCTCGGCCCGGTGCAGGCGATGGGATATGTCGGTCAGCCGCTCTCGGTGGTGAACGGTTATGTGCCGCTTGAGGCGCTGCCCGCGTCGCTCGGCTACCTCTATCCGTCGACGCCGAACTATTATTACGAATATGGCGGCGGCTACATGTACCAGGTCGACCGCGGGTCGAGCCTGATCGACGCGCTGATTCCGCTGCTTGCCGGCGGCTATCTGCCGGGCACCTATCTGCCCACGTCGTACATGAACAGCTACGTGCCCGATTATTACGGGCTCAGCAGCTTCTATCCGGCGAGCTACGGGCCCAACTACGGCTACGGCTACGACAATCTGTGCAACCGCTATGCCTACGGCACGGTCTACCAGGTCGACTGCGTCACCGGCATGGTCGAGAATGTCGTCCCGGTCTACGTGGGCGGCGATGGCGTCGGCCAGATGCTGCCGTCGGCATACAGCTATTACAACGTGCCGATGCAGTACCGCAGCCTCTACTATCCGACCGCGGACAGCTCTTACTGGTATGCGCCGGGCGCGATCTACCAGTACGATCCGCGCAGCAGCCTGATCACTTCGGTCGCCGCGCTGATGACGCCGGGCTTCTCGATCGGGCAGCCGCTGCCGGCCGGCTATGGCATGTACAATGTGCCGATGGCGTATCGCGCGACTTATTACGACACGCCGAATGCCTGGTACCGGTACAACAACGGCTACATCTACCAGGTCGACCCGACGACGCAGCTGGTGACGGCGATCGTTGCATCGCTGCTGACCTGAGGACGATCAAAGGTCGCTGATCGAAACGTGAACGATGGGCCGGCGATGGAACTCAATCCGCGCCGACCCATTTCGTCTGCAGAACAAAAAAGGAGGCCCTGCGCATGAAAACTCATGCACTCGCGCTTGCGGTCGCGGCGGCGGCGTTGCTGTCGCTCGGCGCGTGCAGCAAGAACAACGGCGGCAACGGCAGCGCTCCCAGCGCGCAGACCCCCAAGGCGGAGAAAGCGGCAGGAACCAAGACCATCGCCTCAGGCCTCGACCAGAACAGCAAGTTCATGGCTGCGGCAAAGGCGGCCGGCCTCGACCAGACGCTTGCCGGACCGGGGCCGTACACCGTCTTCATCCCGACCGATTCGGCGATCGGCGCCGCGCCCGGCGGCACGTTTGACACGACGCCCGCCAACCGTTCGCAGCTGACGGCGATGATCACCAACATGATCCTGCCTGGAACTGTCCTCGTCGCCGACATCGACAAGGCGATCGACGCGGGCCATGGCAAGGCGCCGCTGGCGACGATGAGCGGCGGCACGCTCACCGCGACCAAGGACGGCGGCAAGACCGTGATCTCCGATTCCGCCGGCCACAAGGCGACCATCACCAAGGGCGACGAGCAGTTCAGCAACGGCGTCGTGCACGAGGTCGACGCGGTGCTGATGCCGGCGAAGGCGCCGGCCGCGAACGCTCCGGCGGTGGGCAAGAAGGCGGGCAAGTAAACTAACCCATCATCCCACTTCCGCATGGCGGACGGCTCGCTATAACCGGTCCCTCAGGTGCGCGGATGATGGGGCTTTAAAAGCATGAAAGCAACGATTGAGCGGGCGGTCCTTCTGAAGAGCCTCGGCCACGTCCAGTCGGTCGTGGAGCGGCGGAACACCATTCCGATCCTCTCGAACGTGCTGATCGAGGCGCGCGAGGACGGATCGCTGCGGCTGATGGCGACCGACCTCGACCTGCAGGTCGACGAAAGCGTGCCCGCGAACGTCGCCCAGCCCGGCGCGACGACCGTCCCAGCGCACACCTTCTTCGACATCGTCCGCAAGCTGCCCGAGGGCAGCCAGGTCGAGCTCACCGCCGCCGAAGGCAAGATGCAGGTGGTCGCCGGCCGCTCGCGCTTCAACTTGCAAACGCTTCCCCGGGACGACTTTCCGGTGATTGCCGAGGGCGATCTCCCGACCCGCTTCGAGCTTCCCGCGGCGACCCTTCGCCAGATCATCGAGAAGACCCGCTTCGCGATCTCGAGCGAGGAGACGCGCTATTATCTGATGGGCATC
>Ga0207698_10000505_pt1 | contig 22667 bp, 20 predicted proteins | sample KBSCornC22_FD_184298 | JGI IMG/M metagenome (GOLD analysis project Ga0207698, IMG submission 184298) | Corn rhizosphere microbial communities from Kellogg Biological Station, Michigan, USA - KBS Corn C2-2 (SPAdes) (version 2) | ecosystem: Host-associated > Plants > Roots > Rhizosphere > Soil ... | reverse complement strand
CTCACCGCGTTCAACGCGGTGGATCTCGACGACCTGATCCGCCTGCCGCTCACCTTGCTCGAGCGCGACGAAGAAACACGCAACGCGTGGCAGGAACGCATCCGCTATCTGCTCGTCGACGAATACCAGGACACCAACTCGGCCCAGTACCGCCTGATCCGCAATCTGTGCGGCCCGCGCGGCGCATTCACCGCGGTCGGCGACGACGACCAGTCGATCTACGCGTGGCGTGGCGCGAATCCGGAAAACCTCGACGATCTCGCACGTGACTATCCGGCGCTGAAGGTGGTCAAGCTCGAACAGAACTACCGCTGCGGCAAGCGCATCCTGCGTGCGGCCAACAAGCTGATCGCGAACAACCCGCACAAGCATCTCAAGCAGCTTTTCAGCGAACTGCCCGACGGCCCGCCGATCCGCGTGATGGAGTGCAAGGACAGCGAGCACGAAGCCGAACGCGTCGCGGCGGACCTCACGCATCTGGCCGAGAAGAACAAGGCCACCTGGCACGAGTTCGCGATCCTCTACCGCGGCAACCACCAGTCGCGCGCGCTGGAGAAAGCGCTGCGCCTGGCGCGCGTGCCGTACCACATCAGCGGCGGTACGGCGTTCCTCGACCGCGGCGAGGTCAAGGACATCCTGGCGTACCTGCGCCTGATCTCGAACCCCGACGACGACTCGGCTTTTTTGCGTATTGCCAATATTCCACGACGCGACATTGGCGCAACGACGCTCGAAAAGCTCGGCGAAATGGCGCAGCAGCGCAGCGCATCGCTGCTCGAAGCGGCGCAGAGCGACGGCGTTCTGAAACAGCTCGCACCGCGTTCCGCATCGTCGCTCGCCGGCTTCGCCGACCTGATCGCCAGTTTGCGCGCGCAGTCGCGCCAGCTCGGCGCGGCGGAACTCGTCGAGGAACTGATCCGGCGCACGCACTACGCCGAGCACCTGATCGCGGAGATCAAGGACCCGGCCGCGCGTCAGCGGCGCCTGGACAACCTGACCGAACTGGCCGAGTGGTTCCGCGCCATGCAGAAGGGCGCCAGCAGCGCCGGCGACCTCGCCGCGCAGCTCGCACTGCTGACGCATTCCGACCGCGACGATCCCGGCAACGCCGTGCGCCTGATGACGCTGCACGGCGCGAAGGGCCTGGAATTCCGTTTCGTCTTCATTGTCGGCGTCGAGGACGGGCAACTGCCGCACGAAGGCAGCATCGAAGAGGGCCGTCTCGATGAGGAACGCCGGCTGATGTATGTCGGCATCACGCGTGCGAAGGAGCGCCTGTGCCTGAGCTACGCGGCGCGCTCGCGCCGCTTCGGCCAGATCCTCAAGAACGATCCGAGCCGGTTCCTCACGGAGATTCCGGCCGACGATCTGCACTGGGACGGCCGCGATGCCGAGCAGGACGCGCAGTCGAAAAAAGATGTGGCCGCGTCGCATCTCGCGCGGCTCGCGAGCCTGCTGGCCGACTGACGACGCGCCACACGCCGCGATGGCAGCGGCCACGCCGCGCAGGATGCCGCACGACGGCACGCTACAATCGCGGCCTTTGCGTACCGGAGCCGCCCCGCGATGAAACGCTTCACCGCCCTGTTGCCCCTGCTGTTGCTCGCCGCCTGCGCGGCCAATCCGCCGCGCAGTGCCGCGCCGGTCGAACCCGAAGCACCGAACCCGCCGGCGCTGACGTATGCGGAGACCAATCTCAACGCGACGTTGTGGGCACAGGGCACCGTCGAGCACGACATGACCTACCGCGGCATTTACGCGCAGGCCACGCGCCAGCTCGCCGCGGCGCTCAAGCAGAAGGACTGGGATGCGCTGCCGAAGGGCGAGCGCAAGAAACCGGCAAAGGGCCTGAAGCCTGCGGTCATCGTCGATGTCGACGAGACCGTGCTCGACAACTCGCCGTACCAGGCACGCCTGATCCGCGACGGCAAGGAGTTCGATGAATTCAGCTGGGACCAGTGGTGCCGCGAACAGCGCGCCCAGCCGCTGCCCGGTGCACTGGATTTCGCCAAGGCCGCCGCCGCGAAGGGCGTGACGGTTTTCTACCTGACCAACCGCGCGCAGCACCTCAATGACGCCACGCTCGCAAACCTGCGCAGCGCGGGCTTTCCGGTATCCGACAAGGAAACCGTGTTCCTCGGCCTGGGCACGGTCGTCGAAGGGTGCGAAGCGAACGGCACCGACAAGGGTTGCCGGCGCGAACTGATCGGCCGCCGCTATCGCGTGCTTGCGCTGGTCGGCGATCAGCTCGGCGATTTCATCGATGTCGACAACAACACCGTCGCGGCGCGCGCCGATGCGGCCAAGCCCTACGACGCCTGGTTCGGCGAACGCTGGTTCATGCTGCCGAACCCGACGTACGGATCCTGGGACAGCGCCGTGCTCGGCAACCAGCGCGGCGCCGAGGCACCCGCGAAACACCAGATCCGCCGCGACGCGCTGCGCACCGACTGAGGCCGACATGATTCCGATCAAACCCATCGATGTGCGTGACCGGCTGATCTTCGCGCTGGACGTACCCACGCGCGCCGAGGCACTCGAGTGGATCGACCGTCTCGGCGACGCGATCACCTTCTACAAGATCGGCATGGAACTGCTGACCAGCGGCGACTATTTCCAGGTGCTCGCCGACCTCGCCGAACGCGGCAAGAAGATCTTCGTCGACCTGAAGTTCTTCGACGTGCCGGCCACGGTCGCCTCGGCCGTGAAGGGACTGACGCGCTACCCGGTATATTTCTGCACTATCCACGGCAACGACGGCATGATGCGCGCCGCGGCGCAGGTAAAGGGTGATATCCGGCTGCTTGCCGTCACTGCGCTGACGAGCCTCGACCAGCACGACCTCGACGACCTGGGCTTCCAGTGCGACGCGGAACAACTCGTGCTGTCTCGCGCGAAGGCCGCGCTCGAAGCCGGCTGCGACGGCGTCGTGTCGTCGGGGCTCGAAGTGCCCGCACTGCGCCGCGAAGTCGACCATGCGCTGATCACGGTGTGTCCGGGCATACGTCCGGTCGGCAACAGCGACGACCAGAAGCGCACGCTCGACGTGGCCCAGGCTTTCGCCGCGGGCGCGGACTACATCGTCGTCGGCCGCCCGATACGCCAGGCCGCCGATCCGCGCGCCGCGGCGCTCGCGATCCAGCAGACGATCAGCGACACGCTGGCGAGCGGCGCGTAGGCGTCGGCGCGCCACGCGCCTTCTGCATACGCCCGTCGATGGCGCTTTCGGTTCTCAGTAAAATTATTTAAATCAGATACTTAGAAGATATATCATAAAGTATTGCATTAACTGGATTCAGCCAGTACGATGCTCGCCGTACCTGAACCAGACGCGGCAACAATTACACATAGCCGACCGCGCTCGACAATGCGATTCCCCCTCCGGTTCTGCCGGATTTGCCCGGATCGTTCGCAAGAACATCCGGGTTTTTCTTGTCCGCAGACAGCGATTTCTGCGCTCGCGCACTCACAATGTTTGCTGGAATGCGCACCCGCTCTCGGCTAGAGTGCATCGCTGTTTGACCAATCAAACCCTTGGGGAAAGACATGTCCACGAAATTCGCTCGCGTCGCGCTGGCCGCGGCTCTCGGTATTGCACTGGTTGGCTGCGGCAAGAATGAGCCGCCCGCCGCGCCGCCTCCGGCCGTTGCGGCCAAGGCAGCCGCCACGCCCGACGGTGCCATCCTCGCGTCGGTTGGCCACCTGAAGACCGGCAACATCGACGGCCTGATGCAGAGCGTTCTGCCGCCGGACGAATACGCCAAGGCGAAGGCCGAGTACTCCAAGGAAATGAACAAGGAGCCGGCTTCGGATGAAGACAAGGCCAAGTTCGCCGAGAACATGGCCAAGCTGACCGCTCCCGACGCCGAAGCCAAGCTCTGGGCCGAGCTGGAACCCAAGCTCAAGGAAATGGACGCCCAGATGGCACAGCAGATGCCGATGATGGTCGCCATGGGCAAGGGCTTCATCCAGAGCTCGATCCAGCAGAATCAGGAACTCAACGACGCGCAGAAGCTGCAGGCCACGCAGGCTGTCGATGCGCTCGGCAACTGGGTCAGCACCGCCAAGTTCACGGACCCGGGTCTGGCGCAGAAGTCGATCAAGATCGTCTGCGACACCGCACGCAAGATCAACCTCAAGACCCTCGACGAAGCGCGCGCGCTGAGCTACGAGCAGGCCATGAGCAAGTTCGGCGTTGCGTACCTCGGCCTCAAGGACGTGCTCGCGCTGTACGGCTTCTCGATCGACCAGACTCTGGATTCGGTCAAGGCCGAAACGCTGTCCTCCGACGCAACGACCGCCAAGGTCAAGATCAGCTACTCGCTGCTCAACACGCCGCTCAGCGCGGAAAGCGATCTGGTCAAGGTCGGTGAGCGCTGGTATGGCAAGGAAATGCTGGAAGGTCTGAAGAAGAAGGACGCAGCGGAAGTGGCGCCGGCTCCGGCACCGGCTCCGGCGACCAACTGATATCGGTCCACGTTTGGTCGGCCGCGTCATCGATCTGTTTTTTGGCCGATTTAACGCACCGCTAACGCAAACGACGCCGCCTCCGGGCGGCGTTCGTTTTTGGCGCGGTTACAATCCGCCGCATGGATGACATCACTATTTCCGATCGCGGCGCCGATGCGTCGCGTGTGCCCTGGCGCCTTCGACTGTTCGGCCGCCTGCTCGAATCCTGGATACGCATCAAGCCCGACCCGGCCAACCCGAGCAGCCTGCTCGTGCCCGGCGTGCCGGTCTGCTACGTCACCGAACGCTACGGCCTTTCCGATGCGCTGATTCTCGAACAGGCCTGCCGCGAAGCCGGCATGCCGTCGGCGCTGATCCCGCTGCAGAACATTCCGACGCGACGCAAGCGCAGCTATTTCGCGACCTCGATGCGCAACAGCCTGTTCTGGAATCGCGCGCGCCGGCGCTCACCGACGCAGCCGCTCGCCGAACTGATCGCACAGCTCGAACTGTTTCCGGACCTCGACGTGCAACTCGTGCCGGTATCGATCTTCGTTGGCCGCGCGCCCAATCGTCAGTCGGGCTGGTTCAGCGTGCTGTTCTCGGAAAATTGGGTCGTCGTCGGCCGCTTCCGCCGCCTGCTTGGACTGATCCTCAATGGCCGCGATACGCACGTGCAGTTCTCCGCACCGGTGTCGTTGCGCAGCGTCCTTGTCGAAGAGCAGAGCCAGCCGCGCGAGCGCACCGTACGCAAGATCTCGCGCGTGCTGCGCGCACATTTCCATCGCATTCGCGCCGCAGTGATCGGTCCCGACCTGTCGCATCGGCGCACCATCGTCGATGCGGTCGTCAATGCCGAACCGGTGCAGGAAGTCGTCGCGGCCACGGCGCTCAAGGAATCGCTGTCGCGCGAACAGGCGATGCGCCGCGCGCACGACTACGCGGTCGAAATCGCGGCGGACTATTCGCATCCCGTGGTGCGCTCGATCTCGTTCCTGCTGACGAGCTTCTGGAACAAGCTCTACGACGGCGTGACGATGAATCATTTCGATCGCGTGCGCGCCGTCGCGCCGGGACACGAAATCATCTACGTACCCTGCCATCGCAGCCACATCGACTACCTGCTCGTGAGCTGGCTGCTGTACACGAACGGCATCGTGCCGCCGCACATCGCTGCGGGCGTGAATCTGAATCTTCCGCTGGTCGGGCCATTGCTGCGTCGTGGCGGTGCGTTCTTCCTGCGCCGGAGCTTCAAGTCGAACGCACTGTATTCGGCCGTGTTCACCGAGTACGTCAGCCAGCTGTTCGCGCGTGGCGTATCGATGGAATATTTCATCGAGGGTGGCCGTTCGCGCACTGGCCGGCTGCTGCAGCCCAAAGCGGGCATGCTGGCGATCACGATGCGCGCGTTCCTGCGCGAATCGCGCCGTCCGGTCATGTTTCAGCCCGTCTACATCGGCTACGAAAAACTCATGGAAGGCAACAGCTACATCGGCGAGCTGTCGGGCCAGGCCAAGAAGAAGGAGTCGCTGTTCGCGCTGCTGCGCTCACTGCGCAAACTGCGCGAGCACTACGGCCGCGTCGCGGTAAATTTCGGCGAACCCGTCTTTCTCGAAGAGCTTCTGCAGCGCGAAGTGCCCGACTGGCGCGCGACCGCGGGCGAAGAAAAGCCAGAGTGGTTCGGCCGAAGCGTGGACGCACTGGCCGAACGCATCCAGATCAGCGTCAACCGCGCCGCCGACGTCAATCCGATCAACCTGCTCGCGGTCGCGCTGCTGGCCACGCCGAAGCACGCGATGGCCGAGACCGACCTGATTGCACAACTTGATCTCTATAAAAATCTACTGTCCGAACTGCCATATGGCGAACGCGTCACGCTGACCGCGAAGACGCCGCAGGAGATCGTGGCCTACGGCGAGAAGATGCAGTGGGTACGCCGCATCCGCCATCCGCTCGGCGACGTGCTGACCAGCGAGGGCAAGCAAGCGACGCTGCTGTCCTACTTCCGCAACAATGTGCTGCATCTGTTCGCCGCCTCGGCCTGGATCGCCTGCTGCTTCATCAACAACCGGCGCATGGCGCGCGCTTCCGTGCTGCGCCTGTCCAAGCTGATCTATCCGTTCATCCAGTCCGAGCTGTTCCTGCCCTGGGACGAAGCCGGCTTCATCGAACGCATCCAGGCCACGATCGATTTCTTCATCCGCCGCGGCGTACTCACGCCGGATGCCGAAGGCCGTGTGCTCAATCGCGGCGCCGGCCAGGGCGATGCCGCGTTCCAGCTGCGCACGCTGGCGCACAGCCTGCTGCAGGCGTTCGAGCGCTACTACATCACGATCGCGGTGCTGGTGAAGCACGGTCCGCATACGATCAGCGCGGCGGAACTTGAGAACTTGTGCACATTGACGGCGCAGCGCCTGACCCTGCTGCACGAACTCAATGCGCCCGAGTTCTTCGACAAGGCACTGTTCAAGGGCTTCATCCAGCAGCTGCGCGAGCGCAAGGTGATCTGGACCGACGACGCCGGCAAACTCGATTTCGATGCGGCGCTCAATATCGTGGCCAAGGATGCGAAGGTGATCCTGAGCCGCGAGATTCGCCACGGCATCCTGAAGCTCGCGCCGCAACCCAAGGCGCCCGCGCAGGCGCCCGAGGTCGTCGCCAAACCGGCCGACTGAGCCGCGGAGCTACGGCGCGGGTAATCGGGTATTTGACGTTCTGGATCGGCTGCGCCGGCAACCGGATCGAGGCGTTCGTGGCCACGCAACGGTTGCGCCTCGCTGCACGACTCCGTCGAATATGCCGGGGCGTCATATAGCGGCACCCGTCGAGCATTTCTGAATAGCCGTCCAGACGTCTATGCTGCCATGCAGCACGGCGCACTGCGCTTTCTTTTCGGACTTGCCATGTCGTTTCCTGTCTCTGCCCGGGCGCTGTTGCCGCTCGGCGTGTTCCTGTCGCTGTTTCTCGGCACCGGGCTGTGGTTCACGCTGCAGGGCCATCCCGATGCGTTCTATCAGCTGCGCGCTCCCGTCGCGATCCTGCCGGCCATCGCGCTCGCGTTGTGGCTGGGCCGGCGCGACAAGCCGCTGGACACATTGCTCACCGGCATGGGCAACAGCGACGTCATGCTGATGTGCCTGATCTTCCTGCTCGCGGGCGCGTTCGCCGCGGTGAGCAAAGCGATCGGCGGCGTCGACGCGGTGGTCTGGCTGACCCTCAGCGCGATTCCGTCCTGGCTCGCGCTGCCGGGGCTGTTCCTCGTAGCCGGATTCGTTGCACTCGCGATGGGCACGTCGATGGGCACGATCGCGGCGGTTGCACCCATCGCGCTCGGTGTGGCCGAAGCAGCCGGCATGGCGCCGGCGCTCGCCTTGGGCGCGGTGCTCAGCGGCGCGACGTTCGGCGACAACCTGTCGGTGATTTCGGACACGGCCATCGCCGCGTCGCGCCTGCAGGGCGCGAGCATGCGGGACAAGTTCCGCGCGAATTTCTGGCTCGCGCTGCCGGCGGCGGTGGCGTGCCTGGTATTGCTCGCGCTGCTCGGTGATGGCACGGCCACGCCGTCGGTGGCGCCCGCGTCACCGTGGCTCGCGCTGCCGTACCTCATCGTGCTCGTGCTCGCGCTGCTGGGCGTGGACGTGCTGATCGTGCTCGGCGTCGGTCTCCTGCTCGCCGGTGGGTTCGGCTTTGCGTTGAAGAGCGGCTACTCGCCAGCCGCTTTCAGCAACGACATCTACGCCGGCTTTGAGGGCATGTTCGAGATCACGCTGCTGTCGCTGTTGATCGGCGGCCTGGCTGCGCTCGTGCGTGCCCAGGGCGGACTGGCCTGGCTGGCCGCGCGCATTGCCAAGCTCGCTGGCGGCAGCGCCGGACAGCGCAGTGGCGAGCTGTCGATCGCTGCCGTATCGACATTGACGGACGTGTTCACGGCCAACAACACCGTGGCATTGCTGATCAGCGGCAGTACGGCGCGGGAAATTGCCGAGCGCCATGGCGTGAGTCCGGCACGCAGCGCCAGCCTGCTCGACATCTTTGCGTGCGTGACCCAGAGCGTGCTGCCGTACGGCGCGCAGATCCTGCTGGCCGCGTCGATCGCGAAGGCGTCGCCGCTCGAGCTCGTCGGCCAGGTTCACTATGGCTGGCTGCTGGCGCTGGTCGCGCTCGCGTCGATCGCGTTCGGCCTGCCGCGGCGCGCGCTGCGACCGGCGACTCTGCCTGGCCTTGCTCAAGCCGGCTGATCGGGGATCAATTGGCTCTCGAGGTAGGCAATCATGTCCTTGAGTCGCAGCTTGCGCTTCTTGAAGCGCTTGAGCTGCAGTTCGTCGCTGGCGCTGTCGACGGAGAGACGCCCGATCGCGGCATCGAGGTCGCGGTGTTCGATACGCAGTTCGATGAGCTGACGCATGATTTCGGCGGGATCCGGGCGTTGCATCGGTGCGAGCTTGGTGGAGTCGCCGAAGTGTAGCCGGCTTGAGCGACGGCTCGTAGGGTGGCGGTCAGAACCGTCGGCGCGCCGGGGAGTCCGGTTCGCCGCTGCTACAATGACCGCCTTCTTTCGGCCCGTCGTCCATGAGCATTGCCGCCGTACGCCAGCAGGAATACAACGCGGTCAAGCTCGCCAAGCGGCTGCGTCGCCAGGTCGGCCAGGCCATCGCCGATTTCCGGATGATCGAGGACGGCGACCGCGTCATGGTCTGTCTGTCCGGCGGCAAGGATTCCTACACGCTGCTGCATCTGCTGCGCCTGCTCCAGGTCAAGGCGCCGGTCGCGTTCGAACTGCATGCGGTGCACCTGGATCAGAAACAGCCGGGCTACGACGCGCAGACGCTGCCGTGCTATCTCGAATCGATCGGTATGCCGTACAGCATCCTCGAGCAAGACACCTACAGCGTGGTCAAGCGCGTGGTGCCCGAAGGCCGCACGATGTGCAGCCTGTGTTCGCGCCTGCGCCGCGGCAAGCTGTACGACCACGCCGCCGCGCAGGGCTATACCAAGATCGCGCTCGGCCACCATCGCGACGACATCGTCGAGACGCTGTTCCTGAATCTGTTCCACCAGGCCAAGCTCAAGGCCATGCCGCCCAAGCTGCGCTCCGACGACGGCCGCAACGTGGTGATACGGCCGCTGGCCTATTGCCGCGAAGACGACATCGCCGACTTCGCGCAGCTGCAGAATTTCCCGATCATGCCGTGCAACCTCTGCGGGTCGCAGGAAAACCTGCAGCGCAAGGCGATCAAGGCGATGCTGGCCGACTGGGAGCGCAAGTTTCCGGGGCGCGTCGAGAATGTGTTCCGCGCGATCGGCGACGTGTCGCCGTCGCAACTGGCCGACCGCTCGCTGTTCGACTTCGCCTCGCTGGGCAGCCGCGGCACGGCCGGCGCCGGCGCCACCGACTGGCTGCGCGGCGAACCGGCCGACGCAGAAACTGAGACCGTCGCCGGCTAGGTTCGCCGGCCGCGCGGAATCGCCGTCATTTCCTTCAACGCACCGGCGGGCCCAGGCCTGCCCCATGGGGATTCATGTTCTTCCGCAATCTGACTCTGTTCCGCTTTTCCGAGGCCATGGCCGAATCGCTGGTCGAACTGGAAGCCCAGCTCGAGGAAAAGCGTCTGCGCCCCTGCGGTCCGCTGGAGCAATCCACGCGCGGCTTCGTCTCGCCTCACGGCCGCAATGCCGACGTGCTCGTGCACAAGGTCGGGCTCTATACGCTCGTGGCCCTGGGCGGCGAGGACAAACTGCTGCCGGGTTCGGTCGTCAACGAGGAACTCTCGGCGCGCCTGCAGAAAATCACCGAGGAGCAGGGCCGTCGCGTCGGCGCGAAGGAGCGCAAGCGCATGAAGGACGACATCCTCACGGATTTCCTGCCGCGCGCATTCGTGAAGCCATACCGGCTGCTGGCATATCTCGATCTGAAGAATGGCTGGCTCGTCGTCGACACCTCCAGCCGCAAGTCCGCCGAGGAAGTGCTGTCCGAGCTGCGCGAGGCGGCGGGCTCGTTCCCGGCCACGCCGATGGCGCCGGAAGAGTCGCCGCGCACCTTGATGACGGACTGGGTGGTGAGTGGCAAGCTACCGGCCGGTCTGGAACTGGCGGACGAGTGCGAATTGCGCGACCCGGCCGAATCCGGCGCGATCGTGCGCTGCCGCCGCCAGGACCTTGAAACCGACGAGGTGCGTGAACACCTCAAGACCGGCAAGCAGGTGTATCAGCTCGGCCTCACCTTCGACGACCGCATCAGCCTCGTGCTTGGCGAAGATCTCGTCATCCGCAAGCTGCGCTTCCTCGACCAGGTGCTGGACGAACTGACCGAGACCAACGCCGATTCGGCCGCCGCCGAGCTCGACTCGCGCATGGCGCTGATGACGCTCGAAGTCGAACGTCTGCTTGGCAAGCTCGACGAATGGTTCCGCCTGCCGCGCCCGACAGACCACTGAAACACGGCGCGGCGAGAATCGAGGGAAACCGCCGGGTCGTGCGACAGCAGCGCGACCGGTTTCTGCAAGGGATTGTCCGTTTGAGTCGAGCCGGCGGGATCAGGCTCGATGAACCAAGCTCGTCGAACCGCATGCATGGCGGACGTACTGGGTAAGGAACTGGCATGGCTCCGGACGACAACCACTACCTCGAACTGTCCACCCCGAACGGGGAGACGATCAAGGTGTTCAAGAAGGCCCATCCGCAGGCGCGCCGCCTGCGCCTGACGGTCACGTCGCACGGCGCACGCCTGTCCTATCCCGAAGGAACCCACCCGGCCCAGGTGTTCGCGTTCCTGCGCAAGCACGTCGACTGGCTGGAGCGGAAGCTCGACCAGCTGCAACTGGATGGTTCCGGTCCGCCGCCGCTGCTGCCGGGCTCGCCGACGCTGATCCCGCTGCGCGGCGAGACCACGCAGATGCTCTGGCGCGAAGGCGCCTATCCCAGCATCGCGCACGAGGCCGACAAGCTCGTGCTGACCCTGCCGCACTCGCAGGGCAAGCGCGCCTTGCCGGCGGCGCGCGCGCTGTTGCGATCCTTTCTCGATGCGCAGATCCGCCGCGACGTATCGCGCCTGCTCGCGCGCTACACCTCCGAATTGCAGGCGTCGCCCGTCGCTGTACGCGTGAAGCCGCTCAAGAGCCTATGGGGCAGCCTCGACACCCGCGACTGCATGACGCTGGACCTCGCACTCGCGCTGGCGCCGCCAGCGGCGCTGAAATACGTCGTCGTCCACGAGCTGTGTCATCTGAAGATCCGCAACCACTCGCCGCGCTACTGGAACCTCGTCGCGACGTTCTACCCGGACTGGAAGGAACAGCGCGACTGGCTGCGCGAAAAAGGCCACGCGCTCAAGGCCGAGCTGTCGCGCCTCATCGATCCCTGAGCCGGACCTTCATGCTCAAGCGGCGGTCAGCCGACGGCTTCTGAACTCGCGATCCGATCGCAGAAAGCGAGCATCGCCGCTGCAACGGGCGCGGCGTTTTCCAGGTGCAGATGATGATTGCCCGGCAGATAGTGCAGCGTGACATCCGCGACGCAGGCCGCGCGCGCCTGCATCAGCGCGGCGGGCAGGTACGAGGTTTCCGGCTGGGCGAGCACAACGAGCGTCGGCGCCTGGATGCCGCGCAGGATGGTCTGGATCTGCGCTTCGGTGTAGCGCAGCGGCGAAGCCAGGGTCAGGCGCGGATCGCTGGACCAGGACCAGCCGCCCGGCACCGCCGCGAGCCCGCGCTCGACCAGCGCCGAGGCCGCGGCCTCGCTGAGATCGTTCGCCTGCATGCGCGCACGTACCGCGATGGACGCGTCGGGGAAAACTCGCAGCAACTTGGTGTTGAAGGTCGCGCGCTGACTCATGCCACGCCGTAGTTGTTCCAGCGCGGCTTCGGGCGCCGCCGTCAACGGACCCAGCGACTCGATCAGCAACAGTGTCTGCACCGATTCGGGCTGCGCCGCGGCAAAAATGCTGGCCGCCGCGCCGCCGAGCGAATGACCGAGGAGCGAATAGCGCTGCCATCCCAGAGCCTGCACAGCGGCCTGGATGTCGGCCAGGTATTCGACATAGTGGTACCAGCCGCCCGCGGGCCGATGCGCCGAACGTCCATGGCCGGGCAGGTCGATCGCGACGACCTGGAAGCGCGAAGCCAGCAGCGGCGCGAGCGCATTGAACGAGGCCGCATTGTCGAGCCACCCGTGCAAGGCCAACAGCGGCGGCAAGGTCTCGTCGCCCCAGCATTGCGCGGCGAGAGTCAGGTGCGGCAGCTCGATCGTGATCTCACGCGCCGGCATGCGGCGCTCCCGCAACCGTCGGCGACTCCATCGGCAGCCAGCCCTGGAGATTGGCCAGCACCAGTTCCGACAAAGCCGCGACCTGATCCTCGCCATCGTTGAGCGCGGCAATGTATTCGTAGCGCTCGCCACCGGCGTGCAGGAAACGCTCGCGATTCTCCACCGCAATCTCTTCCAGTGTTTCGAGGCAGTCCACGGCGAACGCGGGGCAGAGCACCTGGACCGAACGAATGCCCGCTTTCGCGAATTCCTCGAGCGTCTCGTCGGTATATGGCCGGAGCCATTCTTCGCGCCCGACGCGCGACTGGAAGCTGACGACGATGTCGTCGTCGCCGAGGCCAAGGCGCGCCGCGAGCCGCGCGAAGGTCGTGCGGCACTGCATGGCGTAGGGATCGCCGGCCTCGACATAGCGCCGCGGGATGCCGTGAAACGACAGCAGCAATCGTTCGGCGCGGCCGTGCGTCGCCCAATGGCGTTCGACGCTGCGCGCCAGTGCCTCGATATGCGCAGGCTGGTCGTGGTAGTCGCCGATCGTGCGCAAGTCCGGCGGCCAGCGCAGCGTCTTGATCGCATCGGCCAGCGCGTCGAACACCGCGCCCGTGGACGTCGCCGAGTACTGCGGATACAGCGGCAGCACGAGAACGCGGCGCAGGCCGGCATCGACGAGCCGGCGCAGTACGGCGGGCAGCGCCGGCTCACCGTAAGTCATGGCCAGGTGCACCTGTACGGAATCGCCGGCCAAGCGCTGCAGCGAACGGCCCAGCGCCTGCGCGAGCGCCTGACTGTTCACGAGCAGCGGGGATCCGGCTTCGGTCCAGATACTGGCGTAAGCGCGTGCCGACCGGGCTGGCCGTAGACGCAGGATCACGCCGTTGAGGATCAGCCACCACAACCAGCGCGGCTGCTCGATCACGCGCGGGTCGGAGAGGAACTGGTCGAGATAGCGGCGTACGGCGGCGGTCGTCGGCGCCGCTGGCGTGCCGAGATTGACGAGCACGACGGCGATGCCGCCGCTGCCGGTTTGCGTGCCCGGCGGCGCGGCGTAGTACTTCCTGGTCCCGAGCATGACATTCCGATGGCATGCGGCCGTGGCCGCGAGGGTGTTTGGAGCCCGCCGGGCGCAGCCTTGTCGGCGAGCCGGAAGCTGCTAGACTGGCCGAGCCGTGTCAGCGCCCGACCCGGCCGACGATTACCAGAAACGATAACAAAAACGGTGAACAATGAGCCTGCGCGCATGCCCTGCCGCCGCGGCACTATTTGCTCTGTTGGCCGCTACGGCGGCCACAGCGGAGCCGTTCGCCCTCGTTCCGGCCTACGACCAGATTTATCGCGTGGATCTGGCCACGCGGACCGCGACTCTGGTTGGTGAAACGGGCTCCTACGCCGGTCAGACGATTGTCCTCAAGGGCATGGCCTACGCGCCGAACGGCTCGCTGCTGGCGTCGTCGGATAACACCAAGTCTCTTTTCCGCCTCGATTTTCTGGGCTCGGCACCAACGCTCGTCGGCAGTCTCGGCCTGGCCGGGCAAGGCGATCCGGCCCGGCTTGATGCGCTCGACCTCTCCTATGCTGTGACCTGTGACGGATCGGCCTGGCTGGCGTCCGGCGTCGCACGCAAGCTCTGGAAAGTGGATACCGCGACGGGGTTCACGACCTATGTCGGCCCGACCGGCGCGCGCGTTACCGGTCTCGCTGCACGCGGCCGCGAACTGTTCGGTGCTGGCGACTATGAAAACCCGTCGCTGTTTCGCGTCGACACCACGACCGGCGGCGCGACCGCGATTGGCTCGTTCAACATTCCGAGCAGCAAGATCAGTTCGGTGTGGCCGTCCTTCGACAGCACCGGACGACTGTGGGCCGCGGTCAGCTACATTCCGCCGCCGCCGCCCGCGGCGAACACGTTCCCGCCGGACTGGAGCGACCTCGCCCGTCTCGATCCCAACACCGGCGCGATGACGCTGCTGGGCCCCATCACCGGCCCGGAAGATCTGCGCAGCGTGCCGCTGTTCGGGCTTGCGATCAGTGCTCCGGCGCCATGTCCGACCGGAACTGTTACACCGCAGACCGTGCCGTCCGGATCGCCGTCCGGTTACGCGCTTCTCGCTGCGTTGCTGACCCTCGCGTCCTGTTTCGGCCTGCGTCGCCGTCGGCTGCGTTAAGCAGCGATTCCCTCACCGAGCGACACCATGCCTGGGCTGCGCGAACGCGCATTCCGGACCATCGCGCCTGCGCGACTCGGCGTACCCGCGGCCAGCCCCCTTTCTCCAGCGAGATTCCCGTGAGCCGATCGATACTGCACGTCCTGGTGTTCGTGTGTTCCCTGCTCTCCGCTGCCGGCGCGCACGCCGGCGAATCCGAAGCCAAGCGTGCCCGTGAAGCCGTCCGCGTCATCGACGAAATCATGCAGGCACCCGACCGGCGCATTCCTTCCAACCTGCTGCGCGAAGCGCACGCGATAGCCGTCATTCCCGATGTCATCAAGGCCGGTCTCGTGGTCGGCGGTCGCCGCGGCCACGGGCTCATCGTCGTGAAGACGCCCGAAGGCACCTGGTCCAACCCGAGTTTCATCACCATGACCGGCGGCAGTCTGGGGCTGCAGGCCGGCGTGCAGTCGACCGACATCGTGCTCGTGTTCCGCAGCCGTCGCGGCGTGGATTCGATCGTGCATGGCAAGTTCACGCTCGGTGCCGACGCATCGGCCGCCGCCGGCCCGGTCGGCCGCTCGGCCCAGGCGTCGACCGACGCCCAGCTCAAGGCCGAGATCTACTCGTATTCCCGCGCACGCGGCCTGTTCGCCGGCGTCGCCCTGGACGGCTCCGTCCTCGCGATCGATCACGATTCCAACCAGGCCATGTTCGGCGAAGGCGTCACGCCACGGCGGATCTTCGAAGGCGGGGTCGGCAATGTGCCGGAAGTCGTGGTCGATTTCCGCGACCGTCTCGAGGAGTACACTGCGCAATCGGCCGAGTGAGCGTGGCGGCATGACCCCAATGCAAAGCGCGGCTACACTGTCGCGCTTTGCCGTTCCCGGCGGCGCGGTTCCTTTGCAGGAGTGGAACAATGGGTAGTTTTAGCATTTGGCACTGGCTGATCGTTCTGCTGATCGTCGTGCTGGTCTTCGGCACCAAGCGGCTGCGCAACATGGGCGGCGACCTCGGCAGCGCGATGCGCGATTTCAAGAAAGGTCTGCAGAGCGACGAGGAAGCACCGAAGCTCAAGGCAGATCCGGCGCCCGATGCCGAAAAGGTCGCCAGCGAGACCAAGCGCGAAAAAGCAGAGTAGTTCGCGACGATGTTCGATATTGGCTTCAGCGAGTTTGTGCTGATCGGCATTGTCGCCCTGATCGTATTGGGACCTGAGCGCCTGCCCGGCGCCGCGCGCACCGTTGGCGCCCTGCTGCGCCGCGCGCGCAACAGCTGGGCCAATGTGCGCACCGAGGTCGAGCGCGAGCTGGCCGCCGAAGAACTCAAGCGCAGCATGCGCGAAACCGCCGCCGCCGTGGATCCTCGCGAGGAACTGCGCAACGCCGCAGAACAGTTCCGCGAGACCGCCGAGCAGGTCCGCGAAGACACCCAGGACATCGGCAGGAAGCTCGATGAGCGCAGCTGACCAGGAACCGGGCGACGAAGCCTCGTTTTTTTCTCATCTGATCGAACTGCGCGCACGTCTGCTGAAGGCCGTGCTCGCGATAGGCGTCGTGCTGCTGTGCCTGCTGCCGTTCGCGAACAAGCTGTACGCGTGGCTCGCCGAGCCGTTGCTGCGCAACCTGCCGGCCGGCGGTCAGCTCGTCGCGATCGAAGTGGCTTCCCCCTTCTTCACGCCACTCAAGCTCGCGTTCTGTACCGCGCTCGTCGTGGCCATGCCCATCGTGCTGTATCAACTCTGGGCGTTTGTCGCACCCGGCCTGTACCGGCACGAGAAGCGCCTTGGCATGCCGCTGCTGATTTCCAGCGTCGTCCTGTTCTATCTCGGCGGTGCGTTCGCATATTTTCTCGTGCTGCCGATGGTGTTTTCCTTCCTCGCCCGGATCACGCCGCAGGGCGTGGCCATGATGACGGACATTGGTAAATATCTCGATTTCGTACTCGTGATCTTTTTTGCCTTTGGGCTATGTTTCGAAGTACCCGTCGCAGTGGTTATTCTTGTTGCGCTCGGTTGGGTCACGCCGAAGCAGTTGACCGAAAGCCGCGGCTATGTGGTTGTCGGCGCCTTTGTCGTCGCCGCCATACTCACCCCGCCGGACGTGGTGTCGCAGGTGATGCTCGCGGTACCCATGTGCCTTCTGTACGAAGTGGGCATCATCGCGGCGCGTACGGTGGCCGCTCGTCCGGCCAACCTCGAAAGTCCCGACGCCTGAACGAATCAGTGTTGCAGTCGTCGTAAATTGGCATCGCGCCGGCTCAATGCGCCGTGTTATTTACAATTCGTAACAAGTGCGCCCTGTATGTAGCGTCACTTTCATGAACCTGCCACGTATACTATTCCCGCAGTACACGTAGCAGCACTTCTTAATCTCAGGGTGAAAATCATGAAAAAGTCCGCCGCAGCAGCCGCTGTTGACGAAGATACCCGCGACGCTAGCCTGCGTGTTTCCAAGCGCATGCGTGACAGTCTCAAAGCCGCAGCCGCTGTGATGGGCCGCCCGCTGTACGATGTGACCAATGAAGCCATCAATGATTATCTCGGTGGCCTGAAGCTGCCGGATCCGTTGGCCGGCCTGCGCAAAGGCGGCAAGGGCCGTAAGTAATACCTCCTGCGCTTCAGCGACCCCTCCGGTCCGATCCGCAAGACATCCAAACGCCGCGCACACCGCGGCGTTTGCTTTTGCAGAACCGGCTGATCCGGGTAATTCCTCAGGCAAGTTTGGAATAACCCCCAGCCAGAATATTCGACCAAAGTCGAATAACGTACATTTCTACTCGTTGCAATCGCAACGCGCCGGCTCAGACGCCGCCGGCCCTTGCCAGCCGCACGAAACGCCTTAGCAGGCGATGCGCCTGCGGTGTCGGGCCGCATTCCCGCAGCAGGCTCACCGGATCCAGCCCTTCGCCGAGAAGGCGCTCGCGGCGGCCACGGATGTAGCCCGCCATGATTCCCGCACTGAACTCAGGATGGAATTGCAGACCCCAGGCCCGCTCGCCGAAACGCAGCGCCTGATACGGGTCGAGCGCTGAGCTCGCGAGTACCTGCGCGCCCGGCGGCGGTTCAACGACTGATTGCTGGTGAGTCGTCTGTGCGCGGAAGCCAGGTGCCACGGCGGCGAACAGTGGATCGGTCGACGCCTGCCCGGTCGTCTGCAGCATCCGCGTTCCGATCTGCCGCCCGCGCGGATTCCAGTCCACACGCCCGCCCAGACCGTGCGCGAGCAACTGGTGCCCATAGCAGATACCGAGCACGGGCGCGGAATTGGTGTGCACCGCATCGGCGAGCCACCCGGCAGCACGTTCGCTCCACTCGGAGCGCTCGGTCACCATGCTCGCCGAACCGGTCACGAGAACAGCGGCGAAGCGTCCGGCCACCGGCAGCGGTTCACCGCGATCCACACGGACGGTCTCGACATCGCCGCGCCGCAGGTCCGCAGCCTGCACGAACCACTCAGCGAAGTCGCCACGCCGCGCGGCCAGCTGCGGCAGGGTCGTTCCGGTCTGCAGGATAAGGATCCGATCCACGGCGCTACTCGACCGGCGGCAGCACCGTCATGACCTCGGCCACGGTCGTCACGCCGCGGGCGACGTGGGCCGCGGCGGAAATGCGCAAGGGGCGCATGCCGTCGGCCAGCGCCGCTTCACCGAACTTCACGAGGTCCGTATCGGCCTGGATGAGCTGGCGCATCTTCGAGGTGATGCGCAGCATCTCGTAGATGCCGGTGCGGCCCAGAAAGCCGGTGTTGCGGCATTCGAGACAGCCGACCGGCCCCTGCGTGCGTTCGGGCAGCGCCAGGTTCCAGCGATGTGTGAGCGCGTCCCACGCGCGCGGTTCCACCGGCAGCGCCGTCTTGCAATGTGGACAAAGCGTGCGGATGAGTCGCTGTGCAACGACGCCGGTCAGGGTCGACTGGATCAGGTAATGCGGCACGCCCAGATCGAGCAGTCGCGTGACCGCCGTCGGCGCATCGTTGGTGTGCAGCGTCGACAGCACCAGATGGCCCGTCAGCGACGCCTGCACAGCCATCTGCGCGGTTTCCAGGTCGCGGATTTCGCCGACCATGATGATGTCCGGGTCCTGGCGCAGCAGCGTGCGCACGCCCGCGGCGAAATCCAGATCGATCGCCGGCTGCACCTGCATCTGGTTGAATTCGGGGCTGACCATTTCAATCGGGTCTTCGACGGTGCAGACGTTGATGTCCGGCGTGGCCAGATGCTTCAGCGTCGAATACAGCGTCGTCGTCTTGCCCGAGCCGGTAGGGCCGGTCACGAGCACGATGCCGTGTGGCCGCTCGACCATCGAGCGCCAGAGGTTTTCCTCGTCCATGGAAAAACCGATCTGGCGGAACTCCTTGACCACGATGTCCGGGTCGAAGATACGCATGACGATTTTCTCGCCGAAGGCCGTCGGCATCGTCGACAGGCGCAGCTCGACTTCGCGCCCGCCCGGCGAACGTGTCTTGATGCGTCCGTCCTGCGGCCGGCGCTTTTCGGCGAGATCCATGCGACCGAGAATCTTGATGCGCGCCGTCACCGCGGTCATGACGGGCGGCGGGAACTCGAACACCTTGAGCATGTTGCCGTCGATGCGAAAGCGGATATTGCCCGCGTCGCGCCGCGGCTCCAGATGAATGTCCGAGGCACGCTGGTCGAACGCGTACTGCAGCAGCCAGTCGACGATGTGCACGACGTGGCGATCGTCCGCGCCGATGTCGCCGGACTTGCCGAGCTCCAGCAGCTGCTCGAAGTTCAGCAGGGTCGAAGGATCGTAGCCGCTGTCGCCCTTGGCATCCTTGGCGCGCTGGATCGAGCGCTGTACGCCGAAGAATTCCGCAAGGTAGCGGTTGACGTCGAGCGGACTCGATACCACCCGAACGATCTCGCGCCGCAGGATGTGCCCGAGGTCGTTGACCCAGCGCGCGTCGAAGGGTTCGGCCGAGGCGATCGTCACCTTCTCCGGTGCGACCGCGACCGGAAGAATGCGATAGCGCGTCGCGTACTGGTGCGAGATGACCTGCGTGACCGCCTTGACGTCGATCTTCATCGGATCGATGCGCATATATGGCAGGCCCGACTTGTCCGCGAGCCACTGCGTCAGCAGTTCCAGACCCAGCGGCTTGCCGGGATTGCGCTGGTCGATCGGTTTGAGATTGGCCACGAGCACCAGCGGATGCAGCGCGAGCTTTTCCTTGGTGCTGCGCGAGTCGGCGCGGATGCGGCGCGCGTCCTCGGCCGCGAGCAGGCCGTCCTGCACGAGTGCCATCAGGGTTTCGTCGAGCTCCAGTCGTCCGTGCAGACCGAGCTTGACCGGCGTGCCCGCGCCAGGTGCCGGAGCATTGACCGCGACGGGACTCTGCGGGTTGATGGCCATGGCGATTCCTGTGGGACGGCAGAGCGCTGGCTATACTAGCGCGCTTTGCCGTAGCCCTTTCGTGAGCCACACCATGTCCACGCCCACGCCCACGTTCCAGGACGTGATCCAGACCCTCAACCGCTATTGGGCGGAACAGGGCTGCGTACTGATCCAGCCGTTCGACACCGAAGTCGGCGCCGGCACGTTCCATCCCGCCACGTTCCTGCGCGCGCTCGGCCCCGAGCCCTGGGCTGCCGCATACGTGCAGCCTTCGCGCCGCCCCACTGACGGCCGCTACGGCGAAAACCCGAACCGGCTGCAGCACTATTACCAGTTTCAGGTCGTGCTCAAGCCGAACCCGGACAACATTCTGGACTTGTATATCGGCTCGCTGCGCGCGCTCGGACTCGACCCGCTGACGCATGACCTGCGCTTCGTCGAGGACAACTGGGAATCGCCGACGCTCGGCGCCTGGGGCCTGGGCTGGGAAGTCTGGCTCAACGGCATGGAAGTGACCCAGTTCACCTATTTCCAGCAGGCAGGCGGCCTCGAATGCCGACCGGTCACCGGCGAAATTACCTACGGCCTGGAACGCCTCGCGATGTACCTGCAGAACGTCGACAACGTCTACGACCTGGTCTGGACGGTCGCGCCGCACGGCGTCGTCACCTACGGCGACGTGTTCCATCAGAACGAAGTAGAACAATCCACATACAACTTCGAACACGCCAACGTGAGCGAACTGCTGCACTGGTTCGACGTGTGCGAGTCCGAGGCCAAGAAGCTCATCGAGGCAAGACTGCCGCTGCCGGCCTACGAACAGGTGTGCAAGGCCTCGCACAGTTTCAACCTGCTCGACGCACGCCGCGCGATCAGCGTGACCGAACGCCAGCGCTACATCCTGCGCGTGCGCACGCTGGCCCGCGCCGTGGCCGAGGCGTATTACGCGCAGCGCGAGAAGCTCGGCTTTCCCGGACTGAAGAACCGCCAGGAGAAGGCCCATGGCTGAGCAGGCACTGCTGATCGAAATCGGCACCGAGGAACTGCCGACACGCACGGTCGACGAACTCGCGCACGCCTTCGCCAATGGCATCGTGGACGGACTCAACAAGCGCGGCTTCGCGATCCCGGCCGACGCCGCTACGGTGTACTGCACGCCGCGCCGTCTTGCCGTGCTGCTGCCGGCCGTCGCCCGCGCCCAGCCTGACCAGACCATCGAACGCCGCGGTCCTGCGGCCGCCGCCGCGTTTGGAAACGATGGTCAGCCGAGCAAGGCGCTGACCGGCTTCGCCGCCTCGTGCGGTACGACCGTCGAGCAGTTGCAGAAGCTCGAGACCGACAAGGGCGCGTGGTACGTGTTCCGCAGCGAACAGGCCGGCCAGCCACTGGCCGCGCTGCTGCCGGACATCATCACCGACGCGCTCAAGGCGCTGCCGATTCCCAAGCCCATGCGCTGGGGCGATCACGACTATGCCTTCGTGCGCCCAGTGCACTGGCTCGTGATCCTGCACGGCGAACAGGTCATCGACGCAAGCCTGATGGGCCTCGTGGCTGGCCGCGAGTCGCGCGGCCACCGCTTCCATCACAACCAGGCCGTGTCCATCGCCGACGCGAACAGCTGGCTGGGCAGTCTGCGCGACGCGCACGTGCTCGCCGATCCGGCCGAACGGCGCGAACGCATCCGCGCAGAAATCGCGCGCGCCGCGGCCGAAACCGGCGGACGCACGCAGCTCGGCGACGCGCTGCTCGACGAGATCGCGAACCTGACGGAATGGCCGGTCGCGATCGCCTGCGCGTTCGAGGAAGATTTCCTGCGCGTGCCGCAGGAAGCGCTGATCATGACGATGGAGACCAACCAGAAATTCGTCTCCGTGGTCGATGCCGACGGCCGTCTCACGCGGCATTTCATCGGTGTGGCGAACATCGACAGCAAGGCGCCCGGCGAGATCCGCAAGGGCTACGAACGCGTGATCCGACCGCGCTTCGCCGATGCGCGTTTCTTCTTCGACGATGACCTCAAGACGCCGCTGATCGACCAGCTCGAAACGCTCAAGGGCGTGACGTACCAGCAGGCGCTGGGTTCCGTCTGGGACAAGGTCATCCGCGTCGCCGAGCTCGCGCGCACCATCGCCAACCGCGTCGGCGTCGATGCGGCGCAGGCGACACGCGCGGCGGCGCTGGCCAAATGCGACCTCATGACGCGCATGGTCGGCGAGTTCCCCGAGTTGCAGGGCGTCATGGGCCGCTACTACGCGAGCGCGAACGGCGAACCGGCCGACGTCGCACGCGCCGTGGATGAGTTCTATCGTCCGCGTTTCGCCGGCGACGGCATCGCGAGCGCCCCGGTCGGCCAGGTGCTGTCGATCGCCGAACGCGTCGACACGCTGTGCGGCATCTTCGCGGTCGGCCTCAAGCCGAGCGGTAACAAGGATCCGTTCGCGCTGCGCCGCGCCGCGCTC
>Ga0207698_10000501_pt1 | contig 22880 bp, 28 predicted proteins | sample KBSCornC22_FD_184298 | JGI IMG/M metagenome (GOLD analysis project Ga0207698, IMG submission 184298) | Corn rhizosphere microbial communities from Kellogg Biological Station, Michigan, USA - KBS Corn C2-2 (SPAdes) (version 2) | ecosystem: Host-associated > Plants > Roots > Rhizosphere > Soil ... | reverse complement strand
CGTCAGCGCATCGCCGTCGGCGAACAGGAACTGGAAATCCTTGGTGTCGAGACGCACGCGCTCGACCGTCTCGGCCGAACGGAAGCGGACATTGTTCTTGCGGCCGTCGATGAGGTTCTTCATCTCGACCTGCATATAGGCGCCACCCTTGCCCGGCTGGGTGTGCTGGATCTTGGCGGCCTTCCAGATGCCGCCTTCATATTCGATGATGTTGCCGGGACGAATGTCCACGCCGCTGATCTTCATGTGGGTCTCGCGATTGGGAAAGAGCAGGCGCGGCCCTTAGCCGGGACGCGCCCAACCGGCAAGGCGGAGCTTCAGATCGGCTTATCCAGGAAGGCGCGGATCGCTGCCACCGTCGCAGCAGGCTGCTCCTCCATCAGCCAATGGCCGCTGTCCGCGATGACCCCTTCCTGCACATTGCCGAAGGCGCCGCGCGCGACCGCCGCCATGGTCGGGCCGAACGACTTGTCGCCGCCGATCGCCAGCACCGGCAGAGCGAGCTTTCCGTTCGCCGCAAGGAAGGCGCGGTCGTCGATCACATCCTGATCGAAAGCGGCGAACTGGCTGAAGCCGCCATGCATTGCCCCGGGCTGGGCGTAGAGCGCGGCATAATGTTGGCGGGAGGCCTCGCTGAACTTTGCGGGCGTGGCCGAGAACTCATTCCAGAAGCGGTCGAGATAGATCCGCTCGCGCCCGGCGACCAGCCGCTCCATGTCGGGCCCGCCGAAGCGGAAATGCCAGAGCAAGGGGCTTTTGAGAATGTCGTCCCAGGGCCCGATCCCGGGGATCGGCGCATCCATCAGCACCAACCGCGTCACCCGGCCGGGATTTTCCTCCACAAAGGCAAAACCGACCATGTTGCCGATATCGTGCGTGACGAGGTCGACCTTGCCGACATGGAGCGCATCGAGCACGCCCGACACGTCATAGCCCTGCAGCTTCTTCACATAGCCCGTGACCGGCTTCGCCGAGAGGCCGAGCCCGCGCAGATCGGGCACGATCACCATATGGTCGCGCATCAGGTTGGCGGCGAGCGGCGCCCACATGTCGCCCGTCTCGCCATAGCCATGCAGCAGCACCACCGCGGGACCATGGCCGCCGACCCTGACATGGATGGTGGTGCCGTTGGTGGCGATATCCTGTTCATGGAAGGCGGATGGGAAAGGTTCGACCTGGGCGACGGCCGGGCCGGCGGTCATGGCGGCAAGGGCGATCAGCAAAGTGCGCAACATGGCGGTCTCCCCACGAGGAGCCCGCCGCTTACCACGTTGCGGCCGTGGCACGTACCGCAATCAGCCGTGCAGGATGGGATAAGGATTGATCTCCTGACCCTGCCACCAGCCCTCCCCCTGCACCATGCGATGGATCTCATAATGGAGGTGCGGCGCCTCGGCGCTGGCATCGCCGGTCGCGCCCACCTGCCCGATCGGCTGCCCCTGCTTCACCGCCTGCCCTTCCTTCAGACCCGGCGCATAGGCGTCGAGATGGGCATAATAATCCTGCCAGGCCGGGTCGGCGCGGCGGATATAGACGGTGTGGCCGCCGTCGCGGCTCTCGAAGATCTTCTCGACCGTGCCCGCCGCCGCGGCGAGCACGGGCGTGCCGCGCGACGCCATGATGTCGATCGCATGATGCTGGCGGGTGCCGTCGCCGCGCGCATCGCCCCATGTGTCGGTGAGCTTGTCGGGCGTGACACCCGCAACGGGGACGATCAGGCCGCCGCCGCCCGGCATCGCGGCGACGGCCGGCGCGGGTTGCGCGGGGGATGGCGTGGCGGTGCGCGGCGCCTGCGTCACGCCACCTTGGCGCAGCATCAGCACGAACCCGCCGATCGCGAGCAGGACGAGGATCAACAATGTCCAGCCGAGCCGCGTCATTCCTGGAAGACCGCGGGCGTGCCGGGCTTCACCATCAGCGACAGGCGCGCCGCATCCCAATTCGTCAGCCTGATGCAGCCATGGCTGGTGGTGCGGCCGATCGTCTCCGGCGTCGAGGTGCCGTGGATGCCGTAATGCTCCTTGTCGAGATCCATCCACACCACGCCGACCGGCCCGTTCGGGCCGGGCTTCAATGTTTCCTTGGTGTCACCGGGCTTCGCGTCCCAGAACAAGTCGGGATTATAATGGAAGCTCGGCAGATAGGATGTGCCCTGGATCTTCCAATTGCCGATGGGCAGCGGATCATGCTCGCTGCCCATCGTGGCCGGAAATTGGGCGACGAGCTTGTCCTGGGCGTCATAGACGCGCAGCACGCCGTCGGATTTGTCGACGACGATCCTCGCCGCCGCCGGCTGATCCGATGAGACGCTGAGCTGCGCCAGCATCGCCTTCCAATCCTCGCGCAAGGCAGCGGGATAATTGGTCGCCGCGGGACGCACGTTCGGGACCTTGATCGTCGCGCCGGGCTTGAGCATCGGGTTCGGGCTGTTGAGCGCGATTAGCGTCGCCCTGGTCGTATGGAAACGCTCGGCCAGCTCCTCCATCGCATCCGCATAGCCCATTGAGGGAAGCTTGGCCTGCTGGGCCGGATCGTCGGGGATCGGGCCGACGAACGGGCCGGCCAGGTCGGCCTGCGTCAGCGTGACCTCGATCGTTCCGGGCGTCTGCGAATGGCTCGCCAACGCCTCTTGCGTGGCTTGATCATATGCCCCGGTAACGGGAAGCCCGTGCGCCTCCTGAAAGCCTTTCAGCGCTCGGCTGAGATTGGCGCCTGCGTGGCCATCGATCACACCGGGGCCGAAGCCGAGCCGGTCGAGCAATACTTGTTCGGTCAGGATCTTGGTGTCGGGAATGGACGAAGTCGTTACGGCTGCGGCTGAAAAAGCGGGATAAACTGTGGCCAGAGCAAGACAAGCTCCGGCAACCCCGATGGTCTTCACGCGTGCAAGTCCCTATTTTCTTGTCGGTGAGGATTGGAACGCCCGCGGGCGATTTTCTATCCGAGAAGCGGGGTAATGATGGTTCAAATGGAAGTGGGCCGGCGCGGCCTTCTCGGCGGCGCGCTTGCCGCTGGTGTATCGACGCTGATCGGCGGCCGGGCCTTCGCGGCCTTGCCCGAGAAGCGCATCGCCTTCCGCAACGTCCATACCAACGAGACGGTGGATGCGCGCTTCTTCGGCGCCAATGGCTGGGACGAACAAGGCCTTGCCGAACTCAACCATGGGCTGCGCGACTGGCGCAATAACGAGGCGACCCGGATGGATCCGCAGCTGATGCTGCTGCTGACCCAGATCCGCGACAAGCTGGACATTGCGCCCCCGACGAAGATCGAGCTGATCTCGGGCTATCGCTCGCCGCACACCAATGCGGCGCTACGCGAGCGCGGCGGCGCGCATACCGGCGTCGCGAGCAAGAGCCAGCATATGCTGGGCAAGGCGACCGACATCCATATGCCGGGCGTGGCGCTCGATCGGCTGCACCTGGCCGCCCTATCGATGAAGGCGGGCGGGGTCGGTTATTATCCCAAGGACGGCTTCGTCCACGTCGATACGGGACGCGTCCGGACCTGGTAGGCGCGGTTCAGCGCTGGTGGCGCGGTGCGCTGCCGATGTCGTAAGCCATGATCGCGGGTTTGTTGCAGCCATGCTCGTCCGTGCGCAGCACGGTGAGATAGGCGTCGGCATTGGGCAGTTCGTTCAGCTTCTGGGCGGTAACGGGCTGCCGCGGCTTGGCCGCGACCGTCTCGAACCCCTTCATATGGCAGGCGGGATTCGCAGTCAGCGGGTTGGGTTGTTCGATCATCTGGGATGATCCGGCCGCAGCGGCTGCGAAGATCAGCATACTCAGCATGGCAGCTCTCCCTCGGCACCAACTATATCATTGAAGCGCCGTGCTGGACAGCAAGCGGAGCGCCGTCCACACTCGGCCCGTCGCATGCTCACGCCTCGCACCCGGATCGTCGCCCGCGCCAGGACCGAAGGCGTGCTCGGATCGCCGGTCCGCAATCTCGTCTCGATCCTGATCTTCATGGGGGTGGTCGTGACTGCGGCCACCATCGCTTACATGGCGGCCGGCTGGAGCTTCTCCGACGCCAGCTACATGGTGCTGCTGACCGTCTATACGGTCGGCTACGGCGAAGTTCATCCGATCGACACGCCCTATCTGCACACCGTGACGGTCGGCACGATGGTGCTGGGCTGTACCGGCATGATCCTGCTCACCAGCGCGCTGGTGCAATTCTTCACCGTGATGCAATTGCGTGAATTGTTGGGAGGCAAGGTGATGTCCGACCGGATCGACAAGCTATCGGACCATGTCATCATCTGCGGTTACGGGCGCATCGGCCTGATGCTGGCGCAGGAATTGGCTGCTGCGGGCACGCCGCTGATCGTGCTGGAACGCAATGCCGACCGGCTGGCGGAAGCGGAGGCGGCAGGCCACCTTGTGCTGGCGGGCGACGCCACCGAAGAGGAATCTCTGGTGCGTGCGGGGGTGGGACGGGCACGGCTGCTCGCGACCGTTCTGCCGGACGATGCCGCCAATGTGTTCATCACCTTGTCCGCGCGCAGCCTGAGCCCGCATATCGAGATCATCGCGCGCGGCGAGGTGCCCTCCACCGAAAGCAAGCTGCGCCAGGCCGGCGCCAACCATGTCGTGCTGCCTACGCATATCAGCGCCGAACGGATCGCGCGCATGGTGCTTCATCCGGAGAGCGAGGCGGCGGCGGAGCAGGCTGACCTGGCGCGGATGGCGCGCGACTTCGGCCGGCTCGGCCTCGGCCTGGAGCGGTTCACGGTTGGGCCGCAAAGCCCGCTCGTCGGGCTTGAGGTGGCACAGGCCGAAACGCGCGCCGGTCACGCCTGTTTCGTGGTCGCTGTCCTCCGCGACGGCGACCCGCCATTGTTCAGGCCATCACCCGATGCGGTCATTTCTGCGGGAGACGAATTGGCGGTGGTCGGCCGGCTTCAGGCGACCTCCTTGCACTTTTTGCTCGAAAGCTGAGGCATCCCGCCCCCCCCCGCTCAGCCAGATCGGGCCAGCAAATCCGCGAAGGCCTTCACCGCGTCCGCCTCGCCGTCGGCCGCATTCCACACCGCGCTGCACACCGCCAGGAAATCCGCCCCGGCTTCGATCAGCGGCATCGCGTTGGCGGGCGTGATGCCCCCGATCGCGACGCAAGGCAGTTCAAACAAGGTCGTCCACCAGCCGAGGATCGAGGGATCGGGATGGTGGCGCACCTCCTTGGTCGTGGTCGGATAGAAGCTGCCGAAGGCGACATAATCGGCGCCCGCCTCCCCCGCTTCCATCGCCAGATGGCGGCTGTCGTGGCAGGTCACGCCGATCTGCGCCGACGGCCCCAGCAAGGCACGCGCCTCGCGCGGATCGCCGTCCTCCTGCCCCAGATGCACGCCATCGGCGCCGATCCGCTTCGCCAAGGACATGCTGTCATTGACGATGAAAGCAATGTCGCGGTCGGCGCAGACACGCTGCAGCGGCTCGGCAGCACGCGCAATCGCATGCTCGTCCACTCCCTTGAGCCGCAGCTGGAAAGCCGCGATCGGCCCGGCGTCGATCGCGCGCGCCAGCCGATCGGCAAAGCCCGTGTCGATGGTCGGCGGCGAGATCAGATAGAGCTGGCACGGCGGGCGCGGCTGACGCTCGAACCGGTCGGAAAAGCCGGGATCGAGATCCAGCTCATCGTCCGGAATATCCTCGCCTTCGAACTCGCCCATCGTGCGTCCTTTCGGCGCCTGCGCATTCCAGCACGCCGGCCAAGCGTCAAGCCAGGCATAAAAGTGAAGTTTTTAATTGACTGTATCATGCGACTCGGATACTGAAGTTCTTACTTCATCAAGGAGTCGTCACCATGTCAGAAACGGTCCACGGCAATTTCACCATCGAACGCACCTATCGCGCTACCCCGGCCCGCGTCTTCGCCGCCTTCGCCGACCCATCGAAGAAGAAGAGCTGGTTCGCGGCGAGCGACACGCACGAAATCGAATCTTTCGAAAGCGATTTCCGTATCGGCGGCGCCGAGCGGCTCCATTATCGCTTTGGCGATCGGAGCCCCTTCCCGGGTGCGATCCTCACCAATGACGGCTATCATCACGACATCGTGCCCGACCGCCGGATCGTCACCTCCTCGCACATGGCTCTCGCGGGGCGTCCTGTCTCGGTCGGCCTCGTTACGGTCGAGCTGTCCCCGAACGGCAACGCGACCGATGTGACCCTTACCTTCCAGGGTGTCTTCTTCGAGGGCTCGGATGGCCCCGAAATGCGCAAGGGCGGATGGGAAACCCTGCTCGACCGGCTGGAACAGGCCCTCTGACGTGGGTCGGCCCGAACGCCGCCCTCAGGATGACATCGACCGCCTCTTCCATGCGCTCGGCGACCCCACGCGTCGGCGCATGGTCGAGCTTCTCGGCGAACGCCCGCAATCGGTGTCGGCGCTGGCCGACCGGTTCGACATCACGTTGACGGCGGTGTCCCAGCATCTCCGCCTGCTCGAGGAAGCGGGATTGGTCCGTACCGAGAAATTGGGGCGGACCCGCTCCTGCCAGCTCGAGCCGTCGGGGCTCGGGCGGATCCAGTCCTGGCTGGCGGATCGGCGCTCCGTCTGGGAGAGACGGCTGGATGACCTGGCCGATTTCCTCGATGAGGGAGACTGACGGGATCGCCCGTTAAATTCTGGCGTTCGGAGCGCATGGCTGCGATCCGCATCGGCTGTTCCGGCTGGAATTATCGCCATTGGCGCGGGCTCTTCTATCCCGATAAATTGCCGGTGAAGAAGTGGTTCTCCTTCTACGCCGAGCAGTTCGACACGGTCGAGATCAACAACAGCTTCTATCATCTGCCCAAGGCCGAAACGTTCGACACATGGCGCGAGCAGGCTCCTCCGGGCTTCACGTACGCGGTCAAGGCCAATCGCTATCTGACGCAGGCGAAGAAGCTCAAGGATTGCGCCGAGCCGGTCGCGCGGATGATGGCGCCCGTGCGGCACCTCGGCCCAACGCTCGGTCCGATCCTGTACCAGCTTCCGCCCAGCCTGAGGATCAACCTACCGCGGCTCGAATCATTCCTGTCGCTGCTGCCGCGCGACCTCACCCACGTTTTCGAATTCCGCGAGCGCAGCTGGTACGTGCCCGAGACGCTGGCGCTGCTTGACCGCTACGGGGCTTCTTTCTGCGCGCATGACATGCCTGGCTCGGCGAGCGAGCGCTGGGCGGTGGGGCCGGTCGCTTATGTCCGCTTCCACGGCGGGATCAGCAAATATTGGGGCCGTTATGCCGATAAGGTCCTGCTCGGCTGGACCGACTGGATGCGCGAGCAGGTCCATGCCGGGCGTACGGTCTGGGCCTATTTCAACAACGACCCCGAGGCTCATGCCATCCAGGATGCCCTCACGCTGAAGGCAATGGTGCGTCAGGCGATGAGTTAGAGGCGAGGCGCTGACGATTGCGACTCGTCATTGCGAGCCCCGCAGGGGCGCGGCAATCCAGTCCGGCGGGCCTGGATCGCCACAGCGCTTCGCGCTTCGCGATGACGTGAGGGGGATCCGCAGCAAGGCCTCGATCAGTCCTTGATTGTCGACGCGCGATAAATCTCGTCGATCGCCGCGGCCAGCTCGGCATCGAATGCCTCGTCGCTCATTTCATGACGCAGGCCATCGACCAAAGCGCGCGAGAAGCTGGCGATCATGCCGTGATTCTGCGCCAGCCGCCGGCAGGCCTCATCGCGCGCGAAGCCGCCCGAAAGCGCAACCACGCGCACCACATTGGGATGCGCGATCAGCGGGGCATAGAGATCCGGCTTCACCGGAATGGTGAGCTTGAGCATCACCTTGCGATCGACGGGAAGCGCGTCCAGGCCCTTGACCAGCTCGGCGCGCAATATCTCTTCCGCACCCTCGCGCTCGGAGCTCTTGATCAGGGCCTCGGGCTCGAGGATCGGCACCAGGCCATGCGCCGCGATCTGCTCGGCCAGCGCGAATTGCTGTTCGACGATCGCGGCGATGCCGGATTGCGATGCCAGGTTGATCACCGAGCGCATCTTCGTGCCGAAAATTCCAAGTCCGGCCGCGCGTTCGAGCAGCGGATCCAGTCCTGGAATCGGTTTCATCAATTGGACGCCGTCCTGCTCCGCCTCCAGTCCCTTATCGACCTTGAGGAAGGGCACCACGCCGCGCCGCTCCCACAAATAGGTCGGGACCGACTGGCCTTCCGCCTCCCCGTCCATCGTCTTCTCGAACAGGATCGCGCCGATCACCTTGTCGCCGGTGAAGGACGGCGCGGTCATGATCCGCACCCGCATCTGGTGCACCAGCTGGAACATCTCGGCATCGCCCGAATAAGCGTCGTCGGGGATGCCGTAGGCGCGCAGCGCGCCGGGGGTGGAGCCGCCGCTCTGGTCCAGCGCGGCAATGAAGCCGGGCTTGCCGCTCATCTGCGCCATCATGCGGGAATCGTGCATCGAACCTCCTGCGTTTCGTCTCATGGGCGCGGACCCTAAGCGCGGAGACGAAGGTCGACAATGAAGGTTGCGCTATCAGCAAAAAGATGGGGCCGGCAGCGCTGCCGGCCCCATCCTCATCCGATCCGCGATCAGGCGTAAAGGACCGTGGTCCGCCGCGGCCGCCGCATGCTCGCGCCCAGCACGCCGAAACCGGCGACCATCGCGACCCACATGGCCGGTTCCGGCACCGATCCGGCGGCGAGCGACCAGCTGCTGAGCAGGCCGAAATCCGACCCGCAGGTTCCGGTCGTGCCCGTGCACCAAGGCGAGAAAGGCCCGGCGACGAGCGAATTGAACGTGTAACCGCCGCCGTGGAAGCCGACATAAGCAGGGCCGGTCGACGCGGTGAGGCTGCCGGTCAGATCGTCGACACTGGTCAGTGAATAAGTGAGCAGGTTCGACGTATAGGTGAATTTGACGAAATTGGCCGACGTCAGGACGTCACCCAGAACATAATTCTTGAGCACCAAAGTGCCTGTTCCCGTGCCCGTGCAATCGATACACGTGCCCGTGAAATCGAACACCACCGCACTTGCCGGCGCGGCGAGGCTGAATCCAACCAAGGCCGCGGGTGCGACCAACCATCGTGTCATCCGCTTATGCAACATCGCGTATCCCCTTACCGGTTCCCCCCCGGATTAGAGTCCCGCTCAATGCATTGCTGCGATGCAGAATAGATGAAGAGCGGGTTAACGGCGATTGCTGATCGAGCCGAAGCCCTTGTCGAGTTTGCAATGCAACAAAAACGGCTGCGGCCGCCTGAGTCTCAGAATTGCTCCTCGAACGGCGATGCCGAGCGGCGCCCAAGCGCGCCGAGCAGGCCAAAGCCGAGCAGGATCGCCAGCCAGGTGCGATCGTTCGGCGCCCCCCGAGCCAGAGAGCCAAAGCCCAGGCGCCGAGCCCCAGGAGCAGGGACGCCTTTGCTCATGGCCAGAGTGTCCGCGCTGCCCGTCGGCCTGGGTGACAAATCGACGGTTGCGCAGGCGGGAGCGCTTGCCAGCGGGACCATCGACATAACGAACAGCTTCGTGAGACCGTGACGCATTCGCTATCCCCTTGCTGCTGCACTGCACATAATAACTGTGCCGCAACGAGTGAAAGTGCTTTTATTGCACTGCACAATGCGCCGGGAGATTGTTCGGGTTTGGCGGCAGCATCCTCGCTGCCACCAACGGCGTGAGCTGGTCGCGGTTTAGCGCGTCAGCGCGGCGACCCCCGGCAAGTCCTTGCCTTCCATCCATTCAAGGAAGGCCCCGCCCGCGGTCGAGACGAAGCTGAAGCGATCGGCCACGCCTGCATGGTTGAGCGCCGCCACGGTATCGCCGCCGCCCGCGACCGAAATCAAACCGCCCGACTGGGTGAGCGCGGCTGCAGTCTGCGCGAGTGCCACCGTCGCCGCGTCGAACGGCGCGATTTCGAAGGCGCCAAGCGGACCGTTCCACACGAGAGTGCGACAAGTCTTGAGGGCATCGCCCAGCGCCTCGACGGCGGCCGGGCCGACATCGAGGATCATCTCGTCAGCCTCGACCTCGTGCACATTCACCGTGCGCGTTGGCGGATTGGCGCGGAATTCCTTCGCGACCACCACGTCATAGGGCAGATGGACGGTGCAGTCCGCCTTGTCGGCGGCGTCGAGGATCTCGATCACCGTATCCTTGAGGTCATGCTCGCACAGCGACTTGCCCACATCCACGCCACGCGCGGCAAGGAAGGTATTGGCCATGCCGCCGCCGATGATCAAATGATCGACCTTGCTGACCAGATGCTTAAGCACGTCGAGCTTGGTCGAGACCTTGGCGCCACCGACCACCGCCGCGACCGGATGCTCAGGATCGCCGAGCGCCTTTTCGAGTGCCTCCAGCTCGGCCTGCATGGACCGGCCGGCGAAGGCCGGCAGGATGTGCGCCAGCCCCTCGGTCGAGGCATGGGCACGATGCGCGGCGGAGAAAGCGTCGTTGACGTAGAGGTCGCCGAGCCGGGCCATGGCTTGCGCCAGCGCCGAATCATTCTTCTCCTCGCCCTTGTGGAAGCGCGTATTCTCCAGCACCGCAATGTCGCCGGGCCGCAGATCGGCCACCGCCTGCTCAGCCGCCTCGCCCGCGCAATCGTCGACGAAGCGGACCTCGCGCCCCAGGACGTCGCTCAGCGGCCTGGTGACCAACGCCAGGCTCATGTCGGGATTGCGTTCGCCCTTGGGGCGGCCGAAATGTGCGAGGACGAGGACGATCGCACCCTTGTCGGCCAATTCGGAGATGGTGGGTGCCGCCGCGCGCAGACGCGTGTCGTCGGTCACGCGGGCGCCGTCCATCGGCACATTGAGATCCTCGCGGACCAGCACGCGCTTGCCGGCCACGTCACCCATATCGTCCAGCGTCTTGAAGCTGCTCACCGTTCGATCCTTACCTTGTCGCCGACCCGGATCAGGCCGTCTTCGATCACCCTGGTCGTCACGCCGCCCCGCCAGTGCGGCAGCAGCACGGCCTTCAGTCCCGGCGCCACCTCTTCCATCCGGCTGCACGGGTCGCATTCGCCGGTCACCTCCAGCACAAGGCCCGAATCGAAGATGAGCCGGCGGCCCGTGCTTTCCTCCAGCGTCACGCCATCCACCAGCAGGTTCACGCGCCTTTGCTCCCAGGGCAGCTGCGCCTTGAGCTCGTTCAGCGCATCGCGCCAGCCTTCGGCCGTCATGACGGTGACCTGCCGCTTGTTGCGGCCGGGCTTCAGGCTGCCGCGGAAGTCGCCATGCAGACCTTCGGCGACCGTGACCTGCACATGGTCGAGCGTCTCCATGGTTCCTCGCGGCCGGTCATGGCGCGCGATGCCGAGGAGACGCCCCACTTCTGCGTCCGGTTAGAGCAATTTGCCCATCGCGCCGGCGGTATCGACCATCCGGTTCGAGAAGCCCCATTCATTGTCGTACCAGCTGAGCACGCGCACCAACTTGCCTTCGAGCACCGCGGTTTCGAGGCTGTCGACCGACGAGGAATGGCTGTCGCCGTTGAAGTCGATCGAGACCAGAGGTTCGGTCACGAACTGGAGGATGCCCTTGAGCGGTCCGCTTTCCGACGCCGCCTTGAGCGCGCCGTTCACTTCCTCGACGCTCGTATCCTTCTTCGGCTGGAAGGTCAGGTCGGCGACCGAGACGTTGGGGGTCGGCACGCGGATGGCGGAGCCGTCGAGACGGCCCTTGAGCTCCGGCAGCACCTCGCCGACCGCGCGCGCGGCGCCGGTCGTGGTCGGGATCATCGACATGGCGGCAGCGCGGGCGCGGCGCATATCCTTGTGGATCTGGTCCAGGATCTTCTGGTCGTTGGTGTAGCTGTGCACCGTGGTCATCAGACCGCGCTCGATGCCGATCGCATCGTTCAGCACCTTGGCGATCGGCGCCAGGCAATTGGTGGTGCACGACGCGTTCGAGACGATCTTGTGATCGGCGGTCAATTTGTCGTGATTGACGCCGTAGACGACGGTCAGGTCGACGCCCTTGGCCGGGGCCGACACGAGCACCTTCTTGGCGCCCGCTTCGAGATGCTTGCCCGCGCTCTCGCGGTCGGTGAAGAAACCGGTGCATTCGAGCGCGATGTCGATGCCATCCGCGGCATGCGGCAGCTTGGCGGGATCGCGTTCCGCAGTGACCTTGATTCGCTTGCCGTCGACGATCAGGTCGTTGCCGTCGGCAAGGACTTCCCCGTTCCAGGTGCCGTGGACGCTATCACGCTTGAACAGCAAGGCGTTCGACGGTGCATCGGCGAGATCGTTGATCGCCACCAGCTCCAGCCCGCAATCGGGGCGCGAGAGGATCGCGCGTGCGACCAGCCGGCCGATGCGTCCGAAGCCGTTGATCGCAACCCGTACCGCCATGTCCTAAGCTCCTTCGAATGTCTGGATGCAGCGCGCGCTCCCTTTGTCGGGTGCGGCCCGGCAGGTCAACCGCGCGGGCCCGGCCCATGCACGCATATAATCTAGGGGACCGGATAGTGGACCGCGAGTCCGCCGCGCCGTGGCACCCGCACGATCAAGAGTCGTTGCCAGTGATAAGCCGGCACCGTAATGCACGCCTCATGTCGGAAGAGGCTCTCAACGCGGCGACGGCACGGCTGGAGCGCGCGCTTGGGCGGATCGAACGCGCGGTCGCCGCGCGGGAATCCGTGGGCTCGGGCGTCGCCGAAGCTTATGCCCGGCTCGAGGAGCGGCATGAAATGCTGCGCGCGCGCGTCCAGGAAACGGTCGGCCGGCTGGACGTGCTGATCGGTCACGAGGGCCAGCGCTGATGGCGCAGGTGCGGCTCAATGTCGGCGGGCGCGCTTATGATCTCGCCTGCCGCGACGGCGAGGAACCCCGGCTCGAAATGCTCGCGCAAATGCTTGATTCGAAGGCGCGTGATGCCGAGCAGGTGGTCGGCAGCGCCAGTGAAGGCCGGCAATTGCTGCTCGCCGGGCTGCTGCTTGCCGACGAATTGAGCGACCTGCGCGCAGGCGCGCCCGACCCGGGCAAAGCCGCGCTCGCGCGCACGCTCGACCAATTGGCCGCGCGGATCGAATCGCTCGCCGAACGCCTTGAGCATGGCATTCCCAATCCCTAGGGTCCCGGCCATTGCCGATCCTGGGTCCGGACCCTAAATAGGAGGGCGGTGGGAACTGCCCGGTACGATCCACGAACATCCCTGAGGCGATTCATCATCCAAGGGAGCTGTCCCTGCCCGGGCCCTGGCCCGAAGCACATGGTTCCCACCTGACGTTTACGGCGTCAGTGGATTTCCGGAAAACGGCCATGGCGGTCCCACCACCCTCCCCCGATCCAGCCAAGATCAGACTTCGTGCCGAATTGCTCGCGCGACGGTCGGCCTATGTGGCCGCTCTCCCGCCGGGCGAGGCAGAGGCCGCCGCGCGCGCACTGGCGGAACGCCTGCTGCATCACATTCCTGCCGGCGCGACCGTCTCGCTCTATCGGGCGATACGTGATGAAATCGATCCCGCGCCGCTGGCGATCGCGCTCCACGAGCGCGGACACGAACTGGCGCTGCCGGCGCTGATCGATCCCACCACCATGTATTTCCTTGCCTGGCGTCCGGGCGACCCGCTCGACCATGGCCCCATGAAACTGCGCCAGCCGCGCCTGTCGGCGCCTGAACGCGCACCCGACCTGATCGTGACGCCGCTGGCCGGTTTCGATCGGCGGGGCGGCCGGATCGGCTATGGTGCGGGCCATTATGATCGCGCATTCCAGCTTTATCCCGGCGCGCACCGGATCGGTGCGGCTTGGGCGATCCAGGAAGTGGATGCGATCCCGCACGATCCGTGGGACGTGCCGCTCCACGCGATCGTCACCGAAAAGGAGTTCGTGGTTGTATGAAGCCAACCTGGCGCAAACCTGCCGGCATGGGGCTGATCCTGCTCCTGATCCTGGCCTGGGCAGGTCTCGTCGCGAGCCAGGCGGAACGCATCGGCCGCCTGCCCTGGCCATTACAGGCAATCATCTATTTCGTGGCGGGAATCATCTGGATCTTGCCGCTCAAACCATTGCTTTATTGGATGGAACTTGGGCGCTGGCGCAAATGAACCGCCTCCGTAATAATGTCGCGCGTTGGATGTTCATTAACTCCTGATCGCTAAGAACCTCGGCATGAGCGAGGTTGCCTGCGAAGATCCCTGGCGCCGTCTCTATGACGGCATTGCCCGCGTTTTGCTCGACAATCGGCTCGAGCCGACACCGACCAATTATGCCCTCGCGCATCGTTATCTGACCGCGCAGGACCGCGCCTTCAACGGCTCGGTCGAACGGGCGATGCAGAAAGGCGGGCTTTCGGCCGCCTCGGCTGCCGCGATGATCGCGGAACGCTCGGTCGAACTGTCCGCCGCCGACCTGCAGGTGATGGTGGCCGACGCGCAGGCACGCCTGACCGAGGTGAGCGAGATCGTGTCCATCTCGCGCGAGGCGGCGCATGATTATGGCCAGGCGCTCGCCACCAACGCCGCCGAACTCGAAGCGGGTGCCGCACCCGCGACCATCGTCGGCACGCTGATGGGCCTGACCCATTCGATGATCGAGCGCACGCGCGGCGTGGAAGAGCAGCTTCGCGTGGCGTGCGAGGAGATCCGTCAGCTGCGCGACAGCCTGGCCGAAGCGCAGGACGCCGCCAATCATGATGCACTGACCGGTCTTCCCAACCGCCGCGCGCTCGATACCCGCCTCGCCACCGCGGTCGAAGCCGCGCGCGAGACCGGCCGCCCCTTCGCAGTCGCCATCTGCGACATCGATCATTTCAAGAATTTCAACGACAAGTTCGGCCACCAGATCGGCGACGAGGTCATCAAGTTCGTCGCGACCAGCCTTGCCAAGGATGGCGGCGAAAGACTGTTCGCCGCGCGTTATGGCGGCGAGGAATTCGTCGTCCTGTTCGAAGGGTCGACCGCGCGCCAGGCCGGAGCGGAAGTCGATCGCATCCGGGCCGCGATCGGTGCGCGCGATCTCAAGATCAATGCGACCGGCCAGACTCTCGGCCGCTTGACCTTCTCGGCAGGCGTCGCCGAGCTGGGCCGGGATGACGAGGGCAGTTCGGCCATGCTGAAACGCGCCGACACCGCGCTCTACGAGGCCAAGCGCAACGGTCGTAACCGGGTGATCGTCGGCTAAGAGCCTTTTTATTGCCCCTATCCTTGGCCCGGCTGCTCGCCTAGCATCTGCTCGTGTCGACCAGCACGGAGCTTTTATGGCCCAGCAGCAGACGACCAAGGCAGCCCAAGCGGTGGACAAGGCGATCCACGAGCTCGGAACGTTCGACCTGATCGTAGAGGCGAGTGAGGAAGGGTCGGTCCCTCCTTCGACCTATCTTGCAAGGCACCGGCACGAATATGTGCGGACCGTCAGCGACATTCTCCGCCATCGCCCACCGGATGCGGGGCCTGTCCGCGTACTCGAACTGGGAGCCTTCTTTGGCACGGTCTGCATCGCGCTGGCGTCGCTCGGTTATGAGGTGACCGCCGCGGATATTCCCGAATATATCGACATGCCGGAACAAGTGGCGCGTTACGCTCGCCACAAGGTCAGGACCAAGGGCGTACGGCTGCAGAATTTCAAGATGCCGTTCGAAGCCGAAAGTTTCGACGTCGTCATCATGTGCGAGGTGCTGGAGCACCTCAATTTCAATCCCCTGCCCTTGCTCAAGGAGATTAATCGCATCCTTGCGCCCGGTGGGATCTTCTATCTGTCGCTTCCCAATTACGCGAATATCCGCAACCGGGTGAAGGTGCTCAAGGGCGGCGCGCCGGGGATCGACGTCGAGTCCTTCTACGAGCAATTGCGACCGGGCGGACAGGAGATCGTCTACGGCCATTGGCGCGAATATACCGCCCCCGAAGTGCGCGCGATGCTGGAACCGCTCGGCTTCCGGATCGAGCGGCAATATTATTTTGGCTTGAGCGAGGTCCAGCGCGGCGGCGGGATCAAGAAGAAGCTCGCGCGCGCAATCTATCGCCGCTTCCCGGTGCTCAAGGAAAACCAGACCACGATCGCAGTGCGCGAAAAAAGGACCGATCTGCCCTTCCGCATCCCCGCCACGGTCCATCCCGAGCTGACCGCGATCTGACGGGCCGTTTGGAAATGCGCTGACAACGCATTTGCGGCTCCGGCTCGCACCGAAACGCGCCCTTTCGCGCGTTTTCCAAACAGACTCAGACGCTCATTCGGCCGGCGCCGGATCGAACAAGCGCTGAATCAGGCCGGCGAGCCGCGCGCCAGCCTGTCCCAACCTGTGCTCCGCGATTTCGCGCGCGGACGTGACATAATCGGGCGGCAGCACCGGCGCGCGATCCGGCGCTCTCGATTCGTCGAGCGCGGCGCCGCGATAGGCGCCCTCCGCTGCGAGTTCTTCGCTTTCACCGACCCAGCCCCGATAGGCCGCCACGATGTCCTCGACGGGCTCGATCGGCTCCAGACCCGGCTCGACTGCCTGGGCGATCGAATCGGCACCTGCCATGTCGTCGCCGGGCCGATCGGCAGCCTTATCCCAGAATTGATGAAGCGTTTCGGGCTCCGCCTCGGGCGATGCCTTCACCCAGCCGATCGTGCCCGCCTGGTCGGTGAAGGGGAAACGGCCATTCATCAGATGGCCGGCATGGAGCGGCTGATGCATGTCGCCGGTTATGTGGAACAGCCAGCAGAGCGCGACCGCCCGACGCCCCGCATCGGCGCGAGCATCGCGTAAGATCCGCAAGGCGGTGCGGAAACCATGGTCCGCCTCGCCCAGGCGAAGTCCGCGAAACAGGTGCGATCCGGCGACGATGCGGAGCTGATGGTGCCAATGGACATGGCTGTAGCCCGTGCCCCTGATATCGTCGGGCCAGCGGGCGATCAGTTCGAACAGGCGGCGCGTGCGCGCGCGCCCGTCCAGGCCTTGCAAAGCCGATTCGAAGCGTGCCCGATCGGGATGGCTCTCCATCAGCTGCTCGATTGCGGCAATGGCGGCGGGGTTCCGCTGGCCAAGCAGATCGAATGCAATCGCGCCGGTCGCCATATGACCTTGCGCGCTCCAGGCGCGGAGAGGGCGAGCGGCGGTCAGGAGAAGGATGCCGAGGCACCACCCGATCCGGGACATGATCTATCCTGGAAGGTGGCGCGAGTGACGGGGCTCGAACCCGCGACCTCCGGCGTGACAGGCCGGCGCTCTAACCAACTGAGCTACACCCGCGTGGGTCGTCCCTGCGGAGACGCGCCGACTAGAGACGGCCGCCGGGGCTGTCAACCGCCCTGCTCACCATCGGGCGGCAAAGTTGTGGATGCTTCAGGGACCGGGCTGGTGAGCGTGCCTTCCTCGAACAGGAAACCGGCAATGTCCGGCTTGCCGGCGGCATCGAGCACGGTCTTGAGGATGATCAGGATCGGCACCGCCAAAAGCGCGCCCACCGGCCCCCAGACCCAGCCCCAGAAGCTCAGCGACACCAGGATCAGCAGCGGATTGATCGTCAGTCTGCGCCCGACCAGCGCCGGGGTGATCAGGTTCGATTCGATCAAATGGCAGCAGACGAAGGTCGCGACCGGGAAAATCGCATACCAGGCGTCACGGAATACCATCAGCCCGCCCAGAGCGAGCAGCAAGGACGCCATGATCGGCCCGAGATAGGGCATGTAATTGAACAGAGCGACGATCCCGCCCCACATCAGCGGATCGGGCAGGCCGATCAGCCAGAAGGCGCCCGCGACGAGCAGGCCCAGGCTGATGTTAATCATCGTGATCGTCGACAGATAGGCCGAGGTCGCGTCCACCATCTCCTGGATCACGCGCGCGGTGGTGAGCGCGCTGGTGAAGCTGCCGCGGCTGGTGATCGTCTGCCGCCGCATCCGCGTCCAGCCCGACAGGAAGAAGAAGACGACCAGCACCGCGAAGAACATTTGCAGGATCGCGACCGGCGCCGAACTCGCGACCACGTCCAGCAGCGACGTCGGCCTGCCGAGCGACACAACCATCTCGCGGCTCGAATGGCGCATGAAGGTCGCCTGCGTATTGCTGACGAAGCGATCGAGGCTGTTATACATCTCCAGCAGCGGACGGAGATTGTGGCGGATGCGGTTCACCCGCTCCGGCAGAAGCGCGAACCAGCCCGACGCGGGCACGACGATCGCCGCGACCGCGGCATTGGCGACGCCGAGGAAGACCGCGATGCACAGGAAAGCCGCGAGCGGCGACGGCACACGCCGCCGTTCGAACCATTCGAGCATCGGCACCAAGGCGATTGCGATCACCAGAGCAGCGGTCACGGGCAGGAAGAAGGCCGCGCCCGCCTGGAGCGCGAACGGCAGCGCGATCGCGATCCCCAATCCTGCGAACAGCGCGATCGCGGCGAGCAGCCGGTCGCGGCGCAGCGATTCCGCCGCGCGACCGGACATCAGTCCCTGCAAAAAGGACGTGCTCGGACGTTCGTCCACTTATGCCCTCCCGTCGAATCGCGCCCGCGATCCGCAGCATCATCCTCATGCCCCAAACCGGCGATGAACGGGAGAGAATCGGACCCGAATCCGTAAAGATTCATCGTTACCAGATGCCCAATCGCCACGCAGCTTAGGTCGTTTCGGCTCGGATCACCCCGCCGACGAAACGATTCGTCGTGGTTTCGTTGACGCCGCGCCGCAACATCGAGACAGGCGCATCAACACATTTGGTCGCAAGGGCAAGCGTACCCGGTCCTGCCGACAAGACGTCAAACCACGCAGCCGTCGCGCGTATTTCGCGGCGGTGGGCGGTTTTGCGCATGCGTAAGAGCTTTGAATGATCGCCAAGCGTCGTATCACGCTTGCTTCAGGCGCGGGGATCGCCTTCGCGCTTTCCGGTATTGCATTGTCCGCTTCGGGCAGCTCGGCTGCCGAACTGGTCACCCCGACCCCCCTTCTCGCTTATGATCTGAGCGCGGTGCAGCCCTCCGGCGGCGCAGCCCAGGCCCCGCAGGCCCAGACCGCTGCTGACGATCAGGATGATTCGGACCAGGCTCCGGTGATCGCGCAGGCCGACGCCGCCTCGGTCGAATGCATGGCCAAGGTCGTGCTGCACGAGGCTGCCAACCAGCCCCGCGAAGGCAAGGTCGCGGTCGCCCAGACGCTGGTGAACCGCCTCAAGGCCGGCCGCTTCGGCGACACGATCTGCGCCGTCGCCAATCAGAAGGGCCAATTCTTCCACATTGCCGGCTTCCATCCCCGCCGCAGTAGCGACGGCTGGCAGGAAGCGGTCGAGATCGCGCATGAAGTGCTCGCTGGCGAAGCCGATCCGGTGGCGCCGGGGGCCATGTTCTTCCGCGCCTCCTATGCGCCCGCCAACGCCTTCTTCCGCAAGCGCGAGCGCGTCGCCACCGTCGGCGCGCATATCTTCTACCGCTAAGTCCCCCCCGTCACCTCAGCGCAAGCTGGGGTCCATCTCCTTATCCTTCCGCTCGGGACGCCGGTCAGGAGACGGATGCCAGCGTGCGCTGGCATGACGCTTACTGGGCAAGGCTCCCTTCAGCGCCTTCCGTCTTCTGCCCCGGAAACCGCGCCTGCTCGGCGCGTTTCCATTGCGCGTGCATCGTCTTGCGCGGCAGGCCGATGCCGAAGGCTTCGGTGATCCCGACCCATTGATCGGCGAGTTCGGCCGCGCGGGCCTGGGCCGGGCTCGGCGGCTGGTCGTCGATCCAGTCGCGCAGGCTCGCTGCGTTGGCGAACAGCAGGAACAGGCTGGCGATCAGGATCACGCCGAACGCCCAGCCGAGCCCGCTTTCGTCGCGTTCGGGCTCGGGCAGATCGATTGGTGAGGGCGTCTCCTGCGGCACCAGCCTCTCCTAAAATTGATAGTAAATGAAGGGCGCCACGCCTTCGAAGCGCATCACATCCACGATCAGGATCGTGACGCCGACGAGCAAACCCAATGCCCATGCCGGGAACAGCCGCAACCAGAGCGCCAGTCGCTGCCCCAGATCGGCCGGGGTGAAATGGATCACCATGCCGAACAGGATCAGCAGGCAGGCAAGCGGCGTCAGCACCATGCTTGCCGGCCCGGCACGGCCGATTCCCCGCAGAAAGGCGATCGCCGCGTCGAAGCTTTCCGCACGGAAGAAGATCCAGCCGACCAGCACGACGTGGAAGGTGATCAGGATGCCGAGCAGCCGCGGTAGCCGCGGTAGCCCGCGCGGGCGGATACGGTCCCAGATCCGCTCAATCGCGAGCACGCCGCCATGCAGCCCGCCCCAGATGACGAAGGTCCATTTGGCGCCATGCCAGGTGCCCCCGAGCAGCATCGTCACCATCAGGTTGAGGCACTGGCGCGCAAACCCCTTCCGGCTGCCGCCAAGTGCGCCGATATAGAGATAATCGCGCAGCCAGCTTGACAGGCTGATATGCCAGCGCCGCCAGAAATCCTGGAGCGAAGCTGCGCGATAAGGCTGATTGAAGTTGAGTGGGAAGCGGTAGCCGAGCAACGCCGCGATCCCGATCGCCATGTCACTATAGGCCGAAAAATCGCAATAGATCTGGACCGCATAGCCATAAGCCGCGGCGAGCAGGTCGATCCGCGAATGCGCCGCGGGATCGAAGAAGACCGGATCGACCAGCCCGGTCGACAGCTCGGATGCGACCACCGCTTTCTTGAACAGGCCCCAGACGATCAGCACCAGCCCGATCGCGGCCATGTCGCGGGTCAGGCGCGGGCTTTCCTCGAACTGGGGCAAGAGATCCGATCCGCGCACGATCGGCCCGGCCACCAGATGCGGGAAGAAGGACATGAGCAATGTCACGTCGAGCAAGCGGGCAGGCGCCAGCCGCTCGGCATGGACATCGGCGAGATAGGACATGCCCTGGAAGGTGAAGAAGGAGATACCGACCGGCAGCACCACCTGCATCAGCGGCAGATCGCGCGCATAGCCGAAGCCCCGCAACAGATCGCCCAACTGCTCGACGAAGAAGCCGTAATATTTGAAGAAACCGAGGATCAGCAGATTGCCGGCGATACCTGCGATCATGATCGCGCGGCGGCGGCCCGCCGGGGAGTCACGCTGATACCAGATCAGCTCCGCGGCGCCCCAGTTGAGCAAGGCCGACCCGATCAGCAAGGCAACGAAGCGCCAATCCCACGCGCCATAGAAAACCCAGCTCGCCACCAGCAGCAGGATCTTGCGCCATTCGTTCGAGCCATTGGCGGCCCAGACGATGGTGAACACGACGAGGAAGAAAAGGCCGAAGCTGAGCGTGGGGAAGAGCATCAGACGCTGTTCCGTTGGGAGTCGTCGGCCCTGCGGAGACGGAGGCTGGATTGCGTCGCTGCGCTCGCAATGAGGTATGGGGAAACGGAATTGTCATCTCGAGCCGCGCAGCGGCGTGGCGATCCAGGCCTGCCGATGCGGGACGTGTGCGCCCTCCCCCGGCGCGACGTCACCGCGCCATCGCCTGCTCGAGGTCGGCTTCGAGGCGCTGGGCAACCTCCTTGCCGCCAGCCAGCGTGTAATGGACATAATCGGCGCGCATCAGCGGCGGATTGGCGTGGACCCAGGCGTCCGCATAACAACGCCCGCCCAGCCGTGCCTCCCAGTCCCAGAAGGCGACGTTCAACTGCCGGGCAACGCGGCGTTGCACGTCGCGCACGAGCTTGAGACCTGCCGGCGGAAATAGCGGGCCCTTGGTCGTGCCAGTCGCCGCCGGCGGGGGTGGCGACGCCGCGGTCTGGGCCGGCTGACCCTGGGTGCCCTCGTCGCTCGGCGCCATGCCGATACTGTTGCGCAGGCGATTGACGATCGTCTCGAACGTGCTGGGCTGGGGGGATGGCGGCAACGCCTGGGGTGCACCACAATCGGGCGACGCTTCGCCCGATGTCGTGTTCGCGCGCACCTCCGACCGGCGGCTGAGCGCGTCGGGTGCACCGAGCATCAGGATCGGAACATTCCCCGCCAGCCGGCGGATCCGACCGATCTGCGTCCGCAACGTCGCTTCATATTCGAAATCGTTGACGCGCGGTGCGAAGCCCTCGTTGGTTCCGAAGGCCAGCACGATCAGGTCGGGACGATAGGCGGCCAACTCCTCGCTCAACACCGCATCGTCGGTGCGCGCCCAGTGGACCAGCTGCGACCCGACCACGCCCAGATTGGACAAGGCTACGCCGCCACGATCGTTGAACGTCGCCCATGAGGTGAGCGTCACCGGTCCGCCCGACACGGTCAGATCGGCATTGGTCGCCGGCCGCGAGAGCCGAACCGTCCGGCATTCGGGACGCCCGGTCGGCGAATTCAGGTCGAATGTCGCGGCCTCGGTGCCGGCTTGGATCGCCAGCCGCCCGGCGCCGTGCTGCATGATCCCGCAGACCACCAGGCGATCGAACGCTTCGTTCGGATCCGCCGTCAGGGCCATGGTCGCGCCCTCGCTCTGGCTGGTGAGGGTGAAGGCGCTCAGCCCCAGCGGCGGCGAGGGCATCGACCAGGTCGCGCCGAAATCGCTCGATATTTTCCAACCGGCCGACATGGTCACGGTCACGCCATGCGTGATGTAGCCGTCATAGGGCCGGCCCGGCGCCAGCACGCCACGCCCTGCCGATCCATATTTCTGCTGCAGCACGTCGCGCCAGGCGCCGCTGATGGCATCGCCCGCCGTATGGCTGTCGCCGATCTGCAGGATATGGACCGGCCGCGTACCGGCATGCGCCAGCCTCGCGAAGAAAGGGCGGAGCGTCTCACCCTGCGCGAGACCGCTCGGCACGGCCGCCGCAAGGGCCGCCGCGGACAGAAGCGCGATCATGGCGCCTCGTCCCCCTGTTGCTGCTTCGCGGCGGCGGCGCTGGCGCGGATCCGATCGGCCAGGGCCTTGGTGATGCGGAGATAGCCGTTCATTGACATGTGCACGCCGTCGCCCGCGCGGAACAGCTTCGGCGTGCCGTCCTTGTCGAGATAATAAGCCTGATACTGGCCCTGCGCGTCGGCGGTGCGT
>Ga0207698_10000498_pt1 | contig 22925 bp, 25 predicted proteins | sample KBSCornC22_FD_184298 | JGI IMG/M metagenome (GOLD analysis project Ga0207698, IMG submission 184298) | Corn rhizosphere microbial communities from Kellogg Biological Station, Michigan, USA - KBS Corn C2-2 (SPAdes) (version 2) | ecosystem: Host-associated > Plants > Roots > Rhizosphere > Soil ... | reverse complement strand
CCGACGAACGGAAGCGCGACCAGCCAGCAGGCCATCACCGTCACGCCCTGGAAGAAGTTGATCTCGAGCGGCTTCGCGGCGAGCGCCTGGCGGCGCATCATCACGATGTTGCCGGCGTAGCAAAGCGCCGACCCGATGATCGCCGCCGAGCCGAGCAGCACGTCGAACCCGAGCTGCGCGCGCGCCTGGCCGAACATGATCAGCAGCACGCCCGCAAAGGCCGCAATCGAGCCGGCGATCGACCGCGGGCCGATCTGCTCGCCGAGGAACAGGCTCGCGAGCACCAGCGCGATCAGCGGCGCGATGAAGGTCAGGGCGATGGCCTGGGCGAGCGGCACCCGGCCGATGCCCCAGAAGAACAGGAAGGCCATGACCGTGACGAGGACTCCGCGCGCGACGTGCAGCCTGAGCGTCGGCCGGTCGGGCCACGGAAGGCGCCGGGGAAGGTAGAGGAACCCGCTCAGCACGAGGTTGGCTAGCGAGCGCCAGATGCTGACGGCGATGATTCCGATCACGAGCACGAGGTGCTTCATCACCGCGTCCATGATCGACAGCAGCGCGACCGCGGAAAGCGCGACGGCGAAGGCCTTGCCCGAATGCTGCGCGACGCGGTTCACGCGCCGGCTCTAGCCGATTACTCGGCGGCGTCGAGCGTCGCTTCCTGCGCCTCCGCGGCCTCGATCTCGGCGGCCTTGGCTTCGACCAGTTTTACGATGTGGTCGATCATCTCGCCGTCCTTCACATGGTGGTCGGTGACTCCGGAGAGATAGACCATGTGCGTGCCGTTGCCGCCGCCGGTGATGCCGATGTCGGTCTCGCGCGCTTCGCCCGGGCCGTTGACGACACATCCGAGGACGCTGAGGCTCATCGGAGTCTTGATGTGCTGGAGCCGGCTTTCGAGCGCCTCGACCGTGCGGATCACATCGAAGCCCTGACGCGCGCAGCTTGGGCAGGAGACGACGCGCACTCCGCGGCTGCGGATGCCGAGGCTCTTGAGGATTTCATAGCCGACGCGGACTTCCTCTTCGGGCTCGGCCGAAAGCGAGACGCGGATGGTGTCGCCGATCCCGGCCCACAGCAGGTTGCCGATTCCGATCGCGGATTTGACCGTGCCGCCGATGAGGCCGCCCGCCTCGGTGATCCCGAGGTGGAGCGGGCAATCGACCGCGCTCGCAAGCTGCTGGTAGGCCGCGACGGCGAGGAACACGTCGCTCGCCTTCACCGCGACCTTGTATTCGCGAAAGCCGTGGTCCTCGAGGATCCGGATATGGTCGAGCGCGCTTTCGACCAGAGCCTCGGGGCAGGGCTCGCCATATTTCTCGAGCAGGTCCTTCTCGAGGCTGCCGGCATTGACCCCGATGCGGATCGCGCAGCCGTTGGCGCGGGCGGCGGCGATGACTTCGCGGACCCGCTCCTCGGACCCGATATTGCCCGGGTTGATTCGCAGGCACGCGGCGCCGGCGTCCGCTGCCTCGAGCGCGCGCTTGTAGTGGAAGTGGATGTCGGCGACGATCGGGACTCGCGCCGCGCGCACGATCTCCCGTAGAGCGGCGGTCGCATCCGCGGTCGGGCAAGAGACGCGGACGATGTCCGCCCCGGCATCCTCGCAGCGGCGGATCTGGTCGATCGTGGCCTTCGCGTCCTCGGTCGGCGTGTTGGTCATGGTCTGGACGCTGATCGGCGCGTCTCCGCCCACAGGGACGGAGCCGACCATGATCTGACGCGAACTGCGACGCTCGATATCGCGCCAGGGACGGATGGAAGACATGAATACCTCTGGCCTGCGCATATAGGCCGTTGATCGCGCACGGCAAAGTCGCCCGCGACGAGTTGTCGCCAGCATTATCATCTTGTGTTAACAGGGTTTCGGAACTCGCTGGGGGCGGCGGATGACCAAGCTTGCCCAATTCGCCGGATATCATCGCAGCCGCGAGCAGGAGCCGCGCGCGCCGGGCGAGGCGCCACGGCTGCGGACACGCTATTATGCCTTCCTGAGCTACAGCCACAAGGACAAGGAGCTCGCCGACTGGCTGCACCGCGAGCTCGAAAAATTCCGCGTGCCCCACGCGCTCGCCGGCCGGCTGACTTCCAACGGCGTGGTCCCGCGCCGACTCAGCCCGATCTTCCGCGACCAGCACGATCTATCGGCCGGAGGCGACCTCACCGTCGAGATCGAGGCTGCGCTCGCCGGGTCGCAGTTCCTCGTCGTGCTGTGCTCGCCGACCGCAGCCAAGTCGCACTGGACCAACCTCGAGATCGAATCGTTCAAGCGCACCCGGCCCGAAGGCTGCGTGCTGGCGGCCGTCGTCGCCGGCGAACCATTCGCGAGCGAGATCCGCGGCCGGGAGGACGAGGAATGCTTCCCGCCCGCGCTGCGCTTCAAATACGACCGCCGCGGCCATCGCACGGCGAAGCGCGCCGACCCGCTCGCCGCGGACTTCCGCGAAGGCGGCGAGAACAACCGCACCGCCTTCCTCAAGCTCGTCGCGGGGATGCTCGGCGTCGGGCTCGACGAACTCGTGCAGCGCGACACCGTTCGCCGCCAGCGCCGGCTCGCCTATGTCGCCGCCGCGTCGCTTGCTGGAATGGCGGTGACGAGCGGGCTCGCAGTGACCGCGATCCAGGCGCGTGACCAGGCCCGCGAGCAGCGCCGCGAGGCCGAGGGGCTGATCGGCTTCATGCTCGGCGACCTCAAGGACAAGCTCGAGCCGATCGGCCGCCTCGACGCGCTCGACGGCGTCGGATCCCGCGTGCTCGCTTATTACCAGAAGGAAGGGACTAGCGATCTTTCCGACGCCGCGCTGTCGCAGCGGTCGCGCGCGCTCAGCCTGATGGCGCAAGTGGCGACGGCGCGCGGCGATTCCGACGGTGCCCTTCGCCTCTACCGCGAAGCGATGACCGGGACGGGCGAGGAAGTGGCGCGCCAGCCGGACAATCCCGAGCCCTTGTACGAACACGCGCAAAACGTCTTCTACATCGGCGAACTTGCGCACAACCGGGGGGATTTCCAGACCGCCGAGCGGTTCATGCGCGAATATCAGCGGCTCGCGCTGCGCATGGTCGCCCTCCAGCCGGACAGCATGAAGTACCGGATGGAGAAGCAATATTCGGAGTTCGATCTCGGGGTGCTGCTGTGGGACCAGCGGCGTTTCGGCGAAGCGGCGGCGCAGTTCAGGGACGCGCTGGGCACAATCCAGGCGATTGCTGCCGCTGATCCGGGGAACGTGGACTACCAGCAGTCGGTCGCGGATTCGCTTCCCTGGCTCGGAGATGCGGACCGGGCGGTCGGCGATTATCGGGGTGCCATCGACGCGCGCGTCCGCCAGGTCGCGCTGCTCGAGCAGCTGTTCGCGAAAAGCCGCGACGTCGGCGACGAGATGAAGCTTGTCGACGCGAAGCGCAGGCTTGGCAGATATTATGCGGAGCAGGGACGAAGCGAGGAGGCTCTCGCCGAATTGCGGCTTGCGGTGGCCGAAGCGGCGGTCCTCATCCCCAAGGAGCCTCAGAATGCGCAATGGGTCCAAGCCGGGTACCTCGCCCAGCTCGCCCTTGCGCGCCAGCTGCTCGTCTCCGGGAAGGCGGACGAAGCGGCCGAGCAGGCGGCTAGTGCGTGTGGCTCGGTTCAGCGGCTTCTCAAGCGCAACCCGCGCAACGCCGACTGGCGACTCGGATGGGGCGGCTGCCTGACGCTTCAGGCACAGATCGCGCTGGCGCGCGGCGATCGGGCGACCGCGCTTCAGCGGGCGCAAGCGGGACTCGCGGTGACCAAGTCCACGCACACGGCTGATACCGCAGGCGATGCGTACCTGACTTCGGCGGCTTACGAGCAGGTCGGCGACGTCGAGCGAGCGCTCGGCGATTCGGCCGCCGCGACCGCTGCCTGGCAGGCGGCCTTTGCCGCACTTCCCAGCGGGATAGCCGAGACGCCGTCCGAGCTAAACCAGCGTGCTGAACTGCTGCAGCGGCTGGGCCGCAACGGGGAAGCAACGCAGCTCATCAACCATCTGCGCTCGCTCGGCTACCGGAGCCCAACTTCGTGAGCGCGACGACTGGAGGGAGGATGTCATGAATCACGCGCGCGGAAGAGGCGACCGAACGCAGGCAAAGATAAGCTGCGTGAAGATCACCGTAGAGACTTCGACCGATCCGGGGATGCCGTACAAGCTGCGGTGGAGGAAATGGGGGCTCTTCTGGGTCAAGCCGCCAATCGGCACCGACAAAGGCTGCAATATCGACCTCGAGTTCACGCTGAAGGACAAAGCGAAGACGGGGGTCGGATTTGCCACTCCGGCGCGTGCCGGATTCGGAGCCAATGCCGTTCAGGACGGCTGCCCGGCGGCCGGCAGCGACGCGGGCGGAGAGATCGACTTCGACCAGTCGACGGCCTCCAAGACCGCCCTGACGGTCAGGGACCGCAACATCAACGCGGGCGATCTTCAGTTCGCCGTCTTCTTCGACAACGGATCGAAGCTCGACCCGATCATCCAGAATACTGGAGGCGGCCCCGGCACACTTGGAATCTCATGAGCCGATTTCGGACTTTTTTATGATGGGGGGAAACATGCAACTGACCCAAGGATCAATTCAGCTAACCGTCGTTCGCAATCCGGGCGGCAAATTCGACCATTGGGACGCCTCTGCAGGCGTTCAGAACTGCGTGCCGAGCGCCTGCACCGTAACGGTGCAGCACGGCAACAGCGGCCAGGTGAGCATAGCGATATCCGACCCGCACGGACCGACGACCGGCCCTCAGCGAGTTACGTTCTCAAGCAACCCGGTCTCGCTGCCGCCAATGCCGAAGACGGAAATCCACGACATTTCCGGAGCCGGGACGGCGAACCTTTCGTTCAAGGATCACAATTGGGACGCTGGAACGATCAAATATACGCTGAACTTCAACAACGCCCCTGCGATCGATCCGATCATCCAGAACACCGGTGGCGGACCGTCCGTGCAACAGAATTTTCTTCCGACAACGACTGGTGCCTTTGCGCTCGATCTCGCGATCGCCTTCGTGGTCGGCATCGTCGTCGCGCTCATTGTACGCCGGCTGGCGAGTCGCTGAGGAGAAGGCACGATACTCCACAAGCCCCTCCCCGAGCCCACGGCGACCGAGACGAACGCTGTCGCCGTGGGCCCGCCGCCAGTGCCGTTCGTCCTCTCCGTCGGAGTCACGGGACATCGCGCGGAGGTGCTCGAGGCCGGGGACGTCGACCGGTTGCGCGAGCGGGTGCGGCAGAGCCTGCTGCTGATCGAGGAAGTCGGGCGTGCGCTGCTCGAGCGGGAGCGCGACTGTTTCGCGCCGGGGCCGCCGAGCCTGCGCTTCGTCTCGCCGATTGCAGACGGCGCCGACCAGATCGCGGCTGAGCTGGCGCTCGAGCTCGGCTGGGAGCTCCAGGCGATCCTTCCGTTCGCTCGCGACGAATATCGCGCAACCCTGGCGAGCCCGAGCGCGCGCGAGCGATTCGACAAGCTGCTCAGCCGGGCGACCTGCCTGCTCGAGCTGCCGGGCGACCCTGACCACAGTCTCGACGCCTATGTGATGACCGGAAGGGCGACGGTCGCCCACTGCGACCTGCTGATCGCCATCTGGGACGGCAAGCCGCCGCGCGGCCGGGGCGGGACCGCGGAGGTGGTGCAGCTGGCGCTCACGCGCGGTACGGCGATCATCCACGTGCCGCTCGATCCGCGCGGAGAGCCGCGGGTGCTGTGGGCGGCGTTCGACCCGACAGTGGTCACGGTCGCGGACGATCCGGGAGTGGAGCGGCCGCTCGCGTGGGAAAATGTCGACGCGTTGCTGACCGGGCTGCTGATGCCGCCGGTGGATCAGCAGGAGCAAGGATTCCTCAAGCGGTTCTCGCGCGAGCGGATGCGCTATTTCCGCGCCCGGATCGAATATCCGCTGCTGCTCGCCGCGGCGGGCGTGAAGCGGTTCAAGCCGCGCAACTTCACCGACAAATATTGCGCCGAGCAGATCCGCGAGGAATGGCAGCGCTACCGCGCCGGCTGCGCCGACGCGCACAACATCGTCGCGCCGATCGACCTGCTCGAAGCATCGTACAGCTGGGCCGACCGGCTCGCGACGCACTTCGCCCAGACCTATCGCAGCGGGCATATCTTCAACTTTGTCCTTGGCGGCGTCGCCGTGTGCCTGGGCCTCAGCGCGTTCATGGCGCCGCACCTCAAGATCGAGGAAGCGACATTAGAAATGCTGATCACGATCGCGATCATCCTCAACGCGCGGATCGGCACCAAGCAGGAATGGCACCGGCGCTGGCTCGACTATCGCCAGCTCGCCGAGGCGTTGCGGCCGATGCGCACGCTGAAGCTGCTCGGGATCGCGGCGCCCGACCCGCCGGGGACCGAGACCAACCCGGTCCCGAAGCGCTGGATCGACTGGTATGCGAGCGGCATCTGGCGAGCGATGGGCTGCCCGTCGGGAACCATCGACGCGCCGTGCGCGAACCGGCTCGCCAACGCGATTGCCGACCACGAGGTGGCGCCGCAGGTCACGTACCATGAGCACCATGCCGAGCAGATCGAGATGCTCGACCAGCGGCTCGAGCTGATCGGCACGATCCTGTTCGTCGCGACCCTGCTCGTCTCGGTCGCGACGATGATCGGCTATGCGATCGGCGGCGCGTTCGTGAACGCCTACGGCAACTGGTTCACACTGGTATCCGCGGGGTTTCCGGCGCTCGGCACGGCCATCTTCGGAATCCGCTTCCAGGCCGATTTCGGCGGCGATGCGGTGCGCTCGATGGCGACGGCGAACACGCTTCAGCAGATCGACGACGAGCTGCGCAAGGAAGTCAGTCTGTCGCGCACCGCCGATCTCGCCGAGCAGGCGGCGCGGATCATGCTTTCCGACCTCGACGAGTGGCGGTTGGTCAACCAGCAGCGCGACCTCTCGGTCGGCTAGCGCTTCACGAACCCGGCGATTGCCGCGACGAGCCCCGGATCGACGGCAAGCGAAGCATCGGAATAGGTCGCGAAATTGGCTGCGCGGTCGTCGCTCGCGACATCCTTGAGGACGTGGTTCATCGCCGGCAGCAGGACCAGCCTGGCCCTGGGCTGCGCCGCCGAAAGCCGCTTCGCATCCGCGACCGACACCTGCAGGTCGCGCTCCCCCTGGACAATCAGCAACGGCAGCTTGAGCGCGGTGGCGAGGCTTGCCGGGTCGTAGCGGAGATCGTCGATGAGGAAGTCCTGCACCTGCGGCGCGAACAGCCGTTGCAGCGCCGGGTGCATGGTCGCGACGTCGACCTGCTCGCCGCGATCGAGCTGGTCGAGCGCCTTCATCGCCGAATCGAGGAACGGGGCGTTGGCGGGATTGGCGCGCAGCTGCTCGCGGATCACATCGCTGAGCCTGCGCCCGGCTCCGGAGACCGAGATCACGCCGCAGATACCTTGAGGCTGCTGGCCGGCGGCGAGCGCGACGAGCGAGCCTTCGCTATGGCCGAGTACCCAGACGCAGTGCGCGCCGGTCCTTGCGGCGATCGCGCGCACCCAGCTGTGAACGTCCTTTGCATAGTCGCCGATGGTGACCTTGTTCGGGTCGGCGATCGCGGCTTTGCTTCCAAACATCCCGCGCTTGTCGATGCGGACGCTCGAAACCCCTTGCGCCGCAAGCGCGTCGGCAAGCAGGCGATAGGATGCCGCGGTGACTCCCACCGGATTGTTGCCGTCGCGATCGGTCGGACCCGAGCCGGGGATGATCAGCACGACAGGCGTCTTCGCGCCGGCGTCGACCAGCGTGCCGGCGAGCGGCCCTTCGGGGCCCGGCGCCGTGATCGGAGCGGACGCGGCGGCAGCCGCGAGCGTACTTGCCACCAGAAGTCCCAGCATCAGTCCTCCTCTCCCCAGCGCCAGCGCCAGCCGCCCCTGGTCGTCCGCGCGCAGATGACCGCGAACACCACCGTCACCGGAATCACCGCCGCAACGAACGCGATCGGTCCGTTCCTGCGGACCGTCAGGGCGAGCGCGGCCAGGATCGCAATATAGCCGAGCAGCACGGCCCATCCCTGCCACGCGATCGGCAGGCCGCTGCCATAGCCGTAGCGCTTGGGCGCGAACCACTCGGGGCCGTCGCTCATCGCGGAAAGCTCAGCGCGATTCCGATGCCAAGGAGCAGCAGCGACAGCGCGGCCGGGATCAGGAAGCGCTTCCGGTTTGCGGCTGAATGAAACGCCATGAACATGTCACTTCTCCTTTTTCGGCGGACGGCCGCGCTTGCGCGGGGCGGGCGCCTTCAGCTTCACGCCGCGTGCGCCGAGCGCTTCGCGAAGCAGACATTCGACCTGGGCATTGACGCTCCGGAGGTCCGCGGCCGCGCAGCGTTCCACCGCCGCCCACAATGAAGGGTCGACGCGAAGCGGAAACGCTTTGCGTTCGTCGGCCACCTGCCGCGCTTACTGGTAGAGGGTGCCGGTGTTGACGACAGGCTGGGTGTCGCGCTCGCCGCAAAGGACGACCATCAGGTTCGAGACCATCGCCGCGCGGCGCTCATCGTCGAGCTCGACGACCTTCTTTTCCGACAGGGAGGCGAGCGCCATCTCGACCATCCCGACCGCGCCCTCGACGAGCGTCTTGCGCGCCGCGACCACCGCCTGCGCCTGCTGCCGGCGGAGCATCGCGCCGGCGATCTCGGTCGCATAGGCGAGATAGGTGAAGCCGCATTCGTCGACGGCAATCCCGGCGACGGACAAACGCGCCTGCAATTCCTTCTTGAGCTCGACGCCCACCTCGTCGTGGTTGCCGCGGAGAGTCACTTCCTGGTGCTCGAAATCGTCATAGGGGTAACGCGAACCGATCGTTCGGATCGCCGCTTCGACCTGCACCCGCACGAACTGCTTGTAGTCGTCGACGTCGAACAAAGCCTGGGCGGTGTCGACGACGCGCCACATGATCTGGGCCGCGATGTCGATCGGATTGCCGCGCAGGTCGTTGACCTTGATCTTGTCGGAGATGAAATTGTTCGCGCGGACCGAGACCTTCTTCTTGGCCATCCACGGCCAGGTCCAGCGCAGCCCGGTGCTGCGGTCGGTGCCGCGATATTCGCCGAATAGCGTGATCGCCACCGCCTGGTTCGGCTGGAGCATGTAGAAGCCCGGCATGACGAGGATGAAGGCGATCGTCGCGACGACAATGATACCGAAGCTCAGCAGGTCGTGCACGGCGGCGATTCGGTGGATCCCGTAGATGTCGGCGAGGATCGCCAGCAGAAGCACGACCAGCATCACGTATCCGCTCGAGGTCGACGCCTCGCGCTCGCTCGTCGCGGTCAACGCAATCACTTTTCCGTCGGCCATTTTTGCTCTCCTAAATATGATATCATAATAATATGCACGCGAGCATCGTGTCAACTGGCGTCCGGTTCGACCGCTCGCTATGGCCGCGGCGATGACGGAAACACGCTGGAGGCTGGTGGTCCACGGCGGGGCGGGGTCGATGCGTCCCGGCCGGCTCGACCCCGAGCAGGAGAAATGCGCGCGGGCCGGGCTCGAGGCGGCGCTGGCCGCCGGGGCCGCGATCCTCGACAAGCGCGAGTCGGCGCTCGACGCGGTCGAAGCGGCCGTGCGCGTGCTCGAAGAGGACCCGTGCTTCAACGCCGGGCGCGGCAGCGTCCTGACGGCGAGCGGATGCATCGAGCTCGACGCCGCGATCATGGACGGGCGCACGCGTGCGGCCGGCGCCCTTTCGGGCCTGCGCACGACGAGGACACCGATCAGCCTCGCCCGGCGGCTGCTCGAGCAGGGACCGCACGTCTTCCTCTCCGGCCGCGGCGGCGACGATTTCGCGCGCGATTCCGGCTTCGAGCAGGTCGAGAACAGCTGGTTCGAAATCCCGGAGCGGCGGCGCCAGCTCGACGAGCTGCTCGAGGAAGGCGGATTCGACGACGAGATCAAATATGGCACGGTCGGCGCGGTCGCGGTCGACGTTGACGGCCATGTCGCCGCCGCGACCTCGACCGGCGGGCTGACGGCGAAGCGCTGGGGCCGGGTCGGCGATTCGCCGCTGATCGGTGCGGGGACCTATGCCGACGACCGCTCGGCGGCCGTTTCTGCGACCGGTTCGGGAGAATATTTCATCCGCGCCGTCGCTGCGCACCAGCTCGCCGAGCGGGTCCGCATTGGGGGCGAGCCCTTGCAGCAGGCGCTCGACGCGGTCCTCGCCGACATCGCTGGCCTCGGCGGCAAGGGCGGGCTGATCGCCGTCGCCCCGGACGGCGAAGCGGCGTGGGGCTTCACCACGCCGGCGATGTACCGCGGCATGGCCGACTCGAGCGGCCGGACGGTGCGGGTCTATTCCGACGGCGAGGAGCGGTAGGGAAGGTCCCGGCGGAGCCACTCGGCTTCTGCCGCGATTGCCTCGCGCTCGGCTTGGACAAAGTCCGCGACCGCTTCGCGGAAGCTCCAGTTCGGGATGAAGTGCGCGCTCCTGGTGATCACCGGCTCGTAGCCGCGCGCGACCTTGTGCTCGCCCTGCGCGCCGGCCTGGACCTCAGCGAGCCCGTGTTCGATCGCCCACTCGATCGCCCGGTAATAGCAGAGCTCGAAGTGAAGGAACGGCACTTCGTCGACCGTGCCCCAGTAGCGGCCGTAGAGTGCGTCCGGACCGACGAGGTTGAGCGCGCCGGCGATGGGGCGCCCGTCGCGACAGGCGAGGAACAGCAGCAGCCGGTCGCCCATGCGCTCGCCGGCGAGGTCGAAGAACTGCCGCGTCAGATAGGGGCGGCCCCACTTTCGCGAGCCGGTGTCCTGGTAGAAGGCCCACATGGCGTCCCACTCGGCCGGCCCGATCTCGGCGCCCCGGAGGACGCGAACCTCGAGCCCTTCGAGGGCGGCGGCGCGCTCCTTGCGGAGCGTCTTGCGCTTGCGGCTGCTGAGCGCGCCGAGGAAGCCGTCGAAGGTGGAATAGCCACGATTGAACCAGTGGTACTGGATGCCGTGGCGGATCAGCCAGCCGCGCCGCTCGGCCTCGGCGGCGCCGGCCTCATCGACGAAGCTGATGTGCGCGGACGAAAGCTCGTTCTGCACCGTCACCGTCTCGAGCGCGGCGAGCAGTTGCTGCGGGCGCGTTCCGAGCAGGCGCGGACCGGGAACGGGCGTGAACGGGACGGCGACCTGGAGCTTCGGATAATATTGCCCGCCGGCGCGCTGCCACGCGTCGGCCCAGCCGTGGTCGAACACATATTCGCCCTGGCTGTGGGTCTTGAGATAGGCGGGCGCGGCGGCGATGAGGTGCGAAGCGTCGTCCTCGACGAGGATCGGCGCGGGAGTCCAGCCGGTGCCCGGCCCGACGCTGCCCGAGTCTTCCAGCGCGGAGAGGAACGCGTGGCTGAGGAACGGATCGCCGTTGCCGAGCCGGTCCCACGCGCGCGCGTTCAGGCCGGAAACGCCCGACGCGATCTTGGCGACGATCTCGGTTTCTCGGTCGGCCATACCCGCTAAGTGGGTAAGCCGTTGAAAATGAACTAGGCCTTCACCGCGACGATGGCGTCGATTTCAACCGCGACGCCGAGCGGAAGGACCGGCGCGGCGACGGCGCTCCGCGCATGGCGGCCGGCTTCGCCAAAGACCTCCTGCATCAGCACCGAGGCGCCGTTGGCGACCTTCGGCTGGTCGGTGAACGAGCCGGCGCTGTTGACGAAGGCGCCGAGCTTCACCACCCGCTCGACGCGATCGAGGGAGCCGAGCGCCGCCTTCATCTGCGCGATCAGCATGATTCCGCAGCGCCGCGCCGCCTCGACTCCGGCATCGAGGTCGAGGTCTTCGCCGAGGCGGCCCTTGATGAGGTTGCCGCCTTCATCGACGCTGATCTGGCCCGAGATGTGCAGGAGCCCGCCCGCTTCGACCGCGGGGACGTAAGCCGCGACGGGGGCGGCGGGCTGGGGAAGGGTGATGCCGAGTTCGGCGAGGCGCTGGTCAATGCTCATGCCGCCGCCAGAAGCACTGCGGGCGTCGCGAATCAAGCCTCGCGGCTGACCGTAAACCCGGCGAAGCTCTGGCTGACCGGCATCAGCTCGACCGTGTTGACGTTGAGGTGCGGCGGAAGGCTGGCGAGCCACCAGAAGAGGTCGGCAAGGTCCTCCGAGGTCATCGGGTTCATGCCCGCGTAGAGCTTGTCCGACGCCTGCTTGTCGCCGCCGGTGCGGACGATCGTGAACTCGGTCTCGGCCATTCCCGGCTCGACCGAGGTCACGCGGACGCCGGTCCCGGCGAGGTCGCATCGGAGGTCGAGCGAGAATTGGCGAACGAACGCCTTGGTGCCGCCGTACACCGCGCCGCCCTTGTAGGGGTAGGTCGCCGCGACCGACGACAGGTTGATGATCTGGCCCTTCCGCTCGACCAGCTTGGGAAGGAGCGCTCGGGTCAGCGCGACGAGGCCGGTGATGTTGGTCTCGATCACCGTCTCGATCCGGTCCCAGTCGGTCTCGGGCATCGGGTCGGTCGGCGGGGCGAGCCCGGCATTGTTGAGCAGCAGGTCGATCTCGCTCCATGGCGGCGACAGCCTGGCGAGGCTTTCGACGGCATCGATGTCGCGCATGTCGACCTCGAGCGGGAGAAAGGCGTCGCCAAGCTCCTCCTGGAGGCGCTGGAGGCGCTCGCCGCGGCGGCCGGTGCCGACCGCGCGCCATCCGCCGGCGACGAACTTGCGCGCCGCCGCCTCGCCGAAGCCGGCCGTCGCGCCGGTAATCAGGATCGTCTTCATGGGCCTCCTCGTTCGAGCTCGCGCCGTGCCTCTACGAGCAGTTCCGGCTCGACGCCAAGCGCTCCGGCGACGGCGATCAGGTCCGGCTCGTGAGCCTCGAGGAAGCGCAGCAGCGCTGCGAGCAGTGCCGGTTCGCCGGCCCGGGCGCGAAGCTCATCCGTCCCGATTCCGGTCAGGTCGAGGAACCGCTGCGCCCTGCGGCCTTCGCCGAGCGTTGAAGCGAGCGCGGCAAGGCCGAGTGCTACGGGATCGTTTGGAGTCGCGGGCGGCAAGACCTAGATACTGCTGGAACGGCTGAAGGAAGCGAATTGGCGAAGATCCTGATCGTCGAGGATAATGCGCTGAACATCAAGCTGTTCTGCGACCTCCTCGCCGCGCACGGCCACGAGCCCGAGGCCGTGACCGACAGCCGCAACGCGCTCGATGCGGCCCGCAGCTTCGGTCCCAATCTGGTGATCACCGACATCCAGCTTCCCCACGTCAGTGGGCTCGAGCTGATCCAGCTGATCAGGAAGGACGAAAAGCTCGCCGGCGTGCCGATCATGGCGGTGACGGCCTATTCGGCGCGCGGCGACGAGGAACGAATCCGCGCGGCCGGCGCGCAGGCCTATGTATCGAAACCCATCTCGGTTGCGAAATTCGCCCAGACGGTGGACCGGCTGCTGGCGGGGGACATGGGCGAGGAGCCGGTTGCCGCAGCACCGGAAGCGCTGGGCGATCACGGAAAACCCGGCGAGGCCTAGCGGCCCCGCGGCTTACTTGATCTTGGCTTCCTTGAAGTCGACGTGCTTGCGCGCGACCGGATCGTACTTGCGGAAGCTCAGCTTCTCGGTCTTCGTGCGCGGGTTCTTCTTCGTCACGTAGAAGAAGCCGGTGTCGGCGCTGCTGACGAGCTTGATCTTGACGGTTGCCGGCTTGGCCATCGGACAGTCCCAAATGCTTGAAAAAAGAAGAGCGGCCTAGCGCCGCCCGTTGCCGCGCGCTGTGGCCAACGGGCATCATTTTGTCAAGCTGGAGCGCCCGTGGAAGCTAATGATTCGAGCGTTTGAGAATTTGTTCGAGGGCGGCGGCCCGCCGCAAGATGACGTCGACGGAGACCAGCTTTTGATCGAGGTCGACGAGCTGCCTGTTGAGGTCGAGCTCCAACCCCGGCGTGTTGCGAACCTGGTCCACGGCCTTGCGCATGAGTGCCGGATCGAGCTCCATCGTGCAGCGCTCCGGGATCGTCATCTCGAACTGGCCGCGCGCGTTCTCGCCGATCTTTTCGCCGCAGATCGTCCTGATGCGATATTGCGCCGCGTAGGGAAGCGCCCTGCGGATGATGTCGTGATAAGGCATCGTTGACTCGATATTCTTCCCGGTCACGTCGCTGCCGACATAATAGTTGCTGATGCGGTCGCGCAGATCAGTGTCGCCAACCAGGTCCATCTTTCCCGCGGCGGTGATCTGATCGTAGGTGTTCTTTTCCAGCGACCACGGGATGATCTGGCTCGCCTGATAGGCATCGACGAGGAATTGGACCCCCAGATTCGACCGCGGGCCATCCAGCGCCGCCAGCGTTTTCAGACCTTCGCCGCGGACCCAGTCGTAATATCGTTTGCGAACCGCAAGATCGTGCCGGTTGGCTTCAAGATCGTCGATCAGCATCGCGCGATAGGCGCGCCCCTGGGCGCGGTTGACCCGTTCCTGGTTCCAGTTGCTCGCCTGGATTCCAACGAACACGCCCGCAACGACGATAAGGAAATCGACGGCGACCGCAAACCAGTTGTGCTCGGCCACATGGTCTCGGAATCGGCGAACGACCATGCGCCCTCCAACAGCTATCGGCCGCGCGCTTTGTAGCACGCTAGTGATCTGACGGACACAGCCGCGTAACCGCCGCTTAACCAATGTGAGCGACCCTGCATTCAACAGGAGGGCGTGTATGGCGACTGACCCGCTGGCGAAGGTGCGCTTGCAGATCGCGACACGCGTTGACGAGATCCGGAATGCCGGGCCGCGCCTCTCGCCGATCGATCTTCACACGCGAATGGACGCGATCCGGCAGCTGGCCGCAGTGAACGGCCTTGCCGCGCTCGAGACGCTGGCGCGCTGCTCGGCGCAGCTCGCGCTTCTGCCCGGCCACCGGGTTGCGGTGAGCTCATGCCTCGAGCATGTCGACGAAGCGCTCGACAGCCGCTCCGAAAGCGACTGCAGCACCATCCTCGCCGCGCTCGCACTGCGCCTCCACTGACACTCAATCGGCTTTGATGCATTAGAGGCGCGTGCGCGCCTTCTCGCAGCTGCTCGACGACCTCGTCTACACGCGCTCGCGCAACACTAAGCTCAGGCTGATCGGCGATTACCTCAAGCAGGTGGCGGACCCGGACCGCGGCTACGGGCTGGCCGCGCTGACCGGGACGCTCAGCATTCCCGCGGTCAAGCACGCGGCGGTGCGCGCGATCGCCGAGGAGCGGGTCGATCCCGTGCTGCTGTACATGAGCCGCGACTATGTCGGCGACATGGCCGAGACGGTGGCGCTGCTGTGGCCGACCTCGGCGACCGGAACGCCCGAGCTCGACGATGCGACGATCCGCATTTCGGACGCGGTCGAGCGGCTGCGCTCGGCGTCGAGGCTCGACGCGCCGCGCGTGCTTGCGACGATGCTCGACCATCTCGACGCGTCGGGCCGCTTCGCTCTGCTCAAGCTTGCGACCGGCGAGCTTCGGGTCGGAGTCAGTGCCCGGCTAGCGAAACAGGCATTCGCCGACGGCTTCGGGCTCGAGGTCGAGGCGGTCGAGGAGGTGTGGCACGGGCTCGCGCCGCCGTTCACCGAGCTATTCGACTGGGCCGAGGGGCGGGCGCCGCAGCCGAGCGCGCGCGACGTTCCGATCTTCCGCCCGTTCATGCTCGCCCACCCGCTCGACGAGACACGCGTGACGCTCAACGAATATGCCGCCGAGTGGAAGTGGGACGGGATCCGCGTCCAGCTCGTCCATGCCGGCGGGCAGACTCGCCTCTATAGCCGCACCGGCGACGACATTTCGCACAGCTTCCCCGACGTGGCCGAGGCGTTCCGCACGCCCGGCGTGCTCGACGGCGAGCTGCTGGTGCGCGGCGCGGGGCAGGGAATGGTCGACGTCCACGGCGGCGCGGCGGCGAGCTTCAACGCGCTCCAGCAGCGGCTTGGGCGCAAGAATGTCAGCAGCAAGATGCTGAGCGCCTTTCCCGCGTTCGTCCGGCTCTACGACATCCTGTTCGAGGGCGACACGGACCTGCGCGAGCTCGGCTGGACCGAGCGCCGCCAGCGGCTCGAGCGCTTCGCCGCCGAGCTCGACCCCGAGCGGTTCGACGTCTCGCAGCTGATCGACGCGCAGAGCTTCGAGGAGCTCGAGGACCTGCGGCTCAACGCGCGCGACGTCGCGATCGAGGGCATCATGCTCAAGCGCCGCGACAGCGCTTATGTCGCCGGCCGACGCACGGGGCTGTGGTACAAGTGGAAGCGCGATCCGCTGACCGCCGACTGCGTGCTGATGTACGCCGCTCGGGGTTCGGGCAAGCGGTCGAGCTACTACAGCGACTATACCTTCGGTTGCTGGAGCAAGGAGGGCGAGCTGCTCCCCGTCGGCAAGGCCTATTTCGGCTTCACCGACGAGGAGCTGAAATGGCTCGATCGCTGGATCCGCGGCCACACGATCCAGCGCTTCGGCCCCGTGCGCGAAGTCGAGAAGGGCCTGGTGCTCGAGGTTGCGTTCGATTCGATCCACAAGAGCACCCGCCACAAGTCGGGGCTGGCGATGCGCTTCCCGCGGGTGAGCCGCATACGGATCGACAAACCGGCGGCTGAGGCCGACCGACTGGAGACGCTCCAGGCGATGGCAACTTGAAGGGGCCGCCTCGCGCGCGCTAAGCGTCGGCCACTCTTCCGGGGAAAGGGGACTCATGCTCAAGCATTTGCTCGCCGGCGCGGCAGCGCTGGCCATGGCCAGCATGGCGGGCGCCGAGACCTACGCGGTCCAGGCCGGCCACCTGATCGTCGACGCCGCCCAAGCCGAGCGCGGCGCATCGACCGTGATCGTCGAGAACGGCCGAATTGCACGCATCGACAACGGCTTCACCGCGCCCGCCGGAGCGATCGTCGTCGACGAGCGCAGCCGGACCGTGATGCCCGGCATGACCGATGCCCATGTCCACCTCACCGGCACGTCGGGCGAGCCGTGGTACGCCGGCTTCACCCAGAAATATTCCAACCCTTATGCGGCGACGGTCGGCCTGACCCACGCGCTTGAAATGGCGCAGGGCGGGTTCACGACCGTGCGCGACCTCGGCGGCGACACCAGCGCCGTGATCGCGGTGCGCGACGCGGTTGCCGAGGGCCGCTTCCCCGGCCCGCGGATCAAGGTCGCCGGAGCGCCCCTGTCGATCATCGGCGGCCATGCCGACGCGGCGACCGGCCTCCCGCCCGAGCTGGCGGAGGCGGTCAACGAAGCGCATCTCAACCCCTCGGTCTGCACCGGCGCCGAAGAATGCCAGAAGGTCGTCCGGCAGCTCGCCGCGGCCGGGGTCGACTGGATCAAGATCATGGCGACCGGCGGCGTTCTCGACCCCGGCACGCGCGGGCTCGAGCAGCATTTCACCGACGAGGAGATGAAGGCGATCTGCGACATGGCCCATTTCATGGGCCTCAAGGTCGCTGCCCATGCGCACGGCACCAGGGGGATCGACGCGGCGGTGCGCGCCGGAGTTGATTCGATCGAGCATGGCACCTTCATCGACGAGCAGGGCGTCAAGGACATGAAGGCGCGCGGGACTTACTATGTCGCCACACTGATGGCGTTCAGCGGCGTCGAAGGACTTCTCGGCACCGGCAAGCTCGCCCCTGCTTCCGAAGCCAAGGCGCGAATGACCTTTTCCGTCTGGGGCAAGGGTCTCAACCTCGCCTATCGCAACGGCGTGAAGATCGCGCTCGGCACCGACAGCGCCGTGGCTCCGCACGTCGATGCGAACAAGGAGCTGGCGCTGATGGTGACCAAGGGCGGCATGAGCCCGCGCGACGCGCTGATCGCCGCGACCAAGGGCGGGCCCGATCTCATGAACCTCTCGGCCGAGACCGGCACGCTCGACCCGGGCAAGTCCGCCGACCTCATTGCCGTCCAGGGCGACCCGCTGGTCGACCCGACTGCCGTCCAGCGCGTCGATTACGTGATGGTCGAAGGCAAACCCATTCCGATGAAAGGCACCAAATGATCCGCACCTCCGTCCTGGCTGTCGCGCTGCTGATGAGCAGCGCCGCATTCGCGCAGAAGGACGCCCCCGCGGGCGATGCGCCGACCAACCAGCAAAAGGCCGAAGCCGCCAAGCCCGAGGCCGACCAGGTCAAGGCGAGCGTCGAGGAAGACGCGCAGCCGGTCCAGCGCTCGATTCCGTTCCACGGGCGGACCCTGGCGTACACCGTCACGCCGGGGCACCTGACCATCCGCAACGACAAGGGCGAGCCGATCGCCAGCATGTTCTACGTCGCCTACACGATCCCGACTCGTGGGCAGCGGCGGCCGGTGACCTTCCTGTTCAATGGCGGGCCGGGCTCCTCGACCATGTGGCTGCACATGGGATCGTTCGGGCCGATGAAGGTCGACGCCTCGGTTCCCGAGACGATCCCGGGGCCGCCGTTCCGCTATGGCCCGAACCCCGACACGCTGCTCGACGTCAGCGACCTCGTGTTCATCGACGCGCCCACCACCGGCCTTTCGCGCGAGCTCGGCAAGACCGAGCCCAAGGACCTGTTCGGAGTCGACAAGGACCTCGACGCCTTCACCCGGACGATCGAGCGCTACCTCACCAAGTACCAGCGCTGGAACGATCCCAAGTTCATCATCGGCGAAAGCTACGGCACGACCCGCGCGGCGGGGCTTTCGGACAAGCTGCTCGACGCCGGCGTCCAGCTCAACGGAATCACCTTCATGTCGACGGTGTTCAACTTCGCCGACCTGTTCGGCGGCGAGCAGTCGCTGATCGGTTTCCTGCCCACCTATGCCGCCGACGCCTGGTATTTCGGCAAGATCCCCGGCAAGCCTCCGCTCGACCAGTTCCTCCAGCAGGCGCGCGACTTCGCGAGCGGGCCCTACGCCGAGGCGCTCCAGAAGGGCAATCTGATCAGCGACGCCGAGAAGCAGTCGATCGCCGAGCAAATGGCGCATTTCACCGGTCTTTCGACCGACTACATCGTGAAGTCGAACCTCCGCGTCGACCCGAGCCGCTTCCGGCGCGAGCTTCTTCGCGACCGTCACCAGATCATCGGCCGGATCGATTCGCGCTACGTCGGGACCGAGCCCGACAATATCGGCGAAAGCGCCGACTACGATCCGCAGGGGAGTGCCATCACCGGCGCGTTCGTCGGCGCGCTCAACGATTATCTGTTCCACGACCTCGGCTACAAGACCCCGCTGGTCTACCGGCCGAACAATTATGCCGGGATCGGCGAATCGTGGGACGTGACCCACAAGTCCGCCGAGGGGCGGCAGGCGATCGTCAACACCGGCGTCGACCTCGCCGATGCGATGCGCCAGAACCCGCGGATGAAGGTGCTGTCGGTCAACGGCATCTACGACCTCGCGACGCCGTTCCACGGCGCCGAATATGAGTTCCACCATCTCGCCCTGGAGCCGCAGATCCAGGCGAACGTTCGCTACGAATATTATCCGGCCGGGCACATGATGTACGTCGACCCCGTGTCGGCGCAGAAGCTCAAGGCCGATCTCGCCGCCTTCTACGCGAGCGCGATGTAGCAAAAGAAAAGCGCCCGCCCGGACCAGGTCCGAGCGGGCGCCCTCGCCCCCTAATCGGGAAAGCCTAGCTGATCGGCTGAAGGTTCACTGCCGCGGTCTTGCCGCGGCGGTCGACCTCGAGCTCGAACTCGAGCCGGTCGCCCTCGTTGAGCGTCGGGATGCCCGCGCGCTCGACCGCCGAGATGTGCACGAACGCATCGGGCTGGCCGTCGTCGCGCTGGATGAAGCCGAAGCCCTTCATGGCGTTGAAGAACTTGACTGTGCCTTGCGCCTTTTCGCCGGTGAGCTGGCGTTGCGGCCCGCGCTCGGCGCGCTCGACCGCCATCGGCTCGCCTTCGATCCTGAGGTTCGTCGCCGAGATGCGGCCGCCGCGGTCCACCAAAGTGAACTCGAGCGGCTGCCCGTCGGCAAGATCGGTCAGGCCCGCCTGCTCGACTGCGGAGATGTGGACGAACACGTCCTCGCCGCCGTCATCGCGAACGATGAAGCCGAAGCCTTTTTGCGGGTTGAAGAATTTGACGATGCCCTTGCCTTCGCCGACGACCTGCGGGGGCATTCCGCCACCGCCGCCGCCGCCGCCACGGAAGCCGCCGCCTCCGCCGCCGCCGCCGCGATAGCCACCGCCACCGCCGCCGCCGCCAAAGCCGCCGCGATCGCCGTAGCCACCGCCGCCTCCGCCGCCGCCGAAGCCGCCGCGGTCACCATAGCCGCCACGGCCACCGCCGCCGCTGCCGAAACCGCCGCGCTCCTGGTAGCCGCCGCCAAACTCGCTGCTGAAATTTTCTTCGCCGAAGCCTTCGCGCTTGTCCCGACCGCGCCCGCCGCGGTCACCTTTGCGCCCTCTATCGAAACCCATAACCGTCCGAACTTATCTCGCCCGCCAACCCCTTGAAACCAACGCGCTCGGGCAAAAAGGCGCAACCGGTCACGCGCGTAATCCACTCACGCACCGGCCAAGCCATTACAGCAAAATTGCGGGCTGCTCTAGTGACTCTAATTCCAGCGAATTTTGACAGGGCTGGCAAGGCTGGTGGAAGGGAGACTAAAGCGCGGCTTGCGCTTTATCGAGGAGCTCTGATGGCCGTTCACCTGCACGAGGAAGACCTGCCCGCCGACGTGAGATTCGCCGACGGGCCGATTGCCGTCGACACCGAGGCGATGGGCCTGGTGCCCGGCCGCGACCGGCTGTGCCTGGTCCAGCTGTCGGACGGCAAGGGCGACGAGCATCTCGTGCGGTTCAAGCGCGGCAGCGACTATTCGGCACCCAACCTCAAGGCGCTGCTGTCCGACCCCGGCCGGCTCAAGCTTTACCATTTCGCCCGCTTCGACGTCGGCATCATGCAGGCCTATCTCGGCATCGTCGCCGCGCCGCTCTACTGCACGCGCACCGCATCGCGCCTGGTGCGCACCTACACCGACCGGCACGGGCTCAAGGACCTGGTGAAGGAACTGCTCAACATCGACGTTTCGAAGCAGCAGCAGTGCAGCGACTGGGGGGCGGACGAGCTCAGCGACGCGCAGCGCGAATATGCGGCGAGCGACGTGCGCTACCTCCATGCGCTCAAGGAGAAGCTCGATAAGCGGCTCGAGCGCGAGGACCGCGTGGCGCTGGCGCAGGCCTGCTTCGACTTCCTCCCCGCTCGCGCCCTGCTCGACCTCGCCGGTTGGCCCGAGCAGGACATTTTCGCGCATGACGGCTGAGCCCGGCGATGGCTGATTCGGGCGCCCGGCGGGCCGCGGGCAAGAACCGCTGGGCGGTTCCCGGAAGCGCCCACGACCGGCTGGTCCGCTGGGCCAAGATCCTGCTTCCGAGCGCCGTCGGCGCGCTGATCGCGATCCTCGCCGTGGCGCCGCTCGGCAAGAAGAACGATGTCAGCTTCATCCTCGACAAGAAGAAGGTCGAGAATGCGCCCGAACAGCTCCGCGTCGAGCAGGCGCATTACACCGGCACCGACGACAAGGGGCAGCAGTTCATGATCGTCGCCGATCGCGCCATCCAGCCGAGCTCGGATGTCCCGGTGGTCGACATCAACGGCATGTTCGCGCGGCTCAACCTGCAGCAGGGTCCGCTGCTCGTCGCGGCCAACCAGGGCCGCTACAATCTCGATACGCAGAAAGTGAACGTCGACGGCCCGGTGAAGGTGGTGGGCGGCGACGGCTACCGACTCGCGACCCGCGACGTCACCGTCGACCTCAAGCACCGTCACCTCGCGAGCGACGGGCCGGTGGCGGGCTCGATGCGGCTCGGCAATTTCCAGGCGGGGCAGCTGCAGGCCGACCTCGGCACTCGGACCGTCGTGCTCGACCATGGTGCTCGCTTGAAAATCGTCCAGGGGGCGGTCAGATGATGCATATGCGCCTTTCTGGCATCATCCTTGCAACCGTCATGCTCGCGGGCACCGCCGCGTTCGCGCAGGTAAAGCAGGAGCAGCCGACCTCGGCGCTGAAGGGCCACAACACCAATGCGCCGGTCGACGTGACGGCCGACCGCATTGAGGTGCAGGAGCGCGCCGACCGCGCCGTGTTCAGCGGCAATGTCCATGCGACGCAGGCCGACCTGACGCTCGACACGCCTCGGCTCACCGTCGCCTATGCGACCGGCGCGGGCAATCAGAACGTCCAGATCAAGCGCCTCGACGCCGCCGGCGGGGTGGTCGTCCACGACCCGTCCGAAACCGCCAAGGGCGACTTCGGCGTCTACGATCTCGACCGCAAGCTCATCACCTTGATCGGCAACGTCCAGCTCACGCGCGAGAACAACCAGGTGAGCGGCGCGCGGCTCGTGATCGACCTCAACTCTGGCCGCGCGGTGATCGACGGCGGACCGCCGGGCGTGAATTCCACCGGCGGCCGCGTCACGGGCCACTTCACCGTGCCGCAGCAGTCGGCGCAGTCGCAGCCAAAGCAGCGATAGGCCGCTCGCAAGTGAACCAGCCCGCCACCATCGAGCGCCCGGCCAGCGAGGCGCGACAGGTGAGCGGCGGCCTCGAAGTCCGCTCGATCGCCAAATCCTACGACCGGCGCGCGGTCCTCCACGACGTGTCGCTCGACGTCCATCGCGGCGAGGTCGTGGGGCTCCTGGGGCCGAACGGGGCGGGCAAGACGACCTGCTTCTACTCGGTCATGGGGCTGGTGAAGCCCGACAGCGGCCTGATCTATCTCGACGGCGAGGACATCACCGAGCTGCCGATGTACCGCCGCGCGATCCTCGGTCTTGGCTATCTGCCGCAGGAGACCTCGATCTTCCGCGGAATGACCGTCGCGCAGAACATCATGGCGGTGCTGGAGATCGCGCAGCCGGACCGGGACGCCCGGCGCCCACGGCTGGAGCAGCTGCTCGGCGAATTCGGGCTCACCGCGCTTCGCGATTCGCCGGCGATGGCGCTGTCCGGGGGTGAGCGGCGGCGATGCGAGATCGCGCGCGCGCTTGCCGCCGAGCCGACGATC
>Ga0207698_10000496_pt1 | contig 22942 bp, 29 predicted proteins | sample KBSCornC22_FD_184298 | JGI IMG/M metagenome (GOLD analysis project Ga0207698, IMG submission 184298) | Corn rhizosphere microbial communities from Kellogg Biological Station, Michigan, USA - KBS Corn C2-2 (SPAdes) (version 2) | ecosystem: Host-associated > Plants > Roots > Rhizosphere > Soil ... | reverse complement strand
CGATCGCGGCGGCTTCCTGTTCCACGGGCGCGTCAAGGCGCTCGCCGATGCCGCCCGCGAAGGCGGATTGGAGTTCTAAATGGCTGACGAAGTTCAGAACGAGGCCCCTGCGGCCGAAGCGACCGGCGGCGAAGCCGCTCCGCGCGAGGGCCGTGGCGGCCGCGGCCGCGGCCGTGGCGGCAACGATCGGGGTGGTGGCCGTGGCCGCGAGGGCCGTGGCCGTCGCGACGACCGCAACAACCGCGAGGAAGGCGGCGAGGAGCTGGTCGAGAAGCTGGTTCACATCAACCGCGTCTCGAAGACGGTGAAGGGCGGCAAGCGCTTCGGCTTCGCGGCTCTGGTCGTCGTCGGCGACGGCGCCGGCCGGGTCGGTTTCGGCCATGGCAAGGCGCGCGAAGTGCCGGAGGCGATCTCCAAGGCGACCGCGTCGGCCAAGAAGGCGATGGTTCGCGTTCCGCTCAAGGACGGCCGCACGCTGCATCATGATGGCCTCGGCCATTTTGGTGCGGGTCGCGTCTATGTCCGCTCGGCGCCTGCGGGTACCGGCATCATCGCCGGCGGTCCGATGCGCGCCGTGTTCGAGAGCCTGGGCGTGCACGACGTGGTGACCAAGTCGGTCGGCACCAACAATCCCTACAACATGATCCGCGCCACCTTCGAAGCGCTGACCGAGCAGACGAGCCCGCGCTCGGTTGCCCAGCGTCGCGGCAAGAAGATCGCGGACCTGCTGCGTCGTGGCGGCGCCTCGCAAGAGGTGGCCGAGGCCGACGCCGCGGCAGTCGTGGAGTAATCGACATGGCGAAGATCAAGGTGACCCAGATCGGATCGCCGATCCGCCGCGAGGCCAGCCAGCGCGCGACGCTGATCGGCCTCGGGCTGAACAAGATGCACAAGACCCGCGAGCTGGAAGACAGCCCCGAGGTCCGCGGCATGATCCGCAAGGTGCAGCATATGGTGACGGTGTCCGAAGCCTGAATGGCTTCGGACGGCGTCATCCCGGCGGAGGCCGGGATCGCGGGCGGCGAAGGTTAACCCACCAGGGATAGCCCCGATAGCCTGCAGCAAGTTTCTAGCGGCCCCGGCCTCCGCCGGGGCGACGGCCTGACCGCTTCCGCGGTCAGGCCTTGCGCGACAAAAGCGAAAGCGAGTGCAGACATGAAGCTGAATCAGATCACCGACAATCAGGGCGCGCGCAAGGGCCGCGTCCGCGTGGGCCGCGGCATCGGCTCGGGCCTGGGCAAGACCGCGGGTCGCGGCCAGAAGGGCCAGAAGAGCCGTGAGGGCGTGTCCATCAACGGTTTCGAGGGCGGCCAGATGCCGCTCCACATGCGGCTGCCGAAGCGCGGCTTCAACAATATCTTCGCCAAGGATTATGCCGAGGTGAATCTCGGCGTGCTGCAGAAGCTGGCCGATGCCGGCAAGCTCGACGCCAAGGCCGTGATCGACCATGCCGCACTCAAGGCGGCCGGCGTCGCGCGTGGCGGCAAGGACGGCGTGCGGATCCTCGGCAAGGGCGAATTTAGCGCCAAGCTGTCGTTCAAGGTCGCGGGCGTGTCCAAGGCGGCGCGCGAGGCGATCGAGAAGGCCGGCGGTTCGGTCGAGGTGATCGAGGTGGTTCCGGCCGCCGAGAAGGCCGCGGCCAAGAAGGGCAAGACGCTCGCCGCCAAGAAGGCGGCGAAGGCTTAAGCCCTTTCTCCGTCGCCATTTCCGCATGGGATCCATGAGCCTGGATGTCAGGACGATGGACGCCCGCTTGGCGGAAATGGCCGGAGTAAAGATGGCATAAGCCGGAAGTGCACTATATGGAGCGGCGAGGCGGCACACACGCCCGCCGCTCTTTTACCATCCGGGGTTCGATAAAGTCTGATGGCATCCGCAGCCGAGCAACTGGCTTCCAACGCAAGCCTGTCGCAGTTCGCCAAGGCGACCGATCTCAAGAACCGCCTGTGGTTCACTTTGGGCGCTTTGATCGTGTTCCGCCTGCTGTCCTACGTGCCGCTGCCGGGCATCGATCCGCGCGTGCTCCAGTCGCTGTTCGACACGACCAAGGGCGGCGTGATGGATTTCTTCAACACCTTCACCGGCGGCGCGCTCACGCGCATGTCGATCGTGGCGCTCGGGGTGATGCCTTACATCACCGCCTCGATCGTGGTGCAGCTCGCGACCTCGCTGTCGCCCAGCCTGGCCGCGATCAAGAAGGAAGGCGAAAGCGGCCGCAAGAAGCTCAATCAATATACGCGCTACGGCACGGTGCTGCTGACCGCGGTCCAGGGCTATTTCATCTCGATCGGGCTTGAGGCCTGGACGACCAGCGGCGGCCAGACCGCGGTGATCGTCGCGCCTTTGCTGTTCCGTTTGACCACGGTCATCACCTTGGTCGGCGGCACCATGTTCCTGATGTGGCTGGGCGAGCAGATCACCAGCCGCGGCATCGGCAACGGCGTCAGCCTGATCATCATGTCGGGCATCATCGCCAACCTGCCGACCACGATCGCCGGCGAACTCGAGGCGGCGCGTGCCGGTGCGACCTCGCCGCTGCTCGTGCTGGGCGGCTTCGCTTTGGTGATCGGCCTGATCCTGTTCATCTGCTTGATGGAGCGCGCGCAGCGCAAGGTGCTGATCCAATATCCCAAGCGCCAGACCGCGCGCGGGATGATGCAGGCGGACAAGAGCCACCTGCCGCTCAAGATCAACACCGCCAACGTGATCCCGCCGATCTTCGCCTCGTCGCTGCTCGCGCTGCCGCTGACGATCACCCAGTTTGCGGGCAAGCATATCAACGGCGAAAGCCGTTGGGGCGATTTCATCATCGCGCTGAACCAGTGGATCGGCCGTGACACGCCGCTCTATTTCGGCCTCTATGCCGCGGGCATCATCTTCTTCTCCTTCTTCTACACCGCGGTGGTGTTCAATCCGGAGGAGACCGCGGACAATCTCAAGCGCTATGGCGGCTTCATCCCCGGCATTCGTCCGGGTAAGGCGACCGAGACCTATCTCGATTATGTGCTGACGCGCATCACCGTGATCGGTGCGGCTTACCTGACCGCGATCTGCGTCGTGCCGGAGATCTTCATTCCGCGCTCGTCGGTCGGCTTCGGCGGCACCAGCTTGCTGATCGTGGTCAATGTCACGATCGACACGGTGACCCAGATTCAGAGCCACCTGCTCGCGCATCAATATGGCGACCTCATCAAGAAGGCGCGCCTCAAGGGGGGAATGCGTCGATGAAGCTGCTGATCCTGCTCGGACCCCCGGGGGCGGGGAAGGGGACGCAGGCACAGTTGCTGATGAGCCGGCATGGGCTCATCCAGCTTTCGACCGGCGACATGCTGCGCGCCGCGGTCAAGGCGGGCAGCGAGGTCGGCCTCAAGGCCAAGGCGATCATGGAAGCGGGCCAGCTCGTCCCCGACGAGGTAGTGACCGCGTTGATCGCAGACCAGCTCGACCAGCAGGCGCATGCTCCCGGCTTCATCTTCGACGGCTATCCACGCACTCAGGCGCAGGCCGAATCGCTCGACCGGCTGCTCGCCGCGCGCGGGCTCAAGCTCGACCATGTGATCGAGCTCACGGTCGACGAGGAGGCTTTGGTCGAACGTATCGCCGGCCGCTTCACCTGCGCGCGCTGCAACGAAGGCTATCACGACACATTCAAGCAGCCCAAGGTTCCGGGCGTGTGCGACGTGTGCGGATCGACCGAGTTCAAGCGTCGTCCCGACGACAATGCGGAGACGGTGCGCAAGCGGCTGCAGGTCTATCGCGCCGACACCGCGCCGATCCTGCCTTATTATGAGGCGAAGGGGATCGTCGCGCGCGTGGACGGCATGGCCGACATCCAGCAGGTCTCGGGCGCGATCGAGCAGATCATCGCTGCGGACGGTTTGCCGAGCTGAACAACTGCAGGCGGGCTGCGCCCGCCGACACGATCAGGCGAGGGTCGCGCGGCGAGGCCGCGAACGGAGTGCCCCGCCGGCGACGCCGAAGCCCATCACCATCATCGCCCAGCTCGCGGGTTCAGGCACCGCCGCGCCCGGGACCTGGACACCATCGATCACGGCCTGGCTGGAAAGGCCGTTATCGCCATGGTTCGCGACGCCGAGCTCCAGCGTGTAGAGGCCGGCCGTCGGCGCAGTGAAAAGGAAATGGGTCCAGCCGCTCGAGCCATAATCGCCCACATCCGACACGGTCCAGCTCAGCAGGTTGACGCCGTTCACCGACAGATAGGCGTCGTCATTATATGCGATAGCGTCGTTGGCCAGGAAGCCGGCATAGCCGCTGATGGTCCCACCGGCGCCCAGCGCGAATTTCTGCGAGAGCGTGGTGTAGACGTCCTCGCCCAATCCGGCCGTGATCACGCCGAACAGGACGCCTTCGACCGGCGCGGTAAAGCCCCCGCTGCCGTTCGTCTGGATAGGAGTCACGGCCGCCAGGCCATCGAGGCCGCCATTGGTCGTCCAGCCGTGGAGCGTCGCCTCCTCGAAGCCGAGATTGGTCGGTGTCGCGAACGCAGGCCCCGCACAGGCGAGCGGCACCAGCATTGCAGCAAGCTTGAACAGGGAAACGCGCCGCATACCATCCACCCCATCATCGACCGGCCTCGCCGGTCTCCCCCGCACGCCCCAACGTGCCTAATAAGAGGTCACCATAGCCGGGATGGGTCCGAAACGGAACACCAGAAGGTGGTTAAGCGCCGACGGAACCCGGCAAGGCCATTGGAGTTGCTTGACACCCCGCGCGACTCTGCCTACCTAGCGCCCCTCCCACGAACCCGGTTTCCGGCGGCGCTTGCGCGTACGCCGCATTTTCGCTGTTCGGGGGGACTTTGAAGCGTCGAGATGGGGCGGCTGCCAACCGCCCTGTGGAGCAGGAGAAACAGAAGAATGGCACGTATCGCGGGTGTCAATATCCCGACCAACAAGCGCGTCGAGATCGCGCTGACCTATATCCACGGCATCGGCCCGGCCAAGGCCAAGGAAATCACCGCCAAGCTCGGCATCACGCCGGAGCGCCGCGTCCAGGATCTGTCGGACCAGGAAGTCCTGCAGATTCGCGAGACGATCGACGCCGGCTACACCGTCGAGGGTGATCTTCGTCGCCAGGTGGCGATGAACATCAAGCGGCTGATGGACCTGGCCTGCTATCGCGGCCTGCGTCACCGCAAGGGTCTGCCCGTCCGCGGCCAGCGCACGCACACCAATGCGCGCACCCGCAAGGGCAAGGCCAAGCCGATCGCGGGCAAGAAGAAGTAAGAGGAAAATAGTCCGAGGGACTGTTTTTCCCACTTTTTCTCCGCCGGAGGCGGGCACCGCCTTCCAGGGACAAAGATTTTAGGGTCAGGAAACGAAAATGGCACGCGAACCTCAGCGCATCAAGCGGCGCGAGCGCAAGAACATCACCGCCGGCGTCGCGCATGTGAACGCCAGCTTCAACAACACCATGATCACGATCACCGACGCGCAGGGCAATGCGATCAGCTGGTCGTCGGCCGGCATGATGGGCTTCAAGGGCTCGCGCAAGTCGACGCCCTATGCCGCCCAGGTCGCGGCCGAGGATGCGGGCAAGAAGGCCGCCGAGCATGGCGTCCGTACGCTCGAGGTCGAGGTCAAGGGTCCGGGGTCGGGCCGCGAGAGCGCGCTGCGCGCGCTGCAGGCGGTGGGCTTCCACATCACGTCGATCCGCGACGTGACGTCGATCCCGCACAATGGCGTGCGCCCGTCCAAGCGGCGTCGCGTCTAAGCCTGCCTTTCCGGGGCTTCGTCCGGCCCCGTCTGTTTTGAATTCCGGCCGCAGCGGACGCGCCGCGGCCCCAGCCCCGAGGGGACCATGATGGCCATCAATGCCAAGAACTGGCAGGAACTGAAGAAGCCCGTCGCGCTCGACAAGAAGGGCGGCGGGGACAGCAAGCGCAAGGCGACCTTCGTCGCCGAGCCGCTCGAGCGTGGCTTCGGCCTCACGCTCGGCAACGCGCTGCGTCGCGTGCTCCTGTCGTCGTTGCAGGGTGCGGCGGTGACCTCGATCAAGATCGAGAATGTGCTGCACGAATTCTCGTCGCTCGCCGGCGTGCGTGAGGACGTGACCGACATCGTGCTCAATGTGAAGCAGGTCGCGCTGCGCATGCAGGGCGAAGGCTCCAAGCGTCTCCAGCTCTCCGCCACCGGCCCGGCCGAGGTGAAGGCGGGCGACATCGCCACGTCGGGCGATATCGAGGTGATGAATCCCGAACTGGTGATCTGCCATCTCGACGATGGCGCGACGCTCAACATGGAGCTCACCGCGCAATCCGGTAAGGGCTATGTCCCGGCCGCCGCCAACCGCCCGGCCGATGCGCCGATCGGCCTGATCCCGGTCGACGCGCTCTATTCGCCGGTCCGTCAGGTCGCCTACAAGGTCGAGAATACCCGCGTCGGCCAGGAACTCGATTACGACAAGCTTACGCTGACGATCGAGACCGACGGCACGATCACGCCCGAGGATGCGGTCGCTTATTCGGCGCGCATCCTGCAGGACCAACTCCAGCTGTTCGTTCACTTCGACGAAGGCATGGTCGCGACCGCGCCGTCGACAGCGGGTGCGGCGATGGCGCCGATCGGCGGCACCGCCGAGCCGGAAGCCAATTCGAACCAGCTCAACCGCTTCCTGCTCAAGAAGGTGGACGAGCTCGAACTGTCGGTCCGTTCGGCCAACTGCCTCAAGAACGACAACATCATCTATATCGGCGATCTGGTCCAGAAGACCGAGGCCGAGATGCTGCGCACGCCGAATTTCGGCCGCAAGTCGTTGAACGAGATCAAGGAAGTCCTCGCCTCGATGGGGCTGCGCCTGGGCATGGAAATCCCCGGCTGGCCGCCTGAGAATATCGAGGAAATGGCCAAGAAGCTCGAACAGGAGTTTTGATGCGGCGGGGTGCTCCGGCACCTCACCCATTGAGGGGCTAAAGGCGGTGGCCCAAATCACCGCCAGGCTGGGCGTACCTCATACGGCGCCCTGACGAACTGAAGGAAGAAGAACATGCGTCATCGTGTTGGCGGCCGTAAGCTGCAGCGCACCTCCTCCCACCGGACCGCCTTGTTCCGCAACCAGGCGGCGGCGCTGATCAAGCATGAGCAGATCATGACCACGCTTGCCAAGGCGAAGGAGCTTCGCCCCTATGTCGAGAAGCTGGTCACGCTCGCCAAGAAGGGTGGCCTGTCCAATCGCCGTCTCGCCCATGCGCGTCTGATGGACGACACGCAGCTCAAGAAGCTGTTCGACGTCCTGGCCGCGCGCTACGAGGGCCGCAACGGCGGTTATATCCGTATCATCAAGGCCGGCACCCGCGCGTCGGACGCTGCGCCGATGGCGGTGATCGAGTTCGTGGATCGTGATCCGGCCGCCAAGGGCCAGGATTCGGGTCCGGTCAACACGGACGAGGCGGAAGCCGCCTGATCCCGATCATCACGATCGACTCAAACGAAAAGGCCTCGGCGCAAGCCGGGGCCTTTTTCGTTAGGCAGCGTTGCTCCGCCAATTCCCGACGGCGCGCTGTATCTCGTCCTCGCTCGGCATGGGTTGTTCGATCACGCAGCGCAGCTGCAGTCCGTCGAAGCCGTGGACCTGCCGCGCGGTTGCGAATGCCGCCACTGAATTGGTGCGGGTCTCGATCCCCTGCCTCTCGCCCGGCGGAACGGCAACCGGCGATCCGAACGAGCCGCCCCAGGATGATCCGACGAGCAGGCCCTTCGGATCGACGATGCTGATCTTCAGGTCCACATCGTCATCCGGGCCATGCCAATCGGCCGCGTGGAGGACATCCGCCATCAACGCTTCCCAGTCGAATTCCAGATAAAGCACGCCATCGGGCCGCCGCCCGGGGCCGGGATTGATCGCTTTCACGAACACCAAGACCGCATGATTGTTCGACCAGGGGTTGAGCCACACTTCGTCGGTGAACCACTCGTCCTCATGCGTGCTGCCCATCGCCTTGTTGAATTGCTGCGCCGACGTGAAGTCGTGGACGAGCACGCTTGCCCGGGGATCCTCCGAAAAAATGGCGCGGCCGTCCGCCGATACGACGAAGGCATTCAGATATTGCCGTGACACGCGGCGCAGCACGCGCAGCCGATCGATGGCACGCGCGCAATTTTCGGGGGTTGGATTGCGGGTCGCCTCGAGCACCATGGGATCGCTTGCGAGCAGGCAGAGATGCGATCCGCGCGTCGCCAGCGTGCGCGTGATCTGCTGCATGATCGATTGAGCAAGGTCCACCAGCCGCGAGCCTTCGATCGTGGCGAGCATTTCGTCAGCGAAGCGAGCGCCCAGCGCCAGGCGGTCAAGCACGCCAGCGCGAAACGAAGCGGCTGAATTGCGTGCCTGGGAGGCGAGCGCTTTCACCTCCTGCGCGACGATTGAGAAACCGCGTCCTGCCTCTCCCGAACGCGCAGCCTCGATCGTTGCATTGAGCGCAAGCAGATTGGTGCGGGTCGCGATACGCTCGTTATCCGCCGCATAATGTTCGACATCGTCGCTGAGCATCGACAGCAAAGTTCTGATACGACGCGGCATTTTGGAACTCCAGGATAGGGCTCTGCATCTCCGAAAATGGTTAACAAGGTGTCACCCTTGCTGCACTGCAACGGCTTTTTGCACGATCGCTGGACAAGCTTTGTGCTGCTCCTTATCGGCCTGCCATGAGCGCCGCCCCCACTGACTGTATCCTGATCGTCGACTTTGGCAGCCAGGTCACCCAGTTGATCGCCAGGCGAGTGCGCGAGGCTGGCGTCTATAGCGAGATCGCGCCCTTCAACGCGGCCGACGCCGCCTTCGACCGGTTGAAGCCCGCAGGCATCATCCTGTCGGGCGGCCCTGCGTCCGTCACCGAGGTTGAAAGTCCGCGCGCCCCGCAACGTTTCTTCGACGCCGGCGTGCCGATCCTCGGCATCTGCTACGGCCAGCAGGTGATGTGCCAGCAATTGGGAGGGGAGGTCGTCATTTCGGGCGAGGGCGGCGAATTCGGCCGTGCCTTCGTCGAGGTGACCTCGCCGTCGAAATTGTTCGACGGCCTGTGGCAGACGGGCGAGCGCCACCAGGTGTGGATGAGCCATGGCGACAAGGTCACGCGCCTGCCCGAAGGGTTCGCGCCGATCGCGGTATCCGAAGGCGCGCCCTTCGCGATCACGTCGGACGAGGCGCGGCGCTTCTATGGCGTCCAGTTCCACCCCGAGGTGGTCCACACGCCCGACGGCGGCAAGCTGATCGCCAATTTCGCGCGCCACGTCTGCGGACTGGCCGGCGATTGGACCATGGCGGAATTTCGTGCCGCCAAGATCGCCGACATCCGCGCGCAGGTCGGCGACAGACGCGTCATTTGCGGCCTGTCCGGCGGCGTCGACAGTGCGGTCGCGGCGGTTTTGATCCACGAGGCGATCGGCGACCAGCTTACCTGCGTGTTCGTCGACCATGGGCTGATGCGGCTGGGTGAGGCCGAGCAGGTGGTAAGCCTGTTCCGCGAACATTATGGCATCCCGCTCGTGCATGTGGATGCCGAGCAGGCCTTCCTGAGCGGGCTCGCGGGCCTCACCGATCCCGAGGCCAAGCGCAAGTTCATCGGCAAGACCTTCATCGACATCTTCGATGCGGAGGCCGCCAAGCTCGGCGGGGCGGATTTCCTGGCACAGGGCACCCTCTATCCCGATGTGATCGAAAGCGTCAGCTTCACCGGCGGCCCTTCGGTGACGATCAAGAGCCACCATAATGTCGGCGGTCTACCCGAGCGGATGAAGATGCAGCTGGTCGAGCCGCTGCGCGAATTGTTCAAGGACGAGGTGCGCGTCCTGGGGCGCGAGCTTGGCCTGCCCGACGCCTTCGTCGGCCGCCACCCCTTCCCCGGGCCCGGCCTCGCCATCCGCATTCCCGGAGAGGTCACCAAGGAACGCTGCGACATATTGCGCAAGGCCGACGCCATCTATCTCGACGAGATCCGCCGCGCGGGCCTCTACGACGCGATCTGGCAGGCCTTCGCGGTGCTGCTGCCGGTCCGCACGGTCGGCGTGATGGGGGATTACCGCACCTATGACAGTGTCTGCGCCTTGCGCGCGGTCACCTCGACCGACGGCATGACCGCGGACATCTACCCGTTCGACGCCAGTTTCCTGTCGCGCGTCGCAACGCGCATCGTGAACGAAGTGCAGGGGATCAACCGCGTCGTTTACGACTATACTTCAAAGCCCCCCGGCACGATCGAATGGGAATAGCCAGGAGACGCGAATGTCCGGGGGACATTCGCGCCCTGGCTATTCGGTGCCGAACAGGCGCCGCGGAGGAGACGCGAATGTCCGGGGGACATTCGCGCCCTGGCTATTCGGCGCCGAACAGGCGCCGCGGAAGAAAGCCGAAAGTCCCGGGAGCCGATGGATCTGCTGCCCGCGCCGCCTGCGTGATCTCCGTCATCCTCGGCTGACGGGTTCTGTGGCTGGTGTGCGCGGTGAGGGTCTCGTGGTCGAACGGGCTTAGCGCATCACCAGACGAGCTTCGGGCGCAGAGGATCGCAGGATGCGACCCGTTGCGGGCGCGTCTGGCGGAAATCAGTAAGCCAGCATTCTTCGAGTACCGAGCAGTAACAGGCATGAGCCTCGATCGCGAACCGCCCGCTCGATTCCAGCGCCTGATAGACGCGGCCGTCGCCGGCGCCTTTTTGAGCGACATAGGCAACCAGCGATTTGCCTGGAGCGAGCGTTTGGCCAGAGATCGCATTCTGGCTCATAGGGCCCAAGGATTGGCCTGAGGAGCTCCGACAACAGGCGTCGAGGAGCGCGCTACCGTCCTTCACCGGGTGCCCTCGATAGGAGAGCGAGAACCACTCGATTATGGCCGGCCCGGTGCCGCCGTTCATGATGTCGAAATGCACCGCGCTTTGGTGAGTTTCCTCAAGAAAATTGCCGGTCCAGAAGCGCAATATCGGAAGCGTGCTGGCCCTCACTTGGGTGGCGTTCGCTTCGACGAGCTTCTCCATGGTCCGTCCGTGAAGGATCGATACGAACAGCGAGATGATCGAGATCAGGATCGCGCTTCCCGCCAATATCACATCCAGCCAAGGGATTCCGGTGTGGCCATGATGGGGGTGAACGTCGTCCTCGAGCAAGGCGCTCTCCATCATTTCGTCGGGAAGGGAGGTTTCGGTCATCGGGACATTGCTAGCCTTCCGCTTGGATCGAGAGGGTGCTTCCTGTTGTCAAGGCCGTCGTGCCCGGAGATCTGCGCGGCCCATCGGGCTGGTCGATCGGATGGTAGGTTTCCACCCGCTTCGCCGTTATCGCATCATGCCGCGGACATGTTCGCATTGGCAGGATGGCTGGTCATGACGATGAGCAAGCAGACCATCGTGGCGTGCCTCGGATCGAGCAGCACGGCAGGCAAGGGCCAGGCGTTCGACTGGATCGCCGAGCTGCGCGCGCGGCCGGTCAATGCAGGGATCGAGTTCCGCAATTTCGGCGTCGGTGGGGACCTGGCTTTCAATGCCTTGCAGCGATTGCCTGCATTGCTCGCCTGCCGTCCGGGCAAGGTCGTCGTCTGGATCGGCAGTAACGACGTGCTCGCCTTGGTCTCCAACAAGGTGCGGCGTTTCTTCGCGCTGACCAAGCATCTGCCGCGCGATCCATCGCCCGACTGGTATCGTGAGAACCTCACCGAGATCGTGCGCCGATTGAAGGCCGGAACGGCGGCGGATATCGGGCTTTGCTCGCTGTGTCCGATCGGTGAGGATCCGGAGTCGGACAATCCCTTCCAGCGGGAGCTCAACCGCCGGATCGAGGATTATTCCGCGATCGTGGCCGCCATCGCGAGCCAGGAGGGCTGCCGCTACATTCCGCTCCATGAAGCGGTCGCCGCGGTGATCCGCGTGTCACCCGGGCGGGCGTTCACGACCTTCGACTTTCTTCCATTCTATCGCGACGCGTTTCGCGTGCTCCTATTGCGGAAAAGTGCCGACGAGGTGGCGCAGCTGAACGGGTGGCGCTTTCATTCGGACGGCGTGCACCTGAATAGCCGAGCGGGGCATATCGTCGCCGATCACATTCAGCAGTTCATCCTCGCCTGATGTCGGGACGGCGATGTCCCTCAGCGCACGACGTCTTCGGAATGAGGTCCGGCCGACTGTGAAGACCCGCTACACGCTGCGTCAAGATTATCGCAGATAGTTGGCCGAACAGGGCAGCCTTATGATTGATGGGCAGTTTCGCTCGCCAAAGTCGAGCCGGATTGCAGGCGCCGACCCCTTGCGACGCCGAGGCATCAAACCCTGAGGAAGCCCATGTCGCCGGATAAGCTGTTCCTGACACATCTTCTTCTGGGCTACGTCCCGTGGTTGCTTTGCTTCGGCGCCTATTTGTGGCCCAGGCTCAGGACGATGGACCGGTTCGAAGCGCAGCGCTTCATCGCGGCGCTCCATAGCTTCCGCATCTTCGGGCTCGCTTTCCTCCTGCCAGGGGTCGTCGGCCCCCATCTGCCCGCCGACTTCGCGACGGTCGCGGCCTACGGGAATTTTGCGACCGGAATGCTGGCCATGCTGGCGCTGCTCGCAGTCGGGCTGCGCCCGGTCTTTTGGTTGTTGATCCTTGTCTTCAACCTGGTTGGAACGGCCGACATCATCCTGGACGGCTATCACGCGGTCCGGGTCAATCTCCCGGCAGTCGCGGGAGAGTTGGGGTCCATGTACGCCTTCCTGATCCTTTACGTGCCCCTGCAGCTGATCACGCATCTCGCCGCATTCTATTTGCTGGTGCGGACACCGGGGCGGCGGATGGCGTAGCGGGACGCAGAATTGAGCGGGCGGCGGTTGTGCTTGCCATGTCCGCCCGGCCAAGGGCATCCGGATGGCATCATCCAGGGAGGGCCGGCAGTGGCAGGTGTGAAAATCTACGGCATCAAGAATTGCGACACGATGAAGAAGGCCTTCGCCTGGTTGGATGCGCGCGGCATCGGCTATGATTTTCACGATTATAAGAAGGATGGCGCGTCGGGGACCGACCTCAACCGGTGGGTCGACGCTGCCGGGTGGGAGCCGGTGCTCAACCGCGCCGGGACGACCTTCCGCAAGCTGCCCGAGGCGGACCAGCGCGACCTGACGCGCGACAAGGCGATCGCGCTGATGATCGCCAACCCGTCGATGATCAAGCGGCCCGTCCTGGAGGTTGGGGACCGGCTCGAAATCGGGTTCAAGCCCGATCGCTATGCGGGGCTGTTCGGCGGCTCGGCTTAACCTGCGAGGTCATTGCATGGCCCTCCCGCGCGGCCCATCCCCTTCTGTGCATCGTCGTCACGGGAGAGGATCATGCCGTCAGTCATCCGGACCTGGGTCTTAGTCGCGACACTGGTCGCCGCGCCGGCTTATGCGGGGAAAGAGATTGGCGACTATCGCGGGGTGCCTTCCGATCTGGCGGCTGCCGCCACCGCGTTCGACATCGCCCAGGCCCGATCGGACGGGGCAGGGCTCCGGCGCTGGCTGGCCGACGATTATATCCTGCTGACCCCCGACGGCGGCCGCCAGACCAAGGCTCAGCTGATCGCTGCGACGACAGCGCCGGGGCACAGCACCAGCTGGGTCACCTTGTCGAAACAGATTCGCCGCTATTGGCCCGACGGTGCGGTTCTGGGCGGAATCGTCGATGCACGGGGCTTCGACCATGGAAAGCCGACCTCGACCCACGCGCGCTTCGTCGATGTCTGGGCCAAGCGCCACGGGCTTTGGCAGGTGATCTTCACGCAGGTGAATGACGCGCGATAAAGCGATTTCGAGCCAGATGGCCGCTTGATCATCACGGATATTTAGCCGCCGATCCGCTGCATCTGCGGCACGTCGTCGGCGTTCCAGTCGCGCGCCATGAAGCGCGCTTTGCCGCCGCTCAGTACGTGGAGCGCGCGCTCGAGGTTGCGGGCCTTCGCCTCGGCCGATTTCAGCCGGGCGAAATAACGCAATATCTCCTTCTGGCGGCTCGGCGTCAGAGCATCCCAGCCCTGCTTTGCGCCCGCATTGCGGTCCATTTCCTCTGCGAACCAATCGGGTATCGGATGCGCCGGTCCGCTCCTGTAATCCGGGTCGAACCGAAGTTCGACCTCCACCACGTCGCCCACGCCGGTGCCGGAGGCGGTGCGGACGAGCTCATGCAGATAGAGATAGAAGCTGCCGTCGCCGACCGGCATCATATTGATGCGCCAGGGCGTATCGGGCCTGCGGTTCACCCGGACGCACACCGGGAGCGGCTTTCGCCAACCCGGCTTGATCCGCTGCGCACGTTCGGCATCGACCCGCACGTAAGGATTGATACCGTTGATGTCGATCCGCGCGCGGAAACGCAGGGACCGGTGGGGCGAGGCGCGGGGCTCCATTGCCCGAATATGCCATCCCGCCTCCATCCCGTTCAAGCAGAGTGCCAGCCCCGGCGCATCGCCCTCTCGCACAGCTTTCGTTCAGCATCAGTAGGCGCTAGAGAGGCGGACCCGCCGCGCAACGCGCGGCATTCCAGGAGAGGCCGCTTGGCGCTGACGCCTACCGAGAACGAAGCGTTTCTACGCGAAGTCGACGAAAATCTCCGCCGCGACCAGATGACCGGCCTGGCCAGGAAGTGGGGCAAGGTGGCCGCGATCGGCGTCGGCATCTTCCTGCTTGGCCTCGGCGCCTTCCTCTGGTGGCAGAATCATCGTGCCGAACAGGCCGGCCAGGAGGGCGAGAAGCTGACGCAATTGCTGCAGACTGTGCAGAGCGGCAGCGCCAGGTCCAACGATCCTGTCTTGGCCGAGCTCGCCAAGTCGCCGCGCGACGGCTACCGCGCGATGGCGCGGCTGACGCAGGCGGACCTGACCGCGCGCACCGATCCTGCCGCGGCCGCGGGCCAGTATCAGGCGATCGCCAATGACGGCGATCTGCCCCAGCCGGTGCGCGATCTGGCACTGCTGCGCGCGGTCACGCTCCAATTCGATTCGATTCCGCCGGCCGAGGTGGTGGCCCGGCTGAAGCCGATCGCGGTCGCCAACAATCCCTGGTTCGGCAGCGCCGGCGAACTCACCGCAATGGCCTATCTCAAGATGAACCGGAAGGATCTGGCGGGGCCGCTGTTCGCGGCGGTCGCGCGCGACAGCGAAGCGCCTGCGGGGCTGCGCGACCGCGCGAGCAGCATGGCGACCGCGCTCGGCCAGACCGTTACCGTCAGCACGCCCGCGGGCACTCTCAAGGAATGACCATGATCCTGCGTTCGCGCGGCGCCCGTTTCGCCATCGCGCTGTCCCTGCTCGCCTCGCTCGGCGGCTGCGGCATATTCCGCCATCACGCCGATCGCGGCCCCAAGACGGCGGTACTCGGCAATCGCGTCTCGATCCTCAATACCGGCAGCGACGCGGCCGCCGACCCGAGCCTGGCGGACGTGCCGGTGGTGGTGCCCGAGCCCGTGGCCAATGACAGCTGGACGCAGCCGGGCGGCAACGCGACCAAGGTGATGGCCAATCTGGCGCTTCCCTTGGCGCTGCATCCGGGCTGGTCGACGCATATTGCCGGCGGTGACATCACGCAGCGCATCGGTTCGACCCCGGCAGTCGCCAAGGGCAAATTGTTCGTCGTCGACGCCGATGCGGTGGTCCACGCCTTCGATGCCGCCACCGGCGCACGCCTGTGGCAGACCGCGCTCGACACCGCGAAGAAGGATCGTGCCGTGCTGTTCGGCGGCGGCGTCAGCGTCAACGACAATCATGTCTATGCGACGACCGGCCGGGGCGATGCCGCGGCGCTCGATGTCGCAACCGGCAAGCTCCTCTGGAAGGTCCGGCCCGCCGGCCCGCTGCGCGGCGCTCCTGCGATCGGCGGCGGTAACGTCTATGTGCTGAGCCAGGACAATCAGATCTTCGCGCTGAAGCCGGATACGGGCGAGACGGTCTGGACCGTGTCCGCCACCCTCGAGACGTCGGGCCTGTTCGGCGTCGCCACGCCGGCAATCGCGCAGGGCACGATCGTCGCAGGCTTCTCGTCGGGCGAATTGTCGGCGCTGCGGTACGAGAATGGCCGCATCGTGTGGCAGGACCAGCTGTCGCGCACGTCCATCTCCACCTCGGTGTCCTCGATTTCCGATATCGATGCCTCGCCCGTGATCGACCAGGGCAAGGTCTATGCGATCGGACGGGGCGGGCGCATGGTGGCGATGGATCTGATCAACGGTCAGCGCCTGTGGGAACTCACGATCGGCGGGATCAATACGCCCTGGCTTGCCGGCGAATGGCTGTTCGTCGTCACCGACGAAGCCAAATTGATGTGCATCGCGCGCAACACCGGCAAGATCCGCTGGATCAGCCAGTTGCCGCGCTGGCGCGACCGCAAGACCCAGAACAAGCCGATCACCTGGTATGGCCCGGTGCTTGCCGGCGGCCGCCTGATGGTGGTGGGGGACAATGGCAAGCTGGTGAATGTCGCGGTTGCCGACGGTAAGATCGGCACCGAGGTGAATGCCGGAAAGGGCTTCTATCTGCCGCCGATCGTCGCCAACAACATGCTCTATCTGATCGACGGCAAGGGCCGGATTTCGAGCTGGCGGTAGCGCCAGGGTCCCCGCAGCGGCCGGCGCTGCGGGGACCCGGGCAGGATGAGGCGATAACGCGACTCGTCAAGAGCGGGCCGGGCTCTTAAGAGCCCAGCCATGCCCTTGCCCACCGTAGCCATTGTCGGTCGACCCAATGTCGGCAAATCGACCCTGTTCAATCGCCTGGTCGGCAAGAAGCTTGCCTTGGTCGACGACCGGCCGGGCGTGACACGCGACCGGCGCGAAGGCGACGCGACCCTGCTCGGGCTCGATTTCCGCATCATCGACACGGCCGGCTTCGAGACCGACGATCCGCAGACTTTGCCGGGGCGCATGCGCAAGCAGACCGAAGCCGCGGTGGAAGAGGCGGACGCGGCCTTGTTCCTGTTCGACGCGCGCGCGGGCGTGGTCTCGCTGGACGAAGAGATCGCGCAATGGCTGCGCAACAGCGACACGCCGATCATCCTGGTCGGCAACAAGGCCGAGGGAAAGGCGGGCGAGGCGGGGCTGCTCGAGGCTTATGGGCTCGGCCTGGGCGATCCGATCCCGTTCTCGGCCGAACATGGCGAAGGGCTGGTCGACCTGTTCGAAGCGCTGCGCCCCCATATCGAGCGCGAGGAGGAGGACGAGGAACCGGACGACGAGGGAGCGGAGGGGCCGCTGAAGCTCGCGATCGTCGGGCGCCCCAATGCGGGCAAATCAACTCTGGTCAACCGGATGCTCGGCGAGGATCGCATGATCACCGGCCCCGAAGCGGGCATCACGCGTGATTCGATCTCGATCGACTGGGAATGGCAGGGCCGCCCGGTGCGGCTGATCGACACGGCAGGTCTGCGGCGCCGCGCCAAGGTCGAGGACAAGCTCGAGCGCCTGTCCGCCGCCGACACGCAGCGCGCGATCGACTTTGCCGAAGTCGTCGTGCTGCTGCTCGATGCGACGCGCGGGCTGGAGGCGCAGGACCTGCGGATCGCAGCGCAAGTGATCGACGAAGGGCGTGCGCTGATGATCGCGGTCAGCAAATGGGACGTGGCCGACAACGCGCCGCAATTGTTCCAGGGGATCCGCGCCGCGCTCGACGAGGGGCTGGCGCAGGTGAAGGGCCTGCCGCTGATTACCGTCTCCGGCTTCACCGGGCGTGGCATCGACCAGCTGATCGAGGCCGCCTTCGCCACGCGTGAGGCCTGGTCGCGCCGTGTCGGGACCGGCGAACTCAACCGCTGGTTCGAACGCGCGGTCGAGGCGAACCCGCCGCCAGCGCCAGGGGGCAAACGCATCAAGCTCAGGTACCTGACCCAGGCGCGCACGCGGCCGCCGACCTTCGTCCTGTTCGGCACGCGCGTGGATCAATTGCCGGAAAGCTATCGGCGCTATCTGGTCAACGGCATCCGTCGCGAACTCGGCTTCGGCGCGGTGCCGGTGCGCCTCAACCTGCGCGCGCCCAAGAATCCATTCGGCACCAAATGACCGTCGCCGTCGACGCGCGCGGCCTACGCTGCCCATGGCCTGTGCTGCGCCTAGCCCGCGCGATGCGAACCGTCGACAGCGCCTCGATCATCGCCGATGATCCCGCCGCACCGGGCGAGATCGCCGCCCTAGCGCACTCGCAGGGGTGGGAGATTTCGACCCAAGATGGACATATCTTCGTGTCACGGGGCCGTTCCGATAAGAATTGATTTACGTAAAGCCGGTTAAAAGGCCCTCTGCCGCCTGTCTTGCGGAGAGGTTTATCGTGAGCGGATACCCGCATATCAACCGTGAAACACTGAATGCTCTGCGGGCCGAGCTCGGGGCGCATTTTTCGCGCATTCTGAGCTATTTCGCCGAGGACGGCGTCAAATCGCTCGATCAGATCGAGGCAGCCGTGCGCAACCGTGATTCCGTGGCGATGGTGCGTCCGGCGCACACGCTCAAGGGCGAATCATTGCAATTCGGTGCCGAGGCACTCGGCTATTGCGCCGAACGGGTCGAGATGGCTGCGCGGCGCGGTGTCGAGACGCATGCCTTCCCCGACGATATCATCGCGGATGCGGAGAGCATGCGCGGTCTGTTCGAACAGGCGCTGGCGGCACTCCGCCACGAGGCCGCTCCGCCCGCGGTGCCGACGCCTTTGCGTCGCCCGGCCGGCGGTTTCGGACGTAAAGTCGGCTGAACCAGCCGTCCCGACGGCGGCGCCATATATTGTCGCCTTCGGTCGATAAAAGGCGTCAGCTTTCCTCCGCCGGCTTCGACTGAAGCTGGACGTAATTCTGGAGTCCCATCCGCTCGATCATGTCGAACTGGCGTTCCAGGAAATCGACATGCTCTTCCTCATTGTCGAGGATGCGGCGGAACAGGTCGCGGGTGACATAGTCGCGCACCGCTTCGCAATGCGCGATCGCGTCGCGCAACAACGGGATGGCTTCACCTTCGGTCGCAAGATCGGCGCGCAGCACTTCCTCGACCGTCTCCCCGATCCGCAGCCGGCCGAGCATCTGGAAATTAGGCAGCCCGTCGAGGAACAGGATGCGCTCCGCGATCATGTCGGCATGCTTCATCTCGTCGATCGATTCATGGCGTTCGAAATCGGCGAGCCGCGCGATGCCCCAATGGTCGAGCAGGCGGTGATGCAGCCAATATTGGTTGATCGCTGTGAGCTCGTTCTTGAGCGCCGCGTTCAAGAATTCGATGACCTTTTCGTCGCCCTTCATGTGCACGGCTCCCTTCTGTCGAGAGCTCGTTAGACCAGCGATGCAGGGGATTTGAAGCGCGAATGACTCGCGCGAGTCGTTCTCAGTAGGCGCTCGTTTGGAAATGCGCCGTCAGCGCATTTCGTGCCGAATTCCCAAACAAGCTTTAAAATCAGGCGGAGGCCTGTCGTTCCTCGGCGATCAGCTCGCGCGCGAAGGGAATGCACTGGCCGCAGCGCGGGCGCCGACCGAGCGAGGCATAAGCGCTGACGGGGCATTGCGCACCCGAACGCGCGGCCTCACGCACTTCGCGCTCGCGGATTGCATTGCAGTGGCAGACGACCATCGACGACTCCGATTCGGTAAGCCTCATCTAAGGCTATTGAGACTAACTCGCAATAGCTTGACGAAAGCTTACCAGCTCGAATCGTGAAAGACTGCGCCAAACCCATTCGAACGGGCCGTAGCGGAAGCGTCGGAGCCAGGGCCTGCTCCAGCCGAGGATCAGCAGCCATTGGCCGAGGACCAGCCCGTAAAGCTGCGCCCGGTGGAGCTGGCCGAACAGGCCCAGCCCATAGCCGTAGAAGAGGGTCGTCATGATCAGGCTGGTGCCGAGATAGTTGGAAAAGGCCATCCGTCCCGCGGCTGCCAACCGCTCGGTCAGCCATGGCACCGCGCCTGATCGCACCGCCAGGATGACCAGGGCGGCATAAGCGAGCGCGAGGACCGGGCGGAGCAGCAGGGTCATTGCGTCGGCCAGCGGCAGGAAGGCCGGATCGAAATGATGCGCCAGGATCAGGCCGACCAGCGGCAGATAGAGCGGGATTGTCGCTGCTCCTGCAACGACCGTCAGGCGATAGGCGCGCCGGCTCCAGCCCCCAGCCCAGAAATCGAGCCGGTAAAGCGCCATGCCCAGCAGCATGAAACCGATCGTTTCGGGCAGGCCAAGCGGTGTCACGCGGACCTGGAACAAGGTGGTGGTCGGTGCGCGTGCGGCGAAGACATCCGCAAAGTTGCCGCGATAGAGGCGCACCTCCTCTGCGATCCGCGCCGGATCGGGCACGGTTGCGGCAAGCACCTTGCTCCATTCGCGCACCGCCTCAGCCGGCGGATGCGGCCCCGTCGCCAGCGCCTTGAGCAGTTCGGTATCATGATATTCGATCAGGCTCTGCGCAGCGGAGAAAGCGATCAGGCAGAGGCCGACGAAGATGAGCCCACCGGTTCGCCATTTGCGCGCGAGGAAGACGATCGCGCCGGCAATCGCATAGTCGACCAATATGTCGCCGTACCAGATCAGCCAGGCATGCAGCATGCCGAACACGAACAGCCAGAAGAGGCGGGCATAATGGATGCGTGCCGGGCCGGGCGTGCGATCCTCGGCGGCATCGGTGATCAGCAGCAACGACGCGCCGAACAGCATCGTGAACAGGCAGCGCAGCTTTCCGTCCGCCAGCACATAGGCGATCGCCCAGGCCGCAAGATCGGCGCCGTGGGCGCCGCCATAATAGTTCGGATCGACATAGGCATAGCCGGGCATGCCCATCGACACGATGTTCATCGCCAGGATGCCGCAGACAGCGAAGCCCCGGATCGCATCGATCGTAACGATCCGGCCTTCGCCGGCTGCAATGTGGCTCACCGGGCGGTGCCGCTCCGCGCCACCAGGCCGAAGGTCAGCCCGACCAGCACCACATGCGCAAACAGACCCTTCGCGATCGCGATCGGGTCGCTCGGCAAGGGTGCGCCGAACCGCACCGGCATCACCAGGCCGTACATGAACAGGTACAAGCCCAGGCCATAGATCATGCCGGCGACGATGCTGTGCGCCCGCACCCAAAAGATCCGGGCATGCGCGATCATGAAGACGAGGGCCATCACCGCCATGATCGCATAATGCACCGTCAGACCCAACAGCGCGCCGCCCACGCCCCAGTCCACCGCCGGCGGCACCGGCCCGCTCGCCACCCCGCGCAGCATCCGCGTGATCGGCTTGCCGTGCAGCGCCGTCTCGATCGCGGCCATGCCGATGTCGAGCGTGCCTGCGATCGCCGTCGCCACCAGCACGCGGCGGCCGATCGTCCCCGTTCCAGTCTCGGTCATCATCCCCTCCTTCGCCTCAACGTTGCTCCTTGCGGATCACCAATTTGAGCCCGGACCAGATCGCATCGACCGCACACACCTTCACATCGACGAACCCCATCGGCAGACAGATGTCGCGGATGACATTCTCGTCGATATCGGTCGGCATCTTCGACGCCTTCTTGGGCCAGGACACCCAGACGAAGCCGGCCGGCGCCAGCATAAGCCTGAGTGCGGTCAGATCATCGGCCAGAGCGGCACGATCGGTCTTGAAGATATGCGCGGCATCCATGCCCCGTTCGGGCCGCGCCAGCAGAGTCGCCCCGGTCTCGCCGATTTCCTCGGCGACGCTCGCGGGCATGCCATCGCGCCAGATCCGCTGCCCAGGCTTCAACCCAAGCTTGGTGGCGAGTGGTGTTCCGGAATAACCAGCCGCCATTTCGCGTTCTCCGTCCGGAGAGTCGCACGAAGCTGCCCCCCGGGCAAGTTCAGGCCAGAGCCGCGTCGGCGCCCATCAATTTCGGGAAGAAGCCCTCATGCGCGGTGCGGAGGTCGTCGAGTGTGACGGTATAATCGCCGCAATCGCATTCGAAGATGATCCGCCGCGCGACCGTGCGGCCGATCGGTTCGGCCTCGATCCCCGCCGCTTTGGCGCCGGCGAGGAAGCCGAGCAGGGCCGCATCGTGCAACGTCACGACATAGAGGCCCTGATCCTCGGCGAACCAGGATCCGGCAAGGCCATGGGGGCAGGGACCGTCGATCAGCGCGCCGCAGCGTCCGGCAAGCGCCATCTCCGCGATCGCGACCGCGACACCGCCGTCCGACACATCGTGGCAAGCGGTGATCCAGCCCTGCTCGATTGCGTGGCGGACATAGTCCCCGGTGGTGCGCTCGATCGCCAGGTCGACCGGTGGGGGCGGGCCGGCGTCGCGGCCCTCCAGGCCATGGATCTCGCGCAGCCAGAGCGACTGACCGAGATGGCCCTTGCGTGCGCCCACCAGCAGGATGACGTCGCCGCAGCCCTGGAAGCCGATCCCGACCGTGCGCCGCCAATCCTTGAGCAGGCCGACCCCGCCGATCGCGGGGGTCGGCAGGATCGCGCTGCCGCTGCCATCCTCATTCTTGGTCTCGTTATAGAGCGAGACGTTGCCGCTCACGATCGGGAAATCGAGCGCGGCGCAGGCGTCCGCCATGCCTTCGATGCAGCCGACGAACTGGCCCATGATCTCGGGCCGCTGCGGATTGCCGAAATTCATGCAATCGGTCGTCGCGAGCGGGGTGGCGCCGACTGCGGTCAGGTTGCGCCAGCATTCGGCGATCGCCTGCTTGCCGCCCTCGAACGGGTCGGCATAGCAATAACGCGGCGTGCAGTCGGTGCTGATCGCCAGGCCCTTGTCGGTGCCATGGACGCGCACCACCGCCGCGTCGCCGCCCGGCCGCTGGACCGTATCGGCGCCGACCATGTGGTCATATTGCTCCCAGATCCAGCGCCGCGAGGCGAGGTCGGGCGAACCCATCAGCTTGAGCAGATCGGCGGCGAGATCCTGGCTCTCGGGCATCGGGCTCGGCAGCGCAGGGACATCGGTTTTCACGTGCGGCCGGTCGTAGCAGGGCGCGTCGTCCGCGAGCGGCGCGAGCGGGATGTCGCACACGCTCTCGCCGCTCGCG
>Ga0207698_10000493_pt1 | contig 23044 bp, 28 predicted proteins | sample KBSCornC22_FD_184298 | JGI IMG/M metagenome (GOLD analysis project Ga0207698, IMG submission 184298) | Corn rhizosphere microbial communities from Kellogg Biological Station, Michigan, USA - KBS Corn C2-2 (SPAdes) (version 2) | ecosystem: Host-associated > Plants > Roots > Rhizosphere > Soil ... | reverse complement strand
CCTTCGGCCGGAAGATCGCCGAGGCTGATGCCTTGCGAGAAATCCGGTCCCGACGCTGCTGCCGATTCACCCACTTGGCGTCCCTCCTCAAGCTTACGCCGATTGGATGGGTTGCCGCCGCAAAGGGTTCCTGCGGGAAAGAATGGCTCCCCGGGCCTGATTCGAACAGGCGGCCGTCCGATTAACAGTCGGATGCTCTACCGCTGAGCTACCGGGGAGCAGCCCTCACGGGCAGCGCGGGCTAGATAGCGGACGCTTCCTTAAACGCAAGTGACTAGGTGGCGAATTGCTCCATCGCGATGCGCTCGTCGAGCGCGTGCTCGGGGTCGAACAGCAAGGTCAGCGAGCGGTCCCGATCAAGGTGGATTTCGACGCGGGCGACGTCGCGCACCTCGGTCTGGTCGGCCACTGCGGAAACGGGCCGGTTCTGTGCTTCGAGGATAGAGAGACAGACGGCGGTGTCGTCCGGAAGGATCGCTCCTGACCAGCGGCGCGGGCGGAACGGACTGATCGGCGTCAGCGCAAGCATCTTCGCCTGGAACGGCAGGATCGGTCCGCGGGCCGAAAGGTTGTAGGCGGTCGAACCGGCGGGGGTCGCAACGATCACGCCGTCACACGCGAGTTCCGGAAGAGCCACGCGGCCATTGACCGAAATTTCGATCTTCGCGGTCTGGCGCGTTTCGCGGAGCAAGGACACTTCATTGATTGCCGCGTGCGTGAAGGTCTCGCCCCCGACGGTCGTTGCCCGCATCTCCAAAGGCGCGACGCGGATCGCCTTGGCCTCGGCGATGCGGTCCGGAAGGCGGTCAATCCGCCACTCGTTCATCAGGAAGCCGACGGTTCCACGGTTCATTCCGAAGACGGGCACCTGACGACGGTTGCCGTCGAGCATTTCGTGGAGCGTGTGAAGCATGAAGCCGTCGCCACCCAAGGCAACGAGCACTTCCGCCTTTTCGGCATCCGCGAAGGAGAATTTCCGCCGCAGGAGCGCCTCTGCCGCTTTCGCAACCTCGGTGTGCGACGAGACCAGGCCGATCCCGCGGCTCGACAGGTCAATCGCCTTGTCCTTTCGTCCCTGGCTTGCGTCGGCGTTCAACCGCCTACTCCTCCGCTTCGAACCGGGCCAAGATAAGATGATCGGCAGCGAAGGTCACTGTCCCGTTTCGGGCCGCGGTTCCGCTGCTTGGTTCCCGCCGTCCGGAAGCAGCGTTAAGCGGGCCGGGCAATGCTGACGTGGGACAGCATCAGTAAGTGGGGCCGACGGGCTTCGGATTCGGGGGCAATCGTCCCCGTCGTCCCCACGCGTGACCTGATGCTCGAGGGCGTTATCGCCCACGAACAGGTCGAAATACTCTTCCAGCCTTTGATCGATGCGCAGACCGGCCGGGTCATGGGTGCTGAGGCGCTTGCGCGGTCCGGCGTCACTCGCGACGCGGAATCCTTGTTCGCCCGAGCGACTTCGGCAGCGCTCGCCGAGCGATTGTCCCGATTGATCCAGCGCAAGGCGTTGTGCTGCGCCGCTGTCTGGGAAGGTCCGCTCAAAGACCTTCGGGTCTCAATGAACCTGCTTCCAGCGGATATCAGTCGCGCCGGCTATGATGACTGGCTGCTCGAGGAGATTGCGGCCGCCGCCATTGATCCGAAGCGGATTACGCTCGAGATCACCGAAAGCGCGCTCCTCGCGGACGATGAAGCCGTGGTCGCGCGCCTGACACGCTTGCGCGAGGCGGGACTGAGCGTCGCGGTTGACGATTTCGGCACCGGTTATGCGAGCCTCGCCTACCTGACATCGCTGCCTCTCGACATGCTCAAGATCGACCGCGGCCTAGTCGCGCAAATCGCCGGGCGGGAGCGCGATCGCATCGTGGTCAAGGCGACGATTGCATTGGCCCGCGAGCTAGGCCTCAAGGTCGTCGTCGAGGGGGTCGAGAGCATCGAGCAGCTCACGCTCCTGAGAGAATGGGGCTGCGATCTCTACCAGGGTTTCCTTGGATCGGCGCCGCTGACCCACGACCAGCTTAGCCGTTTCGTCGCCGCATCAGCCTAGGCGGCAACCAGCTCCTTCTCACCGGCAGCAGCGACGCGCGCGAGCCCGCGCGAAAGCTGGACCGCGCCGTTCAACCGGGCATCGGGCGTCGGCCAGTTGCGGACGATCGTCATCTTGCTGTCCGGCCTCAGCTTCGCCGCACCCTTCAATCGGTCGATATAATCGAGGAGGCCTCTCAAATCGGGGAAACCGCTGTCGGCGAAGGTGACGACGGCGCCCTTCGGGCCGATGTCGAGCTTGGCGACCATCGCCTCGCGGCAATTCAGTTTCACCTCGACGATCTTCATCAGGTTCGCGGTTTCTTCGGGAAGAGCCCCGAAACGGTCGATCAGCTCGGCGGCGAAGGCCTCGATGGCATTGCGGTCCTCGAGCTCGCCGAGACGGCGGTAAAGGCCCATGCGAAGGTCGAGATCCGGCACGTAATGTTCCGGGATCATGATTGGCGCGTCGACGCTGATCTGCGGGGTGAACTCTTCCTTGGCCGGAACGCCGCCCGCCTTCAGTTCGACGATCGCTTCCTCGAGCATCGACTGGTAGAGTTCGAAGCCGACTTCCTTGATATGGCCGGATTGCTCGTCGCCGAGGAGGTTGCCGGCTCCGCGGATGTCTAGATCGTGGCTCGCGAGCTGGAATCCGGCGCCGAGATTGTCGAGCTCACTCAATACCTGGAGCCGCTTCTGCGCGGCTTCGGTGATCGAACGGTCCGCCGGCATTGTCAGATAAGCATAGGCACGAGCCTTCGAGCGTCCGACGCGGCCGCGAAGCTGGTAGAGCTGCGCGAGCCCGAAGCGGTCGGACCGATAGACGACGAGGGTATTCGCGCTCGGGATATCGAGGCCGCTTTCGACGATCGTGGTCGAGAGCAGGACGTCATATTTGCGGTCGTAGAAGGCGCTCATCCGCTCCTCGACCTGGCCGGCGCTCATCTGGCCGTGCGCGGTAATGAACTTCACCTCCGGCACCTGGATGCGAAGCCATTCCTCGACGTCGGGCAGGTCGGCGACGCGCGGCACGACGAAGAAACTCTGTCCGCCGCGGAAATGCTCGCGGAGCAGCGCCTCGCGCAGAACGACGCCGTCGAAAGGCGTCACGTAGGTGCGGATGGCGAGCCGGTCGACCGGCGGAGTCTGGATCACCGAAAGCTCGCGAAGCCCGCTCATCGCCATCTGCAGCGTGCGCGGAATGGGTGTCGCCGTCAGCGTCAGGACGTGGACGTCATTCCTCAGCGCCTTAAGCCGCTCCTTGTGAGCGACGCCGAAATGCTGCTCTTCGTCCACAATAACGAGTCCGAGACGCTTGAATTCAATGCTTTTTGCCAGCACCGCGTGCGTGCCGATCACGATGTCGACCTTGCCCTCGGCGAGGCCTTCCTTGGTCCTTTTGGCCTCGGCCGACGGGACCAGGCGTGACAGGCGTCCGATGTTGATCGGAAATCCGTGAAAGCGTTCGACGAAGTTCGCGTAATGCTGTCGCGCGAGCAGGGTGGTCGGACAGACGAGCGCCACCTGCTTGCCTGACATCGCCATGACGAAGGCGGCCCGCAGAGCAACCTCGGTCTTGCCGAAGCCCACGTCGCCGCAAACGAGCCGGTCCATTGGCTTACCCGCTTCGAGGTCCTGAAGGACGTCGGCGATCGCGCGATCCTGGTCGTCGGTCTCTTCATAGGGAAAGCGGTCGACGAATTGCGGGTAGCTCGTGTCCGGCTCGGCAATCACGCCTGGCCGGGTCGCGCGGAGAGCCGCCAGCTTGATGAGCTCACCCGCAATCGCGCGGATCCGCTCTTTCATCCGCGCCTTGCGGCGTTGCCATGCTTCGCCGCCGAGGCTGTCGAGCGACACGCCATCGCTTTCGCTGCCGTAGCGCGACAGCAATTCGATATTCTCGACGGGGACGTAAAGCTTGTCGCCGCGCGCATATTCGAGCGCCACGCAGTCGTGCGGTACCCGACTGACCGGTATCTGGGTCAGGCCCTCGTAACGGCCGATGCCGTGATCGGCGTGGACGACGAGGTCGCCGGGGGAAAGCGTCGCCAGCTCTTCGAGGAAGGCAGCGGCCGCCCGGCGCTTCTTCCGCCGGCGGACGAGACGGTCGCCGAGCATGTCCTGCTCGGTGAGGACGGCGACGTCGGGCGTGGTGAAACCGTGATCGAGAGGAAGGACGAGCAGGCTCGGCTGCGTCCTTGAGCCGAGCGCTTCCTGCCAGCTCTCGGCGTCCTTGTGGGCCTTGAGGCCGTTCTCCTCGAGCAGCCCGCCAAGACGGTCGCGAGCGCCGCGCGTATAGCTGGCGAGCACGACCTTGCGTCCTGACTTGCGAAGCTCGCCGACGTGCTTCGCAACCGCCTCGTAAACATTGGCCTGCTGCGCCCGTTCCGGCGCAAAATCGCGCGCCGGGTCGACCGCGAAATCAATGATCCGCGCAGATTCCGGCTCGTGGAAAGGCGAGGCAAGATGAATTGGCCGGTCCGCCTCGAAGCCTTCCCATTCCTTTTTCGAAAGATAGAGCGCGTGCGGCTCCAGCGGGCGATAGCTTCCGGGTTCGCCTTCCATCGCGCGGACGCGGTTCTGGTAATAATCGTCGATCGCCTCGCGCCGGCCGCCGACCGCTTGGTCCGCTGCAGCGTCGCGGATCACGAGATCGTTCTCTCCCAGATGATCGAAGAGCGTTTCCAGCCGCTCCTCGAGTAGAGGAAGCCAATGCTCCATACCGGACATTCGCCGTCCCTCGGACAGCGCCTGGTAAAGCGGGTCCTGGGTTGCGGTGGCGCCGAACTTCTCGCGGTAACCCGAGCGGAAGCGTTTGATGCTTTCGGCGTTCAGCAATGCTTCGGACGCGGGCATCAAGGTGAAGCCCTTGGCCTTGTCGGTCGAGCGCTGGTCGGCGGGATCGAAGCGGCGAAGACTATCGATCTCGTCGCCGAAGAAATCGAGGCGGAGCGCCAGCTCCTCCCCGGCGGGGAACAGGTCGATGAGCGAGCCGCGGACCGCATATTCGCCATGTTCAGCGACGGTCTCGACCCGCTCGTAGCCGAGCGAATTGAGCTGCTCGACCAATGTTTCGCGTTCGATGCGCTCGCCCTCGGCTATCCGGCGGGTGAGCTGGCGAATGCGGAATGGAGTCAGCATGCGCTGCGTAGCCGCGCTTGCAGTCGCGACCAACAGCTGCGGCTTGCCAGGCTTCTCCTGTAGCGCGCTGAGCGTTGCCAGGCGCTCGGCCATGACGCGCAGGGCAGGGGACGCGCGGTCGTATGGAAGGCAATCCCAGCCGGGAAGCGTCAGCACCTCGACTTCCGGAGCGAACAGCGGAACGGTCTCGGCCAAGGCGCGCAACGCGGCCTCGTCAGCGACGATCACGACCGCGCGTCCGCCGACGCTCCTTCCATGAGCGGCGCGCGCGAGATCGGCAGCCAGCCACGGCAGAAAACCGGTCGGCACGCCGGCGAGCGTGAGCGGCTCATCCGCCCGGAGCACGCGCTGGAGCGGCTCGGTCATCGTTCGACCTGAATGTAATCGAGCTTCTTCAGGGCATCGACCATGGGACCCGCGAACCGTTCGGGCGGGTCGGCGGTTCCGTGCGCCCAGGCCATGATGTCCACGTCCTGCTCTTCCAGCATCGTTTCGAAGAGCGCGCAGTCATCCGCTCCCCACGCGCCGTGATGCGCGTCGAAGAAGCCGCCGATCAGCATGTCGGCTTCCCTCGTGCCACGATGATGCGCGCGCCAGGCGAGGCGCTTCAGGTCCGGATCGGAAGGCATGACCGCCATGTAATCAGCTTCACTCGTCATTGCGAGCGCCGGAGGAGGCGCTAACAATCAATCATGCGGCCCGAAATCCTCAACCCGCTGTTCACCGAGGTGGAAGCGCTGAAGGGCGTCGGACCGCAGGTCGCCAAGCTTCTGAAGAAGCTCGGAATCCACCGCCTGACCGAGCTGCTCTACCATTTGCCGAGCGGGTCGATCGAACGGATCAAGGCCCCTGCCGCAAGCGCGACTCTGCTCGGCCGCAACGTCATTCTCGAGCTGACCCCATTCGATTCGCGTGAGAACCGGTCGGGACGCGGCCCTACCCGCATCTTCGCGAGCGACAGCGACGGCAACGCGATCAGTCTCGTCTACTTCAACAATCCCGGCTGGGCGAAGCGGACGCTGCCGATGGGCCACAAGCGGATCGTTTCGGGGAAGCTCGAACAATATGGCGACGAGTGGCAGATCATCCATCCGGAGGTTGCAGAGCCGGGCAAAGGCCCGCCGCCGCTTATCCGCGAGCCGGTCTATCCCCTGACCGAAGGCCTGACGAACCGCCGCGCGGGCGAGCTGGTCCGCGAAGCCCTCGAACGCGCCCCGGAGCTTCCCGAATGGATCGAGCCCAGCCTTCTTTCGCGCGAGAGCTGGGCCGACTGGCGGGCATCGCTGGCGCTCGCGCATCGCGAGCCAGGCGCCGAAGGAGCGCGTCGCCGGCTCGCTTACGATGAGATTTTCGCCAACCAGCTCGCTCTGCTCCTGCTTCGCCAATCGCAGCGCCGCCACCGAACGAAGTCGCTTCCGGGCACCGGTGAGCTGATCCGGCAGCTGAAGCTCCCATACCAACTGACCGATGCGCAGCGCCGAGTGATTCGCGAAATTCGCGGGGACATGGCGCAGGATTTGCCGATGCTTCGCCTGCTTCAGGGCGACGTCGGCTCCGGCAAGACGCTCGTTGCGACGGCGGCAATGCTGAGCGCGGTCGAGAGCCGGGCGCAAGCGGCGCTGCTGGCTCCGACCGAAATTCTGGCGCGCCAGCATCATGCCACCCTGCTGACCCAACTCGACAGCATCGGAGTCCGCGTCGCCATCCTCACCGGTCGTGAAAAGGGCAAGGCGCGCGATAGCGTGCTGATGGGCTTGGCCGATGGCTCGATCGATATCCTCGTCGGTACGCACGCGATCTTCCAGGAGAAGGTCGCCTACAAACAGCTCGGCCTCGCCGTGATCGACGAACAACATCGCTTCGGCGTTTCACAGCGGCTGCTTCTCGCGTCCAAGGCCGAACATCCGCCGCACCTGCTGGTGATGACCGCGACGCCGATTCCGCGAACCCTGACGCTCACTCAATATGGCGAGATGGACGTCAGCCGGATCGACGAGATGCCGCCGGGTCGAACCCCCGTCGAAACGCGCGTGATCAGCGAGGAGAAGCTGCCGGACGTCGTCGACGGGCTCGGCCGCCACATTTCGGCGGGCGGTCAGGCCTATTGGGTATGCCCGCTAGTCGAAGAGAACGAGAAGTCGGACGCGGCTGCCGCAGAGGAGCGCGCGCGCATTCTCAAGCTGCGCTTCGGCGATGAGAACGTCGGTCTCGTTCATGGGCGGATGAAGGCCCCCGACAAGGACGCCGTGATGGCTCGCTTTGCGTCCGGAGAGCTGGCCGTGCTCGTTGCGACCACGGTAATCGAAGTCGGCGTCGACGTCCCGAACGCCACCCTGATGATCGTCGAGGGCGCCGAACGCTTCGGCCTTGCTCAGCTTCACCAGCTTCGCGGGCGCGTGGGGCGTGGCAGCGGCAAAAGTACCTGTCTTCTGATTCGAGGCCAGAATCTGACCGACGTCGGGCGTGCCCGGCTGACACTGATGCGCGAGACGAGTGACGGCTTCCGGATCGCCGAAGAAGATTTGCGACTGCGGGGTCCGGGGGAAATCCTCGGGACCCGCCAGTCCGGCGAGGAAGTGTTTCGCGCCGCGACGCCCGAAGATGTGGCCACATTCGCGCCGGTCGCCCAGAGCGACGCGCAACTGTTGCTCGAGCGCGATGGCGGCCTTGCCGGCCCTCGCGGCCAGGCGGCGCGAATCTGCCTCTATCTGTTCGAACGCGACCAGGCGATCGGACTGATCCGGTCCGGATAAGGAAAACCCAATGAATCCAGCGATGTTGATCCCGATGCTGCTGGTCCTTGCAGCCGGAGGAATGATCGCCCTCCAGGCGCCGACCAACGCCATCCTTTCGAAGGCGGGCGGGTCGCCCGTACTTGCGGCGCTCATCTCCTTCGCGGTCGGCACGACCACGCTGCTCCTCGTCTGGCTCGCGAGTGGCAATCGTCCGCGCCCGGCTTCATTCGCCGGACTTCCGCCTTACGCCTGGTTCGGCGGCGCCTATGGTGCGCTCTACGTCGCCGTGGCTGCCTATGCGGCTCCGCGCATTGGCCTGGCGACCCTGATCACGATCGGAATCGCCGGGCAGATCGCCGTCGCGCTCCTCCTCGATCAGTTCGGTGCGCTCGGGCTTCCGAAGGACCCGATCAATCTCGGTCGGATCGCCGGCGCGCTGTTGGTGATCGTTGGTGTGGTGCTCGTCCGCCGAAGCTAGCGCACCAGCAGCGCGTGCCTCTTCTTTCCAAGGCTGAGCTTCAACGGTTCGTCGCGCGGCGTCACAATGAGCGCCGAATCGTTCACCGCAACGTCGTCCAGCCGGACCGCGCCCTCAGCGATCTTGCGCTTGGCTTCCTTGTTCGAAGGCGTGAACCCGAGCGCCGTCAGTGCATGCGCGATGTTCATGCCATCGCCGAGTGATAGCGTTGGGAGATCTTCTCCCGCGCCACCCGCGCCAAATGTGTCGGCGGCCGTGCGCGCTGCCGCCTCCGCCGCTTCGCGTCCGTGGAGCATCGTCGTCGCCTCCGTCGCGAGGACGATCTTCGCCTCGTTGATGTCGGCACCGGAGAGGCTCTCGAGCTTTCCGATGTCTTCCATCGACAAGTCGGTGAAGAGCTTGAGGAACCTGCCGACGTCGGCATCCTGCGTGTTCCGCCAGAACTGCCAATAATCGTAGGGGCTCAGAAGTTGATCATCGAGCCAGATCGCACCCAGCGCTGTCTTACCCATCTTCGCGCCGTCGGCCGTCGTGATCAGTGGCGTCGTCACGCCAAACAGCTCCGTCCCCTCGATCCGGCGCGCCAGCTCGATTCCGTTGACGATATTCCCCCACTGGTCCGATCCGCCGAACTGCGCCCGACAACCGACACGCCGCGACAGTTCCAGGAAATCGTAGGCCTGGAGGATCATGTAGTTGAACTCGAGGAAGGTCAGCGGCTGCTCGCGGTCCAGCCGCAGGCGGACGCTGTCGAAGGTTAGCATCCGGTTGATCGTGAAGTGTCGCCCGACCTCGCGCAGGAACTGGATATATTCGAGCCTGTCGAGCCAGTCAGCATTGTTGACCATGATCGCGTCGGTCGGCCCGTCTCCGAAGGTCAGGAGTTTCGCGAACACGCGCCGGATGCTGGCGATGTTCTGGTCGATCTGGTCGCTGGTGAGGAGCTTGCGGACATCATCCTTCCCGCTCGGGTCGCCGACCTTCGTCGTCCCGCCTCCCATCAAGACGATCGGACGGTGCCCCGCCTGCTGAAGCCGGCGCAGGAGCATGATCGATACGAGGTTGCCGACGTGAAGGCTGGGCGCCGTCGCATCGTAGCCGACGTACGCGCTAACGATGTCCTTTGCGGCAAGCGCGTCGAATGTCTCCGGATCGGTGACCTGGTGGATGTAGCCGCGCTCGTCGAGCAGCCGCATGAGGGAGGAGCGGTACGAAGTCATGGTGTTGCGCTTACCCAACTCGTCACTCCCGCGAAAGCGGGAGTCCCGCTAGTGTGATTCGATGCAATTCAATCTCCTGCCGCATCCCGCCACTTCGTCTACGGACCTGCCGTTCAAGGTCTGGGTGAACGTTGAGCACGCTGCTTCGTTGACAGCAGTCGCAACGACCAACCTCTGGTTTGGCGTCAGCGCTCCGGCCGAACGGTTCGTGATTCCTGCTCCTGCTGAGCCCGAACGAACGGATGGGTTGTGGAAAACGACATGCTTCGAAGCCTTCCTTCGGCCGCTCGGAGAGCGATCTTATCGCGAGTGGAATTTCGCTCCGTCAGGGCAATGGGCTTCGTATCAATTCTCCGATTATCGGGAAGACATGGCCGAGGCCGAGGTGAGCCAGCCGCCCTACATCCGCATCGAGGACAATTTCACCTGGTGGGCTCTGGGGGCGTCGATCGCCGTTCCCGCTGACAGCAATTGGGAGCTGGGCCTGTCCGCCGTGCTTGAGGAAAAGGACGGTACGAAGTCTTATTGGGCGCTCGCACATCCCGCCGAGAAGCCCGATTTCCACGCGCCCGATTGCTTCGTTGCGAAGCTTCCGTAGACAGCCGTCATGACCCTGTTCGGTATCGACCGCCTCATCGCTGACCCAGACCTGCGTCGCCCCCTCGAAGGGAAGCGCGTCGCACTCCTCGCCCATCCCGCATCGGTGACGAGAGACCTGACCCACAGCCTCGACGCGCTGGTGGCAACGGGTCTGAAGGTGTCGGCGGTGTTCGGCCCCCAGCATGGTGTTCGCGGCGACCTTCAGGACAATATGATGGAGTCGCCGGACTTCACCGATCCGACCTACGGCGTCCCGGTGTTCAGTCTCTACGGCGAGGTTCGCCGCCCGACCGGCCAATCGATGGGCACGTTCGACACGATCCTGGTTGACCTCCAGGATCTCGGCTGCCGCATCTACACCTACGTCACGACGCTGCTCTACGTGCTCGAAGCGGCGGCTGAGCATGGAAAGAGCGTCTGGGTCCTCGACCGTCCAAACCCCGCCGGACGGCCTGTCGAAGGCCTCATCCTGCGTCCGGGCTGGGAAAGCTTCGTTGGCGCGGGGCCGATGCCGATGCGGCACGGCCTCACGCTCGGTGAGCTCGGCCAATGGTTCATCGATCACTTCAAGCTCGACGTCGATTATCGCGTCATCGAGATGGAGGGTTGGAAAGCGGACGAGGCGCCGGGTTTCGGATGGCCGCAGGAGCGCGTCTGGATCAACCCGAGCCCGAACGCCGCCAACCTCAACATGGCGCGTGCCTATGCCGGCACGGTGATGCTCGAGGGGACGACGCTGAGCGAGGGCAGGGGCACCACGCGCGCGCTCGAGCTGTTCGGCGCTCCCGACTTCGCGCCGGCACGCATTCTATCAGAGATGCAGAGCCTCGCACCCGAATGGCTTCGCGGCTGCAAGCTTCGCGACGTCACCTTCCAGCCGACCTTCCACAAGCATGTAGGAGAGATGTGCCGCGGGCTCTTCATCCACGCCGAAGGGCCGTTCTACGACCATGAGGCATTCAAACCCTGGCGCCTTCAGGCGCTCGCCTTCAAGGCAATCCGCCGGCTCTATCCCGACTACGATCTGTGGCGCGACTTCGCTTACGAATATGAGTTCGACAAGCTCGCGATCGACGTGATCAACGGTTCGCCTCTGCTGCGTGAATGGGTCGACGATGCCGACTCCGCGCCGGGCGATCTCGACACGATCACCATTCCCGACGAGCGCGCATGGGAAGAGGAGCGAAAGCCTTTCCTGATCTACTGACCAAGCGTGGTTAACGAAGAAGTAGGAGGTTGTTCGTATCTCGGCTCTTCGAACAATTCGGGAGCGAAGGCTTTTCCATGGCCACTCAGGGGATCGAGGAAGTCACCGAAAATGCGATCCGCGCGGTCGCTCGCGACTGCGGCTCGCTGTCGATGGAATGCAGCGACGTCGCCGGATATGTGAAGGGCGTTTCCGAGCGCATCGGCGAGCATTTGAAGATGCTCGACCAGCTCGAGGAAGTTACCACGCGCCTGCTGGGCGATCAGGCCCGGGTTTCAGATTCCACTGACGAGGCGCGGCTCCTTTCGGAGCAGGCCAAGGCCAAGCTCGAAGCAGGCCGCGAAGCGATCGAAGGCACGATCGACGGCTTCAAAGGGCTGACCGAGCTGATCGTCCAGCTTGGCGAGCGGATGGCCGGCTTCGCCTCCGCGATGAGCCAGGTGCAGACCGTTTCGTCGACTATCGAGACGATTGCCCGAAAGACCAACATGCTGGCGCTCAATGCCACCATCGAGGCGGCAAGGGCCGGCGATGCCGGCCGCAGCTTCGCCGTCGTCGCAGCCGAGGTGAAGAAGCTTGCGCACGACACGCGCGCCGCCACCAGCCAGATTGCTTCGACCATCGGCGAGCTTACCCGCGAGGCGAGCGCCGTGACGACCGAGATCAAGACCGGAGTCGAGCGAAGCCGCGCCGCCCAGTCCGGCTTCGGAACCATCAGCGAGACAGTCCGCGAGGTGAGCGAGATCGTCGGCATGGTCGATCGCCAGACCGAAGGCATCGCTCACTCGACCAGCATGATTCAGACCAGCGTCGACAGGGTGAAGGCGGGCCTCACCGACTTTGCCGGCGACGCTCGCGCCAACGGTAGCGAGCTGCTCACTGCAGAGAAGCGGCTCGCGCATCTCGAAATGCTGTCGAACACGATGCTCGATACGCTCGCCAATTCGGGCGCGGAGATCGACGACACGCCATTCATCCTCAAGGCGCAGGACGCGTGCCGGCAGGTCCAGAACGCCATCGAGCACGCGATCGACCAGGGCGAGCTGACGGTCGAGGACGTTTTCGACCGCGACTACAAGATCGTCGAGGGTTCGAACCCGGTCCAGTACGACGTCCGCTTCAACGATGCCGCCGACAGGCTGGTTCGCCCGATCCTGGATCGCAGCGAGAGCTCCGACAGCCGCGTGATCGGCTGCGCAATCGGAGACACGAACGGCTACCTGCCGACTCACCTCAGCAAGCGGAGCCACCCGCAAGGACCGGATCCCGTCTGGAACGACGAGCATTGCCGCAACAAGCGGATCCTCATCGACGATACGACGCGGATGGCGCTGGCGAGCGAGCGGCCCGCCACGCTCGCGACCTACCGGATGGAGCTCGGAGACAAGTTCATCCCGGTGAAGAACGTTTTCGTGCCGCTCTGGGTGAAGGGACGGCGCTGGGGGAACTTCGAGCTCGCCTACCGTGACGACTGATAGGGTTCCCGAAAGCTTACCCGACGATAAACCTCGTCTTTACGCCCTTGCGTTAGGACCCCTCTCATAAGGCTTCGCCTGAGCAGCATCGGACGAGGGGAGAAGAATGGCGATTAACCGGTCCGTACAAGCAAAGCCGGTCAGCGTTGCCGCGGCCCAGCTCGCCAGAGTGGCGGGTGAAGGGTCCGCGCGCCATTCCCAACTTACGTCGCTGCTTGACGGTGCGGGACCGCACGCCGGCCGCGACATCGCCGATGCAATCCATCTTCTCTGCAGCCTTCACGGTCACTATCCCGGGCTTATCGAGATCGCGCTTCAGCGGACTCCGAAGGGCCAGGTTCGCGAGTGGCTGTCCCACGCATCGGACGCGTTCGAGCGTGAGCGACTTTATCTCGTTCGCCTCACTTCTGCGGTCGGTCCGCTGCCAAGCACGCCTGGAGCCGCCGAGACCGAGGCCAGCCTCGTCGCCGCGCGGAACGCTCTAGAAACGCTGGCAACGTCGGAGCGCGACGGCTGCGCTCTTGGCGCGGCGACGGCGCTGGTTTGCGATTGGTGGCCGGTAAGGCGCCTTCTCGACCGCGCGGCTGCCCGTGTCGGCACCGAAGCTCCGGCGCCCTCGCTTCCGGACGAGTCTTCCGTCGTCGCGATCGTAGACGCGGCGGCTATCACTCCGGGAAGCGCTCGCGCCCTGGCTTTCGGTGGGGAGCAACTGCTTCTCCAGCACCGCGCCTTGTTCGACCTGCTCGAAGCGCGCGCCGAAGCGCGGGGCGACTTTTAAGCCGCCCGCGCGAATTCCTGCTGCTCGTTGGCGGGATCCACATCCGAACGCTTCTGAGGCTCGGGGCTCTTAGGCTTCGGGAAGATCAGCCGCGAAGCCAGGACCACCATGCCCAGCGCCAGATAGGTGCCGATCGCCCAGATGGGGCTGTACAGCACGCTGGCCGCGAACGGGATGCGCAGGAAGGTCGGGTTGAACCCGAAATCCTCGCCGATCGCTTCGCACACGCCCAAAATCGTGTGAGACCGAAGGGGGAGGGCGACCTGATTCTCTTGCGCTTCCATTGTTCGCTCCAGTTGGCAGAAATTCTTGCCTTTCACTGAGCAAGAGCCGTGCCAAAACATAAAACACGGAGATTTCAACGCATTACAGGCGGCGCTGCTTTCAAGGTTCGGAAAACTCACCACGCTCCGCCGCACAGAGTTGGGAATTTCCGCCGCTTGCTGCAAGTGCGATATTGCAGCGCAACATTGATTATCGACGAACGGATGCAAATCTATTACGAAGCGCGCCACACCAGCGGAGCGCTGGAGGAGCAGCCCGTCCGATGATGCGGATCATGATGAAGTCGAAGATCCACCGCGCGACGGTGACTCAGGCCGACCTCGACTATGTAGGTTCGGTCACGCTCGACGCCGCCCTGATGGAGGCCGCCGATCTCCTCGAGGGCGAGCAGGTCGCGATCGTCGATATTACCAACGGCGCCAGGATCGAGACCTACGTTATCCCCGGTGAGCGGGGCAGTGGCGTCATCGGAATCAATGGAGCCGCGGCGCACCTCGTCCACCCGGGCGATCTGGTCATCATCATGAGCTATGCGCTTGTTACCGACGCCGAAGCTCGGGCGCTCGAGCCGAAGGTCGTTCACGTCGACGAGAAGAACCAGATCGTGAAGCTGGGCAGCGACGCCGCTGAACCGGTCCCCGGCTCGAGCCAGATCAGGGGCGACCTGGTCGCGGCGAAGTAACGTCTCCCACCGTGAGCAGCCGCCACGGCGGTGGCAGGTAATCGGTCGACATATAATAATAGAAGAGGCAGCGGCCGGCTTGGTCGCGGTTGATTCCCTTGGCGATCCCGAAGGCGACGTCGCCGCTGAACACCGGTCCGCCGCTGTCGCCGGGGACGCATGACGGGCCGCTGACGGTCACCCAGGTTGGGGAGCAGGGACCGCCGCAAAGGTCGCCAGGCGGCGCATAGTCGGTGAGCTCCACCGTCGCGCAGCTATAGCCCGAGCTCTCCCCATAGTGGCAAACGAAGTCTCCGGCGCGCGTGCTCGCGAGATTGCGCCAAGTTTGGACCGAGCGCCGCTCGCCGGCCCCACGGTTGGCGTAGAAATAGGGATCGGGCGAGTAAGCGCTGCCATTGATCTGCACGTCGCGGTAGCCGAGACCCCATGAGCCGATCATCGGCAGCACCGGGCTGCTGCTTCCGTTCCTATCGATGTAGGTGAGCTGGTCGGGGCAGTGCGCGGCCGTGGTGATCGCGTTGATCTCGCCATTCGTCACCACGAACCCGGTGGTGCAGCGGCTCCGCCTGTTGGTCAGCAGATTGAGACCCTCGACCCGGCCGCCGCCGTCCACGCTCATGTCGGTTTCGCGAAGCGCGTTCACGACGACGCGCACTGGAACGCCGCTGAGCTGTTCGGCGCGGGATCGGATTGCTTCCAGTCCAAAACGCGATGCGTCGCCGGGCGTGATGAGCAGGACGACCTCCCCGGTACGCTGGTCGTAGCCAGCGCCGCGCGCACCGGGGAGCTCGTTCCTGAGGTCGATGAGATGTTTGCGCATCGCCGCGACCGCTTGAGCGTGAGTCGCTTTCGCGCCGGTGCGGAAAACTATCGGCACGCCGGCGGCTGTCCTGTCCGGCACCGGCTCCGACCCGGTGAGGAGCACCACGATTCGGTAATCAGGGCTGTACTCGATCGATATTCCGGCGAGGCGGTCGGCGAACTCGCGCCCAATCGCGTCGGTTGCGGCGACACTGTCCTGTTGGGCCTTCAGTCGACGCAGCGCTTCATCGACGGGTACCCGAAACTGCGCCGCATATTGGGCGGCGTCGTTCCTGAGGGCTTGGTCGCGGGTGTCCACAATCTGCGCGCTGGCCACACCGGCCAGCGCGAAAAGCAGGAGGGCGAATATCCACCGCATCGACACGCGCTCATCCCATTCCCATGTTAAATGGCAAGTGAAGGAGACAATCATGCAACAGGACGCGCCGACGAAAACATTCGATCTCACGCCGCCGCCGGAGGAGCAGCTCAACGCGCTTGTCGCCGATCTTGGCGACGAGGAGCGGCACGTCCTTCTCGAGCATGGGACCGAGGCTCCTTTCTGCGGCGTGTTCCTTCAGGAGAAAAGGCCGGGAGTCTTCACCTGCAGGCTCTGCGGTCTCCCGCTGTTCCAGGGCGGCACCAAGTTCGAAAGCGGCACCGGCTGGCCGAGCTTCACCCGCCCGTTCGCCGAAGATCACCTCACGACGATCCGTGACACCAGCTACGGCATGGTCCGAACCGAAATCGTCTGCGCGCGCTGCGGCGGGCACCAGGGGCACGTCTTTCCCGATGGTCCGCCGCCCACCGGCGAGCGTTATTGCATCAATTCGGTGAGCCTCGCGTTCACTCCCGCGGGAGAGCGGCTGCCCGACAAGCTGGGCAGAGGCGCCCCCGAAGGTGAAGTGGTCGAAGGATAAAGGCAAAACATGGCCGAGCCGCGTACCGCGCCCCGCGGGATTCCGTTTTTATTGGTGCTGCTTCTCCTGCTGCTCGCCGCGGTCATCGGTGGCGTGATTGCGCGCTTTCTCCCCGTTGGTTCGCCGACCGAGGATGCTTCGCCACGCGCGCTCGCGGGCGCGGGCGACGACAGCCTTTCGCCGCTGGTCAAGAAGACGGCGCCGGCGGTGGTCAATATCGCCACCCTGCAGGCTTCCCCGGCGCAGCAGAACCCGCTTCTCCAGGACCCCTTTTTCCGTCGCTATTTCGGCATTCCGGACGCGGCGCTCCAACCGACGATGGCGGCTGGGTCAGGCGTTATCGTCGACGGCAAGAATGGGCTCGTCATCACGAATTTCCACGTGGTGCAGAATGCGCAGGCGGTGGAAGTTGGTCTCAAGGACGGCCGCAAGCTGCCGGCAGATCCGGTGGTCCTCGAACCCGACATTGACCTCGCAGTGCTCCGGATCGATGCCAAAAATCTTCCGGCCCTGGCGCTTGGCGACAGCAGCAAGCTCCAGGTCGGCGACTATGTCGTCGCGATCGGCAATCCCTTCGGCCTGGGGCAGACCGTGACGAGCGGAATCATCAGCGCGACCGATCGCCCGCTCGGTCGTGGCGACTCGCGCCGGTTCCTGCAGACCGATGCGCCGATCAACCCCGGCAATTCGGGCGGTGCATTGATCGATCTTCACGGCAATGTCGTCGGAATCAATTCGGCGCTATTCAGCCCCACGCAGAATGAGATGGCGGCTGGCAGCGTCGGGATCGGCTTCGCCATTCCCAGCAACGACGTGAAGAAGATCCTCGCTCAGGCCGAGCGTCGGCTTCCGGCTCATTAGGACCTTAAAAGTGAAGCCCGGAGCCGCCACGCAAGGGGAGCGGGTTGGCGGCGTCCGGGCTCATACGCTCTTCCACGCGCTTGCCACGGGGAATGAGGCTTTGCGCGACTGTCGCACCCACTGGTCCTCCGCATTGGCGGTGCGACAATGGTGGTAACGCCGCCGGAGCTCGCTAAAGTTCAGCGACGCTACCAAGCCCGGATTAACCCCCGGGCAGTTAGCGGCGAGTGACGGGAACTGGTTAACCGAACGGTGCCCATGAGTTAGCTGCGGGGAGAGCGATGTTCGAACATTGGTCAGATTTCTTCCTGCTCGTCGGATCCGCCGCGGCAGTGCTGATCGGCCTGATCTTCGTCGTGATCAGCCTCCTCCAGGACCGCTCGCGGTCGACCGTGCTGGCTGGAACACGGCTTTACATGGGTCCGATCGTGCTCGGGATCAGCTTTGTACTGACGCTGAGCGCGGCGGCGCTGACGCCGGGCGTAGGCCGTTGTGCGTTCGCGGCACTGACGGGTGTGGTGGCAATCTGGGGGCTTGCTCGAGGGGTCATATCCACGCTCGGCATCCAGCGGCTGACGCGGATCGACGATGAGCCGCCGCACTGGACCGACATCTGGTTCTATGGCGTGATCCCGTGCGGAATTTACATCGCGTTCGGCATTGTCGCGCTGGCTTACTGGCAAGACTTATCGTGGGCCGGATATGGCCTTGCGGGCGTCATTACGGCGGCACTGCTGCTCGCGATCAGGAACGAGTGGGACCTCATCACCTGGATCGCGCCTCGAAGCGACGCTGGACGCTCGAGCTAGCCGCCTCGAGTGATGAAGCTGTAGTCAATCCGGATCGACACCCAGGAGCCGACGAGCGGAACACCGTTTTTGCGGGGCGGCCGCACTCGAAACTGCCAGGCTGCCTGTCGCGCCGCGGAGGCGAGATGCGAGCCGGGGGTCTGATCGAGTTCAACGCAATCTTCCACTCGGTCCCCGGGAACTGTCTTGCAGGCAATCAGGCCGAAGCCGTCTTGCGGGTTGCGCGGCAGGTATCCGCCGAGTTCGGTGTCCGTCGGACGCCGCGCCCATTCCGCGGCATAAAGCACCTCGCCGTGCGGACCTCGGCCAACCACCTCTGAATCGCCGGAGTCGTCGGCATCCGCCGATTTCGGAAGCGTCCCGATGTCGCCAGCGGCCATATCCTGTTTGCTCATTTCGACGATCGGCAGAGGCTTTGTCGGCGGCGGGGCGATGGTCGGCTTGACTGGGAGGACCACCGGCGGAGGTTTGACGGTCGGCTGCGTAATCGGTTGCTCGGCGGACTTTCTCGCGGACTGGTGCGATTCGGGGATGAGGTCGACGGACAGTGCCTGGCTGATCTTTCGGGCTTCCGGGGCGAACTTCCCCAGCGTCAGCAGCGCCAGCAGAAGCAGCAGGTTGACGGCAAGCGCCAGCGCAAGGCCGATGGTTCGGCGCCGGAGCGGCGGGCGTTCGTAGGGCGAGGAGAGACGGTAAACGGACAAGGTCTCTTCGGGCGTCCTGGGGATTTGCGTCGCGGGTTGCCCGACCTAGCCCGCCGCGACGTGAACTGGAAATGAAACTCGACAGACTGCTGCCGTTGGAACCGGAGTCGGCAAGACGACGTTTGGCGGCGATGGACGACAAGACCATCAACCTCTGGCGGCAGATCGAAGGCGCCCGGCGAATCGGCAAGCGGCGGGTGGCGGGCGCGCCGAAGCCCGACGCGCTGCCCTTGCGGCCGCCAGCCAACGACCTGGTCTAGGAAAGCGGATCCCGGCCCGAAAGCCGGGATGGCGCCTCACTGACTCATTTGCACTTCATGAAGTGACCCTTGGCGTCGCGGCACTGCTTCGGCTTGACCTTGGCCGCCGGCTTTGGCGGGCACTTGATGAACTTGCCGCTCTTGTCGTGGCAAGGGGCCGCGGCGAACGCCGGCGCGGAACCGGCCAGAAGACCGCACGCACACAATGCGAGAACCAGTTTCTTCATTGCTTTCCTCCCTTCGGCTGGGAAGGGTGGGTTATGCGCCAGGACTGCCGAACCGCTTATGTCGGGAAGATTACAAAGCTGAGAGCTGAAGCTTCTCCCTTCGGCCTACCCTTTGCGCGGCGATGGGCCTATGAGACCCGTGCTATTAGTCGCGAATTGACGGTCACGAGGAGCCGAAAGGCGCCTTTTCCTTCTCTGAAGCACTCCTAGCACGAAGCGCCCCGACCCTTCGGCGGCCGCAACAGAAGGAAGCAGAAATGACCAACGGCACCGTCAAATTCTTCAACGAAAACAAGGGCTACGGCTTCATCGCTCCCGACGGCGGCGGAAACGACGCATTCGTCCACATCAGCGCGGTCGAACGTTCCGGAATGCGCACGCTTCGCCAGGACCAGCGGGTCAGCTACGACCTCGAGGAAGATCGCCGGGGCAAGATGGCGGCCGTGAACCTGAAGGCGATCGCGGAAGGCGCGCAGGACGAAGGCGCCGGGAGCGACGACGAGCCGGCCGACCAGGCGGAATAGTGAACGGATCCAACCTTCAATTCTTCCTTGCCCGCGCCGAACAGGCGCGGAGCGAGGCGGAGGCGGCGACGCTCGCCCACGTGCGCGAGCGTTGCCGCCGCTCCGAAGCGGCGTGGCAGGCGCTCGCCGACCGGGCCGAACGGTCGGAGCGGATGCGCGAGCTGGAAGCGCTGCGGAAGGCCGAAGCCGGCCTGACCAGCTGACAACCATCGAAGGAGGTGCGCGATGAGCCTGTTGGACGGAATCCTGAACCAAGTCTCCGACAATGCGACGGTCCAGAACCTCGCGGCCAAGGTGGGCCTCAGCCCCGAGCAGGTCGAGCAGGCGGTCGCGGCCTTGGGGCAGGCGCACACCGCGCCCGGCGACACGGTAACGACCGCGGCCGGCCAGACCGGACTGCCGACGGACAAGCTTCAGGAAATCATCGGCCATATCGGCGGCGAGGGGTCGCTCGGCCAGTTCGCGGAGCTGCTCCAGCAGGACGGCGGCGGGATCATGGGGAGCCTCAAGAACTTCCTCTGAGCCGCGGCTTCCGGCGCTCGCCGGGCCAAAGTCACAAAGTTCGTGTCCGCGAGGGTCCTCCGTTCATGCTCCCGCGAGGGAAAAGGCGGAATGGGCGCGTCGAATCTGTAACCTTCGCGCGACGCCGCTTGCCGGCGCGGGCTGATCTGGTTGTACGCGATCAAGGAGGCCTCCCAGCGAAAGAGGCGAGCCACTTATCTCAAAGCGCCGACTGTAGGACAGCGGAAAATCAGCCGCTCTCGATAGCCCGGTAAGGCGGGATCGATGCGATCCGGCGGTCGCCCTTCCAGATCTGAGTCTCGAGCGGGCGCTGCATCGCGCGGACGGCGAAGATCGCATCGTCGTCGTTGATGGCGTCGATCGTCCGCTGCCCGGAGATCGAGCCATGTTCGTCGACGCTATAGACGCTGTAGCCGGGCATCCGCGAAGGCCTAGGCGAGCGAAGCCGCGGCCGCCAGCTACCAATCGTTATCAGCGCCGCGAACCTTCAGTGCTGGCTGGGCGGCGGGATGTCGTGCGCCGCCTGCGCCTGCTCGGCTTCGAGCCTTGCGATGTCGGCTTCCGCCTCGGCGATGACCTTCCGGAGCGCTTCGATCATCCGTGGATCGTGAGCCAGCGAGACGACGCGGCGAAGCTGCTCCGCCCGGGCGCGAATGTTCGCGATCAGCTCGTCATGCATGCCGAGGCGGATTAGGTGCGCCGCAAGCGCGATACAAGTTGAGCGACATCAAGTTAATGCACGAGAGGCAAGTGCCTATCGGCTAGGCAAGCACTGTGCATCCGCTGTCCAACAGGGCGAGATACCATTCGATGGTGACCAATTGCTGAGCAATCGGGAGGCAGCGAGTAGAGCCAGCGAGCGCCGGCCGGGGGCGCGAGGCCTAAGCCGAGCGAGCCCGTCCGACGTCACGTGATTTACTCCCACGACGGCATTGCTAGGCTTGTTGAGCTCGGGTCAGGGGGGTGTTGTGAGGTTAGTTGCGTTGATTGGTGCAGCGTTGATCACGGGTGGCATGGCGGGAGCAGCTGGCGCGACGGTACTTTTCGATCCCAAGGGCGAGTTCAGCACCTTCTTCAAAGATCTGAAATACGATCCGTCCGGAGCTTGTTCCAAGCCAACTCGACCGTTCTCGGACGATTCCTACGCTCGTCAGCAGTATCTCAACGACGCAAAGGAATATCTTCTGTGTATGCAACGTGCAGCGGAGTCAGATGCGAGGTACGCCAACGATGTCGTTGCAGACGGGTTGAAAGAGAAAAGCGACGAGTTCGTAAGAGAAGTCGAAAGCGGATACTAAATCCCTGACATGGGGAGGGTCTCGACTCTCCGTGCCTTAGGTGCAAGTCTTTACCCGCTCGGGGATTGGGGGATCGTATGGGCTCGTATGTAAACGGCTGCTTGCTGCCGGGTGAGCAAGTTATCGCCGAAGCAAGACCGCATTGGGCGATTTTTGTCGGGCCTGCGCTGGTGCTGCTATTCGGTTTGATGATGGGCCGCGTTGGCGGCTTCGTCGTCTTTCTTGGACTGGTTTGGGGCGGCTACCGGGTATTGGTTTATCTAACGACCGAGCTGGCCGTTACTAACAAACGAGTGATCGCCAAATCGGGGATCGTTCGCCGCAATGTGATCGACGTCGCCAACACAAAGATCGAGGGCGTGACGTACCATCAGGGAATTATCGGTCGCATCTTTGGCTACGGCTCGATCCTCGTGCGCGGCACCGGAGTCGGACAAGTGCCAATCCCGTTCATTGGCCGCCCCGAATATTTCAAACAGGAGGTCGGGCGAGTTCTCTACGCGTGATGGATCGCGCGTAACGCCGCAACGCCATTGACATAGTACCCCGCCTCCGCGACGCATCGCTCACGGCACTGCATTCCGTGTGCCGATCCTATGGGGGGATAAATTGAAGAAAATGCTTGCTGTCGCGCTCGCCGCGACTGTTTCAGCCTGTGCGTCTACGCAAACTGTCATGAGCCGTCCGGCGGACATGGTCTATCACTCGGACAAGTCGGCGAACGAAGTCGCCTTCTGCCTGGCCAACAAGAACAATACCGCTGCGCTGGATCGTGACGACGGATCGAAGGTCGTCCAGATCAAGAACGGCTATGGCGGTGTCTCGATGGCGTTCGCCGTGTACCCGGAAGGCAAGGGCAGCCGTATCGAATACCGCAAGGCATTCGGCACGATCGGCGGCATTTGGCGTCAGTGCATCGGCGGCGAAGCACAGCACAAGAACAGCTAAGGCTCGAAGGGCCTACGCGGGCGTCGCGTGGAGCAATCCACGCGGCGCTTTTCTTTTGGTTTTGGGGACAGGCCCACCCCCGGCCCCTCCCGCTCGCGGGAGGGGCGGTGGATTACTGATCCAGGAAGCTCCGCATCTTCCGCGACCGGCTCGGATGCTTCAGCTTGCGCAGCGCCTTTGCCTCGATTTGCCGGATACGCTCGCGGGTGACGCTGAACTGCTGTCCGACTTCCTCCAGCGTGTGATCGGTGTTCATGCCGATGCCGAAGCGCATGCGCAGCACGCGCTCTTCGCGGGGGGTTAGCGACGCCAGCACCCGCGTGACCGTCTCCTTCAAATTCGACTGGATCGCGGCGTCGACGGGGATGACCGCGTTCTTGTCCTCGATGAAGTCGCCGAGGTGGCTGTCTTCCTCGTCGCCGATCGGGGTTTCGAGGCTGATCGGCTCCTTGGCGATCTTGAGGACTTTCCGCACCTTCTCGAGCGGCATTGAGAGGCGTTCGGCGAGCTCCTCCGGGGTCGCTTCGCGGCCGGTCTCGTG
>Ga0207698_10000490_pt1 | contig 23072 bp, 16 predicted proteins | sample KBSCornC22_FD_184298 | JGI IMG/M metagenome (GOLD analysis project Ga0207698, IMG submission 184298) | Corn rhizosphere microbial communities from Kellogg Biological Station, Michigan, USA - KBS Corn C2-2 (SPAdes) (version 2) | ecosystem: Host-associated > Plants > Roots > Rhizosphere > Soil ... | reverse complement strand
GTACTCCTGCTCGTACGCCCGTACCGCGGTGTGTTCCTTCTGGATTTCGCGGATCGGCGCGACGATCTCGAAATCGCCCAGCGCCTTCACCGTGAGATCAAAGCGCACCTGGTCGTTGCCCATACCGGTGCAACCGTGCGCGATCGCGCGGGTGCCGAGTTCGGCCGCGCGCTTGAGCGCGGCTTCGACGATCAGATAGCGATCGGAAACCAGCAACGGATACTGCCCCTGGTAGCCCTCGCCCGCCCACACGAACGGCTTGACGAAGTGGTCCCACAACGCCGGACCGCCATCCACCGTGACGTGCGAAGCGACACCCAATTCCCTCGCGCGCGCTTCGATGTACGCGCGCTCGTCCTCGCCCACGCCGCCGGTGTCGGCGAACACGGTGTGCACGGCCCAGCCGCGCTCCGCGAGATACGGTACGCAGAAGCTGGTGTCGAGGCCGCCGGAAAAGGCGAGAACGATTTCCTTGCTCATGATGGATTGTCCTGCAGGATTCAGGCGGTTTCGACGACGATGCGCGGCTCACAGCGCACCGGAAAATTGACGGATGCGGCGACGAAGCAGGCGTGATGTGCGTCCTCGTGGGCGCCTTCGGCTTTCGCGGGGTCGCTCGCAGGCGAGATCGTCACCACCGGGTGCAGCACCACTTCGGTGAAATGCCCGCCATTGCCTTCGGTCACCATCGTGCCTTCGGCGGTGTCGGCGTAGGCCGTCACCACCACGCCCGCGAGGGTCGCGACATGCAGGTAGGCCAGCATGTGGCAGGTGGATAACGCTGCCACCAGCATGTCTTCCGGATTGTGCTTCGCGGCGTCGCCACGAAACATCGGATCGGACGAACCCGCGATGTCCGGCTTGCCGTCGATCCGGATCACGTGCTCGCGACCGTAGTTGCGATAGCCGTCGGTGCCGCTGCCGTGGTTGCCGGTCCACTCGACGCCAACGTGGTAGTGATGTTGATGGCCCGTCATGCCGTTTTCTCCGTCTTCGCTTGTGCAGCAAGTGTCGCCATCACCGCCTTCTGCACGTGCAGTCGGTTTTCGGCTTCGTCTATCGCGATGCAATACGGCGCATCCATCACTGCATCGGTGGCTTTCACGTTGCGGCGCAGCGGCAGGCAATGGCTGAACACTGCATGGTTCGTCAGCGCCATCTTGGCCTCGTCGACGATGAAGTGTTGGTGCGCGTCGCGGATCGGCTTTTCGTCTTCCCAGCGGCCGAAATACGGCAGCGCGCCCCAGCTCTTGGCGTATACGGCATCGGCGCCGCGGTAGGCATCTTCGATGTCGTGCGTCACCCGCAACGAGCCGCCATTCGCGCGTGCGTTCTGTTCGCCGAACGCCGTGTAGCGCTCGTCCAGCACGTACTCCGGTGTGGGGCACAACAGCGTCACGTCCATGCCCATCTTCGTCGCGATAAGCAGTGCGGAATTGGCGACCGCAGTGTTGAGCGGCTTCGGATGGTATGTCCAGGTCAGCACATACTTCTTTCCCCGCAACTCGCCCAAGTGTTCGCGCAAGGCCAGCGCATGCGCGAGTTCCTGGCAGGGATGGGTGATGGTTTCCATGTTGATCACGGGCACCGTGGCGTACCTTGCGAACGCCTTGATCACGCGGTCCTCGCGATCGACCGACCAGTCCTTGAACTTCGGGAACGCGCGCACCGCGATCAGGTCCACGTACCGAGACAGTACGCGGGCCACTTCCGCCACGTGCTCCTCGGCTTCGCCATCCATCACGGCGCCAGCTTCGAACTCGATCGGCCACGCATCCTTGCCGGGCGAAAGCACCACCGCGTGGCCGCCCAACTGGAACGCGCCCAGTTCGAAGCTGGTGCGCGTGCGCATGGACGGGTTGAAAAACAGCAGCGCGACCGACTTGCCGGCCAATTGCGTGCCGGCTGGCGAGCACTTGAACGCGGCGGCGTGGTCCAGCAACGCGTCGATTTCGGTGCGGCTCCAATCCTGGGTGGTGATGAAATGGCGAAGAGTCACGGGTTCATTGCTCTCGTGGAAAGTCGGCCATGGATGGCTTTTTTCCGTCCCTGGTTCTGGGTCCCGTCCAATCCATGGCCGGGATGACGGGCAAGAAAAAACCCGGCACGAGGGCCGGGTTTTTGTCGTTCGGTACAAACACCATTGCGCGCGACTGCCTACCCGGCCGTATGTGGGGGTTCCGGTCGGCGCGCGCGCGAAGTCATCCCAGCCGCCGCGCGGGCGCTGGTGAGGACAATCACGTCAGTGGAAAAAGCTGTCGTCATGTTGTGGTCGGAACGGCGAGCGACGAATCCTCGCACACCCGGCGGAAGGATGCAACGGGAGCTGAAACGAGGTGAAGTCCGCGGCTGCGCCGCCTGCCTGCAAAGCGTAAGTGGCAAGAGTAGCGCTTGCGGCGAATGTGGTGAGCGATTCGACCCTTTACAGCGAACGCAGTGAGCGACTTCACTCACTCGGCCGGCGCCACCGTCACCCTCACCCGCAACCGCTCGCCCGGATCGTAAGGCAGGCGCGACATGTACACCTCGCCGCGAAAGCGGTATTCCACGTCATAGGCCACGATTTGCTGCGGCGGCGCGTAGTTGGCGACTGGCCGGCACACCGTCTGCTGCGCGCTGTAGCTGCGGTCGTGCGCGGCCGAAACGCGATTGCCGATCGCGCCACCCGCGACGGCGCCCGCCACGGCCGCTGCCTTGCGGCCGTCGCCCTTGCCGACGGTACTGCCGAGTACGCCGCCCACGATCGCGCCCAGCACGGTACCGCCGGTGTGGCTGTCGTCCTGGCGGGTGACCGTCTGCGGATAGCATTCCTGCGGCGGCGGCGGCGCGACCGCCGCGTAGACTGGGTCCACCCGCAGAACGTCAGCCCAACCGTAATGGATGTTCGCCTGCCCGGCCGGAGGCGGCGGCGGGTAATTCTGCGCATTGGCTGCCACCGCGAAGGCCAGCAGACACGACGCAATGATTGTCTTCAACATGGCGTACTCCACCGCGAGGACGCGACCCTTCGGTCATCACGAGTTGTTCACATTGAATCACGCTGATGCTGAATCCACGCTCAAGCCGCGGACCCAACCTGATAAAATCGCTTGCTTATTTGTCCCGAACGCGACGGCAATCACGTCCCATGGCCTTGCGCCTCTACAACTCGCTTTCCCGTCGCGTCGAGACGTTCGAGCCGACCGACCCCAACCGGGTGACGATGTACCTGTGCGGTCCAACCGTCTACAGCTACGTCCACATCGGCAACGCACGCGGCCCGGTGGTTTTCGACGTGCTGGCGCGGCTATTGCGCAGGGAATATCCGCATCTGGTGTATGCGCGCAACATCACCGACGTCGACGACAAGATCAACGCGGCGGCGCGGGAAGCCGGCGTACCGATCGAGGCCATCACCGAAAAATACGCCACGATTTATCGTGACGACATGGCCAAACTGGGCGTCGCGCCGCCCGACTTGGAACCGCTGGCGACGCAACACATCGTGCCCATCGTCGCGATGTGCGAATCCCTGATCGCCTCGGGCCACGCCTATGCCGCCGAAGGTCACGTGCTGTTCGACGTGGAGAAGTTCGCGGACTACGGCAAGCTGTCGGGGCGTGCGACCGAAGAGCTGATCGCGGGCGCGCGCATCGAGGTCGCACCGTACAAGAAGCATCCCGCCGATTTCGTGTTGTGGAAACCCTCCACGCCCGACCTGCCCGGCTGGGACAGCCCGTGGGGGCGCGGCCGTCCGGGCTGGCACATCGAATGCTCGGCGATGGCGGCCGCACATTTGGGCGATGTGATCGACATCCACGCCGGCGGCGTGGATCTGGTATTTCCGCACCACGAAAACGAAAACGAGATCGCGCAGTCGCGCTGTGCGCATGGCACGCCGACCTTCGCACGCTTCTGGCTGCACAACGGCATGCTCACCTTCGGCGGTGCCAAGATGAGCAAGTCGGTGGGCAACGTGAAGCAGTTGCATGCGTTGCTTGAGCAATATCCACCCGAGGCGCTGCGTTACGCCCTGCTCTCGGCGCATTACCGGCAGCCGCTGGACTGGTCGGAAGCGCTGATCGAGCAAAGCATCGCGACGCTGACTCGGTTGTACGGTACGTTGCGTGACCTTGCACAGTTTGATTCGACGCCCGGTATTGCGTCTGCCGAGTTTGAAAGGGCCCTCGAAGACGATCTAAATACACCAGTTGCCTTGGCCGTACTCAACAACTTGGCCAAATCCGCACGCCAAATGCTTGCATTGGCGGACCCAGCAAACGAGTCCGTCCGTGCATCTTTGGCAAACGTGAAATCAGTGCTGCTGGGTTCCGGCTCGATGATTGGCTTGTTGCAGCAGGATCCCGAAGCTTGGTTTCAAGGCTCTGTCCCTGTCGAGGTGGATTTAAGACCTGGGGCCCTTCACTTAAGAGGCGCTCCAGTTGTGACTCAGCCGAACAGTGAATTCATAGATGCTCTAATCACCGAACGATCGGCAGCACGTGCTGCCCGTGACTTCACCCGCGCTGACACCATCCGCGACGAACTCGCGGCGATGGGCATCGCGATCGAGGATGGTCCGCAAGGCACGCGTTGGAAAGTAGCGAAACGCTGAACCGCCATTCGACGAGCGCGGCCACGCCGCGCGATAATCAACCCATGAACGATCTCGCCATCAATACCGCAATCGATGCCCAGCAGGAAATCATCGAAGAATTCGGATTCTTTGATGACTGGACTGCGCGGTATCAGTACTTGATCGACTTGGGCCGCAAGCTGCCTCCCTTGGCGCCAGAAGACATGATCGCGGCCAACAAGGTGGACGGTTGTCAATCGCAGGTGTGGATCGTGGTGTCGGGTAATGCGAATCGCCTCGACCTGCGCGCAGCCAGCGACTCGGCCATCGTCTCGGGCCTGATCGCGCTGCTGCTGCGCGTGTATTCCGGGCACGGCGCTCGCGAAATCCTGGACACCGATCCGGCATTCATCAACGCGATCGGGCTCGGCAAACACCTGTCGCCCACGCGTTCCAACGGCCTCGCCGCGATGGTGAAGACCATCAAGGCACACGCCGAACAAGCGTTGCAGCAGTGATGTTGGGCTTCGCCCGGGCCTCAGGTCGTATCGGCCTCGGTAGATTGGGCTGAGCGGGCTTCATCCGCGAAGCCCAACACGGAAGAGCCGCAAGGAGGGCTGACCCGCGCTTCTTGGGAAGCCCAACGTTGATGTGTTGGAATGTTGGGCTTCCGCCGATCAAGCCGGCGTCAGCCCAACCTACAAACTGGCCCCAGGATAACAACGGGTTAGCGCCGGGGATGGTGCGAACAATCCCGCCGCACACGAAAGGCGGGTTGGCACCCGCCCTACAAATGCACCGGCCGCGTCAGGCGGCGTCGCCCTCGCCCGCCGCGCGCTGCTGCTGCAGGTTGCCGCGGTAGATCAGGTACGGTTCGGCCTGACCGTTGATCACGGCTTCATCGACCACGACCTTGCTGACGTGCTCCAGCGAAGGCAGCTCGTACATCGTATCGAGCAGCACGCTTTCCAGGATCGTGCGCAGTCCTCGCGCACCGGTCTTGCGCTTGATCGCGCGCTTGGCGATCGCGTTCAGAGCATCGGGGCGGAATTCGATCTCGACGTTTTCCATGTCGAAAATCTTCTTGAACTGCTTGGTGATCGCGTTCCTGGGCTCTGTGAGGATCTTCACCAGCGCATCTTCGTCCAGCTCGTCCAGCGTGGCGACGACGGGCAAGCGTCCGACGAATTCCGGGATCAGGCCGTACTTGACCAGGTCTTCCGGTTCGACGTTGGCCAGTAGCGTGCCGACGTTCTGCTTGCGCTCCTTGCTGCGGATCTCGGCCGAGAAGCCGATGCCCGTGGTTTCCGAACGTTGCTGGATCACCTTGTCGAGGCCCGAGAACGCACCGCCGCAAATGAACAGGATGTTGCGGGTGTCGACCTGCAGGAACTCCTGCTGTGGGTGCTTGCGCCCACCCTGCGGCGGCACCGAGGCTACCGTGCCTTCGATGAGCTTCAGCAGCGCCTGCTGCACACCTTCGCCGGAGACGTCGCGGGTGATCGACGGGTTTTCGCTCTTGCGCGAAATCTTGTCGATCTCGTCGATGTAGACGATGCCGGTCTGCGCCTTCTCGACGTCGTAGTCGCACTTCTGCAGCAGCTTCTGGATGATGTTCTCGACGTCCTCGCCGACATAGCCCGCTTCGGTGAGCGTGGTCGCGTCGGCGATCGTGAACGGCACGTTCAAAAGCCGCGCCAGCGTTTCGGCCAATAGCGTCTTGCCGCAACCGGTCGGACCGATCAGCAGGATGTTGGACTTCGCAAGCTCGATGTCATCTTTCTTCGCCCGCGATTCCATCCGCTTGTAGTGGTTGTACACCGCGACGGCCAGCGCCTTCTTGGCGCGGGTCTGCCCGATCACGTACTGATCGAGCGTATCCATGATCTCGTGCGGCTTCGGCAACTGGGTGCGGCCAGAAGCGGCCTTCTCTTCCAGTTCCTCGCGGATGATGTCGTTGCAGAGCTCGACGCATTCGTCGCAAATGAACACGCTGGGGCCCGCGATCAGCTTGCGGACTTCGTGCTGGCTTTTGCCGCAGAACGAGCAATACAGGATCTTGCCGCCTTCGCTGCCGCGGCTGGGCCGGTCCTCGCTCATCTCGTGCTCCGTCGATCAGTCTTGCGATGCGTCATGGGGATTACCCCGGATTTCGGTTGCAGCATAACACAGCCGGACGCTTGGCCCAGCGCTGCTGCGCGTTCAGAAACGCGCGGGAAACAGTGGAAAATCGCGAAGTTGCGACCGATGTCTCAGGCCGACTTCACCGACTCGTCGGGACGGCGCTCGAACATCGCGTCGATCAGGCCGTAGTCCTTCGCCTCGTTGGCGCTCATGTAGCGGTCGCGCTCCATGTCGCGGGCGATTTCCTCGACGGTCTTGCCCGTGTGCGTGGCGTAGATTTCGTTGAGGCGTCCGCGCAGGTACAGGATTTCGCGGGCATGGATTTCGATGTCCGTGGCCTGGCCCTGGGCGCCGCCGGAGGGCTGGTGGATCATGATGCGCGAATTCGGCAGCGCGAAACGCTTGCCCTTGGTGCCGGCCATCAGCAGCAACGATGCTGCGCTTGAGGCCTGCCCGACGCACATGGTGCTGATGTCGGGCTTGACGAACTGCATCGTGTCGTAGATCGCCAAACCGGCCGAGACCACGCCGCCCGGGCTGTTGATGTAGAACTGGATGTCCTTCTCGGGGTTTTCCGACTCCAGGAACAGCATCTGCGCCACGACCAGATTGGCGACGTTGTCGTCGATCGGGCCGACCAGGAAGATGATGCGTTCCTTCAGCAACCGCGAATAGATGTCGAACGAACGCTCGCCGCGCGCGGTCTGCTCGACCACGATCGGGACCAGATTCAACGCCTTGGTCTGCTGGGATTGCTGCTGCATGGAATTCTCCGGTGGACGGGTGCGGTCAGCCCGCGTTGTTTTGCGGGTGCATCACCTCGTCGAAGCTCAAAGTCACTTCAGTGGTGTCCGCATGGTCGGCCACCCATTCGGAAACCTGGTCCTCGAGGACGGCGGTGCGAACGTTGTCCATCATCTGGGGGTTGCTGCGATAGAGTTCAATGACCTGTTCGGGTTCTTCGTAGGTGGACGCGATCTTGGCAATCCGTTCGGTCACCTTGCGATTGTCCACCCGCAGGTTGTTGCTCTGCGCGATCTGGCGAAGCAGCAGCCCGGCAATCACGCGTTGATGGGCGATCGGCTGCGCGGCTTCCAGCGCGGCCAGCGGCAGCGACTGCTCACCGGAAAGGTTCGGCATGGCCGCGCGCACCAGCGATTCGGCCTCGGCGTTTTCGAGCACCTTCGGCACATCCACGTCGGCGTAGGTGGCCGCCAGCTTGGCGCCCACCTCGTTGCGAAGGCGCGCGCGCAGGGCGTTGTCCAGCTCGCGTTCCAGATTGGCGCGGACTTCGGTGCGGAAGGTCTCGACGCTGCCGTCGGCGATCCCGAAATTGCGGATAAAGGCCTCGTCCACCTCGGGGGTTTTCGACTCCTGCACTTCGCCGATCTTCAGTTCGACCCGTGCCTGCTTGGCGGCAAGCTGCGGAATCGGGAAAGTCGGCGGAAATTGGGCCTCGAACGACAGCTCTTCGCCCGCTTTGTGGCCCCGCAAAGCCCCGTCGAACGCCGCCAGCGCAGTGTTGCCGCCCAGCACCGTGGCGGCGCGCTCGCGACCCTCGGCAGGATGGCGGAAGTCGTCCGCCTGCGCGGTGTAATCCACGATCACCATGTCGCCGTCGGCGGCGGCGCGGTCGACCTTCTCGAACACCCGGCGCTGCACCCGCAGGGTTTCGATCATCCGGTCGACGTCGGCATCGCCAACGTCCGCCTTGGGACGATCGATCTTCAGGATCGCGACTTCCACCGTCGGAAGTTCCGGCATCACCTCGAAAGTCGCGGTGTAGGCGATTTCGCCATCCTGCGGTTTGCCGTCGGTGTCGATGCTCGGATTGGCGACCGGTTGCAGGTTCTGTTGTTGCACGGCTTCCCGGAAGGTGCTGCCGATCAGGTCGGACAGCGCCTCGCCGCGCACCTGCTCACCAAAGCGCTGCTCGATGACCTTGGTCGGCACCTTGCCGGGCCGGAAACCCTTCAGCCGCACGTTGCGTCCGAGTTCGCTGATGCGCTGGCGCACCTTCGACTCGAACTGTTCGGCCGGGAACTTGACCGTCAGCTTGCGCTCGAGCTTGCCGACGTTTTCCAGGGACACTTGCATTGCAGCTCCTGATGTTCAGTGCGATGTTGCGTGTTCGTGCCGATCATGCCCAGGAACGCGCCGTCCCTGACCCGGAGCCGCATCCCCGCACACCGGCTGTTTCCTGCAAGCCCGTTGTTCGACATCCAGACTTGGAAATGCTTCGGGGCGAGCTTACTGATTGCCATCCATGGGCAAAAGGTACTTCCTCATCCATGGCAAAAAGATACTTCCTGGTGCGAAAGGCGGGACTCGAACCCGCACGGGGGTTAGCCCACTGGAACCTAAATCCAGCGCGTCTACCAGTTCCGCCACTTTCGCCCTGCTCGATCGGGATCATATCGCGCCGGGCGAAATGATCGCCCCTTCCGCAGGCGGGCGATACAAGGGTGAGGGGCAATCCTGCCTGATCAAAAATGGTGGGCCGTGTAGGATTCGAACCTACGACCAAGAGATTAAGAGTCTCCTGCTCTACCAACTGAGCTAACGGCCCGCAAACCGTGCATTGTACAAAAAATGGGGTGGATGATGGGACTCGAACCCACGACAACCGGAATCACAATCCGGGACTCTAACCAGCTGAGCTACATCCACCATAGCGAGCCGGCAATTTTCATTGACCCGCCCGAAACTTGCAAGCATGGCCGACCGGCGATTGATTCGCCCTGTCGGCTGCGCTAGTTTGCCCGCATGCCGAAATCCGTCAAACCCGACGCGCCTGCAGCGGATGTTTCGCCCGTCGCGCAGTTCGAGCAGTCGCTCGACGAACTGGAACAACTGGTCGAAAAAATGGAAGGCGGCGAGTTGAGCCTGGACGAATCGCTGCGTGCGTTCGAACGCGGCATCGCGCTCTTCCGCAGCTGCCAGTCGGCGCTCGAACAGACCGAGGCGCGCGTCAAGCTGCTGCTCGATCCGGGACGTCCCGAATCAGCCCTGCCGTTTGCGCCAGCCGAAGAACCCTGAAGCGATGCGATGCGGGCGCGCCGGATTGCCGGACGCGCCCGACCAGGGATCCCGTGTCAACGCCCATCCATGGGCTGCACGGGATGAGTGCATCCTGCACTCACTTGATCAGCCGAAGCGCGAACGGATAGCGATAGGCCACGCCTTCGTTGGCCTTGATCGCGGCAAGGATGATGAACACCAGCGCGGCGATGCCGATGATGATCATCAGCGGGATCGCAATGAAGAAGCCTACGCCCAGCGTGGCGAAGCCGAGGATCGTCAGGATCACGAAAACGATTGCGATCGTGATGTTGAAATTCAGCGCTTCCTTGGCCTGATCATTCACGAACGGCATGGTGTCCTTCTTCACCAGCCAGATGATCAATGGCCCGAGGAACCAGCCCCAGCCGCCGATCCAGCCTGTGACGAAGGCGCCGAGCAGCGCAGACAGGTGCGCGAACATGGCCCACTGGCGTTCTTCCGCGGAAGGTACGCCTGCAGGTGGTGGTGTGCCGGCAGACGCCGGGGGTGTCACGGATTCCGGTGGAACGCTCATCGCCAACCTCCCTCAAAGCAGTGATGGACGGGCCGCGACAAGACTGTCGTCGCTTGCACAGCGCGTGTCAAGCATTGTTTGGGGGAGGAAAATCAGGCCGCCGCACGATTTCGCGCAAGCACGCTTCCCTCGGAATCTCGCCCAAGGCGTTGCCGGAACTCACGTCCTTCCAGCAGCGGTTTCAGAACGCGCGCACGACGCGACTCCGCGCGCGCCTGCACCCGGCGGATTCCGGTTCACCGGCCAAGCTCGCGCTCAGACAGACCTACTCGCCCGCGAGCGTCATCTTCCCGACAAGGATCGATCCGACGAGGATGGACGAGCGCGGGTCGACGTCGGTGCCGATCGCCTGCACGTTCATGAACATGTCGCGCAGGTTGCCGGCGATGGTGATTTCCTGCACCGGATACGCGACCTCGCCGTTCTCGATCCAGAAGCCGGCTGCGCCGCGCGAATAATCGCCGGTGATGATCGACACGCCCTGCCCGATCAGTTCCGTGACCAACAGGCCCGTGCCCATTCGGCGCAACATCCCGCGGAAATCGGCCGCCTCGCCGTCGACGGAACCGGCCGCGACCGCCAGGTTGTGCACGCCGCCCGCATTGCCGGTGGTCGTCAGTCCGAGTTTGCGCGCGGAATAACTGCCCAGCACGTAGCGCTGCAACACGCCGTCCTGCACCAGCGCCGACTCGCGCGTCGCCACACCCTCGGCATCGAACGCCGACGATGCGTGTCCGCGTGGCAGCCACGGCTGTTCGACGGCGCCGACGAACGTCGGCAATACCTGCTTGCCGACATGGTCGAGCAGGAAACTGGCGCGCCGGTACAACGAACCGCCGCTGACCGCCGCAACCAGGTGACCGACCAGGGAACGCGCGACTTCCGGTGCAAACATCACCGGACACTCGCGGGTGGAAAGCCGGCGCGCGTCGAGACGCGCCGCGGCCCGCCCGCCGGCCTTGCGGCCGATCGAATCGAACGACGGGAAATCGCCCACGTCGCGCACGTATTCGTACCAGCCGTCGCGCTGCATCGCGTCGCCCTTGCCGACGATCAGCGAACAGGAAATCGAATGGTGGGTGCCGCGCTCGCGACCGACGAAACCATGCGAGTTCGCGTACACGCCGAGTGCATCGCCGCACTGCACGCTCGCGCCTTCGGAATTGGTCACCGCAGGATGGTCGCGACCGGCAGCTTCGACTTCGCGGCCGATTTCGATCGCACGATCCACATCCAGTTGCCACGGGTGCCAAAGGTCGAGTTCCGGAAAGGATGTCTGCATCAATGCCGCATCGGCAAGGCCGGCGCAAGGATCGGGTTCGGTAAAGCGCGCGATCGCGCACGCCTGCCCCAGCGTCGCCTCGATCGACCCGGGCTTGAGATCGGCGGTGGAAGCACTGCCCTTGCGCTGCCCGAAGTACACCGTCAATCCGAACCCACGGTCGCGATTGCGCTCGACGGTTTCGACTTCACCCATGCGCACGTTGACGGAAAGCCCGCTGCTGACGCTGGCGGACACTTCCGCCTGCGAAGCGCCGGCCGCACGCGCACGCCGGATCACGTCTTCCGAGAGGTCGGCCAGACGGTCCAGTTCCGCGCTGCTTGCTTCGGCTGTCACAATGTTCGTGTTCAATTTCGATTCCCGTTCAAACCCGCGGCCATGCACCCCATCGAAGAAGACGCCGACAACGAACGCCCCAGTCGCGCTGCACGCCGCCGCGAAGCGCTCGACGTGCTGGCTTTCGCCAGGCAACTGTCGGAGTTGCCACCGGCGCGGCTCGACAAGCTGGAGTTGCCCGGCGACGTCCGCGACGAACTTGCCGAAGTGCAACGCACACCGTCGCACATCGCGCACAAGCGCCAGCTCGCGCATCTCGCCAAACTGATGCGCGCGCACGACGAGGAAGACTTCGCATCCGCCCGTGCCGCGCTGGCCAACGATCGCGGCAAGAACGCTCGTGAAACCGCCGCCCTGCATCGCACGGAAGCGCTCCGCGAAAACCTGCTGGGCGACAACGCCGACACAGCACTCACGTTGTTCATCGCGGACAATCCGGGCCTCGACCACCAGCATCTGCGTTCGCTGATCCGGCAGGCTCGACGCGAACGCGACACGAACAAGCCGCCGCGGGCGCAACGCGACCTGTTCCGGCTACTGCGCGATCTCGACGCAAATTGATCACGCGGACGTTCCGCCCACCGTCATCGCGGTGATTTTCGTCGTCGGCATGCCCACGCCCACCGGCACGCTCTGACCTTCCTTGCCGCACACGCCGATGCCTTCGTCAAGCTTCAAGTCATTGCCGAGCATCGCGACGCGCGTCAGCACGTCGGGACCGGAACCGATCAGGGTCGCGCCCTTCACCGGACGCGTGATCTTGCCGTGTTCGATCAGGTAGGCTTCGTTGGCGCTGAACACGAACTTGCCATTGGTGATGTCGACCTGCCCGCCGCCGAAATTGACGGCATACAAGCCGCGCTCCACCGAGGCTATGATTTCCTGCGGATCGTGTTTGCCGGCGAGCATGCAGGTGTTGGTCATGCGCGGCATCGGCAGGTGCGCGAACGATTCGCGCCGGCCGTTGCCGGTGGGCGCCATGCCCATCAGTCGCGCGTTGTGCTTGTCCTGCATGTAGCCGACCAGCCGGCCGTTCTCGATCAGCGTGGTGCAGTTCGTGGTCGTGCCTTCATCGTCTACCGACAGCGAACCGCGCCGTCCCGGCAAGGTGCCGTCGTCCACCACGGTCACGCCGTCGGCGGCGACCTTGTCGCCCATTCGACCTGCGAAGGCGGATGTGCCCTTGCGATTGAAGTCGCCTTCGAGGCCATGCCCGATGGCTTCGTGCAGCAGCACACCCGGCCAGCCCGGACCCAGCACTACATCCATGGTGCCCGCGGGCGCATCGACCGCATCGAGGTTCACCAGCGCCTGCCGCACCGCTTCGCGCGCCCATGCGTGCGCGCGACCGGTATTGATCAATTCGCAATAAGCGCAGCGCCCGCCGCCGCCCGCATAACCGGACTCACGGCGACCGTCGTGTTCGGCGATCACCTGCACGTTGACGCGGGTCAGCGGACGCACGTCAGCAGCCAGCGTGCCATCGGCGGCGGCGATCAGCACCGACTCGTGGGTCGCGCTCATGCTGACGATCACCTGCTTGATGCGCGGATCGAGGCTGCGCGCCAGCGCATCCAGCTCGCGCAGCAGTGCGATCTTGGCGGCGTTGTCGAGCGCATCGATGGGATCATCGGCCGGATACAGCGAGCGGGTGTTGCGCATCGCCAGCGGCTTGCCCGCGCCGTTGCCGTCCTGCGCGATCGCACGTGCCGCGCCGGCCGCTTCCAGCAACTGCGGCAACACGATGTCATCGGAATACGCGAAGCCGGTCTTGTCGCCGGACACCGCGCGTACGCCCACGCCCTGCTCGATGCTGTGGCTGCCGTCGCGGACGATGCCGTCCTCCAGCACCCACGATTCGCTGCGCGAATGCTGGAAGTACAAATCCGCCGCGTCGATGGACGGCGCCATCACCCGCGCGAATACGCGTTCGAGATCGTTGGTGGACAGGCCGCCCGGTGCGAGCAGGCTGCGTTCGGCAAGTGTCAGTGAGGAATCCATCGGGCCACGCATGAGGTTGCAATCGAACTGAACGTAAGGGCGCGCCGCCGGATTCGCAAGCGCGCGGTGCGGTTCAACCGCCGCTGCCGGCGCTGGCGGGCACGGCAATCGATGTCTCCGCCGCGGGCGCCGCCGCGCTCGCGGCCGGCGCCGGCACCGCCGTGCTGGCGGGAACCGGCGCGGTGCCGGCGGCCGCGGCATTGCTCGCCACCGGGGCCGGCAGGGGCAGCGAAGCTACGGTTTCGATCTTCGGCTTGTCCCAGGTACCGGTGACGCGATAGATGCTGCCCGCGGCCTTGTTGAGGCCCTTGCCGATCAGCCCCTGCACCACCAACCCGGCTGCCGCACCGACCGGGCCACCGATCACGGCGCCCACGACCGGCAGCGCACCGCCGACGTGCGGGGTGACGTCGATCGTGAGGTCGTAATCGCGCGCGCGGAATCCGGTACGGCCCTGCATCACGATGCGCGCCGCGGGTGCGGTGATGACCATGTTGCGGGTGAAGGCGCTGCCGTCCCTCAACTGGAAGTTGGCTGTCACGCTGTCGAAGCCGAAGCCCGACTTGAACACGTCGCCGAAATGCAGCATCAACCGGCTCGGGATTTCGCGCAGCGACAGCAGGCCCAGCAACCGTCCCAGGCCCGGCTTCACTGCCAGGATGCGCCCCTCGCCCACCTTGATGTCGAGTTCGCCCGTCATCCACGCCAGCGAAAAACCCGAGGGCGCACCGGGCCAGGTACCGTCGATGTGCAGGTGCGAATTCTTGCCGCCCGCCAGCAAGCCGCTGAAGCCGAACGCGCCCAGCATCTTGCCGAAGTCGTGCGAGGCGACATCGATCACGAGATGCGATTGGCTGGACGCCTCGGTGCCGATCCAGTCGCCGTGCGACTGGATCGTGAAATCCGCGCCCTTCGATTCGAACTTGTCGATACGCATGCCTTGCGGCGTCGACGTGCTCTCGAACGTGGTCGCGCCAAGTTGCGCTTTGCCGAGTTTCAAATCGCCGATCGTGACGTGGAGCGGCGGCACCGCGGCCGGCGCGATCGGCGAATTCGCGGGCGGCGGTGTCGGTGGCGGCGGCGGTCCCGATTCCTGCTTCGGTTCCGGCGGCTCCGGCCAATGCAGGTAATCGAGTTTCGCCGTGATCCCGCGCGTCGCGAGATCGCGGGTCGGCAGATCGATCACGCCTTTCACCGCGCTGCCGTCGAAGGTGATGGTGTCGTTGCCCGCACCGGCATCGAATGAAAACTGCAGCGCACCGAGATCGGTGCCGAATACCTCGGCGGCGTCCGTCGCGACGTTCGCCTTCGCGAGTTCCGGGAAGGCGCCACCCGATTCGCCAGCCAACGCCTGCTGGATCCATCCGCTCACATCCAGCCGCGGCGCGCGGCCATTCACCACCAATCCGCGCTCGGGCACGCTCGCCGGCATGTCGCTGCCGAAGTTCATCGCAAGCGCCGTGGGCACGTTGCGCGAGGCGTCGCCCAGCCTGCCGCGCACCTGCAGCACGTCGCCCAACGACACCGTCAACGGTGCTCCGGCGGGCGGGAGTTGCAGCGTGAGATCGAGCGGCAACTGCGCATCGGCAGGCTTGTTCAGCGGCGCCGGAAAATCCAGTGCCAAACCTGCAAGCGTGGATTTCACGTTGAGAATGGTCGTAGCGGGCGCGTTGTTCTCGCCGTTCACCAGGCGCACCGCGATATGGAACGGCGCCGCGCCGCTTGCATGCTCCACGAGGTTCGCAAGATCGGGATAGCCCTGCACCAGCGCCTGCGCGGAAGCCGTGGTGTCCATAGACGCTTCCACCATGTCCTTCGGATCGCTCACCGCATTGCCACCGACCGCCATCGACAGCTTCGCGGGCGCGCCGCGGAACATCGCCGAGAGGTCCTGTGCGCGGAATCCCTTGTTGTCGATGAACAGTGGACCGGTGAGATTCTTCAGCGCGATGTTCCATTTCGCCGCGGTCACATCCGCGTCAGCCAGATCGACCTTGCCGTCCAGCGTGAAGTTTTCCGCCTGATCCAGCGGAATGGACAACTTGATGCCGAACTTGGCCTTGCCGCCGACCTTCAACCCGTCCAGCACGTCCTTGGCGTTGACGGCCACCGGGCTGTGGCGCACGAAATTCAGCAACTCGGCACCGGTACCCCCGCCCTGGATGTCGAGGTTGAGCACGCCGTGGTGCAGATCCGGGATCTCCGCCACCGCGTGGGTCGTGGTGACACCCTGCACCGTCGCATGCGTGGCGACGATGGCCATGTGGTTGTCGACGAAATCCAGCGCGGCATCCACGTCGGTTGCGCGCGGCCATTCGTCGGAGAAATCGAACGTGGCGTCTTGCACGGCACCGGTCGCCTCGAAACGACCTTCGTGATCGAGGAACGGCCAGTCGTCCAGATCGCCGCGGACGACCACACGCCCGGCGGTCACCGCGCCACCCACGAAAGCATGATCCAGCCATGCGATCAGCGATGGCGGCATGCTGCGATAGGGCCAGAACATCTTCGCATCGGAGATCGTGCCGTGCTCGAGTGCACCGGACGCGGAAATGAACGGCTTGTGCCCGCCGCCACGCAAGATCAAATGCGCCTGGCCATTGCCGGCAAATTCGCCGGTATCGAAGTGCAAGCCTTCGGCCGCGATGTTCCACAGCCCGACTTCGCGCCACGCCACCAGCGTGCCGCCGAACCGGCGGAACTGGAACGGTTTGCGAAACACATCCGTGAGCGCGAGCGTCGCACTCTGCGGCGGCAGTTCCAGCGACAGCGCCTCGTCGTCCGCGTGGACGATGCCGCGCGACAACGCGATGCCCGGAATCGTACCCGTCGCGCTCGACTGCAATCCGGAAAAGCGCACCGTCGCGTCGTAGCGCCCGCCTTCGCGCCATGCCAGCGCTGCGGCATCCAGTTGCACGTGCGGCTGCGCCTGCGCGGCCCAATCGATCAGCGTTTTCGGCGCCTGCGGCGCCATCGCCGCCAATGACAGCCACGGCGAAAGGTCGATGGCACGCGCCGCCGCGGTCACCAGTCGCGCACCTGGATGGCCGCGCACGTGCACGATCGCGCCGCCCGCCTGATCGACGTCCGCGCCCGGCTTGCCCGGTCCGCGCCAGGCGATGTCCCAGCCACCGTCGACGTGGTTTGCCTCGAGCGTGCCCGCGAGTGCCGCGAGCGCCACGCTCCGCCCTTCTGGCCCGGACGCAACCAGATCACGCATCGCATAACGGGCCACGGCGGATTCGAACTTGCCATTCCGCCAGTGCCCCCAGATTTCGATGTCCGCCAGCCCGTTGCGTACGGCGTAACCCTTGAGGTCCAGCCCGCGAACCGCTTCGGCAAGATCGAAATCACGGGTTGTGACGTACAGATCGTAATTGCGCTCGGACGCATCCATGCGACCGCTCACCGTCACCGCCTGGTGCGTTCCGAGTTGCTGCAGGCTTCCGCCGAAACGGACCGAGTTACCGATGTTCACCACCCGCAACCGCGGCGCCAGCACGCGCCACGAGCGCCCCGTCACGTTGTCGACGATGTCGACGCGCACATCGCTCAAGTCCAGATCCACCGGCAGCGATTGCAGCGGCGCATGCGTTTCGCCGGGCGAGTTGCCGAATCCGGCCACCTTCCAGCCGGATATCGAGTGTTCGACGCGCAACTCGATGCCATTGAGCCGCAGCGTGAGCCAGCGGTGCGACGGGCGCAGCCACGCACCGAAATCGAATTTCAATTGCGCCTGCTTCAACGTGATCGAACCACCACCCACCTTCTCCGGGCCGAGTGTCAGATTCTTCACCGTCAGCAGCGGGCCCGAGGGCTGCCAGTGACTCGTCACCCCGGCGAATGTCACGGGACGATGCAGTCGCTCCGACAACTGGTGCGCGATGAAATCCGGGTAGTGCGTCGCCACCGGCAACAGGATCTGCACCAGTCCCATCGCGACCGCCGCCGCGATCAGCAGCACCGCCACCAACGCGGTCAGCGCGAAACGCGCGCGGCGCAGGTGATGGCGCCATGGCGTCATCACGCGACTCCGGCGGCGCAGGCCTGGCTGACCCCGAACGCAGCAGTGTAGGTTGGGCTGATCCCGGACACAGTCCGGGAGAAGCCCAACGTGATCTCACCGGCCCGTTGGGCTTCGCTACGCTCAGCCCAACCTACAAATCTGCGCGTAGGTCCGTAAACCAGTCCGCAGGGCGGGAGTAGCGCAGCGAATCCCGCCAACCGCGCCGACGGCGGGTTGCCACCCGCCCTACCAGAGCCGCGATGCCCGACCTCGCGCAAGAAAAAATCAAAGCAGCACGACATCGAACTGCTCCTGCCCATACTGCTCCTCCGGTTGGAAGCGGATCGATTTCCCGATGAAGGCTTCCAGCTCGGCGACCGCGGCGGATTCTTCCTCCAGCATCCGCCCGACGACTTTCGGCGCGGCCAGCACCAGCAGTTTTTCGGCCTCGAACTGGCGCACCGCGCGGGTGATCTCGCGGAAGATTTCGTAGCCGACCGTTTCGGCGGTCTTGACGATGCCGCGGCCGGAACACGCGGGACACGGCTCGCACAACTGACGCGCAAGGCTTTCGGTGGTGCGCTTGCGGGTCATCTCGACCAGGCCCAGTGGACTCATTTCATACACGGTGGTCTTGGCGTGGTCGCGCGCCAGCGCCTTCTCGAGCGTGCGCAGCACCTGCCGCTTGTGCTCGTCGTCGTGCATGTCGATGAAGTCGATGATGATGATGCCGCCGAGATTGCGCAGGCGAAGCTGGCGCGCGGCAGCCTGCGCAGCTTCGAGGTTGGTGCGGAACGCGGTCTCCTCCAGATTGCGCGAACCGAGATACGCGCCGGTGTTGACGTCGATCGTCGTCATCGCCTCGGTCTGGTCGATCACGAGATAGCCACCGGATTTCAGCGGCACTTCCTTGCGCAGTGCCTTCTGGATTTCGTCCTCGACACCGTAGAGGTCGAAGATCGGCCGTTCGCCGGGATAGTGTTCGACACGGTCGGTCAGGCCGGGCATGAACTGCCGCGCGAACGCCAGCGTCCGCTCGAAGGTTTCATGCGAATCCACGCGCACTTTTTCGATGTCGTCGTGCATCAGGTCGCGCAGCACGCGCAGCGGCAGCGGTGGCTCCTCGTAAACGCGTTCGCCCGGCTGTGCGTGCACGACGGCTTCGGATACCGTCTGCCATACCCGCGTCACGTAGGCGACGTCTTCGGCCAGCGCCGCAGCGTCCAGGCCTTCGGCATTGGTGCGCGCAATCAGGCCGAAGCCACCCGCCGCCAGGCTCGCGAGCACACCGCGCAGGCGTTCGCGTTCCGCTTCGTCCTCGATTCGCACCGACACGCCCAGCGTGGTGCTGTCCGGCAGCAGCACCAGATAGCGCGAGGGAATGGAAAGGTACGCGGACAACCGCGCGCCCTTGCTGCCGATCGGATCCTTGATCACCTGCACGACCACGCGTTGGCCTTCGTGCACCAGTTCGGTGATGGGTCGCACGCTGACCGGAGGCACAGGCGTGGATGCCGTGCCGTCGATCGAATCGTTGTTCAAGCCTGGATGCGCCATGTCGCCCGCGTGCAGGAACGCGCTGCGTTCGAGGCCGATGTCCACGAACGCGGCCTGCATGCCCGGCATCACGCGCTTCACGCGTCCGCAATAGATATTGCCGACGTAGCCGCGATGACCGCTGCGCTCGACATGGACTTCCTGCAACATGCCGTTCTCGACCACGCCGACCCGCGCCTCGCGGGGCGTCACGTTGATCAGGATTTCCTCGGTCATGTCGGGCGCTCGTGGGCTGTTGGAAGGCAGTCGTCGCTGCCGCGATCATCGTCCGCACTTTCCTGCGCGTGCGTCGGCTGGCAAAAGGCACCACTCGAAGGCATCCCGCAAACCGGCTCACCCGTTATAGCCCGGGCGGTCTGTACCTGTCGATGCAGCAATCACGCCCGTTCAGTCGCGGTCAGGCCGCGCTGCCGGCGCCGTGCACCAGCCGCGCGGTTTCGAACAGCGGCAAGCCCATCACGCCCGAGTAGCTGCCCGACAGGTGCGCGACGAAGGCGGCTGCCCTGCCCTGGATCGCGTAACCGCCGGCTTTGCCGAATGGTTCGCGGGTGGCGACGTAATCCGCGATGGCGCGTTCGTCCAGTTCCGCGAACGTTACCGCGGACTCGCACACCGCAACGTTTTCGGCAGACGCGGTGGCGCAACATACCACCGAGATCACCACGTGCGTGCGACCCGACAACGCGCGCAGCATCGCCGCGGCGGCCTCGGCATCGTGCGGTTTGCCGAACACGCGCTCATCCAGCACCACTTCGGTATCGGCGCCCAGCACGATGGCATGCGGGTCACGCGCGATCACCGCCTGCAAACCCGCTCGTGCCTTCCCACATGCCACGCGCTCGACGTACGCGCGTGGCGGTTCGTTCGCACCACGGACCTCCGGCACATCCACGTCGACGATTTCAAAATCGACGCCGATCTGCGCGAGCAATTCGCGACGGCGCGGGGATTGCGATGCAAGATGGAGCATCGCGCAAGCATAACCGCCGCGATCAGGCGGCCGCCGCATCCACGCGCGCGCCCTGCTGCGGCGGCACCAGCGCGATCACCATCCAGCCGGGACGCGGCTCGGTCTTCTCGCGATTGCTGTTCACCCGCAATTTTCCGTTCGGCTCCAGGCCGAACAGCAGTACCGTGTCCGCGCCATGCTGCGCGACGAAATCGGGCCAGCCGAACGCCTCGGTCAACGCATTGGTCTTGATGCGCCAGCCACCCTCCAGCAATTCGACGAAACGGGTGCGCGTCATGTCGGCGCCGAACAACGCCTTCGCGCGCAGGTTGCCGGCGAACGCGGAGCGGTTGTTGGCGTCTTCCGGCGCCAGCACGCGCAAACGGTAGACCTGCTCGCGCCCGAACTCCTGGCGATAGTGCAGGCACGCCAGCGAATTCAATTCTCGCCGGTTCGACATCGCCAGCAAGCGTCCGATGCCGGTCAGGTCCAGATTCAACGCCGCGTGCTGCGAGGTGGGATTGCCGAAGAACGTGGTCAGCCCGGCCATGCGCGCCTTGCTGATGCCTTCCCAATCGTCGTCCGCCAGCACCACCTGGAATTTCTGGTCGGCCAGCGCTTGCGCAATGCCGCGCGCGACTTCATCGGAACCGAAAATCAGCACGCCATCCGGATCGGGGTCGGCCACCTTCAGCCAGCGCGCCAGCGGTCGCGCGGTCGCGCTTTGCAACACCACCGTCGCGATGATCAGGATGAATACCAGCGGCACCAGCGCGTCCGCGCCACGCACGCCCAAGTCACCCAGCCGCAGCGCAAACAGCGACGACACCGAGGCCGCCACCACGCCGCGCGGCGACACGTACGACAACAACGCACGCTCGCGCCAGTTCAACAAACTGCCGAACGTCGCCACCCCGATCGACACTGGCCGGATCACGAACTGCGCCACCACGAACACCAGGATGCCCGCCATCAACATGCCCGGCGGCAGCGGCCAGTGCAGGCGCGCGGCCAGCACCACGAACAGCAGCGACACCAGCAGCGTGGACAGGTGCTCCTTGAAGTCCATGATGTGGTCGATGTGGATGCCGCGCAGGTTGCCCAGCGTGATGCCCATGATCGTCACCGCCACCAGCCCCGATTCGTGGGTGATCTGGTTGGACAACGTGAACGCGCCCAGCACCGCGATCAGCGTGCCGTAGGCCTGCAGGTATTCGGGGATCAATTGGCGATACAAAAGAAACGCCAGCGCAGCCGCCACGCCGAGTCCGATCCCCGCACCAATGCCCACCGTGGCGCCGAACACCGCCAGCGAATGCCCCTGCTGGTGCGTCACGATCGCCTCGAACACCAGCACCGCGAACAGCGCGCCCAACGGGTCCAGCACGATGCCTTCCCAGCGCAACGCGCTGGCGATGCGCGCGTTCGGCCGCAGCGTGCGCAGCATCGGTGTGATCACCGTCGGGCCCGTCACGCAGGTCAACGCACCGAACAGCAACGCAATCGACCACGGCACGCCCGCAATCCAGTGCGCCGCCGCAGCCAGCATCAACAACGCCAACACCGCCCCGTAGCTCACCATGCCGCGCACCGCACGGCCGATTCCGCGCAGTTCCGAAAAGCGCAGCGTCATGCTGCCCTCGAACAAAATCAGCGCGACCGCCAGCGACACGGTTGGAAACAGGAATTCGCCCAGCGCCTTGTCGGGGTCGAACAACCCCGTCGCCGGCCCGATCACGATGCCGATCAGCAACAGGAACAGGATCGCCGGCAACCGCATCCGCCACGCCAGCCATTGGGCGAAAAAGCCCACGACCAAAAGGATGGTGAGCACTACGCCAAGATCAATCGCCATGCGGCCTCGCGTCCTTCGGGTTGCGGGTCATGGTAGCTGCAACGCTCTGGGCACTCGACCAAATGCGCTGACCGTCAGATTGACAGGTGCTAAACGCACGCGCAGGATCGCGCATTCCTGATGCAGGCGTTGAATTAGCTATGTATGCTGCAAATTCTCAAATTGAAGCGTCCGCACTTCTCATGCGGGATGTGCCTGCTCTAAATACCTTGACTGAATATGTCAACCACTTCAGATCAGAGTTATCTTGTGCCGGGTGGTATCTCTACGAGAAGAAAGATTCCTTCGGAATTGCCACGCGATTCGAGAACGGCAAGCCAAAGAAAACTCTTTGCGTATTAATCCGTTTTTTTTGATCGCAGCACGGATACAATTTTCAGCCTCGAAACGCAAGAACCGGCAGTCACACCACGCGAATTGACGAGCCGCGAGTGTCCATGGCGTGTTGATAGCTGGCGTTTCGGAGAAGGAAAGACTGTTCAAGAACTTAGATATGCATTCGCTATCTTCTTAGCAGAGGCTCGTGCTGGTGATCCCGCGACCGCTAAGAACTTGTGGGCCGGCCACTAACGGTTTTGTGCGCAAACCATCCCATACACACGCTTCGTGCGCCGCTCGATTCAAGCAATCGGCTCCGCCACGAGCCGCACTCCAAGCGAACGCGTAACTTTCAGTACAGTGTCGTAACGCGGGTGCGCGCCAGACGCCAATGCCTTGTAGAGACTTTCCCGTCCCATGCCTGCATCCGCGGCGATTTGTGCCATGCCGCGGGCCTTGGCGATGTGGCCCAGCGCGCGCAGAAGTTCGTCGGGTTCGCCGTCAGCGGGCAC
>Ga0207698_10000489_pt1 | contig 23073 bp, 17 predicted proteins | sample KBSCornC22_FD_184298 | JGI IMG/M metagenome (GOLD analysis project Ga0207698, IMG submission 184298) | Corn rhizosphere microbial communities from Kellogg Biological Station, Michigan, USA - KBS Corn C2-2 (SPAdes) (version 2) | ecosystem: Host-associated > Plants > Roots > Rhizosphere > Soil ... | reverse complement strand
GACCGATCGGACGAGCCATCCGGCGATCAGGATCAGCAGGGATGCGGTCACCAGGCCTGCCGACCAGAGGCGTGCGCGAGGGCGCAGCATCCGTCGCCGCATCCACTCCCGCACGGCATCCAGCTGCACGGCGAGCAGCGTGCCGAGGAAGAACACCGGCAGGTACCGCAGCGCGGACGTGTTGGTGTGCGCCCCCACTGCGCTCAGGATGACAGCGGCGATGGCCGCCGCCCACCACCGTCGCCGCACCAGCATCGCGACGGCGACGAACACGGGCAGCAGGGCCGAGAAGGCCAGCTCCCACCGCAACGACCAGAGCACGTTGTTGATGTCATAGGACGACTGGGTGAGCGCGCCCTGGTGCAGAAGCGAGCCGACCGTCGTCTCTCTCGCGTTCGCGCTCGCCAGCCAGGATCCCTCGGTCACCATCGCAGAGTCACGGGGAACGGCGAAGAGCAGCACCGTGCCCAGCGCCAAAGACGCCCAGACCGGCAGATAGAGCCGTACCAGACGACCTGCGAGAAATGCACTCCAGACGAATTCCTTCTGCCTGAGCACCGGCAGTGCGACCACCAGTCCACTGAGGATGAAGAAGACCAGCACCGCCTCTGCGCCCGCCGTCGCGACCTTCAGCGGGGTGTCCGACAGCCACCAGTCGGCGCTGCCGATCCCGGTTACGCCTTGGGCGGTGAGCACGGGGGTCGCGACCAGGTACAGATGGTGCAGCACCACCGCGAGAGCGGCGACCCCGCGGAGACCGTCCACCGAGGCGAGCCGGGTCGCGGGTGCGCTCCGACGATGCATCGCGATGTCGGATGCTGCCCGGATCTCGGTCCGGTCCGCTCTGGCAAGGTCAGGTCTCGTGGCGAGTTGGGTCACTCTTTCCACGGTAGGAAGGCCGGATGGGTGCCACCTCCAGGTCGGCCCCATTTCCAGGAACCTTCAGGGAAAGGTCGCCCGAACGTGCGAATGGCCCCGATCCGGAGATCGGGGCCAGTCATCGCACGCGGGCGCGGTGCTCAGTCCGTGGTGTCGCGGCTTTCGTTGAGGCGGTCGGTCTCGTCGTGCCACGCCAGGGCGGTCGGCGCGAGCTTCTCCTTGAACTTCGCGCCGTGGTGCGCGCAGAACAGCAGGTCGCCCGAGGCGAGGGTGACGCGCACGTAGGCCTGCGCCCCGCAGCTGTCGCAGCGGTCCAGGGCGGTCAGGGAGGGGAGCTCGAGTTCGTCGATGGTGTCGGTGATCTGGTTCATGGTGTGCTCCCTCGGGCTCGTGCAGCGATTCCGTTAGCTCAATCCAACCACCGACCCGTGTCGGGAGTGTGTCATTGACGTTGCATTTCGCTGACCGCGTACCGCGTGAACCCTGAGGGGTGTCGCGTCGAACGGGGTCGGCCGATCGCCATACGCTTAACGACGGCCCTTCCGGCATCCATTCCCTCCGCATCCGTTCCCGAAGTACGAAGGAGCGTCGTCTGTGACGAACGCCGACTACAACGCCCGTCACCTCAGCGTGCTCGAAGGGCTCGAGGCGGTGCGCAAGCGGCCGGGCATGTACATCGGTTCCACCGATTCGCGCGGGCTGATGCACTGCCTGTGGGAGATCATCGACAACTCGGTGGACGAGGCCCTTGCCGGCCACGGATCCGAGATCGAGGTGGTGCTGCACCCCGACAACAGCGTGGAGGTGCGCGACACGGCTCGCGGCATCCCGGTCGACATCGAGCCGAAGACCGGGCTGAGCGGGGTCGAGGTCGTCTTCACCAAGCTTCACGCCGGCGGAAAGTTCGGGTCGGGGTCGTACGCCGCCTCCGGCGGGCTCCACGGTGTGGGTGCGTCGGTGGTGAACGCGTTGTCCGAGCGTCTCGACGTCGAGGTCGACCGCGACGGCAAGACCTGGGCCATGTCGTTCCGACGGGGCGAGCCGGGGGTGTTCGCCGACGCCGCCGATTCGACGGGAAAAGTGAGCCCGACCCCGGACGCGCCGTTCACCCCCTACACCTCCAACAGCGAGCTGCGGGTGGTCGGAAAGGTCGCCAAGGGTGCGACCGGCACGCGGATCCGTTACTGGGCCGACCCGCAGATCTTCACGAAGGGCGCCGGATTCCAGCTCGACGAACTCGTCGACCGGGCACGTCAGACCGCGTTCCTGGTTCCCGGGCTCGGGATCGACATCCTGGATCGCCGCGAGCGCGCCGACAATCGCGAGACCTTCCGGTTCGCGGGTGGGATCAGCGAATTCGTCGACTTCCTGGCGCCCGACGCTCCGCTCACGGCGACCTGGCGCATCCAGGGCACCGGGGCGTACGCCGAGACGGTGCCCGTGCTGCAGGAGAACGGCCACATGGTCGCGACCGAACTGAACCGCGAGTGCGAGGTCGATATCGCCCTGCGCTGGGGGACCGGATACGACACGGTGTTTCGCAGCTACGTCAACATCATCGCCACGCCGAAGGGCGGAACGCACCAGGCCGGATTCGAGCAGGGACTCATGAAGTTCCTGCGCTCCGAGGTCGAGAAGAACGCGCGCCGGCTCAAGGTCGGAACGGACAAGCTCGAGAAGGAGGACATCCTGGCCGGCCTGACCGCTGTGCTCACGGTGCGCCTGCCCGAGCCTCAGTTCGAGGGGCAGACCAAGGAGGTGCTCGGCACGCCGGCCGTGCGCGCGATCGTCGCCAATGCCGTGGCCGCCGGGATGACCGCGCGGTTCACCAGCAGCAAGCGCGACGACAAGGCGCAGTCCTCCCTGGTGCTCGACAAGATCGTCGCCGAGATGAAGAGCCGGATCTCGGCGCGTGCCCACAAAGAGACGCAGCGCCGCAAGAACGCGCTCGAGAACTCGTCGCTGCCCGCCAAGCTGGTCGACTGCCGCACCTCCGACGTGGCGAACAGCGAGCTGTTCATCGTCGAGGGCGACTCGGCGCTCGGCACCGCGAAGCTCGGGCGCGACTCCGAGTACCAGGCGCTGCTGCCGATCCGGGGCAAGATCCTCAACGTGCAGAAGGCGTCGGTGAGCGACATGCTCAGCAATGCTGAGTGCGCATCCATCATCCAGGTGATCGGGGCGGGGTCCGGGCGCAGCTTCGATCTCGAGCAGGCACGCTACGGCAAGGTCATCATCATGGCCGACGCGGATGTCGACGGGGCGCACATCCGCACGCTGCTGCTCACCCTGTTCTTCCGCTACATGCCCGACATGATCACCAGTGGGCGCGTGTACTCGGCTGTCCCACCCCTCCACCGCGTCGTCGTCATCAACCCGGGGTCGAAGCCGAACGAGACCATCTACACCTATTCCGAAGCCGAGTTGAACGGCGTGCTCGCATCGTTGAAGAAGGCGGGCAAGCGCTACCAGGATCCGATTCAACGCTACAAGGGGCTCGGTGAGATGGATGCCGACCAGCTTGCCGAGACCACGATGAGTCGTGCGCACCGCACGCTCCGCAAAGTGACCATGGCCGATGCCGAACGGATGAATGAAGCGACTCGGGTCTTCGAGCTCCTCATGGGCAACGAGGTGGCACCGCGCAAGGACTTCATCATCGCCGGTCAGGGGCTCGACCTCAGTCGCGTGGATGTGTGATCTCGCACGGGCCGCGTTCAGGCTGTGTTGAGCGGACGTCAAGTCGGCGAACGTAGAGTTCTCAGCATGGAAAGGGATGCGCTCACCGTCGATGTGACGGGCGGACGCATCCAGGGGGTGTTGCGTCGGGGACTCCGGATGTGGCGCGGCATCCCGTACGCAGCGTCCACCGCAGGCGAGAACCGGTTCCGTGCGCCGCAACCGGTCCAGCCGTGGGAGGGCGTGCGTTCTGCGGCGGTCTTCGGCCCCGTCGCGCCCCAGGATCGCGGGGCCCTGACCCCGGGACTGAGCAGCCTCGGCAGCAGCTCGGAGGACTGCCTCAGCGTCAACGTGATCGCTCCCCGATTCGAGAGCCGCACGCCGCGGCCCGTGATGGTGTACGTGCACGGCGGCGCCTACGCGGTCGGCTCGTCCCGTGACATGCCGCAGCAGGGCGAGGGGCTGGTGCACGAGGGCGGCGTCGTCTTCGTCAACCTCAACTACCGGCTCGGCGCCTTCGGCTTCCTCGACTTCGCGCGGTATTCGACGCCCGAGACTCCGATCGAGAACAACCTCGGGTTGCGCGACATCGTGGCGGCGCTCGAGTGGGTGCGCGATAACATCCGCGCGTTCGGAGGAGATCCCGACAACGTGACCCTGTTCGGAGAGTCGGCGGGAGGCAACGCTGTCACGACGCTGCTCTGCGTTCCCGCAGCCCGCGGGCTGTTCGCGCGCGCGATCGCCGAGAGTGCCCCCGCGGAGGCCGTCTACGACGCCGAGGTGACCCGTCAGTGGGGCGCCGACTTCGTCGACCTGCTCGCCGAGGTCGCGGGCCGCTCCGCGCCGTCGTCGGATGCCGAGGCGTCAGAGCTCCTGCGCGGCGCCACGATGGCGCAGCTGGTTACCGCGACGAACCGGACCCTGCGCGAGACCCCGGATCGCGTCCCCGGCACGATCGCGCTCTGCCCGACCATCGACGGCGACTTCCTGCCGGTGCGGCCGGTGCGCGCCTTCGCCGAGGGGCTGGCGCATCCTGTTCCGCTCATCATCGGCACCAACGAGCGTGAGGGCTCGATCTTCCGCGGGCGGCTGGACATCCTCGCGACCACCCCGCGACGCATCCAGGGCATCTTCGTCAAGACCGGCCGCACCGTGGCGCGGGCACTGGCGGCGCAATACCCGCATCTGCCGACCCGACGCGGACGCGCCGACTTCGGGGGCGACTACGCGTTCTGGTATCCCTCCATCGAGGTCGCAGAAGGCCACTCGCGCTATGCGCCGGTGTACTTCTACCGGTTTGACATCGCGCCGCGCCTGGCCAAGCTGATGGGGCTGGATGCTACGCACGGCATCGAGCTCTTCGCGGTGTTCGACCGGGCGCGCACGCCGTTCGGCCGCGTGATGGGATCGCTCGGCGGGTTCCGGGATTTCGAGCGCACTGGTCGACGGATGCGCGCGAACTGGCTGCGGTTCGCCCGCGAAGGCACGGTGGATGCCGGCTGGCCGCCCTACACCGAGGACCGCCGCGCCACCCTCATCATCGACTCCGAGGATCGCGTCGAAGACGACCCGCGCTCCGAGCGCCGGATCGCCTGGCGCGACTTCGTGCCACACATCTAGGGCTAGGCGGGCGTGATGTTCAGATTCGCCGAGAACACGTTCGCCGGGTCGTACTGCTTCTTGACGGCGCGCAGCCGCGCCATCGTGGGCGCCGAGTACATGCCCGACACCACCACGTCTCCGGTCTCGGTCGTGAAGTTGCCGTACTGGTTCGCGCGGAAGCCGGCTGCCGCCCACGCCGCTCCCAGCGGTCCAGAGGCGGCAGGTGCTCCCGGAGGCAGGAACTCGACGACGTTCATGATCACCTCGCTGTCGCGCGCGTCGAAGGCCGTGGCATCCGGGCTGACGCGCGAGAACCGCCCGCCCAGGTAGCGAACGGCGAAGACCGACGGCCCGAGCTGGGCCCGAACGGCGAGGGCCGCGTCGATGGTCGCGTCGTCGAAGTCGGCGATCAGAGAGTTGCGGCCGGCGATGGTGGGCATCGGGACTCCGGGGGGCGGAGCCGGCAGCTCGATCAGGATGTCGCGGTATCGGGTCGGGGCGACCTCGCTGGCCAGCACGCCCGGCAGGGTCAGCAGCGGGGCGAGGGCGGCACGGGCCTGCGCGGAGTCCGCCCCGGCCCACGCGACGTGCAGCTCGTGGGCGACGGGCCCGGTGGGGCCTAGCGGCGCGACGGTGAATGTCGAATTGAGTTCGTCCGGCGCGGAGCGCATCACATCGCGCCAGCCGCGAAGGAACGCTCCGAGTTGGTCGGGGTCGATCGTCAGCGTCGCGTGGAGCACGCCGGAGAGCGGATGCGCCTGGATCGTGAACGAGGTGACCACGCCGAAGTTGCCGCCTCCGCCGCGCAGCGCCCAGAACAGCTCGGCATTCTCGTCTGCCGACGCGGTGACCAGCTCGCCGCTCGCCGTCACCACCCGTGCGGACAGCAGGTTGTCGATGGTGAGGCCGTCGCGGCGGACGAGCCAGCCGATGCCACCGCCGAGGGCGAGCCCGCCCACGCCCACGCCCGCGGTGTCGCCCGAGGTGATGGCGAAACCCGTCGGGGCGAGGGCTGCGGCGACATCCGCCCACACGGCGCCGGGGCCGATCGTGGCCACTCCGGCCTCGTCGATCGTCACCGTGTTGAGTTCGGCGAGATCGATCAGCAGACGTCCGGAACCCGGCGAGTACATGGGACCCCCGTGTCCGCCGCTGCGGACGGCGACGCCGAGACCTGAGCCGGCCGCGAAGCGAACCGCGGCGACGACGTCGGCCTCGGATGCTGCGCGCACCACGGCCGCGGGCGGATCCGCCGCGTAGGCGCCGACGGCCGCCGCGAAGCCGTCGGAGTCGGGGGCGAAGACCGTGCCGGACAGGGAGAGTTCGTCGAGATTCACTCGCACAAGCTACAGTCGACGACCGACAGTGCCGATCACGCCATCGAGTGGCGTCCCGGATGCGTCGCGCTTCGCCCCCGCGTCGGGAAGCGTGCGCGCCGCTCCGTCGATGCCGACCGCCAGGGCTGGAGCCGGCCCGACCCATGCCAGGGCCAGCGCCGCTTCGCCCTTGAGGAAGCTGTGCGCCCGCACGCCTCCGGTCGCCCGTCCCTTGCCCGGGAACTCCCGCAACGACGACACCTTGCCGCGACCGGGGTCGGCTCCGGGGAGGGTGTCGACCGGTGTCGAGACCGTCACGACCGAGACGTCGCTGCCCGGGTCGACCGCGCCGAAGAAGATCACGGTGGCCCGGGCGCCGAGCTTGATCCCCGCCATACCCCCCGCGGCCACACCCTGCGGGCGCACCTGGTCGGCGGGGAAGTGCAGCAGCTGCGCGTCCGAGGTGACGAAGACGAGCTCCTCGGCGTCGCCGCCCTGGCTGGCACCGACCACCTGATCGCCGGGTTTGAGGGCGATGACGTCGAAGTCCGGCCTGTTGGGGTAGCCGCCCGGGGCCAGGCGCTTGACGACGCCCTGCGCGGTGCCGAGCGCGATCGGCAGGTCGGAATTCAGTGAGACCAGACCGACGACCCGCTCCTTCTTGTCGGTGAGGCCCAGGTAATCAGCGATGCGCGCACCGGCCGCGAGCTGGACGGAGTTGGCGGGAACGGCGGGCAGGTCGACGGGGGTGAACCGCACCAGGCGGCCCCGTGAGGTGATCGCGCCCAGCTCGCCGCGCGAGGTGGTGACCACGGCGGACAGGATGGCATCGTGCTTGCTGCGCCGGGTTGCGGCAACGGGAGGCTCGGTCCCCTCCGGCAGGTCCACGCGCACCGCACGACCCGTCGTCGAGAGCACCACGATGGTCGGCAGGTCGGCGATCTCGAGGGCCGGGCCGCCGGATGCCGCCGCCCTCCGTTGCGCGGGAGTGCTGGCCGCGCTCGCTCGTGCCTCGGTCAGCAGCGTGCGACGTGGGGTTCCGAACTTCTCGGCCACCTCATCCAGCTCCCGGGCGACCAGGGCGCGGAGCGCCTGGGGTGACGCGAGCAGCGTTTCGAGCTCGGCGATCTCGGCGCGCAGCTTGTCGCGCTCGGTCTCGAGCTCGATCCGGCTGAACTTCGTGAGCCGTCGCAGCTGCAGCTCCAGGATGTAGTCGGCCTGGAGCACGCTGAGGTCGAACACCTCGATGAGGCGGGCGCGGGCCTGCGCGGTGTCGTCGCTGGACCGCACCACCTGGATGACCTCGTCGATGTCGAGGATCGCGATGAGCAAGCCGTCGACGAGGTGCAGGCGCTCCTGTCGCCGGGCCAGGCGGAAGCGCGACCGGCGGCTGACCACCGACAATCGATGGTCGAGGTAGACCCGCAGCAGCTCGCGCAGGCCGAGGGTCTGGGGGGTGCCGCCGACGAGCGCGACGTTGTTGATCGCGAAGCCGTCCTCGAGCGGGGTCAGCCGGTAGAGCTGCTCGAGCACGCCCTCCGGGCTGAAGCCGGTCTTGATGCCGATGACGAGCCGCATGCCGTTCTTGCGGTCGGTGAGATCGGTGACATCCGCGATGCCGGTGATCTTCTTGGCGTTGACGCCGTCCTTGATCTTCTCGATCACCTTCTCGGGGCCGACCAGGTAGGGGAGCTCGGTGACGACGAGTCCCGTGCGCCGGGCCGAGAGCTGCTCGACCGTCACCTTGGCGCGCGTCTTGAAGCTGCCGCGCCCGGTCGCGTAGGCCTCCTTGATCCCCTCGAGGCCGACGATGGTGCCGCCGGTGGGCAGATCGGGACCGGGAACGTACGCCATCAGATCGTCGAGGGTGGCATCCGGATTCTCCAGCAGGTGCTGAGCCGCGCCCACGACCTCGATCAGGTTGTGCGGCGCCATGTTGGTGGCCATGCCGACCGCGATGCCGCTGGAGCCGTTGACCAGCAGATTTGGGAACGCCGCGGGCAGCACCGCGGGTTGCGTGAGCTGGTTGTCGTAGTTGGGGACGAAGTCGACGACGTCCTCGTCGAGGTCCTCGGTCATCGCGACCGCCGCGGCCTGCATGCGCGCCTCGGTGTACCGCGAGGCGGCCGGGCCGTCGTCGAGCGAGCCGAAGTTGCCGTGGCCGTCGACCAGCGGCAGGCGCATGGTGAAGTCCTGCGCCATGCGCACGAGCGCGTCGTAGATCGCGCCGTCGCCGTGCGGGTGCAGCCGGCCCATCACGTCACCGACCACGCGCGCCGACTTGATGTGGCCGCGATCCGGGCGCAGGCCCATCTCGCTCATCTGGAACAGGATGCGGCGCTGCACCGGCTTCATCCCGTCGCGCGCATCGGGGAGGGCCCGCGAGTAGATGACGGAGTATGCGTACTCGAGATACGAGCCCTGCATCTCGGTCGACACATCGATGTCTTCGATGCGTTCGCCGGTGGCAGGGGCCGGTCCGACGGGAGAGATATCGGCTGGGGTGTTGTCGGGCGGAGTCATAAGATCGGCCCCATGCTACCGGCGGTCCAATTGCCATCGGCACGGGCGCGCCGCGTCAGCCTCGCCGACGTGCTGCCGAACTGCCTGTCGGCGCTGGGGTCGCGCCGAGGCTCGCTGAACCTGCCCGCGGTGAGTCATGCGGTGGTCCTTCTGGCGGATGGGCTGGGGCTGTCCGCGCTCGAGGCACGCGCCGGTCATGCCCGGACCTTCGCGTCGCGCTTGGGCACGGACGCCGCGATCTCGTCGGTGTTTCCCACCACCACGGCGGCGGCCCTGGCGACGCTCGCAACCGGTGAGCTCGCCGGCCAGCACGGGCTGGTCGGCTACAGCGTGCTCGACGCGGCGAACGATCGCGTCGTCAACCAGCTGACCGGCTGGGACGACGACGCGATGACCGCCGATTGGCAGCGGGTGCCCACGCTGTTCCAGAAGGCGGACTCGGTCGGCGTGATCTCCGTCGCGATCGGCCCGGCACGTTATGCGGAGTCGGGCTTCACCCGGGCCGTGCTGCGCGGAGCCGAATACCGAGCGGGCGCCTCGATCGCCGATCGGCTCGCCCGCGCTCACGAGGCTCTCGCCGGACCGCCGGCCCTCATCTACGTCTATGTCCCCGAACTCGACACCGCGTCGCACGCCCACGGTCTCGAGTCACCCAACTGGGTGAACGCGCTCGAGGAGCTGGATGCCGCAGTCGGCCGTTTCGCGCCCCGTCTCGGCCCGCGCCATGGGCTGCTGGTCACCGCCGATCACGGGGTGATCGATGTGCCGCACAGCGCGCAGATCGTGGTGGCTCCCGCGCTGTTGGAGGGCGTGCGGCATGTTGCGGGGGAGCCGCGCTGCCTGCAACTGCACCTGGAGCCCGGCGAGTCCGCCGACGAACACGCCGAGCGCTGGCGTGCGAACGAAGGATCCCGGGCGTGGATCGCCACCCGCGCCGAAGCCGTCGCGGTCGGCTGGTTCGGCGAGGTCGCCCCCGAGGTGCTCCCGCGGATCGGCGACCTGCTGGTGGCGGCGCGCACGCGGGTCGCGTACTACGCGGACCCCGATGACCGCGGCCGCAAGATGATCGGTCAGCACGGATCGCTCTCGCCGGACGAACTCACCATCCCGCTGCTGCGCTTCGGCGCCTTCGCAGACTAGCTACAGGTCGTCATCGGGGCGGGCCCCGAACACGATCTCGTCCCAGCTCGGCATCGCCGCCCGGCCCTTGCGCTTGCCGAGGGGCCCGGTCTCGCGGGTGGCGCCGGCCGACGGCGTGCCCTTCGACACCACCGGGACATCCGTCGCGGTGTCGAGCGGGATGTCGATCAGGCGCACCGTCCCTGTCGAGGGGTGCGACGCCATCGACTCCTCGTGCTCGAGATCCATCGGGTCGCGTTCGCCGCGTCGGCGCCGCAGGGCCTCGAGGAGGTCGGCGGTCTGGTGGTGGCCGGCGGGAGCCGCATCCATATCCGAGGGGGCTGCGGCTTGGTGCTCTCCGCCGTCGAACTCGGCGATCGACACCATCGAGACGGCCTCGATAACGGTGGCTTCGCCGGTGTCTCCCGGGGTGGACCGGAACGCGCCGCTGTCGAAGCGGCTCGCCTCGACCGCCTCGTCGATCGGCACCGCCCGCAGGCGGGGGAGCAGGTTGGCGGGCAGATCCCCTTGCTGCGACAGCGAGACCGCTTCACCGTTGAGCGGTGCGAGGGCGCTCTTCTTGGGGTCGAACGACCAGCGGGCATCGCGCTCGATCTGCTCGGCGACGAAGGTGAGCTTGACGATCCAGCCCCCGCCCTGCTCCTTCCAGCTCGCCCATCTTTCGCCGATCGCGCCCATCTCGGCGAGACGACTGCGGATGACAGCGCCGAAGGTGGCGCCCTCGGCGAGCGGGTCGGTCTCGACCGCGGTGTGCACCGCGACGTTGAGTGCCGACTCGATGACGTACTCGCGCTCGGCGAGCACCGGGCCCTCGAAACGCTGGATGTAGTCGAGCGATGCGCCCGTGACGGCGGCGACATCCTCTGCCGACATCCCCGATCGGATGTGGGCCTGGATGTCGCGGGGCGCCAGCTTGCGTTCGGCTCCCGGCGTCGGCGACGACTGACGCAGCCGCGACTGCAGCACCTCGTCGATGGCGAGGCGGAAGCGCGCCCCTTCGTCGGAGGCGACGAGCAGGGCTCCGTCTTCCACTCCGATGACCTTCAGCTCTTCCATGCTGAACGACCTCCAGCCGTCACGATTCCTGCACAGGATGTCACGTGACCGGGCGAAAACCGGGGAATAACGCGGGCGCGCCGTCAGTTGTACGGGTCGCGGCGAAGAGGACTACTCAGCGGTTTGCTTATCCAGGTTCGATGTTGCAGACTGTCGCCGCCGATTGAGTCACACACGGCATTTCACGAGATGGATGGGCATGGCTACCGACTACGACGCACCGAGGAAGACGGACGAGGACACCGACTCGATCCAGGCCCTTCAGGAGCGTGTTCCCGACAAGATGTCGGGAGTCGTCGATGTGGATGACGCAGACAACCCGGGATTCGAGCTCGCCGGACAGGATCTCTCGGACCTCGATCTCGACGTGGTGGTGCTCCCGCCGCAGGCCGATGAGTTCACCTGCGTCAATTGCTTCTTGGTGAAGCTCCAGTCGCAGTTCGACCACGACACCAAGCTGGGCCCGATCTGCCAGGAGTGCGCTGCCTGATCGCTTAGCGGGCGAGGGCTTTCGCCAGCTCGGCCGGATGCCGCGTCGACACCAGCCAGTAGGGTGTCGGATCGCTGGGGTCATCCAGTTGGACCTTGACCACCCCGGGAATCCATCCCCGCAGGAGCAGCCAGGCGCGAGCGTCGAGCGCGGTTCCGCGCTGCTCGATCGCCTCGGCACCCGTGAATGAGGTGGCCGACGCGATGGCGCTGCGAGGCAGTCGCGCGCGTCCCGCGGTGAACAGGGCGTCGTCGACCTCGACGGCGGGTGTGGTCACGAGAAGGATCACGACAATCGCTCCGTACAGCACGATCGCGCACACCACGCCCGCCATCGTCGAGATGGGCAGGAACACCAGCAGGCTCGCCGGGATCACCAGAGCCGTCGCGACGAAGACCCAGGCGGCGGGCCACAAACGTTCGCGATAGTTCGACATAGCCCTATTCGACCATGGGCTAGCCTCGTTGGGTGACCGAGACCGTCGAGGTGCTGCTGCGCGGAGCAGAGGCTCCCGTGTACGCGCATCCGGGCGACGCCGGAGCCGATCTGGTCTCGACGGAAGATCTCACCTTGGCTCCCGGCCAGCGCGCGACCGTGGGAACAGGCGTGTCGATCGCGCTCCCGGCCGGGTATGTCGCCTTGGTCGTCCCTCGCAGCGGATTGGCCGCGAAGCACGGCATCACCGTCGTCAACACGCCGGGCACGGTGGATGCCGGCTATCGCGGAGAGATCAGGGTCACCCTCCTGAATACCGACGCCACCGAGCCGTACGCCATCGCGACGGGAGACCGGATCGCGCAGCTGCTGGTGCTTCCCGTCACCCGCGCCCGCTTCATCCCCGTCGATCGCCTGCCGGGCACCGAGCGGGGTGAGGGTGGATTCGGATCGACGGGATACGGCGCGGCCGACCCCGCAACCGACTCCGCCCCCGTACCGCCCGCCCGTGACTCAGGAGGACCTGCGTGACCGACTTTTCCGCCGGGGCAGCGTCGCCCGCCGAGCAGCCGAAATCGGCTCCGGAGGACCGTGAAATCAACGGACCGCTTGACGAGGCGGAGGCGAACCATGTGCGCCCCTACGTCGACCTGGGCGGGGTGAAGGTGCTGCCGCGGCCTGAGTTGGGCTTGCGGCTCGAGGTCGAAGAGGGCAGCAAGCGTGTCGTCGCCGTGGCCCTCGACTACGCGGGTTCGACGCTGCAGGTGCAGCCGTTCGCCGCTCCCCGCAACAGCGGGCTGTGGCACGAGATCCGCGAGCAGATCGTGGAGCAGCTCGCCAGGCAGGGGGGAACCACCTCGACGGTGATGGGCCCCTTCGGTCCCGAGATCCGGGCCGAGATCCCGGCCCCCCCAGGGTCAGATCCGGCGGGCAGCCGCATGGCGCGATTCGTCGGCGTCGACGGGCCACGCTGGTTCCTGCGCGGGGTGATCAGCGGGCAGGCGCTCGCCGATCCCGAGGCCGCCGCGCGCGTCGAGGAGCTGTTCCGCAGCATCGTCGTGGTGCGCGGGAACACACCGATGCCGCCGCGGGATCTCATCCCGCTGCTCGTGCCCCCGTCGATGGGTGGCGGCGCGCCGCAGGCCGTCTGATGGCTGGGGATCCGGACTTCCGCGAGGCGATGGCGCAGGCCATGCGTCGTTCGGGCCTCGGTCGCGTGGCCCCGGACCAGGCGCCATCTGCGGCGACGCTGCTCGCCGCGATGGGCGGCATCCGCGGCATCGTGGAGTCGATCCTGCCGGGTCTGCTCTTCCTGGTGACCTACACGATCACGAAGAACCTCTGGTGGTCTGTCGCGGCTCCGGTCGCGATCGCCGTCGTGTTCCTGGTGATCCGACTGGTGGGTCGTCAGGCGGTCACGACGGCCATCGCGGGACTGCTGGGGATCGTGCTCTCCGCGGTGATCGCCATCCTGACGGGCCGACCCGAGAACAACTTCGTTCCCGGCTTCTTCATCAACGCCGGGATCCTGCTGGTCACCGTCGTCACCCTCGTCATTCGCCGCCCGTTGATCGGCCTCGTGGCCTCATTGCTGCTGAGCGACCCGGAGTGGCGGAGCGACCGCGCCCAACTGCGTGTCGCGTACATCGCGACCTGGCTGTGGGTGGGCCTGGCGGTGATCCGTCTGGGCGTGGAGCTGCCGCTCTACTTCGCCGGCGCGACCTCGGCTCTCGCTGCCGCTCGTCTGATCACGGGCGTACCGCTCTATGCGCTGATCCTCTGGCTGACCTGGCTGGTCATGCGCACCGCATGGACGGCTCCCGAGCGCGTCGAGGACGACGCGAAGGAGTAGGGAGCGGGGCGCCTCTCGCCGCGTCCGACGGTGTAAAGTATCTTGATGTCAAGATAAATCGACACGTACTATGGTCGAAGACGAGCAAGGGAGACGCCATGTCGGCTGTTGACAGTTTCGGGTCGAAGAGCACGCTGTCGGTCGGCGGTACCGACTACGAGGTGTTCCGTGTCGACACCGTCCCCGGCTACGAGAAGCTGCCGTTCAGCCTCAAGGTGCTGCTCGAGAATCTGCTCCGCACCGAAGACGGCGCCAACGTCACGAAGGCCCAGATCGAGGCGCTCGGCGCGTGGGATCCGACGGCCGAGCCCGACACCGAGATCCAGTTCACGCCGGCGCGGGTGATCATGCAGGACTTCACCGGTGTTCCCTGCATCGTCGACCTCGCCACCATGCGCGAAGCGGTCGGCGCCCTCGGCGGCGACGCCAACAAGATCAACCCGCTGGCACCCGCCGAGCTGGTGATCGACCACTCCGTCATCGCCGACCTGTTCGGCACCGAGAACGCGCTCGAGCGCAACGTCGAGATCGAGTACGAGCGCAACGGCGAGCGCTACCAGTTCCTGCGCTGGGGCCAGACCGCCTTCGACGATTTCAAGGTCGTCCCCCCGGGCACCGGCATCGTCCACCAGGTCAACATCGAGTATCTGGCGCGAGTTACCTTCACGCGCACGGTCGGCGGCGTCCTCCGCGCCTACCCCGACACCCTGGTCGGGACCGACTCGCACACCACCATGGTCAACGGCCTGGGCGTGCTGGGCTGGGGCGTCGGCGGCATCGAGGCCGAGGCCGCCATGCTGGGCCAGCCGGTGTCCATGCTGATCCCGAAGGTGGTGGGCTTCAAGCTCACCGGATCGATCCCGACCGGCGTGACCGCGACGGATGTCGTGCTCACCATCACGCAGATGCTGCGCAGGCACGGCGTCGTCGGCAAGTTCGTCGAGTTCTACGGAGCCGGCGTCGCCGAGGTGCCGCTCGCGAACCGCGCCACCATCGGCAACATGAGCCCCGAGTTCGGCTCCACCGCCGCGATGTTCCCGATCGACCAGGTCACGCTCGACTACCTGCGTCAGACCGGCCGCGACGAAGACCAGATCGCCCTCGTCGAGGCGTACTCGAAGCTGCAGAAGCTGTGGCACGATCCCGCGCACGAGCCGAACTTCAGCGAGCTGCTCGAGCTGGATCTGTCGACGGTGGTTCCATCGATCGCCGGCCCGAAGCGTCCGCAAGACCGGGTGGAACTCGCGCACGCCAAGTCGCAGTTCGAGAAGGACCTGGTCGACTACGCGGACTCCGACGTCTCCTTTGTGGATGCCGCCGTCGCCGACAGCTTCCCGGCGTCCGACCCGCTCGGCTTCACCCCGCAGGACGAGGAGACGGCCCACGCCATCCACCACCGCCACATCTCGGCCGCGCCCAGGAGCGCGTCGAAGCCCGTGCAGGTGACCGAGGCCGACGGCACCGAGTACACCCTCGATCACGGCGCCGTCGCGGTCGCGGCGATCACCTCGTGCACCAACACCTCGAACCCGAGTGTGATGCTCGCGGCCGGGCTGCTGGCTCGAAACGCCAACCGCAAGGGCCTGAAGGCCAAGCCCTGGGTCAAGACCACGCTCGCGCCGGGATCCAAGGTCGTCACCGACTACTACGAGAAGGCGGGACTCACGGCTGAACTCGAGGCGCTCGGTTTCTACACCGTGGGCTATGGCTGCACGGTGTGCATCGGCAACACCGGTCCGCTGATCGACGAGGTCTCGGCCGCGATCAACGACAACGATCTGGCTGTGACGGCAGTGCTCTCGGGCAACCGCAACTTCGAGGGCCGCATCAGTCCCGACGTGAAGATGAACTACCTGGCGAGCCCGCCGCTGGTCATCGCCTACGCGCTGGCCGGCTCGATGAACTTCGACTTCGAGACCGACGCGCTCGGCACCGACACCGACGGCAACGAGGTCTTCCTGAAGGACATCTGGCCGGATGCCGCCGAGGTGCAGCAGACGATCGACTCGTCGATCTCGACCGAGATGTTCACCAAGGAGTACGGCGCGGTCTTCGATGGAGACGAGCGCTGGCGTTCGCTGCCGACTCCCGACTCCGAGGTGTTCGAGTGGGATGAGAACTCGACCTACGTGCGCAAGCCCCCGTACTTCGAGGGAATGACTCTCGAGACCAGCCCGGTCGTCGACATCACCGGAGCCCGCGTGCTCGCGAAGCTCGGCGACTCGGTCACCACCGACCACATCAGCCCGGCCGGCAACATCAAGGCCGACAGCCCCGCAGGCGCGTACCTCCAGGAGCACGGCGTCGACCGCAAGGACTTCAACTCCTACGGATCGCGTCGCGGCAATCACGAGGTGATGATCCGCGGCACGTTCGCCAACATCCGTCTGAAGAACCAGCTGTTGGACGGTGTCGAGGGCGGCTTCACGCGTGACTTCACTCAGGCGGGCGGCCCGCAAGCCTTCATCTACGACGCCAGCGTCAACTACCAGGCCGCCGGCACGCCGCTGGTGATCTTCGCAGGCAAGGAGTACGGCTCGGGCTCGAGCCGCGACTGGGCCGCCAAGGGCACCAACCTGCTCGGCGTGAAGGCGGTCATCGCCGAGAGCTTCGAGCGCATCCACCGGTCGAATCTCATCGGCATGGGCGTCATCCCGCTGCAGTTCCCCGCGGGCAAGACGGCCGACGATCTGGGTCTCGACGGCACCGAGGTGGTCAGCATCTCGGGCATCACGACGCTCAACGACGGCTCGACGCCGAAGACGGTCCACGTGACGGCTGCGCCCAGCGACCAGTCGCCCAGCGGCAAGGCGACGGTGGAGTTCGACGCGGTCGTGCGCATCGACACTCCCGGCGAAGCTGACTATTACCGCAACGGCGGCATTCTCCAGTACGTCTTGAGGTCGCTCGTTTAGGCTGAACACATGTCGTTGCTCGAGGGGATCCAGTCGCCTCGCGACCTTGACGCGCTCAGCCGGGAGCAGTTGATGCAACTGGCCGAAGAGATCCGGGTCTTCCTGGTCACCGAGGTCTCGAAGACCGGCGGGCACCTCGGGCCGAACCTGGGCGTGGTCGAGTTGACCATGGCGATCCATCGCGTCTTCGACTCGCCGCACGACGCGATCGTGTTCGACACCGGTCACCAGAGCTACGTGCACAAGCTGCTCACCGGCCGTCACGACTTCTCGCGCCTGCGCATGAAGGGCGGTCTGGCAGGCTACCCGCAGCGCTCGGAGTCGGTGCACGACATCGTGGAGAGCTCGCACGCCTCCAGCTCGCTGAGTTGGGCGGACGGCATCTCGCGCGCCTTCGCCATGACCGGGCAGAACGACCGCTACGTGGTGGCGGTCGTCGGTGACGGCGCGCTCACCGGCGGCATGACCTGGGAAGCGCTCAACAACATCAGCGACGACAACAGCCGCCGCCTGGTGATCGTCGTTAACGACAACGGCCGTTCATACGCCCCGACCATCGGAGGGATGGCGCGCTTCCTGAACACGGTGCGCACTCGGCGCGCCTATCGCGACCTGTATCGCAAGTCCGAGCGGCTCTTCGCCAAGTTCGGCGCACCCGGCCGGGCCTTCTACCGCGGCGCGCGCGGTGCCATGCACGGCTTCCTCGCACGGTTCAGCAACAACGAAGCGCTCTACTCCAACCTCGACATCAAGTACATCGGCCCGGTGCACGGCCACGACCTGGCCGCCCTCGAAGAAGCCCTGAAGCAGGCGAAGAACTACGAGGCGCCCGTCATCGTGCACATCATCACCGAGAAGGGCCATGGCTTCCAGCCGGCCGTCGCCGACGTCGCCGACCAGTTCCACGCGGTCGGCCAGATCGACCCTGAGACCGGTGACCCGATCGAGCCCGCGAGCCGGCCATCCTGGACATCCGTCTTCGCCGACGAGATGGTGACACTGGCCGATCGCGACTCGAAGATCGTCGGCATCACCGGGGCGATGCTGCGGCCGACCGGGCTGTACAAGATGGCCGAGAAATACCCGGAGCGGGTGTTCGACGTCGGAATCGCCGAGCAGCACGCGGTGACCAGCGCGGCAGGCCTGGCGTTTGGCGGCCTGCACCCGGTGGTCGCGATCTACGCGACTTTCATGAACCGCGCGTTCGATCAGGTGCTGATGGATGTCGCCCTGCACAAGGCCGGCGTCACCTTCGTGCTCGACCGCGCCGGCGTGACCGGCCCCGATGGCCCCAGCCATCACGGCATGTGGGATCTGGCGATTCTGCAGGCTGTTCCGCACATCCGCATCGCGGCCCCGCGGGACGCGACCCGGTTGCGCGAGGAGCTCGGCGAGGCGGTGTCCGTCGACGATGCGCCCACCGTGGTCCGCTTCTCCCGCGGGAACGTGGGCAACGAGTTCGACGCGCAGCGACGCACGGCCGACGGGGTCGACGTTCTGCGCGAAGCGCCGCACCGTGACGTGCTGATCGTCGCGGTGGGTCCGATGGCCGAACTCGCGCTCAAGGTCGCAGACCGCCTCGCCGCGCAGGGGATCGGTGCGACGGTGGTCGATCCGCGTTGGGTGATCCCCGTGCCGTCGAGCGTCATTGCGCTCGCGGCGCAGCATCGCCTGGTCGTGAGCATCGAGGACGGTATCCGGGTTGGGGGAGTGGGCACCCGCATCCGGCAGGACCTCCGCGCCGCGGGCGTGGACACCGCGGTCGACGAGCTGGGGCTGCCCGACGAGTTCCTGCCCCACGGCAGTCGGGACGAGATCCTCGCCGATGTGGGGCTCACCGATCAGCAGATCGCCCGAGACATCGTCGCGCAGGTGCTCGGAACGCGCATCCCGGTCGCTCGCCCGTTGCCCGAGGAGCTGGCCGAGCGTGTGGAGCGCAAGAGGCTCTAACGGGATTTGACTTCAAGCGCGCTTGAAGTTCTAGCGTGAAGTCATGACCATCACCGACGCCGGAATGTCGATCTCCGACATGGCCGCCGCGACCGGACTCACCACCTCGACCCTCCGCTATTACGAGCAGGAGGGGCTCCTGCTGCAGGACCCGGGTCGCGCGTCCAGCTCGCACCGCCGCTATCCGGCCGCCGCCGCCACCTGGCTGGTGTTCATCACCAAACTGCGGTCGACCGGGATGCCGATCCGCGACATCCGCCGCTACGCCGAACTGGCGAGGGAGGGCGACCACACGACGCCGCAACGGCTGGCGCTCCTGGTCGAGCACAGGAGCAGGGTGCTCGAGCAGCTCGCCGAGGTGCAGCGCAGCCTCGACGCCATCAATTTCAAGATCGCGACATACGAAAGGTTCGAAACGAAATGAAGCACACCACGCTCGGCACGCTCGACGTGTCCCGCCTCGGGCTCGGCACCATGGGGATGTCGGCCTTCTACTCGGGCGCCGGCACCGACGACGCCGAGTCCATCCGCACCATCCGGCGCGCTCTCGACCTCGGTCTGACGTTCTTCGACACGGCCGAGATGTACGGGCCGTACATCAACGAGGAGCTGCTTGGCACGGCGCTGGGGGCCGACCGCGACTCGGTTGTCGTCGCGACCAAGGGTGGCACGCTCAAGCACCTGGACGACCACTCGTACGGTTACGACGGCCGTCCCGAGAACCTTCGGCTGGCCCTCGAAGGCTCTCTGAGGCGCCTCGGCACCGATTACGTCGATCTCTACTACCAGCACCGGATGGACCCGAACACGCCGATCGAGGACACGGCCGGGGCGATGGCGGAGTTCGTGACGGAGGGCAAGATCCGCGGTTACGGCCTGTCCGAGGCGGCGCCCGAGCGGATTCGCGCAGCGCACGCGATCCATCCGGTCACGGCGGTCCAGACCGAGTACTCGCTCTGGACGCGCGACCCTGAGGCCGAACTCCTGCCGCTCCTGCGGGAACTCGGCATCGGATTCGTGCCGTACTCCCCTCTGGGTCGCGGCTTTCTGACCGGTGCGATCCGCTCGACGGAGTCGCTCGACGCCAACGACTTCCGGCGCAACAACCCACGATTCGACGACGGCAACCTGGCCAAGAACCTGAAGATCGTGGACGCCGTCGAGGCCGTCGCCGTCGAGGCGGGCGCGACTCCGGCGCAGGTCGCCCTCGCGTGGATTCTGGCTCAGGGTGAGGGCATCGCCCCGATCCCGGGGACGAAGCGCGTTTCGCGTCTCGAGGAGAATCTGGCCGCTGACGAACTGGTGCTCACCGAGGAACAGCTCGCCACCCTGAGCGCCCTGCCGGTCGCTGCCGGCGACCGCTACGCCGACATGACCGCGGTGAACCGCTAGCACGGGGAATACTCCGCCCGGTCACCGGCTTTTCACTCAGAGCAGACACCGCGCCGCTTCCGATGTCGGTGGCCGGGACTAGTATGTGGACACTGTGAACAACGGCGACGCTGCCCGAGCGCGTGTGCTCCGTTTCCACTTCTGATCCGATGTCGTGCCCGGCGTGACATCCCACCGGAGGACCATTCATGACCCAGACCACCTCAACCGACCCCACGGCCTACGCTGAGGGTCGGCTCGACTCGCGATCCCGCGTCGCGATCATCCTGTTGCTGGCGGCGGTGTTCGTCGTGTTCCTCAACGAGACGTTCCTCAGTGTCGCGCTGAGTGACATCGACAAGGATCTGCACATCTCGCCGACCCTCGGGCAGTGGTTGTCGACCGGGTTCGCGCTCACCATGGCGGTCGTGATCCCGATCACGGGTTGGCTCCTGCAGCGACTCAACACCCGTCCGGTGTTCATCACGGCGATGAGCCTGTTCACCGCGGGCACATTGATCGCGGCGACGGCGGTCGGCTTCCCGATCCTGTTGCTGGGTCGCATCGTGCAGGCGTCGGGCACCGCGATCATGATGCCCCTCATGATGACGACCATCATGTCGTTGGTTCCGCCTCAGTCGCTCGGCCGCATGATGGGCCGGATCTCGATCGTGATGTCGGTCGCCCCGGCGATCGGGCCGGCGATCTCGGGTTCTCTCCTTCCGATCGTGCATTGGCGCGGCCTGTTCTGGGTGATGCTGCCCATCGCGGCCTTCATGCTGGTGCTCGGAATCCTGCGCGTGCCGAACGTGTCGGAACCGCGCAGGGCTCCCTTGGACGCCCTCTCGGTCGTGCTGTCCGCGATCGCATTCAGCGGACTCGTCTACGGTCTGAGCACGCTGGGTGACGCGGCTTCCGGCAACGCCGCACTGCCGTCATGGATTCCCATTACCGTCGGCTCGGTGTTCCTGCTCGTCTTCATCCTCCGGCAACTTCAGCTACAGCGCAGCGATTCGGCGCTGCTCGACCTGCGTACGTTCAAGGCGCGCACCTTCACAATGTCTCTGACGATGCTCGCCGTCAGCATGGTCGCCTTGTTCGGCACCGTCATCGTTCTGCCGCTGTACATGCAGAACGTGCTGCACCAGAACACGGTGGTGATCGGGTTCACCCTGCTCCCTGGTGGGCTCCTGATGGGACTGCTGGGACCTCTGGTGGGACGGCTCTACGACCGGTTCGGACCGACGCCCCTCGTCGTTCCGGGAGCTGCGGTGGTGAGCGCGGTCTTCTTCGGATTCTCGTTCCTGACCACGAGCACCCCCGTGTGGGTGATCATCGTCGCGTACCTGGTGCTCTGCCTGGGGCTGGCGTTCCTCTTCACCCCGCTGTTCACCTCGGCCCTGGGCGCGCTGCCCCCGCACCTGTACTCCTATGGAAGCGCCACGTTGGCGACCATCCAGCAGGTCGCCGGTGCCGCGGGCACCGCGATCTTCGTTGCGCTGCTGGCGATCGGCTCGGGCGGTGTCGCGGCCGAGCTCGGTCGGGCAGGGGCCCACTCGATCGACACCGGGGCGGTGGCAGCGGGCGTGCGTCTTGCCTTCGAAGTGGGCGCGTTCGTGTCGCTCTTGGCTCTGGCGCTCGCGTTCTTCGTGCGCAAGCCGCCGGCTCCCGAGGTGCCGGAGAGTGAATTCGTCGGCGACGACGCGGCGTCAGCACCAGCGCACTAGGCCGAGGAAGGACCGGGGGCCGAGACGGCCCCCGGCACTGGCACGGGCGTGAACGGCCCTGCGCGGAGGCCAGAAATGGCCGCCGCTTAATGCTCCAGCGTGCCCACGATCTTCGGGTGATGGAACGTGTCGCCGAAGACGCGCTCGCTCGCGCCGACGCGGTCGAGGTACGGGGTCACTCCACCCATCTGGAAGGGCCATCCGGCTCCGAGGATGAGGCAGGTGTCGATGTCCTCGGCGGCGGCGACGACGTGGCTGTCGAGCATCCGGTGGATCTCGTCGGCCAGGCCGTCTTCGACGCGGGTGCGCAGCTGCTCCGCCGTCAACGGCTTCGCGTCGGCAACCTGGTGCTTCTTGACGATCGCCAGCGCCTTCTTGTCGTAGCCGGTGACCTTGCCCTTCGCGTCCTTCTCGAGCAGGTGGCCGTACTCGGCCAGCTCGTCGAGCGCGGGGCTCGTGAAGAACCGGTCGGGGAACGCCGCATGATGCGTGTGCAGCACGTGCGCGCCGATCTGCAGGCCGACGAGCTCCAGCAGCACGAACGGGTCCATCGGCAGACCGAAGGGCCGCACCGCCTCGACCACGGTCTCGGGCGAGGTCCCGTTCTCGACCGCGTTCATCGCTTCGCCCAGCAGTTTCGCCAGGATGCGGTTGACCACGAACCCCGGAGTGTCGGTCGTGATCACGGCGTTCTTGCGCAGCGCGGCAGCGGTGACCATCGCGGTGCTGAGCGCCTCGTCGGTGGTCTTCGGCGTCTTGACGACCTCGATCAGCGGCATGACCGCCACCGGGTTGAAGAAGTGGAAGCCCACGACCCGCTCCGGATGCTTGAGCTTCGACCCGATCTCCTCGACCGAGAGCGACGACGTGTTGGTCGCGAGGATCGCGTCGTCGGCGACATACTGCTCGACGTCGGCGAAGACCTGCTGCTTGACCCCGACCTCTTCGAAGACGGCCTCGATCACCCAGTCGGCGTCAGCGAAGTCCTTCTTGTCGGTGGTCCCGCTGATGAGCGCCTTGAGCCGGTTGGTCTCGTCGTCGCCGATCCGGCCCTTGGCGTGCAGCTTGTCGATCTCGTCGTTGATATACGCCAGGCCCTTGTCGACCCGCGCCTGGTCGAGGTCGGTGATCACCACCG
>Ga0207698_10000488_pt1 | contig 23080 bp, 19 predicted proteins | sample KBSCornC22_FD_184298 | JGI IMG/M metagenome (GOLD analysis project Ga0207698, IMG submission 184298) | Corn rhizosphere microbial communities from Kellogg Biological Station, Michigan, USA - KBS Corn C2-2 (SPAdes) (version 2) | ecosystem: Host-associated > Plants > Roots > Rhizosphere > Soil ... | reverse complement strand
CTGCCCGCGCGGCAGCCGTTGCAGCGAGCGCAATTGCCCCCGGCATCGCACCGGCAACGCACTCCACCATTCCGCGATCATATTTGTGACCGGCGGGATCGAGCGGCGGGAGCTGCGGAGGTCCGATTTCGTTCCACTTTGACTCAGCTTCGATCCCGATATCAGCCAGCACCACGCGTCCGCACCTCGCCATCGACGGCATCAACCGGTGTGCGGGTTTGAGTGCGCCGAATGTTACGCAAAGGTCGAAACGCGGAACGATGCTCAGTTCCGCACCCGTGTCAGTTTCAACTCCGCTGGGGAGGTCGCACGCGACACTCACTCCACCACGATCACAGAGTCTCCAAAGCTGCTTTGTGAGATGGGGTTCCAGGCTATTCTTGAGACCAGTTCCGAACAACGAATCGATCAAGAGAGGAGCTGCCGGAGTGTCTGCCGAAAGTGACTCAACATCCCCATACCACTGCGAGCGCGCCCATCGGGAGGCAGGGCTTTTTGGCTCGGTGAGTGCCGCCACCCGCACCTTCACTCCACGCGCTGCCAAGTGCCGCGCTGCAACATAGCCGTCGCCGCCGTTGTTACCGGGCCCGCAAAGCACCAACGTGGGGATCGGCCCCGCGAACCGCATTGCAGCTTCAGCCAAAGCCGCGCCCGCGCGTTCCATCAATACTTCGACGGTCACACCTTGCTCGATCACCGCCTGCTCGGCGGAGCGCATCGCTTCGGCAGTCAGAATTGGGCGTCCCATAGCGCGCCTTTAGCGCAGGCGCGTCGCGAAGCGCCACCATTCACGCGGAACGGCTTCGGCAGCATCGTTCCGGGCCCGCTCACTATCGAACAAGGCGAAGCAGGTCGCGCCGCTTCCGGACATGCGCGCACATTCCACCCCCGGCTGAGCACCCAGCCAGGCGAGTACCGTTGGAATCAACGGGGCCAATTCTGAAGCAGGTTGCTCCAGGTCGTTACGACCGGCACTCCATTTCTCGAGAGCACCTCGGTCAATTCCGTCCCATTTCGCGAAAACGTCTGCTGTCGATAGGGCGGTTCGCGGATTGATCAGCAACACCGGGCGTCCGGAAAGGCCAGCCTCCACCGGCGTGAGTTCATCGCCCCTACCGTCGCCCCACATTGGCAGCGAGTAGAGGCAAGGAGCCACGTCTGCGCCAAGCCGACGCGCTAGAGGTTCCAGCTTCTCGTTTGGCCAATTTAACCCCCAAAGCTTGTTCAGCAGCCGAAGTGCCGCGGCGGCGTCGGCGGAACCACCGCCAAGGCCGGAACCGATCGGCAGGTTCTTGGTCAGGTGCAACTTCGCCCCAGCATTTGTTCCGCTTGCATCGCTCAAAGCTGCCGTGGCGTCCGAAACGATATTGCTTCGGCCCTGGAGCTCAGCCGCGAATGGACCGAAGATCTCGAGAGAAACGCCGTCTGCCGGTTCGGCGGTCACATGGTCCCCATCCTCGCAAAATACGAAGAGCGTCTCGATCCGATGGTATCCGTCCGCCCTCTTCTCGCGGACGTGCAGCGCAAGGTTGAGCTTCGCGTAGGCGGTCTCGACCAGTTCGCTCAACGCGCTGCAGTCGCTTGGGGGAGACCGCTTGCGATTTTCGACTTGAGCCGAGCTTGGGCATCGTCGTCGGCGGTCGCAAGGGCTGCCCGCCAGGCGTAACGGGCCTCGAAGCGGTAGCCAGCGGCATAAAGTGCGTCGCCGAGATGCTCCTGAATCTCGGACTGGGCTGGGTCTCCGGCGGCAGCCTTTTGCAGCGTGTCGATCGCATCCTCGATCCGCCCCTGTTTGTAGAACGCCCAGCCAAGCGAGTCCGTGATTGAGGCGTCATCCGGATCAAGCGAGCTCGCCTTCACGATCAGAGCCTCGGCGGCTTTCACGTCCTCACCATGTTCGAGGCCGGCATAACCGAGAAAATTCAGGATCAAGGGCTGATTCGGTGCGATCGCGATCGCTTTGTCGAGAACCTGCTTGGCTTCGGGCCAGCGATGTGCCGATTCGAGTGAACTGGCCAGAAGAAGAAGGGTTGGCCAAGTCTGAGTCGCGTTTGCATTGGCGGAGTGGGCCAAAGCTTGCTGATATGCCCCGGCTGCGTCGTTATAGCGCTTCATTGACGAGAGCACATCGCCGAGGCGAGAATAATCGTCCGGAGCGGAAGAGCTCCGAACTGCCGACTGGGCCAGAGCCAGAGCGTCGGTGAACCGCTTGCCGTCGATTAGCGCCTTTGCCTGCGCATCCAGCGCCTCGGACGCGAACGGATCCGTCGCCGGGATCGATCGGAGAAGGGCCAGCGATTCATCCGTCCGTCCCCGCTCCGTCAGCAAGATCCCGGCCAGGATTGTAGCGTAGCTGTTGTCCGGCGAGGCGAACCTGGCCACCTGAACGATGTTGAATGGATCGCCCGCGACCCCGTTCGTTCGCTTCATCTCGATTGCCAAGCCTAGCAGCTGTTCGGAGAATGCCTTGGCAGCAGTGTCGATCAACGCAGGTTTCAAACGCCCCGAGTTCAGCTCGGCGGTCGCGGCGCCTGGATTATCCATGCCTTCGATCATCGTCAGCGCGTGCTTGTGATCGCCAGCCTTCTGGAAGCCAGCTGCAAACGCGAACCGAAGGCGAGTCTCACGCGGGCCTGCTGCCGAAATCGCCCGATCAGCCAAGGGCTCCGCATCGGCGGTACGACCGAACTTCAGCAGAATGAGAGCGCTTTCCTCGTCCACGAAAGGCGCGAAGGCGCTATCTTTCGGCACTGACGCCAGAGCGGCCATCGCCGAATTGCGGTCGCCACGATCGGCGGCACCCCAAGCCTCGACCAACGGCACCCAGAAACTGAGATCAACGTCGGCGCCTGGTGATTTCAGCCATCGTTCGGCAACCCCGATCTGTTCGTGCCTCAATGCGTCGGCGATCAGCAGCAAGCGGGACTGAACCGTTTTTGAGACTTCAGGTCGCTGCGAGATCAGGTTCAGCGCTAGATCGTAATTGCCTGCACGTATCGCTTCACTCACCGCCTGGCTGGCGACCGTATCGGAAGAGCCGGCAATCTGCGCCAGCATCTGCGCAGCTTCGCCGTGATCGCCGTTGATCGCCGCCGCGCGGGCAGCGACGTAGACCTGAGCCGGGTCGTTTGGCAGGAGCGGGCGCGCCGCGGCCGAAGCGGCAAAAGCAAGCCCTATGCTGGCCGCAGTCAGGATCTTACATATTGGGATAGTTCGGCCCTCCGCCGCCTTCCGGAACCACCCAGCTGATGTTCTGGGTCGGGTCCTTGATGTCGCAGGTTTTGCAGTGAACGCAATTCTGGGCATTGATTTGCAACCTTGGACGGCCACCCTCCTCGACAAATTCGTAAACGCCCGCCGGGCAATAACGCTGCTCCGGGCCGGCATACTCGGCGAGATTGACGTCGACAGGTATAGCCGCGTCCTTGAGCGTTAGGTGAACCGGCTGGTCCTCCTCGTGGTTGGTACCTGACAGAAATACGGAGGAAAGCCGGTCGAAGCTGATCACTCCGTCGGGCTTCGGATAATCGATCGGGCGAGCCTGGGACTTGCGTTTGAGGGCGGCATTGTCCGGTCGCCGGTGTTCCAACGTCCAAGGTAAGGAGAGGCCAAGTTGCCCCATCCACATGTCAAAGCCGGCGTAGAGAGTACCCAAGACCCCGCCCCAGCGCGACACCGCTGGCTGCGCATTGCGAACAAGTTTCAATTCCTTTGCGACCCAGCTCGAGCGAAGCGCCTTTGGATAAGCATCGAGCCGGTCAGCTGAGCGATCGGCAGCAATCGCCTCAAACGCAGCTTCAGCTGCCAGCATCGCCGACTTCATCGCGGTGTGCGTGCCCTTGATCCGCGGAACATTTACGAAACCCGCCGAGCAGCCGATCAGCGCCCCGCCCGGAAACACCAGCTCCGGAATTGCCTGCCAGCCACCTTCGTTGATCGCGCGCGCGCCATAGGAGACTCGCCGCCCGCCTTCGATTTCCGCGCGGATCGCGGGATGTGTTTTCCAGCGCTGGAACTCCTCGAACGGTGACAGATAGGGGTTTTCGTAGTCGAGGGCGACAACGAAGCCGAGCGCGACCTGGTTGTTCTCCTGGTGGTAAAGAAACCCGCCGCCCCACGCGTCGGTGAGCGGCCAACCTTGCGTGTGGATCACTCGTCCGGGTTTATATTTCTCGGCAGGAATATCCCACAGTTCTTTGATTCCAATGCCGTAATGCTGCGGACCGGAATTCTTCCGAAGATCGAAAACCCGCTCCAACTCCTTGGTCAAAGAACCCCGAGCGCCCTCCGCGAAGAAGGTGTAACGGGCGTGAAGTTCGAGGCCGGGCTGATAATCGGGCTTCTTGGTCCCATCGCGGGCAATGCCCATGTCGCCGGTCGCGACACCGTTCACCGATCCGCCCTCGTTGAACAGGACTTCGGCGGCGGCGAAGCCGGGGAAGATCTCCACGCCCAACTCTTCGGCCTGCCCGGCGAGCCAGCGGCACAGATTGCCGAGGCTAAGGGTGTACGTCCCCTTGTTCCTCATGAAGGGCGGCATCGCCGCGTGCGGGATCGCCCGTTTTCCGCGCTCGGAGAGCACCCAATGGCGGTTCTCGCTTACCTCGACCGTGAGTGGCGCGCCCTTTTCTTTCCAGTCGGGAATCAGCTCGTTCAGGGAGATCGGGTCGACGACTGCGCCGGAGAGGATGTGAGCGCCGACTTCGCTTCCCTTTTCCAGAATGCAGACGCTTAGATCCCGCCCAGCTTCGTTCGCCAGCTGCTTGAGGCGGATCGCAGCGGACAGACCCGCAGGGCCAGCGCCGACGATCACCACGTCATATTGCATCGACTCGCGGTCGCTCATCCGTCCTCCCGTCGCATCCTGAGAGCGCTCTGACCAGATTTTCTCTGCCTGCCTGTTGACTGGACCGTCAATGGTGAGGGAATCTCCCGGCATGGGTGGGAGCGGGCCTCAGATCGACGGCGCCGAAGCAACGAGCGTGCTCGAGTGGTGGATCGAGTCCGGCGTGGATGTGCTCGTCGACGAGCGCCCACGCAATTGGCTCCAGGAAAAGCAGACGCCGGTGCACCAACCGGAGTCTGAGCCTGAGTCCGCACGGCCAGACCAAGCCAGGGTGCCTGACACCCTTCCATTGTTTCGTGAATGGCTCACCAGCGCTTCCACCGGCGCCAAGGCCAAATCGAAGCCCGTCTATCCGCAAGGCGAAGAAGGCGCCGAGGTCATGCTAATCGCCGAAGCGCCGGGCCGCGAAGAGGCTGCTGCCGGCACGCCCGTCGCTGGGGAAGCCCGCACCCTGATGGAGCGGATGCTTGCGGCAGTCGGATTGACGTCAGCGCAAGCCTATTTCGCAAATCTCTCCTGCTTCTACGCTCCGGGAGCGAAGCCCAACTCGAAGAATCTGGAGGAGTGCGCGGAGACGGCCCGAAGTCATATCGCCTTGGCGAAACCGAAGCGGCTGCTGTTGCTTGGAGACGCGCCCGCGCGAGCACTTCTCGGCAAAAGCCTGGCGGAAGCGCGCGGCCATCTTCACCGGGTGGAAGGGATTCGCACAATAGTGACGTTCCACCCGCGATTCCTGCTCGACCGGCCATCCGACAAGGGCCGCGCCTGGAAGGATTTGATGTTGCTAATGGATGACGAGGCATGATCCGGATTGCAGTTTCAGCGGTAGCCGCGGGACTCATAGCGGCTGCTGCCGTCGCGCAGCCACAGGATCCACTGGCGCCGCTTCCGACCGTGCAGACGCCACCCCAATCGCAGGCTGCACCGTTGGACTCACCCCTCCCTGCCGCCCAGCTGTCGATCCAAAGCCGCCCGGCGCCCAAAGACTGGCGCGGAGTTTTCGACGCTATTCAATCCGGTGATTGGGCTTCCGCACAAGCAGGAATCTACAGCCTTCCCGCGGGCGTCCTCACGCCGGTCGCACTGGCGGAGCTTTACACCGCAAAGGGATCGCCGGTCGTTTCGCTCAAGCAGATCCAGGCGCTGCTTGCCCAGGCACCGGATCTCCCAGAGGCTGGCCAGCTCGCCAGGCTGGCGATCGCTCGCGGCGCGATGACGGCTCCTCCGATTACGCCAACAAGGGCGATTATTCCGATTGCGTCGGCTCCGCGCAGGTACAGGGCGGCGCCGGTTGCAGGAGAACCGCTTGCCGATCAGCTTCGCAGCCAGCTCGATCCGCTTATCAAGACCGACGACGCTGCCAACGCCGAGGCGTTGCTGAACCAGCAGGGAGCGTACCTTTCTGCCAACGCCCGCGCAGAGGCGGCACAGCGTGTTTCCTGGGCCTATTATTCGCATGGCCAGGATCAGGATGCGAGACGAGTCGCCGACACCTGGCGATCGGGCGCGACCGGCGAATGGGCTGCCGCGGCCGCCTGGGTTTCCGGTCTGGCGTCATGGCGTCTCAACGACTGCAATTCGGCTTCCGCGGATTTCAGGGCCGTTGCCGGGGCGACCGGCCAGAGCGAACTTCGCGCCGGCGCGCTATATTGGGCCGCTCGCGCCGAGCAGGCCTGCCGCCGCCCCCAGGCGGTGACTCCGCTTCTGGAGGCAGCCGCTCAGCCGCAGGAAAGCTTCTATGGGCTGCTGGCGCGCGAAACTCTCGGAGCCGAAACCCGGCTCGCCAGCGCTCCTGCCATTTCAACGGCTACGGTCGACGCTCAGGCGAACGTTCAACGTGCTGTGCAGCTTGCCGCAATCGGCGAACCCGCTCTCGCCGGTGACATGCTTCGCTACCAGGCGCGGATCGGTTTGCCTGACGATCAAGAGGCACTGATTGCGGTAGCGAAGCGCCTGAACCTCGCGGGCGCCCAATATTGGCTCGCAACGAATGGCCAGCCCGGAGCACGTGTTTATCCTTCCGAGAAATATCCGCATCCCGCGTGGAGCCCCGCCGGGGGCTGGCGCGTCGATCCCGACCTGGCTTTCGCTCACATAATCCAGGAATCGAATTTCCAGCCGAATGCCGTGAGTCCAGCCGATGCCGTCGGTCTTATGCAGGTTACTCCGATCACCGTTCGGCAACACGCCGCGTCGCTCAATTTTGATGCGCGTGCAGTGGACCTGTCCAATCCCAGCGTGAACCTGACCTTCGGCCAACAGAATCTGGAAATGCTCCGCAGCAACCCGGTCACCGGCGGCACTCTGCCAAAGATGATGGCGGCCTATAATGCGGGCCTCACCCCTGTCACCCGCTGGGCCGCGATTCCGGACGGCGGCGATCCGCTGCTGTGGATGGAGAGCATCCCCTACTGGGAAACCCGCTACTATGTCCCTGCAGTGATGCGCAATTTGTGGGTCTATCAGGGCCTTGCGAATGAGCAGACGCCGTCGCTGAAGGCGCTGGCACAGCACCGTTGGCCGACGACGGTGCGTTCGGCGCAACCGTAAGCACCTTCGAAACACCAGCGCAACGCTATCCCCGTCAGGGGAAATCTGCTTCTATGCAGCCCTCTGCCGTGGGTTAGTCGGGCTAAGCCAATTTGAACTCTTCCAACGCCGATCACGCCTCCGCCAGCAATGGCAAGAAGGACCCGGCAGCGCAGTCCGCTGGGCCTGCGGTAAGCGTGGTGATGCCGGTCTACAATGCGCTGCCGTACCTCGATCAGGCGATCGAGAGCATCCTTGGCCAAACCTTCTCCGACTTCGAGTTCGTGATCCTCGATGACGCCTCCACGGACGGTTCGGGTGAAAAGCTGAAACAATGGGCCGAGCGGGACCCGCGGATCCGGTTGCTGCACGCGGAGCGGAACCTCGGTCCCGCGTTGAGTTCACAACATGTAGCGGCCGCAGCAACGGCTCCGATCATCGCTCGAATGGACGCGGATGATATCTCGCTCCCACACCGGATTGAGAAGCAGCTCGAGGTTCTTCAGCGCCACCCGCACGCAGGCCTGGTAGCGAGCCTTTATCAAGTCGTCGGTCCCGACAGCCGCCTCATTCGAACGGCCGAGCCGTGGCGGTTGATCCGCCGTTCCCTCTTTGCTCCGTTTGTCCACGGTACAATCATGTACCGCCGAATGCTCTCCGAAAGCATCGGAGGTTACCGCTCGGAATGTGAATATTGGGAAGATCACGATTTCGTGTCTCGAATGAGCGCCGTTGCAGATGTCATGGTCATCCCGCGCGCTCTGTATAAATTCAGGCAATCGCCGGTGAGCACGCGAATAGCCTCTGACCGGGACCGCGTCGAACGCGCGGTGGACCTCATGTACCGGTCGCTCGACAGGTTCGCGCTCGGGCAGGATTACGAAGAGCTTCTCGGAGGTGAAAGCGGCGCAAGGCTCGATCCCAGGGTATTCATTTCTTTGGGATTTCTGGTGTTGTGGGCCGGAGGGCGGCCGCGGTTGTTCCGGCGGCTGCTGAAGCGCGGACGCTTGTCGACTGATGTGACTTCGCTGACGGCTCTGGTGTGGACGGCGTGGGCTTCGTTGAGTCCGTCCACCCTGCGGGCGTTCATGAAGCTCCTGCGCCGCATTCGGAGCGTGCGGGTTCCAAGCGGCCTCCAATTGGAAGAGGCCGTTCGCTGGTCGCCACATACCGGCGCGGACAAGCGATCATTCGGCGATGGGCGCTGATGACCACCGGTCCGCGAACCTCTTCCTTTTCCGTCATCGTCCCCACCCACAACCGCCGAGAAACGGTATGCGACTGTGTGAGATCGCTGGGTGCACTCGAATACGATGGCCGCATCGAAATCATTATCGTCGTGGACGGATCGAATGACGGCACTGCGGATGCTCTGGCGCAACTGGAGATTGGCTTTCCGCTGCAGGTCATTGAACAGCCGAACGCCGGTGCGGGGGCCGCGCGTAACGTCGGGGCGGCCGCGGCCAGGGGCGACGTTCTGCTCTTCCTGGATGACGACCTCATGGCGGAAGCCGACCTCGTCGCTGAGCACGCGCGCATGTACCGCGACGGGGCGGATGCCGTCATAGGACAGATCACGCTTGATCCGGGGTCTGCGAAGAGCTTCCTTGCTGACAATTTTGCGACTTGGCTACGGTCCCGCAAAACCGGAGATCGGATCACTCCATTTGACGTCTGGGCGCCGCGGCTATCGGTGCGGCGCAAGGTTTTCGAACAATTGGGCGGCTTCGATGAGGCTTTGACCGGCAAGTCGGCCTTCTCAATGGAAGATGCCGATTTCGGAGCACGGCTGCTTGCTCAGTTTCAGGTTCGCCACAATCCGTTGGCCGTCGCTCGCCACCGCTACGTCGTGACTGCCGAGGAGTTCATGGCCCGGGCTCCGCGATCAGCCGCGGGGCAGCTTCTTTTTCAGCGCAAGCACCCAGAATATACCAACGAACTGATTGAGCAAAACGGTTGGTCGAAGCCGATAGCCCAATTCGTTTATCGCCCGCTAAGCCGCGTTCCTGTCCTCCCAAAGCTGCTTTCCAGTTTCGCCGTCCGGCTGGCCGAGTGGGCGCTGGAGACCCGGTTTCGATCAAACCGGATTTTCGCGCGCGCCTTCTCGGTCGCGCGAGAACTCGTCTATTGGGAAGCGGTTCGGGAGAACGGCGGGATACCCGTTTCAAATCGCCTGCTGATCCTCTGCTATCACGCGGTTCGGGACGATTGCGACCCGATGCTTGCCACGTTTACCGTTAGCCGTGAGCAATTCGAAAACCAGCTGACCTCGCTGAGGAACAGAGGATTTGTTTTCGTCGGCCCGGACTTGGTTGCCGCCTTCCTTGCTGGAACTCCCCTTCCCCGCCGGGCCGTACTTCTGACGTTCGATGACTGCTATCCGGAGGTGATCGAAATCGCGCGTGAAGTGCTTTGGCCGAACGAAATCCGGGCAATCGCGTTCGCAGTCACTGATGCCTCGTCGAACGAATGGGATCAGTCGCACGGCTTCGAACCTGTTCCGCTGCTCACGAAGCCGCAACTGCGCGAACTTGCCTCTCTTGGCGTGGAAATCGGCTGCCACTCAAGCACCCACCGGGATTTGCGATCACTATGTGAGGCTGATCTCCGCGCGGAAACTGCGGGTACTGCGAATGACCTCGTCGAAGCGGGCCTCCCGCCTCCCCGCTTCTTTGCCCATCCATATGGTTTTTCCGATCTGGCCAGCAGGGAAGCCGTTGAGAAGGCGGGCTTCCTTGGCGCAGTGGGGCTCGTCCAGCGCTATGCAAGCCGCTCCAGCGACCGGTTCGATTTGCCGCGGATCATGATTCTTGCGCTTGACCGTGGCTGGCGATTTCGGCTGAGGACTGCATTTCCGTGGTTCTTCGCGCATCTCCGTCGCTGGCTGCCGGGCGTGTAGGCGAAAATCGTGACCCTTGATGAGAAATGGAGAGTGCTCCACCGATCACGGTTCAGCGAACTCCCTTTCGACTGTGGAGGTCCGCCGGCGGAGAGCAGCGATCCTGTGCTACGGGATTGGTCGCGAAAGTGGACCACTCCGGATCAGCTACGGGCCGAGCGTCATATCGATCGGTTCGACCTCCGCACCAAACGGATCCTGCAAATTGGAATTGGCAATTCCGGGCTTGCGAGACGCTTCCACGATCACGTCGGGCAAATCGTCGGGACCAGTCTGGACGAACCCGAGCTCCAGTTGGCGCAGCAACTCAATTACCCGAATTATCGCGTTGTCAAACATAACAAATATTCTGGCCTCCTTGATGAGATCAGCGGGCGCTTTGATTTCATCATCGATAACAACCCGACCAGTGCGTGCTGCTGCATCCGGCATTTCGCGGAGCTGCTTCATTTTCTTGAGTCCAGGCTGGCAAACGGCGGCCAAATCGTGACCGATCGTGTCGGCCTGGCCTGGATTCCCGAGGGAGGGCATTCACGCTGGAGCTTCGACTTTGAGGATTTGCAGGCAGTTGCGTCGGTCGCCGGCCTCGAGGTTTGGAAGGTTAATAAGCACACCTATGTTCTATCCCGTGGCGCTCCCCACCGGCCTGCCCTTGGTTCGCGGTTCCGCAGCTCAATCCGCAGGCTCGGCCGTCTGGGGCTGCGGGCAATGCGGAGAAGCTGACGACTCGAGGCTTAGGTCGTCAGCGGCGCCGACCGCCATAGATGCGTGGGGTTATCCTTGCTGTGACCAACAGAACGGTCGGCAGCGCCATCGTCAGGATTATGTCCTTCACGCCGTCCGCATATTGCATGGTCCGGTCAGGCCAATGTTCGACCCAGAGATCGACGGTTTCGTTGAAGAGGATCAGCACGAGCAGCACCAACCACGGGAGCCAGCTGGCGATCGTCCGGCGCATTACGAAGGCAACGAGCAGCGGCCCCGCTCCACCGATCAGGACGTGAATGGCGTCATGGCTGAACCCCGCCGAATGCTCGACCGCCAGCTTCATCCGATGCCAATCGGAGGCGACGATAGAGAATGCGGCGGCTGCTTGGCTCATCAGCCGATCGTCACGTGCCGAGGTCCGAAACCGGCCGCTGAGGGGGTCGCCTCCCGGCGACGATTACGCGCGAGAATTCCGATGCACATGGCGAACACCGCGGCCATGGCCGACGTCCTTAGCGGATAATCGACGATGCTGTGGGCGAGGATCGCAGCCGACGCGATCGTCGCCGCCCGCTCGAAGGGAGAGCTGAGGCTCGAGGACCACACTTGCACGGAGCGTCTGGCCCACCAGGCAAGAAACAGGACGATCACCACGACTCCCGCGAGGCCGAGCTCAAGCGTAAGCTCCAGATAGTCGTTGTGGGCATGGTTCACGTAGGTGGAATCAACCGTCTCGGGATTTTCATAAAGCCGGTAAACCTCGGCAAAGGAGCCGAGCCCCGTTCCCAACGGGAAGCTGTCGGTGACGGCTTTACCCGTTGTGCGCCAGATCGCTTGCCGCGACTGAAGCGAGACCTCCTTCGCCTGCGATGCCGCCGTCGAATTCAACGGGTTGATGCTAAGCGCGACGATAGCAGCCGCGAGTCCGGCGACAGCGATGGGAACGCCCAGCCAGCGGAAACGCCACCCGATCGGGATCATCAGTCCGCTGGCAAGAAACACTGGCACGACAAGCAATAGTGCCGCCAGCGAGCGGTTGAGTGCAATCCCGATGAGGATGAGTCCCAAGGCCGCGACTGCAATGGTCGCCAGGGCGGTGGACCTCCCGCGCAATCGCCGCTGCGACTTGCCGGAAAGCAGAAGGGCCGGGACGAACGGAATGGCGGCAAGCAGCAGCGTCCCCATGTGATTGCTGTTGGCAAAGAAGCCGACGGCGCCGGAGTTCGTGATCGGATAGAAATACCAGCCGGAGCTAGGCCCGCTCGCGACCTGCAGCGCACCGACGACGATGGCGACAGCTGTGCCAATGAGCAAGGCGCTTGCGGCTCCTCTGGAGCTTTCGGCGGCCAGGACAGCCGCAAACATCCCAAAAGCGGGAAGAAGCGCGAATACCGTTGCGACGCTCTCATACGGAGCTTCGGACATCGGCAGCCAAGGAAGCGGCATGCGGAGCAATTGGTAGCCGTGGGCGATGCCTGATCGGCCCGGAATATACGCCCAAGTTCCAGCCGGAAGCGGGATGAGCTGCAGTGCGACGACCAGCAGCGCTATCAGGATTAGGAACAACGGCGCGCTGTCGAAGGAGCCAAGGCTCTGGCGGCGGGCCGCTACCCAAACCAGGATGGCCAGGCCGATAAGCTGCAACGCAAAATTGCCCCAAACGCTCTGAACGCTGCCGCCCAGCGCGATGCACAACAAGAGATAGGCGGGAGCGACGAAGTTGCGGATGTTCGTTTTCATCCGCTTGTCCTTTGGAGTGTCAGCGGCCCGATCCTGAGATCGACAGTGGTGGGCGAATCTTCGGTCATGCCGTCGAGCTCGATCTGCTGGGCGCCGCAGTCTTGCGCTGGAACTTCGAGGTCTCCTGCCACTATCCCCGAGCCGCTTTTCTGCGCGAGCGGTAAATTCAGCAATTTCGTCTTTCCCGGCAAGCAGGTGATCGACCACGCCAGCGAGTGGGGATCTCCGGAGTTCACGGTCACAGGCATGGCCAATCGATAACGACCAGGCGCGAGGATTAGCGTTTCCTGTGCGAGTACGGTGTTCTCGCGGCCATAGAAGAGAATGCCAAGGTTGCCCTTTTCGGCTTCCGCAACACCTGCTTCGGTCGCGCCGTAGCTCCAGTTGAAGGGGGGCGGAGCGCTGACCTGTCGGAACGAAGGATTGAAGAGGCCGGCGGCGACGCTGCCACTGGAACCGCTTATCCGGGACCATGTGGCATGCGCTTGTGAGTACTGGCCTTGGCTCACCATCGCATTGAGCAGCCGCTCCTGCCAGGCAGGGGGCCGCGTGGACTTGGATTCCCCAGTGCTGGCGACCGACAGGATCAAGCCGGCATTCGAAGGGTCTTGCGCCAGCACCCAGAGAACTGGTGGCTCGAGCTGCGGATTTGAGCGGAACATGTTCCGCAGCTGATCCGCGGCGCCAGGACCATGAGCGAATTTGGCAATCGCGGGCGCCAGCTGGTCTGTGGCTGCTGGAACGAGGCGCGACAGCTCGGCCAGCTCGCGAATTCCGTTTTCCGTTTGACCCGTCCGTAAATCGAGGTCGGTTAGCAGGTAATGAGCGCCGAGCGATCGGGGGTCGCGCCGTCGGGCTTCTCGATAGAGCAACCCGGCGCGATCCACCTCTCCGCGCTTGTCGGCAAGCGCCCCATCGACCAGGAAGGGTTGAACCGCCAAAGGCGCCTCGCGCGCCAGTTCTCCGATTTTTTTCAGTGTGGCGCTGGAAGGGGGAGTTCCTGCCGCAGCTGCCAGTCCGACTTCCCGCATCGAGGTGGTCGTTAGCACCGAGGGATGGTGAGCCCACAATAGCTGCGCTCGATCTGATTCAGGATGGGCGCGAACGATCGTCATGCGAAGCAGCAGGAGTGCGAGCATGGCCCCTCCAAGGAGCGCGGCTGGCCCTCTCAGTCGCATCGGCAAATTGAAGCGCCTATTCCTCGGCCTGCTGGGGAATCAGCGCAATCTCGCTGCTCTTGCGGTCTACGGCTCCATATTTGCCGTAACCATAGCCGGATCCGTAAGCGTAGCCATAGGCTCGGCTGTCCTCAACGGACTTCGATAGAATCGCGCCCAGCACGTGCGCTCCAGAACGCCGCAGCCTGTTGACTGCCTCGAGCGCTGCCGCGCGCCGTGTTTTTCCACTCTCCACCACGAAGATCACGTTTTTGCAAATGGCGGCGAGAAGGCTTGAGTCTGCCAGTCCGAGTACCGGCGGAGCGTCAATCAGCACCATGTCGAACTGTGCTGCTGCTTCACCCAAAATTGCGTGGAAGCGCGGAGTGGACAGCAGGTCAGCCGGATTTGGCGGCAGCGGACCCGCCCCCAGCAACCAGAGATTTTCAAACTGCGTTGCTGATACATGGGCTGCCACCGGTTCATCGTTGGTCAGAAGCTTAGTCAAGCCCATATCATCGGCGGCAGTCTTGAACGCGGGCTTGCGCAGATCGCAATCGATCAACAGCACGGAATTACCGCGACGAGCGAAATTTTGGGCCAATGCAAGGACGGACGAGGATTTGCCCTCTCCCGAACGGGCGCTGCTTGCGAGGAGGACTTTGGGAACTCCACTCTCAGTGCTGAACTGTAGCGAAGCGGCGACCGTGGAATAGGCCTCCGAAACAGCCGACCCCGGATCGCTAAGATCCTGAAGCAGGAAATCCTTGCCGGATCGTTTGGGAATCGATCCAAGGCACGCAATCCCGAGCTTCTTTCTCACATCGTCGCGGGTTTTGATCGTATCGCTGATATACTCCAGCACAACCGCGATGCCCATCCCGGCGATCAGGCCGAGAACCACTCCAACAAGCAGGTCGAGGATCAGCTTCGGCTTGTACGGCGCGGGCGGCACGCTGGCATGATCGACAATCGAGACTGGCGAGGTGCCGATCCCCCCCGCTACTCCGACCTGTTTGTATCGCTGTAGCAGGGCATTGTAGAGGGCGCGGTTGGTATCCACGTCGCGCTGCAGAATTGCATATTGAATACTCCGGCCGCGCAGGTTGAGCACCTGCCCTTTCAGCTGAGCGACTTTCGCCTGCAGGGCCCGCTCAGCAGACGAGGCCGCCTGGTAATCGGCGCGCAGCGAGTTGATCCGGGCGCTGCTTACCTGTGAAGCATCCTTCGCAATTTGCTTCTGAAGCTCGTCGATTTGAGAACGCAGGCTGACCATCTCGGGATGGTCGGGCTTCAGATAAGTAAGCTTGTCCTGATATTGTGCTTGCAGCGATGCGAGCTGCTGTTGCAGCGGCTGCGTGCTTGCTGCTTCCTGCGAGGTCATCCCGCTGCCGAGCGCAGCCTGATAAGCACCTTGTGCGGCGACGCGCTTGGCAGTGGCGTCGGAAAGCGCCTGGTTAAGCTGAATCAGCGACTCCCCTTGGGGAGAATCCGCATCCGAGTTCGAAGAGGAACCGTCGGGCGAAGCGGCGCCTGCCGAACTCGTGTTTATGATTCCCTGCGCCTGCGCATACTGGACGAGCTGCCGTTCCGAATTTTCGAGTTCGCCGCGGGTCTTGGCGATCTGCCGCTCAAGGAAATTCCGGGCGTAAGCCGAAGCCTCGTATTTCCGTTGAAGGCTCGAGTTTATGAACGCATCCGCGACCGCATTTGCGATTTGGGCCGATAGCTGCGGCGACTCCGAACTGTAGCTGTATCGGATCAGTTCGCCGCTTTCGGGAGGAATTACATCGAGGTTTCCTGCGACCTTGTCTGTCGCAATTTGGAGGCGGGTCGCGGGATCGGCTTTCTGGGAAACGAAATTCGGATTGCCGGCAAGGTTGAGATCCTGAGCCACTCGCTCTGCAAGGCTGCGGCTGCTCAACAAACCCACCTGCGTGGCGACGAAGTCCTGAGAATTGTCCTTGGCCGCGTCGTTGTCGCCATTGTTGCTGTCGAGAATGGCGACCGCGGGCGGATTCACCTGCAGCGTAACGGCGGCGCGATAGCGAGGTGTGGTCAAAAGCGTTACGGCGACCCCAAGCGCCAGGCCGACGGCAACGGCCGCGAGAATCAACCAGCGCCATTCTACTGCGATCCGCACCAGAGTCGGCAGATCCAGGATTGGAGTCGCCTGTTCCCGCTCAAGCGGAGTGCCTACGGCGCCGGATCGATAAGGATCGACTGGCCATGCACCGTCATCGGAAAGCGTGAGATCTCGGTTCACTGGATTACCTGATCGAATTCACTCAAAACGGCCGGAAGAGACCGAGCAATGGGAAGCTCTGGAAAATCTGCTTTTCGGTGGCCTTGATGGACGATCCGTCCACCACGATGATGTCTCCGGCGTAGACTGGCGGGTCGGCCATCTCCCCGTGGCGAATGCTCGCGAGATCGAATGCCGCGCCCTCCCGCTTTCCGTCGATCGTTCGGAAGATCACCACCCTGTGGGCGTTGGCGTCTTCGGTCGTTCCTCCTGCGAGCGCCACCGCCTGGATCAGCGATGTCTGTCCAAGCACCGGATAGGCGCCGGCGCGAGTGACTGCTCCGTCGACGGTGACATTCCGGCCGGCCGACGATTTGATCGCGACGCTGACATCCGGATTCTGAAAGTATTTTGCCCCGAGCTTCTCCGTCAGCAGCGCGCTCAATTCCTGCGGCGTTCGCCCTGCTGCAGACACATCCCCAATCAGCGGCATTGCGATGTTGCCGAGGAGATCAACCTTGTAATCGCCGCTCAAATCCTCGGCCCGGAAGACTTTAACCGTCAAGGTATCCATCGGCGCGATTTTGTAATCGGCGGGCAGCGCGGCGATGGCCGGCCCGTCAGGTGCAGGCAACCCGACGTTGTAAGGAATGCTTCCGCCGCGCGTGTCCGCACACCCCGCGAGCGCTGAGATAAGGAGGCCCACTGAAAACGCCGGTACTCGGCAGGCTCTGAAAGCTGATCGATCCACTACTCACCTTTACAGCTGGCTGGCCAGGACGGGCGTATAGGCCAGTGCTTAAGCCGGGGAAAGCGGCTCGGTACGGACTTTTTCCTGCCCGGTTTGAACAAGCCAGCGGTCTTCGCCGTCGATTGCGAGAGCCGTAAGAACCCCCGTGTGAAAAGCGCCGGTATCGATACCGATCCGGTTGGCAGTGATTTCGACATCCTGGCGGATCGTATGGCCATGCACGACGACAAAGTCCCTTTCGCTCTGATCCTGAAGGAAGGGCTCGCGAATCCATCGCAAATCGGCTTTCGATTGCTCTGACAGCTCCACCCCGGGTCGAATTCCGGCGTGGACGAACAAATAATCCCCGAACGACACGGTATCGGCGAAATTTGCAATGAAAGCGGAATGGGCCTCCGGGATTGCCCTTCTCACCTTTGTGACGGCTTCTGCCTCTGTGGAGGTTGCGAGCTCGTCAGCATCCAGACCGTAGCTTCGAAGCGTTTCCGTTCCGCCGAAGCGCAGCCAGGACGGGATCAGAGATGCTTCGCCGTCGAGAATCCGCAAAAGCACTTCCTCGTGATTGCCCATCAGAAACAAGGGCGCGGCGAAGTTGGGTCGAAAGGTCCTCAGGCGCTCGACCACGCCGGCCGAAGAGGGACCGCGATCGATAAGATCGCCGAGAAACACGATGCTGGTTTTTCGGCTCGGCCTCGCCCGGACGTCTTCCTCAATGCTCTGCAGCAGACTCTCCAGCAGATCGAGCCGCCCGTGGACGTCACCGACCGCGTAGGCGCGGTGACCGCGGGGGCCGCTTCGAAGCGACCTGGAGAAGAACAGCCGCCGTCGCGACGAACCCCTCATGACTCACCACGGTCGGCAGCCAATCTGGCCGCGAATATCGATTCCAATGTCGCGGTATAAGCGTCGATGACCTGCTGCTCGCCGAACTCCCGCTCTGCTTTCCGCCTCGCTTCCAGTCCAATCGACGCGCGGTGATCAGGCGAAAGAACGCAGAACTTGATCATCGCGCTCGCCAGCGACTGCGCCGAGTAGGGTTCGCACAAATAGCCGGTGACCCCCTGTTCGACGACATCGCGGCATCCCGGAACATCCGATCCGATCACCGCCCTTCCCATTGCGCTTGCCTCGAGCAAAGCGCGGGGCAGCCCCTCGCGATAGGATGGAAGGACGACAGCATCAGCTTGCTCGATAAACGGTCGGACATCGTTCGCGGGTTCAAGGAATTCGACCACCTGCTCCTGCTTCCATTGATCCAGAGTCTCGGCAGAGATCGACCTGGGGTGAGGCTCCAGAGCCCCGAGGACCTGGAAACGCACGCCAGAAAAGTCCCGTTTCACCATTCGCGCCGCGTCGACGAATTCCACGATCCCTTTGTCCCTCAGCAGCCGACCGATGAACAGGAAGAGCGGATCAGCCTTCCCTGTGGGAGACCGAGCATCGAAATAGTTCAGGTTGACACCTGAACCCGGGATGACTTCGGATTGCGCTTCTCGGGCAAGACCCCGAGTAATGAACAGGTCGCGATCGTCGCGATTGTGGAAGAAGACTTTTTCTGCGTTTGCCAGTGCCGTTCGGTAAAGCTGCGAAAGGATCACCTCCAGCATTCGCCCGCTGAGGAATCCCGTCCCGAGACCCGTGATGTTCGCAATGACGGGAATTCCATTCCGGTGAGCGGCGATCGCGCCGTAGATGTTCGGTTTTGCCGTAAAGCCTAGAAAGGCGTCAGGCTTCAGCTGCCTCAAGTCGCGCCAGTAGGAGCGCAGGAGCCGGAGATCGGAAGAAGGAGAGAGGCCGCGAGGGCTGATCGGCGTTTCCCGTATGCCCACTCCCATCTGCTCGAGTTCGGCCACACCTTCTCCTGGAGGAACCAGAGCCACGAAACGATAGCGCTGTTCCAGCAGGGCCAGCAGCAGTCCACGGCGAAAGTTGATCAGGTTCCACGCCGAATTCGCGGATACGGCGAGCAATCGACTCAAGACTTGATCTCCGGGAGTGTCGATGCAGGCGAGGTCCGGGCGATATGCATGACGGTGCCCGGTGGCAACACTCCCCTGCGGACTGCGCATTTCAGGAATATTTAATCCAAGTCACTTAAGTCTGTGCTTTCCGTCGAGCCGTTTTAGTGGCAAGAGCCGCCGCTCTGGTTTGGAGAGAGCCCAATGGCGAAAAGTAAATCCGGGTTGAAGGTTGTTGCCGCGGTCGCGGCTCTCGGCCTTTTCTGGAGCCAGGCCGGAACGGCGGCCACTCCCCAATTGGCTGCTCCAGTCGATCCGCTGGTGGCCTTGAGCGCCCTCGGGACTGCGGGTTCGAGTTCCGCAGTTTGCGGAACAGCTGCGCAAACCAGCGTGAATGGCTGCGTCTTGGCGATGAACGATGCTGTCCAGCCCGCTGACGCACAAGATCCGCAGGCATATCCCGGGGCTGCAGGAGCTTCGCCTCGAGCACTGAATATTCTTCCGCTGCTTGTCTTTTTGGGCGTCGTTGTGGCTATCGGTGCTGTCCTCGTCAGCGGAAGTGATCATGGAGATGGCAACCTGAGCCCGGTCAGCCCCGCCTGATCTAAGTATAATAGTCGTGATGAATTGGCGGTCGATTCGGCCGCCATTTCCTTTTGGCGCTCAGTTGCTCGGCGCGATCAGACTGAAATTTGGAATGGCGACCTCGAAAGCGCCGCCATTCTCGTCGACCATGTGGTAGCTGCCGCTCATCGACCCACTCGGCGTGTCCAGCGGGCACCCCGACACATAGTCAAAGCTGCCTCCGGGCGCGATCAGCGGGGTTTCGCCCACGACGCCCTCGCCCTGGATCTCGTGAATCGTCCCTCGGCCATCCACGATCCGCCACTTGCGCGACAGCAACTGCACCGAGGCATCCGATCCGTTCTCGATGCGGATATGATACGACCAGAACCAACGGCTGAGCGAGGGGTTCGACTGTTCGGAAAGGTAGCTCACCGCGACCCGCACCGCGATATCGCGGGTAGTCGCGACGTTCGGAAAGAGGACGGACAAGGCATCTGTCGAGAAAGAACCCATGCCGCTCAGGTAGGATTCGGACGCCGTGCAGGCAAGCCGCACGTCTATCGTGCTGCCCGCTTCAGCCGGTCCACTAGCCGCGAGCGCGAGTCCATCACGCTTGCAGAAGCTCCGGAAAGCAATTCGCGCTTCAAAAGGCGTCCCGACGTTTCGAGACCCGCCAGGACCTCCGCCCAATCCGCCTCGACACCGCTTCTGATCGATTCCGGAAGGCTCGGGAGGGCTCGCGCATAGCCCAGCTCGGCGACGAGCAGCAGCTCAAGCCGGACCAGCGCCGTGGCCCACGCGCTCGCTGCGGGCGCCACCTCAAGCGCGTTGAGGAATCCCGACACCGCCAAATACAGGTCCGGGTACGGCTGGTGCTCTGGCAAAGTCGTCACGATCAAGGTCGCAGCCCAGTCGACTGCAGCGGCAGTCAAGGGCTCCCGAAGGATCGGCGCACGGCTTCGGACGAGCTCGATCGCCGCTTGCGGGAGCTGGGCGTCGTTCCGGGACCGAAGCTGAGCCGAAACCAGATTCGCGGGAATCAGGATCGGCCGCATCCTCCGCCCGCTAGCGCCGCGAACGTAGGCAGCGACCAGCCCATGTTCCCTAGTCAGCAGCCGGACGATCCCCCCATGTTCGCCGTGCGTGCGCAGCGCACAGACGATCGCTTCGCTATCGACGTGAAGACTCATCCCCGAGGGTGGAAATAATCATAGAGCTGACGCGCGGTAGCCTTCGAGATGCCCGGCGCTCTCTCCAGGTCCTCCAGAGCCGCGCCCTTCACCGCGCGCGCCGTTCCGAAATGCATCAGCAGGGCGCGCTTGCGGGTGGGACCGATCCCCGGCACCTCATCCAGAGTCGAGGTGGTCAGGCTCTTCGCCCGTTTTGCCCGGTGGGTGCCGATGGCGAAGCGGTGCGCTTCGTCGCGAAGCCGCTGCAGGTAAAACAAGAGGCCGGAATTGGTCGGGAAGGTGATCTCGCGCCCGCCCGGCAAGTGGAACACCTCCCTGCCCTCGCGGCCGTGGTGCGGACCCTTGGCCACGCCGACCACCGGAACGTCGTGCACCCCCATGTCCTCCATGACCTCGCAGACGGCCGACAGCTGGCCCTTGCCGCCGTCGATCAAGACGAGATCGGGCCATTCGCCTGTCGCTCGTTCGGGGTCCTCCTTCTCGAGACGGCCGAAGCGCCGCCCCAGAACTTCGCGCATCATTGCGAAATCGTCGCCCGGAGCGGTCTCCGGACGCTTGATGTTGAACTTGCGGTAATTGTTCTTGCGAAAGCCCTCCGGCCCGGCGACGATCATCGCCCCGGTGGCGTTGGTACCCATGATGTGACTGTTGTCGTAGACCTCGATCCGCTTGGGCACCTCGGCAAGCTCGAAGGCGTCGGCAAGCTCGGCCAGGATCTTGCTCTGAGTCGCGCTTTCGGCGAGCCGCCGGTCGAGCGCGTCCTCGGCGTTGCGCTTCGCCTGCTCGATGAGCTTCGCCCGGGCGCCGCGCTTCGGCTGCTCGATGGCGACAGCATGCTCGGCGCGCTCGTAAAGCGCCTCCTCCAGCAACTCGCGGTCAGCCAATTCGCGGTCGAGGAGGATCCGGCGAGGCGGCGGGACTTCCTCGTAGAACTGGACAAGAAAGCTCGACAGAACATCGGCTTCCGGGACTTCGTTGGTATGCGCGGGAAAGAAGGCGCGGTGTCCCCAATTCTGCCCGCCGCGAATGAAGAAGCCCTGGATCGACATCGTCCCACCCTTGCAGGCCAGCGCGAAAACGTCCGCATCTCCAAGGCCTTCGGCATGGACGGTCTGGCTTCCCTGGACATAGGTCAGCGCGCGGAGCCGGTCGCGGAAGACGGCGGCGAGCTCGTAATCCTGCTTGTCGGCTGCCTCCGCCATCAGGCGCCCGAGCCGTTCCTGCACTCCCGTCGACCGGCCGGCGAGGAAGGCCTTCGCCTCCTTCACCAGCTCGGCATAGCCGCCCTCGCTGATCCGGCCCACGCAGGGCGCCGAGCAGCGGCGGATCTGGTAGAGCAGGCACGGCCTCGACCGGTTCTCGAAAAAGCTGTCAGAACAGCTTCTTAGAAGGAAGATTTTCTGCAACGCATTAAGTGTTTGGGCAACCGATCCGGCGCTCGCGAACGGTCCGTAATACTGCCCCTTCACCCGCCGCGCGCCGCGGTGCTTCTGAACCCGCGGGAAGGCGTGATCTTCCCGAAGCAGGATGAAGGGAAAGCTTTTGTCGTCGCGGAGGAGCACATTGTACGGCGGCCGAAAGCGCTTGATCAGCTGCGCCTCGAGGAGCAGCGCCTCCGCCTCCGTCCGGGTGGTGACGATCGTCATTGAGCGGGTCTGCGACACCATTCGCTGCAACCGCTTCGGAAGCTTGGTGACCTGCGTGTAATTGGTGACCCGGTTCTTCAGCGCCCGCGCCTTGCCGACGTAAAGCACGTCGCCGCGCGCATCCTGCATCCGGTACACGCCGGGATTGCGCGGCAGCGTTCTCAGCACCTCGCGGATCGCGGCGACACCCTTCTCCAGGTCGGGCTGGTCGGCGCCGCGCACGGCATAAGTCGCCTGCTCCTCGTTGAAACGGCTCGATGCGCCGGGAAGATCGGGACGGTCAGCCTTGGTCACTGGAGGGATTTAGGACCGGACAGCCGTCATTGCGAGGAGCGGAAGCGACTCGGCAATTCACTGGATTGCTTCGCTTCGCTCGCAATGACGAAAGGGCGACACGCTTGACGTGTGTAGGAAAATATTTTCTGCGGATCAGTGGATCTCGGCGGCTGGTGCGCCTTGAATCAACTAGTCTTCCTCTCAGGATCAGGGAAAGGTGAAAAGCCTATCCTGCTTGAACGGAAACTTTTTAATCTGCCTCATGCCTAGGTGCACGAGGAATTGCGTGGCCTCGCCCGCTTGCCGGCCGTGGTAGCGCGACTCGTTCTGGTTCTGCTCGATCATTATTACCGGTTTGCTCGTGAGGATTGTGCGCTCCAGCCCACGCAGAACATCCAATTCGGTGCCCTCGACATCAATCTTGATGAATGAAACGTCGCCGAGCCCCAACGAATCCAGCGCTTTCGCGATGATGGGTCCGATGACGCGCGAACCTTCCTGCTGATAATATTGGCTGTCTCCCGCCATCACGTGGGCGAGCTGCGTATGTTTTTCGAGGTACTCAAAG
>Ga0207698_10000487_pt1 | contig 23098 bp, 19 predicted proteins | sample KBSCornC22_FD_184298 | JGI IMG/M metagenome (GOLD analysis project Ga0207698, IMG submission 184298) | Corn rhizosphere microbial communities from Kellogg Biological Station, Michigan, USA - KBS Corn C2-2 (SPAdes) (version 2) | ecosystem: Host-associated > Plants > Roots > Rhizosphere > Soil ... | reverse complement strand
GGCATATTGGGCGGCATATTGGGCAACGAGTGACGCGGCGCAGCCGATGCGCCGCGCCTTTTAGGCCTGGCGAGGCCCCACCGGCCGGATCAACCCTTCCTGCGCCACGCTGGCGATATGACGTCCATCGGCCGTGTGGAACGTGCCGCGCGTCAGCCCGCGCGCGCCGCCGGCCCAGGGGCTTTCCATCGTGAACAGCATCCACTGATCCAGCGCAGGCGTCTCGTGCAGCCATAATGCATGGTCGAGGCTTGCCGCCTGCAGCCGGCCGCTGAACAAGGGTAGGCCGTGCGGCAGAACGGCGGTCGTGAGCAGGCCGAAGTCGCTGAGATAAGCGAGCATGGCGCTGCGCATGACGGGATCGGTGGGAGCAGTCCCGGCGAGCCGGAACCAGAGATAGCTTGGTCCCGGCTGGGCCGCGGGCGCGAATTCGCCAAAAGGGGCAATCGGACGGAATTCGAAGGCGCGGAAGCGCTTGAGGAAGTGCGCCATCATGGGCGACCCGCCACCGCTCCCGTCATCCGGCTCCAGCGTCTCAGGCCGGGCTACCGCCGGCAGCGGAGTGCCGTGCTCAAGCCCGGCTTCCAGCCGTTGGAAGGAGGCGGTCATGGAGAGGATCGGCGTCTCGCCCTGCAGCGCGACGGCGCGGCGCGTGGCGAAGCTGCGCCCGTCGAAATCCTCGAACACGCGGTAATCGATCGCCTGCTCCTCGTCGCCCGGACGCATGTAATAAGCATGAAGCGAATGGGCCTGCTGGTCGGGCGAAACCGACCGCCACGCCGCGACGAGCGCCTGGCCGATCACCTGGCCGCCGAAGACGCGCCCGCGCCCGCGATGATAACGGTTGCCGCGCCAGAGGTCGGGTCGGATTTGCTCGACGTCGAGTAGCTGGGTCAGGGCCGCGACTTCGTCTTGGGGGTCGGCCATGTCGGTATTCCTTCTCGTCCTACTCCGTTCGTGTCGAGTAGGGTTCGAGCTTGTCGAGAACCCTTATCGAGACATTGCCCAGCCCCTCGATATGCCGTCTCGACAGGCTCGACGGCTACTCGGGGGGAACGGATGGGGGGCTAATTTACGCGGATCACACTCCGATAATCCGCGATCAGCTCCTCGCAAATCGCGCGGGCGGGCCGTATCGCCTTGATCGCACCGACGCCATGACCTGCGGACCAGATCGTCTTCCAGGCGCGCGCCTCGCTTTCCAGGTCGAGTGTGCCGACATGCCCGTCGCTCCCGCCGAGCAGGCCATTGTCGGCAAGGCTCTGGCGCAGGAAATTGGCGCCGACGCCGGTGACCTTGTCGGTGTGGACCACGTCGCCGGCGCGCGACCCGATTATCAGGGCCTTCTGTTCGGGCGGGGCCAAGCTTTCTTCGGCAGCGATGAACAGGCTGCCGAAATAGCCATAGTCCGCGCCCATCATCTCTGCCGCGCGGATATGGCGTCCGGTCGAGAGCGCGCCCGACAGGATCAAGGCGCCGTCGAACATGGCGCGGATCTCCCCGGTCAATGCGAACGGGCTGAGCGTGCCGGCGTGGCCACCCGCGCCCGCGCAGACCGCGATGATCCCGTCGACGCCGGCCGCGATCGCCTTTTCCGCATGGCGCGCGCTGATCACATCATGGAAGACCAGCCCGCCATAGGAATGGACCGCATCCACCACGTCGGCGACCGCGCCCAACGAGGTGATCACCAAAGGCACCTTGCGCCGGACGATCAGGTCGAGGTCCGCCTGCAGCCGCGAATTGGAGCGATGGACGATCAGGTTGACGCCATAAGGCGCGGCATTCGCGTCGAGCCGCGCTTCGATCTGGTCGAGCCAGGCGGCGAAGCCGTCGGTCGTCCGCTGGTTCAAGGCGGGGAAGGTGCCGAGCAGCCCGGCCTTGCAGCATTCGACCACCAGGTCCGGTCCCGAGATCAGGAACATCGGCGCCACGATCGCCGGAATGGCGAGGCGGTTGGCGAGCTGGTGGGGGATGGTCATGCGAATTGGCCGATAGTGGCGCAGCCCCTCCAAAGCCCGCTCGCCCCGAGCGAAGTCGAGGGGCATTGCCGAGCGCAGCCGAGGCATTCTCGCTTTGCTCGAAAGGGCATCTCGACTGTGGGCCCACGGCCCGCAGCTTGTCCCGAGCGCCTGCCTTGGCAGGCAGTCGAGGGGCTCGATGCGAACGGGGATATGTGTTTCACCTCAAAACGCATCCTCGCCGAGTGCCATCATCGATCCCTTGCCCGACTTGATTGCGAGGAAACAGGCGGTCGCCTGCGGCAGGATGCGATCGAAGAAGAACGTCGCGGTCGCGATCTTGGCCCTGTAGAAATCGGCGCAGAATTCGGTCTCGCCGCTGCCCTCGGACAGCTTCGCATAAGCGATCTTCATCGCGCGGGCGAAGCAATAGCCCATCGCCACCAGCCCGAGCAGGCGCAGATAATCGGTCGCCGCGGCGCCCGCTTCCTCCGGGTCCTTCAGCGCCTTCTGCGCGATCGTGCCGGTGGAAAGCTGGAGAGCGCCAAACGCCTGGGCCAGGCCGGGAATGATCGCCGCCAGGCTCTCATCCTCGGCATGGTCTTCGAGGAAGTTGGAGACGGGGTGGAAGAAGGAGCGCAGGTACCGCCCCATATGCGCGCCGAGCTTGCGCCCGACCAGGTCGAGCGCCTGGATGCCGTTGGTGCCTTCGTAGATCATCGCGATCCGAGCATCGCGCACATATTGCTCGACCCCACTCTCGGCGATGTAGCCATGTCCGCCGTAGACCTGGACCGCGAGATTGGCGGACTCATAGCCCAGGTCTGTGAAGAGCGCCTTCACGACCGGGGTCATCAAAGCGACGAAATCGCTCGCACGCTGCTTCACCTCTGGATCAACCGAATGCTGTTCGGCATCGAGCGCGCGCCCGACCCAACCGCATACCGCGCGGCAGCCCTCATTATAGGCGCGCATCGTCATCAGCATGCGGCGCACGTCGGGATGGACGATGATCGGATCGGCGGGCTTGTCGGGCGCCTTCACGCCCGACAATGAGCGGCCCTGGAGCCGGTCCTTGGCGTAATAGACCGCCGATTGGTAGGCCGCCTCGCCAACGCCCAAGCCCTGGACGCCGACCGACACGCGCTCGGTGTTCATCATCTTGAACATGGCTTCCATGCCCTTGTGGGGCTTGCCGACGAGCCAGCCGACCGACTCCTCGAACTGCAGCTGGCAGGTGGCCGATCCCTTGAGCCCCATCTTGTGCTCGATCGCCGCGCAATGGACGCCGTTGGAGGGGCCGATCGAACCATCCGCCTTGGGCAGATATTTGGGCACCAGGAACAGGCTGATCCCCTTGGTGCCCGCCGGCGCGTCGGGCAATCTGGCAAGGACCAGATGGATGATATTGTCGGTCAGGTCATGCTCGCCGCCCGAGATGAAGATCTTGGCGCCGGTGACCTTGTAGCTGCCGTCCGGCTGCGGGACCGCCTTGGTGCGCAGCATGCCGAGATCGGTGCCGCAATGCGCCTCGGTCAAGCACATCGTGCCCGCCCATTCGCCCGACACCATCTTGGGAAGATAGGCCTGTTTCAGCTCATCGCTGCCATAGCTCTCGATCGCGGTCGTCGCGCCATGGACCAGGCCCGGATAGAGGCTGAAGGCGACATTGGCCGAGCAGATCATCTCCTCGGTCATCTTGGCGATCGTCTGGGGGACGCCCTGGCCGCCATATTCGGGATCGGAGGCGAGCGCGCACCAGCCGCCGTCGCGGAACTGGGCATAGGCTTCCTTGAAGCCCGTCGGCGTACGGACGACGCCGTTTTCGAGCGTGCAGCCTTCGATGTCGCCGGCGCGGTTGAGCGGGAGCAAGATCTGCTGCGCGACGCGCGCGGCTTCCTCCAGGATCGCATCCGCCAGATCGGGCGTAAATTCGCTCAGCGCCTCCAGCCCACCAAACCCGTCATCCTGGTGGAGCTCGTGCAGCACGAACTTCATATCGCGCAGCGGCGCTTCATAGACCTGCATTTCTTCTCTCCAATCCGTCGCCCCGGCGGAGGCCGGGGCCGCAGGAGGTTTCCCTCCACTTGCAGCGGCCCCGGCGGGGCGACGCACGTCAGTTTCTGAGCGGCTTGCCCGTCTCCAGCATATGTTCGACCCGCGCGATCGTACGCGGATCGCGGACGCGGAGCATGAAGGCTTCGCGCTCGAGCCGCAGCATGTCCTGCTCGCTCACCGTGTCGACCAGATCGGCCTCACCGCCGGTCAGCACGCCCGCAAGCGCATCCGACACGACCATGTCGTAATCGGTCGCCAGCCCGCGCTTGCGGAAGGCTTGCGCGGCCATATTCAGGCCGACATGCCCGCTCTCGCCCGGCAATCTGAATTCGGGTGGGGCGGGGGGCTGATAGCCTTCGGCCAGCGCGAGCGCGCGGGCCTTCGCGTCGGCAAGCAGCCGGTCGCGGTTCATGGTGATGCCATCATCCGCTCGCAGGAACATGAGCTCCTTGGCCTGCGCCGCGGATTTGGACACGGTCGCGGTCGAGACGGTCTCGAACACTTTGGCGACCGCGGGCATCGGGCCCTTCGGCATGGCCGGCGCATCGCGCCAGCGCTGGATCATCTCGCCGCAGCCACCCCAGCCGGGGATCAGGCCGACGCCGCATTCGACAAGGCCCATATAGAGTTCGGCATGCGCCTGGATAGCGTCGCAATGGAGCAGGATTTCGCAGCCGCCGCCCAATGCCATGCCGGCCGGCGCGCCGACCACGGGGAAGGGGGCATATTTGAGCGCCTTATAGGCCTTCTGGCCCGCGCTCACGAGCTTCTCGACCTCGCCCCAGGCGGCAATGTTGAGCGCGAATAAGGCCAGGCCGAGATTGGCGCCGGCCGAGAAATTACTGCCGTCATTATAGACGACGAGCGCCTTGAAGCTCTTCTGGACGAGCGGGATCGCCTGGCCGATCAGCTTCATCACCTCGCCGTCGAGCGCGTTCATCTTGCCCGTGAATTCGAGGGCGGCGACGCCATCCCCCACATCCCAGAGCGCGGCGGAACCGTTCTTCAGCAAGGGTTGGGTGGCGAGCTTGATATCCTCCAGCCGCAGCACGCCTTCAGGGCGGACGATGTCGTGATAGGCGCCGTCGGTGCCCAGATATTGGCGCCGGCCATTCTCGACACGAAAGAAGCTTCGGTCACCGGCGAGCCTGAGCAAGTCGGGGATCGGCCGGCCCTCGGCCTCGAGTCGCTTGGCAAGATGGGCCGCGCCGATCCGGTCGATCATCTCGAACGGCCCCGCCTTCCAATTATAGCCGAGCTTCATCGCGTCATCGATCGCGACCACGGTGTCGGCGGCCTGCGGGACCAGGCTCGCGGCGTAAGCCAACGTGCCGCCCAGGATCGCCCAGGCATAGTCCCCGACTTTGCCTTTGGTCTCGATCAAGGCCTTCAGGTCGCCCTTGGCGGCGGGACCTGACGGTCCGACCGGTGCCTCCTTCTCGCGATACGAACCTGTTGTCAGATCAATCGCTTCGCGGCGCTTGTTCATGTCGGGGTTGAGGCGGTAGAAGCCACCTTTGCCCTTCCGCCCGATCAGTCCGTTGGCGATCATCGTCTCGATCAGCGGGATCGATCGGGCAATCGCGTGATAAGGATCGTCGCTCGGCAGGGTGCCGGTCAGGCTCTTCTGCAGATGCGGCATCAGGTCGATGCCGACCAGGTCCATCAGCCCGAAGATTCCGGTCTTCGGCACGCCCATCGGCTTGCCCGCAATCGCATCGGCTTCCTCGACCGTGAGGCCGAGATCGAAGGCGGCGTTGAGGCCGAGCTGGATCCAGTAAGTCCCGATCCGATTGGCGATGAAGCCGGGCGTGTCCTTGGCATGGACGACCGTCTTGCCCATCGCGCGGTCAGCGAAGGCCTCGACGTTGGCGGCGACCTGGCTGTCGGTGGCGGGGCCGGTCACGATCTCCAGCAGCCGCATGTAGCGCGGCGGGTTGAAGAAATGCGTGATCAGGAAGTCGCGCTTGAAGGCGTCGCTGCGGCCTTCGACCAATTGTCCAAGCGGGATGGTCGAGGTGTTGGACGAGATGGCGCTGCCGGGCCGGCGCACGCTTTCCAACTTCGCGTAAAGATCATGCTTGATGTCGAGCCGCTCGATCACGGCTTCGATCACCCAATCGCACTCCGCGACCTTGGCCAGATCGTCTTCGATATTTCCGGCCTCGATCAGCTTGGCCGCCTTGGACGACATGAAGGGCGCCGGATCGGTCTTGAGCATCTTCGCGACCGCGCCTGCGGCAACCGAGTTGCGGTCGGCGGGGCTAGCATCGCCCTTGGGGACAATGTCGAGCAACAGCACCGGAACGCCGGCATTGGCGACCTGCGCGGCGATACCGGCGCCCATCACGCCCGCGCCGATCACGCAGACTTTGCGGATCTGGTCGGTCACGCGACCGCCTCCAGCACGGTGGCGATGCCCTGGCCGCCGCCGATACACTGGGTGGCGAGCGCATATTTGCCCTGTTCGCGCCTGAGCAAAGACGCCGCCTTGCCGACGATGCGCGCGCCGGTTGCGCCAAGCGGATGGCCGATCGCGATCGCGCCGCCGTCGATATTCACCGTCTCGGATTTGAGACCGAGGTCGCGCATGCAGGCCAGGGCCTGGCTGGCGAAGGCTTCGTTCAATTCGACCACGTCGAGATCGCCGACATTGATCCCGGCGCGCTCCAGCGCCTTGGTCGAGGCGCCGACCGGGCCGATTCCCATCAACTCCGGCGCGCAGCCGGCGATGCCGACCGACTTGATGCGGGCGAGGATGTCGAGTCCGTGCGCGCGGGCATAATCCTCGCTCGTCACCAGCACCGCGCTCGCGCCGTCGGTGAGCGGGGAGGAGGTGCCGGCGGTGACCGAGCCGTTGGCGTCGAAAGCCGGTTTCAGACCGGCAAGCGCCTCCGCGCTGGTGTCGGGGCGGAGCGTTCCGTCCTCGCTGACCAGGCCGGCCTTGGTCTGGATCGGAACGATCTCGTCGCTGAGCTTGCCGTCGCTCTGCGCGGCACCCGCCTTGCGCTGGCTCTCGACCGCGAACGCTTCCTGCTCGGCGCGCGTGATCTGGTAGCGCGTCGCGACATTCTCGGCCGTCTCGCCCATGCCCATGTAAGCGCCGGCATTCTTTGCCGCGAGCACAGGGTTGGGCAGGGGGTTATAGCCCATCATCGGCACCCGGCTCATCGATTCGACGCCCGCGCAGATGAAGGCCTCGCCCGCGCCCAGCTGAATCTGTCCCATCGCGATGTGGATCGCGCTCATCGACGATCCGCAGAAGCGATTGACCGTCATGCCGCCGACCGAGAGCGGCAGACCCGCGAGCAGGCCGATCAGCCGCGCGACGTTCAGCCCCTGCTCGCCCTCCGGGAAGGCGCAGCCGAGGATGATGTCCTCGACATCAGCCGGATCGACCTTGCTGCGCTCGATCAGCCCGCGAATCACCTGCGCGGCGAGATCGTCCGGACGCACGCGTGCCAGCGCTCCCTTGGTCGCGAAGTGGAAGGGGGAACGGACATAGCCCGCGATCACGGTGTTGCGCATCAGTCACTCTCCGGCGGCACTTGACGATAGCGTGCCTTGTCGTCTCTAAGGGTGCGATAGTTTCCCTATACGTCAAGCAATTTTTGAGTCACAAGCGACATATTCCGGCGTGAAACCGGAGTCGGATCACCCGCCACAGAGCGGGGGTCAGACAGAGGATGCAGGAGAAATATGAGCAGCTTGATCATGCTCGCGGCAGCGGCGGCCATCAGCCCCGATGTCGCTATCGGTAAATGGCACACTGAAACACGCGGCGGCGTGGTCGAGATCGAACGCTGCGGCGCATCGATCTGCGGCAGACTCGTCAGCTCGGACGGGCTCAAGGCCAATCCCAATCTGCTGGACGGGCATAACAGGAATGCCGCGTTGCGCGGCCGTCGGCTGCTCAACCTCCAGGTGCTGGGCGGCTTCACCCGCGGCGACGGCGAATGGACCGGCGGCACCATCTACAATGGCGATGACGGCGGCACCTACAAGGCGACCGTCACCCCGCTCGATGCCGATCGCCTGAAGGTGAAAGGCTGCATCATCTGGCCGCTCTGCAAGAGCCAGACCTGGACGCGGATCCGCTGATGCGTGCGCGGCATAACATCACAGAAAAGACAAGGGAGTTCAGGATGACCAAGGTTTCCACGCGCGCATTGCTCGCCGCGACCATTTCCGTCCTTGCGGGCGGGATCGCCACGTCGGCGGATGCGGCGGCTTTCTATCTGCAGGAGCAATCGGTGCGCGGCGCGGGGCGGGCATTCTCGGGTGAGGGTGCGGATCAGGGCGCGGCGTCGCTTTGGTGGAATCCGGCGGCGAGCGGGGGCATGACCGGCGGTGATGCGGCGGTCGGCGTGAGCCGGATCATGCCGCGCGGCGACGTGCATAATAATGGCACGCTGATCGTACGCCCGGGCCAGGCCCCAGCCCCGGTCGGGGGGGATCCGGACGCCCGCAATCCGATCAACAACGGCACCTTGCCCTCGGGCGCGATCGCTTATGGTATCACGCCGCGCCTGTCGGTCGGCCTGACCATGACCTCGCCCTTCAGCTTCGAGACCAATTACGAATCGAACAGCTGGGCGCGCTACACCGCCGACAAGACCGTGCTGCGCATGGTCGACCTTCAGCCGTCGATCGCCTTCGCGATCACGCCCGAGCTCAGCGTCGGCGTCGGTCCCAATGTCGAATATGTGTGGGCAAGCCTGTCCAATTCGCTGCCCAACCTGTCGCCGCTGCTGCCCGACGGCCATCAGACGCTTCAGGGCCATGGCTGGGATTGGGGCTGGACCGGAGGCATGCAGTTCCATGGCGGCCCGCTGTCGGTGGGCCTGAGCTACAAATCGAGCATCAAGCACACATTGACCGGCCAGGTGACCACCGCCGGGCTCGCCGGCCCGCTCGCCCCCCAGGACCGCGTGATCCCGACCCAGGCAGAGTTCCGTACGCCGTGGCAGGCGATCCTCGGCGCGCGTCTCAAGGCGACGCAGAAGCTCACGCTCAACGCCCAGATCGTGCGCTTCGGCTGGAATAAGTTCGACGCGATCAACCTTGGCGCACCGCTCAACGTCGCGATCCCCGAAGGTTATGGCAATACGTGGAGCTATGCCGGCGGCGTGGATTATGCGGTTTCGCCGCAATGGACGGTGCGGGCGGGTATCCAGCGTGACCAGACGCCGACCCAGGACGGCCACCGTGACGCGCGCGTGCCCGACAGTGATCGCTGGAACTTCGGTGCGGGCACTAGCTTCGACGTGACCAAGGGCATCGGCATCGACGCCGCGGTCAATTACATCAAGTTCAAGGATGCGAGCATCGATCGCACCACCGCGGCCTATGCCGGGACGCCGGTCCAGACGCCGATCCTGGTCAATGGCACGCTCCAGAACGCGCATGCTCTGGTGCTTTCGCTCGGCGCGCATGTGAAGTTCTGATGCATAGGGCGGCAGGCATGATGCGCGACGACTCTCCGGCGGCGGACGTGCCGCCGGAGACCATGCCCACCATCGCGCCCCGTTTGCTGACCGACCTGCTCGACAAGGCGGTCGCGCATCATGGCGCGTGGCCCGCGATCGACTTCATGGGCCGGCGCTGGACCTACGCCGAACTGGGCGAGCAGGTGCGGCGGGTCGCGCGCGGGCTGCAGGATTTGGGCGTGAAGCCCGGCACCCGTGTCGGCCTGTGCCTGCCCAATACACCCTATTTCGTGATCTTCTATTTCGCGATCCTGCGGGTCGGCGGGGTCGTGGTCAATTTCAACCCGCTCTATGTCGAGCGCGAGCTGAAGCATCAGATCCTCGATTCCGGCGCGACGATCATGGTCGTGCCCGACCTCAAGCTGATCCACGCCAAGGTGGCCAAGATTGCGGGCGAAACCGGGCTCGCGCATATCATCGTCTGCCCGTTTGGCGCGGCCCTGCCGCCGGTGAAGCGCATGGCGTTCGCCTGCCTCAAGCGGCGCGAGGTGGCGCATATCCCCGACGACGCGCTGCATGTCCGTTATGCCGAGCTGGTCGCGGACGATGCCGATCCCGACCTGGTGGCCCTGTCGTCCAATGATCTGGCGGTGCTGCAATATACCGGCGGAACCACCGGCCTACCCAAGGGCGCGCGCCTGTCCCATGCCAATCTCGCCGCCAACAGCGCGCAGATGATCATGCATGTCGGGCATCTCCCCGACAGCCAAGAACGAACCCTGGGCGTATTGCCGCTATTCCACGTCTTCGCGCTGACGACGGTGCTCAATTATTCGGTCGATACCGCGGCAGAGATGGTGCTGCTGCCGCGCTTCGAGATGAAGCAGTTCCTGGCGACGATCCGCCGCACGCGGCCGACGCAATTCTTCGGCGTGCCCACCATCTATTCGGCGATGACCGCACTGCCGGAGCGGCAGGGCCCCGATCTTGGCACGATCAAGACCTGCATTTCGGGTGGAGCACCCTTGCCGCTGGAGATACGCCATGCTTTCGAGAGCCGTTATGGCTGTCGGCTGGTCGAAGGCTATGGCCTGTCCGAAGCGAGCCCGATCATCGCCTGCAATCCGTGCGAAGGGCTGGTGAAGGACAATAGCTGCGGCCCGGCCTTTCCCGAGACCGTGCTCGAAATACGCAGCCTCGACGACCCGCATCGCCTGCTGGGCGTGGGCGAACGGGGGGAGGTCTGCGCGCGCGGCCCCCAGGTGATGCAGGGCTATTGGAACCGGCCGGACGAGAGTGCCAACGTCTTCGTCGACGGCGCGCTCCGCACCGGCGATGTCGGTTACCTCGATGAAGACGGCTATCTTTTCCTGGTGGATCGCATCAAGGACTTGATCCTGTGCGGCGGATATAATGTCTATCCACGTGTGATCGAGGATGCGCTCTACGAGCATCCGTCGGTGGGGGAGGCGGTCGTGATCGGAATTCCGGACGATTATCGCGGGCAATCGCCCAAAGCCTTCGTCGCGCTTCGCGCCGGCATGCAGGTTGACGAGGCCGAATTGTGCGCCTTTCTGAAGGAAAGGCTGAGCAAGATCGAAATGCCGTCGCAGATCGAGATCCGCGACAGCCTGCCCAAGACCCTGATCGGAAAATTGTCCAAGAAGGCCCTGGCCGACGAGGAAGCGGCGAAGCGGGCAGCGGCATGAACGAGCATCGCAAGACTGCCGCCGACGACCATGCCGCGCTGATGGGCATTCAGGAGGTCGCCAAGGAACTGGGCCTCACCATGCGCGCGCTGCGCTTCTACGAGGATAAGGGGCTGATCGCGCCGCAGCGCGTCGGCACAACGCGCATCTACGGCAAGCGTGAGGTCGCGCGCGCCCGGCTGGTGCTGCGCGGGCGGCGGCTCGGTTTCACCGTGCGCGAGATCAAGGAATTCCTCGATCTCTATGATGTCGATCCGGAGCATGCCGAGCAGAGGCGGCGCTTCCTGCTGCGCGTGCGCGAGCGACTGGATGAGCTCGAACAGCGCAAGGCCGCGATCGACGAGACGATCGCCGAGCTCCGCGCGCTCGAGCGTGAGGCCGCAGACACCCTGGAACGCGCGGGGAAGGACTGACCGCGCTCAGCGCTTGGCCTGGGAGCCGCAATGTTCCTGCTGGGTGTTCGGATCGCGCAGGACATGATCGACATAATGGTCGAGATACTCGCGGCTTTGCTGCCGTTCGGTTTCGGTATGGATCAACGGTCCCGCATCGTGCAGCCATCCCTCGATGCAGACCGACTTGGCCGCATCTTTCTCCGCGCAATCGATCAGGCGACTGAAGGCGAAACGGTAGAGGCTGAACTCGGCGTGCGACAAGGCTGGGCCGTGGCCCGGATAGAGGGTCCGAAAATCGATGCGATCGATCCGGGCGAGTGCTCGGCCCCAGCCCTTCGCGCAGGCCGTATCGAAGAAGGGCAAGGGCAGGACCACGAGGTCGCCCGCCACGACGATCCCGGCATGACGATCATAGACCCAGGTATCGCCCTCCGTCGCGGCGTGGGGCGCAAGACGCAGTTCCAGAAAACCTCCGGCATAAGGCAGCCGGGTCGTCCCCTTGACCGGCACGTCGGGGATGAGGTCGCGCCGGTCCGAAATCGCGTCATAGCCGAGCCTGATCTCGGCCTTGTCCGCCTCCGATAAAGCGGGGTCGGCCAGCTTGCGGCGCGCAGTATCGAGCGAGCGGGCGAGAAAATGATCCAGCGCGCCGTATATCGCCTCGCTCGTATAGAGCCTGGCACGCGGATAGACGGCGCGCAGCTCCTGGTTGCCGCCGCTATGGTCGAGATGCCAGTGCGTGTTGACGATCGCGACGATCGGTTTGCGGCGCGTACGGGCAAGATCGAGGATCGCCTGCTGGTGCGCCTTGTGGCGCCCCGTATCCACCACGATCAGCCCGTGTCCGTCTTCGAAGACGATCGTATTGCCGTCAGGCTGGCGATCGGTGGGGAAGGCGCCCGGAATGAAGGTGACCGAAGCTCGACGCGGCGAAGGCGCCGCGCCGAGCAGGACCGCGCAGAGGAGGGCGCCAAGCAGGCGCCGTCTCAACGAGCCGGTTTCCGGAACTTGAAGGCGAACTGGCTGGTGTGGCCGCGGATCGACTTGTCGAACACGGCGATGGTCAGCGGGTCCTTGGGATTGAGCAGCACGTCGCTCTTGCCGGCAAATTCGAAGCCCGCCGCCTTGGCCTCCTTAACCACCGCGTCGGGATCGATGCGATGGAGCGTATCCGTGTCGGCCGTGCCATGGCCGGTCGCGCTCTTATGGTCGATGACGACGAAGGTGCCGCCGGGCTTGAGCAGGCGGTAGGCCATCTTCGCGAACGCCGCGGTGCCGGGCTTGCCCATGAATGGGTCGCCATAATCGTGATAATTTTGCGAGGTCCAGATCAGGTCGAGCGGCTCGGGCGCGCTCAGCTCGACCGAGGGCTGCACCTCGACGGTGACATTGGGGTAGTGCGGATCGGCGGCGATCGCCTTCAATTTGTCGACGTCGCCCTTGGCCAGCTTGCCATAGGCTTCGGGCCACACCGCATAGACCTTGCCCTTGGGTCCCACGATCGTGCTGAAGATGCGCGTCCAATAGCCGTTGCCCGGAATCAGATCGAGCACGCGCCAGCCGGGCCGCACGCCGGACAAGGCGATCAGTTCGGCCGGGTGGCGGCGGGCGTCGTCGCTGCGCTGAAAGGCGCGCCCCGGATCGACCAAAGCGCGCGCCACCACCGACGCCTTCGAGGCCGGCGCGGCATTCGCGCAGGCAGCGCCCGCGATCAGCACTGCCGACAGGATCGACCGAGTCCACCGCATTCCAGGCATAAGCATGTCCTCCCTTGATGGTTCGACCGCCGCATGCGCGCGGGGCGAGCCATCACCCAGTCAAGAATAGCTAAAGAAACGATGATCCGGCGCGGGATCGCCGCCAGTCAGAAGCCGCGAACGTGCGCGCCGAAGTCGTGAAGCGCGCGGATCGTCGTCTGGGCAATCCGGTCACCGGGCCCTGCCGCCATTCCCGACCAGAGGACCGCACCGCTGGAGGGATCGGTTGCCGTGAGCGACAGGGTGGGCTGCCCATTCCAGAGGATGAGACGATCGGTCAGGCGGATCGAGCGCTGCGTGGGCGATAGTCGCGCCGTGATCGCATCGACGACGGGCGCGTCGGTTTCGCGTGTCAGGCGGTTGGTCACCAATTCGGAGAGCGCGCGCGCCAGGGGATCATAGGACCGAAGACCCGTGGCGTTCTGCACGGGCTCGACCAGCACCGCCACACGAGCAGTCACGGATTGACGTAGAAAGAGGATGAGGGCGGCTGCCGCCACCGCCAACAGGATGGGGATGGACGGCCATAACGGTCGCCGCGCCGCCGACGGCCCGGGGGCATCTTCGGGATTGAGGCGGTAGCCGCGCTTGGCGACCGTGGCGATATGCCTGGGATCGCCCGCATCGTCATCGAGCGAGCGCCTGATATCGGCGATCACCACCGCGACGCTGTTCGGGCTTACCGTGCGGCCGTCCCAGACTTCGGCAAGGATTTCTCCATGCGTCACCGTCTCACCACGGCGGCGGCAAAGCAGGTCGAGCGTGCGCGCGGCGCGGTGCTCGAGCCGCCGTTCGCCCATCGGCCCGCTCAGCGCCGCGCCCGCGACGTCGAAGCGCCACTCCCCGATCCGATGCTGCCCCTTTCTCGCCATCACCCTTCCCGTGCCCGTCGTGGCCAGACTATCCAAATGCCGGGCCTGCGCCAATTGGGCGAGATTATTGCTTCCGTTCCTTGTCCGCGGAGCTTCACAGGCTTTTCAGATAGTTGGCCGCGGTATCAAAGCGATCTCTATTCCGGGTGGCCTGATCGATTTGCTGCGCCGCAGCAAACTTTTGACATTTATTTGACGCTCTTCCGCGGCGCCCCCCATGTATAACGGGGCGATAAACATGTTGACCGCACCACCCCCCTGACGTGCGGCCGCTCGGCCGAAGCGAGAAGGGCGTGACTGCGGCAGGACTGGCTATGGATTTGAACCACCCCATTGCTCTTGGGGGCTGGTTATCGCAGAGGACAGGTTCGTCCCGAATGTGGGGCGGGCCGGGTGATGCGATATGGTCTTGCTGGATCACGGCGGGGACCGAGGCAGCGAATTGCACATTTCGCTGCTGGGGGACTTCCAGCTGTGGCACCACGGAAAATCGGTCCGCCTGCGGGGTCGCAAGGCGCGGGCGTTGCTTGCGTTTCTCGCAACCCAGCCCAGCCGCGCCGTCGCGCGCGAGCGTGCCGCCGATCTGCTGTGGAGCGATCGCGGCACCGAGCAGGCACGCAACAGCCTGCGTCAGACCATTGCCGAGATCCGCGGGGGGCTGGCCGAATCGTCGGCCCTGGTCCTCGACCGCGACACGATCGGTTTCATCGACGGCGAACCGGTCACCGACATCCAGTCCATCTGCGAAGCCGCTGCCGCACGCGACGTGCACGGGCTGGCCCAGGCGATGGAACAGGCCGGCGATACATTCCTGGCCGACCTGTCCGGTCTCTCACCCGCATTCGACGACTGGCTTCTGGCGGAGCGCGTCCGTCAGACCGAGCGCCTGGTGGAGACGGTCGTCGAGGCGTGCGGGGCACAAGTGACCCAAGCACGCGCCTCCGACATCCAGGCGATCATTCGCGGACTGGATCGGCTCGATCCCTGGAACGAAGCGGTTGCGCGGCTCGGCATGGAGGCCGATTTCGCCGCCGGCGACATGGCGGCGCTGCATCGGCGCTACCGCCGGCTCGAGGATTCGCTGAGGCGCGAATTCGGGGTGCGCCCCGCCGAGGAAACGATGGTGCTGTTCGATCGCCTGTCGCGGTCGCAGCCCGATCGGTTCCCGGTTCGCCCGGGGAGCCGGCCGGCTGACGCGATCAAGCCGCCGCCTTCGTCGCCGCCAACCGTGCTGGTGACCGCGGTTGAAACCGTGACCGCGTCGCAGGAAGCGGTCGAGATCGCCGCGATCATCACCGACGACATCCGCACCGCGCTTGCCAAGCATCACGAGCTGCGTGTCCTGTCGCTCGACGGGTCTGATCTGGAGCGGGTGGAGCGTTTCTGCGCGGGCGCAGTCAGCACCTATATGCTCTCCGGCCGGCTGCGGCAGCTGGGTTCCGAGACGCGGATCAATCTGCTGATCGGACGCGCCGACACCGGCGTCGTGCTCTGGTCGCAGCAATTCCCGATCGATCTCGACAATCTGACCGGGGCGGTCGACCAGCTCGTCGCGCGGGCCGTGGGTGCCGCCTTTCCCGCGATCGATCGCGATCTCGCCGCCCAGGCCAGCGACTATGACGATGGCGATGCGGTGCGAACCTATATCTCGGCACGTCGCCTCATCGCGCATGGGCGCACGCTGGAGGATGTGCGGAATGGCGTCGCGAAGCTCGAAAAGCTGGTCGAGAGCGAGCCGCGCCACCTGAGTGCGCGACTGCTTCTGGCGCGGATGTACAATACCGACTTCTGGCAGCGCATGGCCGGCCATGACGTCGCCGCCTTCCGCGCGCGCGCGTCCGAACTGGTGGAGGAGGCGATGGCGATCGAACCCGCCAGCCATCAGCTCCAATTGCGCTCCGCCTGGTGCAGCCTGCGCGAGCGCAACTGGCTGCGCGCCGAACATGGGTTCCTGAAGGCACTGGAACAGCTGGATTATGATGCGGATTCGCTGAATGAGATCGGGTTCGGTCTATGCCATCTCGGTCAGCTCGAGCAGGCCGCGCCGGTCATGCAGCGCGCCTTCACGCTCAATCCGTTCGCGCCGTCCGATTATCACGCCGATTATGCCACGCTGATGATGATGCAGGGCGATCCGGTGGCCGCCGAAGAGCATTTCGAGGTGAGCGGCGAGCAGGGGCTCCAATATCTGGCGCTGCGGCTCGCCAACAGCGTGAACCTGCCCGGCAAAAACGGCGGCGACCCCGCGCTGCGCGATCAGTTCCACACCAAGTTTCTGCACGCATGGCAGCCCGAGCGCGAGCCGCGGCTCGACGACCTGATCGATTGGGCGAGGCAGACGCTGCCATTCAGGCAGGAAGGGCATGCAAGCACGCTGGAGCGGGGGCTGAGGGCAGCGCTTGCCCCTGCCTTTCCAGCATGACCCGATAGAAGGACGTGAGCGGCGGCCGCGCCGATGCGGCGGGGCGGGGCAGGCCGGCGCGCAGGGCGTCGACGAGGCGCAAGGCATCTTTTTGCTTGATCGATCCGGCGGCCGCCAGCCGATCCGCGTCCACCGACGCCATCCGTCCGGTCCGTTCCCGATACAGGTCGAGACAGCGCGCCCAGCTGCGCTCGCGGAAATCGAGGCGGCGGGCGATACGTTGGAGCGCGCGTCGTTCCTCGAACGGCAGGTCCACCGTCTGCAGCGCGGCTTCCATATCGGCCAAGGCCACGGTCAGGGGGCGGTGGCCGAGCTCGGCCGGTGCGTGCGAGACCATGACCGCATCGTCCCGATTGGCGATGCCGTCGCGATAGGATTCGAAGATCGCGCCGATACCCATCACGCCGAATCGATGAAGTTCGGCTGCGCGTAGCGCGCCCAGGCTGGCACCACCGATCACGGGAATGCCGTGCGCGATCAGATCGAGCATCTCCTTGTGCCAAACGGTCGGCGCCGTCTCGAAGCAGCCGTCGATCAGCCCCACCCCCGGGGGATTGTGCGCGATCAATGCGGCCAGGTCGCCGGCTCGTGCGGGAGGGCGCACGTCCAGGCCGCTCGGGATCAACTCGGGCGGAAGGCTGGGGCCGACGAACAGGACCGGACGCCTGGCCCGCGCCCGTGTCGGACGGGCGACGATCACGCCGGCCGACGGGGCTTTCGACTGGCGGCGCGCGGGATCGGCCAGTCCCGGTGCGAAAGCATGGACCACGCTCAGCCCGGGATGCGGCGGAACGTGACTATGGATCAAGACGGGGAGGCGGGATTCGCGCTGCATCGACCGAAGCAGCCGTTCGCATTGACGCGCATTGTCGCGATCGGCGTGATGCGGGATCTGCGTCCAGGGGAGCGGCCCCGGTCCGAAGCTGAGCGCGCCCAGGATCAGCTCGACCGTTTGCTTCGAACCGTCGCGATAATGGTCGCCATGGAGATCGTCGCGAGCGCCGGCGACCAGGGTCACGCGCGACTGGACCGCTTCGAGCAGGGCGCGCAACAGGGCGACGGATCGATCGGGGTGGCAGGCGGTGCCGCCGGCGGGCGGCAGCAAGGTTCCGGGTCCTTCCGCATCGGTGATCACGCACCGGAAAGCGGCGATCCCCGCATCCTGCCCCATGGCCCAGGCCCGGACCGCAAAACCACGGCCAAGAATCCGGGCGATCAGCGCACGGGGCAGCGGATCGTCGACGCTGCCCAGGTCCAGCTCGACCGAACGTCGTTGCCGCGGAGACCAGGAGGCGATCGCGTCCTGTAGATGATGCTCGAGCAATTCGCCCAGGGCCGCGACACAGGCCTCGTCATGGTTGTTGCCGGTGGCAAGGCCAACAGTGGAGCGGCGCGCGTCGGGAAGGCCGGGCCGCGTGAAGTCGAGCAATACCAGATCGGCCGGTAGGAACATTGTGCCGCCTGAAGTCAGGTTGAGCGACGTCACCCAGTCCCGCTCACGGTCCGGATCGAGGCGGATTCCAGTCGGCGGCCGATCCGCCTCCGCCCAGAATTGCATGGCATCTTGTCCAAGCGCGCGCAGGCTCGATCGTCGGCCCTGAACCACCGCGCGCTCCGCACAATCTTGCTCCACCGCTTCGAGCAAAGCGGATACCATCGCCGCCATCGGCGTGAGCCCCTTTCCCTGCGATACGGAGAGCAAGCGCGCGTGAGGGCGGACCGCCTGGAAAACAGGAACGCCGAACGGCGCGAGCCCGCTCACGTCGGCCAGCCGCGTGACTCCGGCCGCGACGGCGGCGGACCGCGCAAGCCGTAACGTCTCGCTGAGACTGCGCGCGCGCGCCTGCCCTGCGGCCGTCAGCCACGGGTCCGAAGCTTCTATCTTCAGGGACATGGCGGCGATCCGGCCCCCGAGAGGGCCGAAGATCGATCAGACCGTATCGTGGCCCGATTGCATGTCGATCGCGAGCTGGGTCCAATGTGCGGACACGGGATGGACGCCGGACGCGCCGGCATCGGGTACGGCCACCGCGCGTAACGTGTTCTGGCTCATGAATTCTTCCATGGCAGCGGCCGGCAGGCTGGCCGAGCCTGCGGCGACGACAGTCAGCGTCTGGCAAAGCGCATAGCGCGTGCCCGCGTCGGTCAAGATCTCGACCACGAAATGTTGCGGCGTGTTGGCGCCTTCCACTTGTTCGTTTGCCATCTTTTACCCCCTTTATGGTGCTGGCTTCTGCGAGATATCTTAATATCGAATATACGGCACATGTTTTCGGCACCCTCGTGCCGACCGCCGGGATGGCTGCGGCCTGCCCCCAATTCTACCGGGCTCGCGCGATCGAACCCGGTGCAGGCCGCAGCATCGCCCCCGGAAGCCGGCACCACCGCTGCCGGTCGGGGGCCATCCCACGGGGTCGAATGCTGCGCCGCCGAGAGAGTCTGAAAAGACGGCGCAGCATTCTTCCCGCGTCAGGCGATCGCCGAAGCGAACCGCCGTGAGAGCGAGACTCCGATCCGACTGGTCAAAGCGAACGGTACCCAGGACGGCGTGCGACTGGCGATTGAAGCTGACGTCACGCGCATGATGCATCCCCTGTGCTATCGTCCCGGCGAAATATCGTTCTGCCACCGGACGACGTCCTCATTGGCCAGATCGCCGACAGGCGCGCGTCAAAAGATTGTGAATTCGACGTCATAAATCGCCGCCCCCCTTCCGCCTGGATCAAAAAGACGGCAGCCGGTGCCCATGCTCTCTTGGGAAGGAGCATGGCATCGTGATTGGTTGGGGGGCGTAACCATGATGATCGAGACCGGGTCGAAACGGCGCATGCCGATCCGTTTGCCGCGCGCGGACCTGTTGCGACAGCGTATTGCGGAGACGGCCGCGGAGCTGTCCGGCCAGGCCGTCGATCATTATCTGGAACGGATCGGGCCGGTCGAACCCGTGCTGTCGTCGCAGGACGAGCACGCTTCCTGGCGGCTGGGCGCTTGCTATGGATCCTATGCCGAGCTCGACATCATCGATCAGGCGGTCCGGGCGGTGCGGCGGCTGCATCCGCTGATGGAAGAATAAGCGCCCGGCTTCTAGCCGCGCAGGTCGTTGCGGCGATAACGGAAATACCAGACCTCGTGGCCGATGCGGCGAGCCTTGGCCTCGTAGCGCGTTTCCGGCCAATCATCGGGGCGCACGAGGAAGTCGCGCGGGCCCTGCACCAGCCATTCGAAATGCGGGTTGCGGCCCATGATCATCATCGCCCAACGGCAATAGATCGGGTGATCGGTGCCGAAGCGGAACTCGGCGCCCGGCTTCAGCTTGGCGGCGAGCAGATCGATCGGCCCCTTGTTCATGAAGCGGCGCTTGGCGTGGCGCGCCTTGGGCCATGGGTCGGGATGGAGCAGATAGGCACGCGTCAGGCTGGAATCGGGCAGGCGCTCGATCACGTCGAGTGCATCGCCCATATGGACCCGGACATTCTCGATCCCGCTCTGGTCGACCTGCATCAGCAGCCCCACCACCCCATCGAGGAAGGGTTCACAACCGATAAGGCCATGGTCCGGCCGGTGCTCGGCCTGGAACGCAAGATGCTCGCCGCGGCCGAAGCCGATCTCCAGCTCGAGCGGTCGGTCGTCGCCGAACAAGGCAGATGCATCGAGCGGACCGTCGGCCGGTACGGCCAGTTGCGGCAGCATCCGCTCCGTCAATTCGGCCTGGCCCGCACGGAGCTTATGCCCCGTGCGGCGGCCGTAAAGGCGGCGAATGGTGGTCGGATCGGACATAGATATATCCGTCGCCCCGGCGGAGGCCGGGGCCGCTGGAGATGGTCGAAACGCAGCGCCCGAAGCGCGGCGGCCCCGGCCTGCGGGTTCCCAGCAAAATATTACTTTGCTGGCGCCCGTGCCGGGACGACGAAGATCAGTGCTTCTCGGCCGACGTGCCAGATGTGGCCGGCGCCGCGTCGCCCTTGATATTTCCTGCCGGTTGTTTCGCAGCCTGCGCCTCGGTCTGGACGGGCACGTTCTTCGCCTTTGACGCGTCCGCGCCCGCAGCTTCGGCACCAGCCTTGGCGGGGCTCGCCGCACCTTCGGGCGGTGCGGCCGGCAGCGGCTGCGGGCTGTCACCCTGCTTGTTCAGATAGGCGATGACGTTGGCGCGATCCTGCGGATTGGACAGGCCGGCGAAGGTCATCTTGGTTCCGGGCGCATAGGTCTTGGGGCTGGTCAGCCACGCATTGAGATTGTCGAAATCCCACTTGCCGCCCTTGGATTTGAGCGCATCGGAGAAAGCGAAGCCGCCGCGGCCGGTGGCGGCCGCTTCGCCGACCACGCCGTAAAGGTTGGGGCCGAGCGCGTTGGCGCCGCCCTTGTCGGCATTGTGACAGGCCGCGCACTTCTTGAACACATCCGCGCCCTTACCCGCGTCGGCCTGGCTCATGTAGAAAGCGAAGGGCTTTTCGGCCGCTGCGGCGGCGGCGCCTTCCTGCTCGACGCCCTGGACCTCATAGCCCATCTTCTCGGGCCGCTCGCCCTTGAAATATTCGCCGCTGACGATGGTCAGGCCCAGGCCGGCAATACCTGCAAACAAAATCCAGCCCGCAATCGTGTTCGCGCGATCGTTCATGCCCCTGCCTGACCCTTGAAGGTGTAAAATGCCGCCCCGACAGCCGGGATTTGCCGGTTCCTTAGTGGCGCTTGGCGAGCGCCGCAAGCGGTTGCGGGCAGCGCGCGCAGCCTCTATCCGCCGCGGCCACCATGGAATCCTATCCCGCTCCCGCGCGCGCATTGGTCGCGGACATGACCGAAGCAGCCGCCGCGGCCCCCGAACGCGCGATCGCGATCCAGGGCGCCCCCGGCTGCAATTCGCACATTGCGGCGCTGGAAGCCTTTCCCGACGCCTTGCCTTTGCCCTGCTTCAGCTTCGAGGATGCGCTCGACGCGGTGAAGGAGGGCAAATCCCGCCGCGCGCTGATTCCGATCGAGAACAGCCTGCACGGGCGCGTCGCCGACATCCACTTCCTGCTGCCCGAATCCGGCCTGTCGATCACGGGCGAGCATTTCATGCCGATCCGCTATTGGCTGATGGGCCTGAAGGGCGGCACGATCACCGACGCGATGAGCCACCCCCAGGCGCTCGGCCAGTGCCGCCACTGGCTGCGGGCGAGGGGGCTCAAATCCGTGCCTTATCCCGATACGGCCGGCGCCGCGGCGATGGTGGCGGAGCTTGGCGATCCCGGCATCGGGGCGATCGCGCCGCGGCTCGCGGCCGAGCTTTACGGGCTGGATCTGATCGCCGACCGGCTGGAGGATAGCGACGACAATACGACGCGTTTCGTGGTGCTCGAGCGCGAAGCGGCAAAGGATGTGCCCGCTGGCCCGCTGATGACCAGCTTCGTGTTCGAGGTCAGGAACGTCCCCGCCGCGCTCTACAAGGCGCTGGGCGGTTTCGCGACCAACGGCGTCAACATGACCAAGCTCGAAAGCTATCAGCGCGGCGCCAGCTTCGCTGCGACCCAATTCTATTGCGATGTCGAAGGCGGGCCCGAGGATGCGAATCTCGCCCGCGCGCTCGAGGAGCTGAAGTTCCACACCAAGTGGCTGCGCGTGCTCGGCACCTATCCCCAGGCGCGCCCGCGCGACTGAACGGCCCGACCGACTCGGATCGCCGCATTCCTTGCGCGGCGGCCCTTGCCAACGGCTGCGTCGCCTTTATCCCGATTGCCTTCCATGAAGTGGCTCCGTCTTCTCCTCGACCGCACGGCCGTCCTCTTCCTCGGCGTCGCGGCCGGGGTTGCGATCGGCTATGCCTTCGGCACGGGTAATGAGAAGAAGGAGGCGGTCAGTCTCGCGCCCGAGGCCGCACCGGTCATAGCGCCGCGTGCCGTGGCGCCGCCTCCGCCTGCCGGCGCCACTGCCCCTGGTGCGCCTGCGCCAAAGGGGACCGTTGCGGAACCGGTCGAGCAAAATGACCACGCCGTCGATCAGCCCTCGGCGCAGATGTCCACGACCGTGAAGACCGGTGGCCAGATCCATATCGGCGTGTTCGGCGACAGTTTCGGTGACGGTGTCTACAGTGCGCTCTACCGGCTGCTGCCCGCCAATGCCGGGTTCCAGGTCGACAAATATTCGCAGCAATCGACCGGCTTCACCCGTTATCGCCGGCTCGACCTCGAAACGCATGACGACGAACAGATTGACGGCCAGTCGCTCGACGTTGCGGTGATCGCCTTCGGCGCCAATGACGCGCAGGGCGTGTGCGACGGCGGCCATTGCGGCGTGCTGATGGGTCATTTCTGGCAGAGGGTCATCGCGGCGCGAGTGAGCGCCTATGTCGCGATGCTCCGTCGGCACGGCGCGACCGTCTATTGGGTCGGGCTGCCGGTGATGCGCGATCCGGCGTTCGATTCCGACGCGCGCGCGATGAACGAATTTTATCGCGGGCTGATGGCGGAACTCGGCGTGCCCTTCATCGACATACGCCCACTCACCGCCGACGCGCAG
>Ga0207698_10000485_pt1 | contig 23161 bp, 23 predicted proteins | sample KBSCornC22_FD_184298 | JGI IMG/M metagenome (GOLD analysis project Ga0207698, IMG submission 184298) | Corn rhizosphere microbial communities from Kellogg Biological Station, Michigan, USA - KBS Corn C2-2 (SPAdes) (version 2) | ecosystem: Host-associated > Plants > Roots > Rhizosphere > Soil ... | reverse complement strand
GGGCTGGCGCTCCTGCTTCCGAACGTCGGCGTGCTCGCGGCCACGGCGACCACCGCGTGCGTGGTAGCGGCGCTGGTGGCCGGGAACCTGCTCGCGTGGGGCCGCCACGGGTACGTGCTCAACATCGCGGCACCGGTGCTGCTGGTGTCCCTGCTGTACTTCCTGAACATCGTGTACGGATTCTTCCTCGAGGCGCGCTCGCGGCGCCTCATCACCCGGCTCTTCGGCACGTACGTGCCGCGCGAGCTGGTGGCGGAGATGGCGAGGAATCCGGGCGAATACTCGATGCAGGGCGAGAGCCGCGTGATGACCGTGCTGTTCTCGGACGTGCGCGACTTCACCTCGATCTCCGAGGGGCTTACCCCGGCCGCGCTCAAGGAGATGATGAACCGCTACCTCACGGCGATGACGGAGGTGGTCCAGGAGCGGCGCGGCACCATCGACAAGTACATCGGCGACGCGATCATGGCGTTCTGGGGTGCGCCCGTGGCCGACGCCGGGCATGCCGCGCATGCGCTCGAGGCCGCCCTCGACATGCAGCGGCGCATCCGCGACCTCGACCCGGAATTCGAACGCCAGGGATGGCCGCGGCTGGCCATCGGCGTGGGCCTCAATTGCGGCGAGATGAACGTGGGCGACATGGGCTCGCGCTTCCGCCGGGCCTACACCGTGATGGGGGATGCCGTGAACCTCGCCTCGCGCCTGGAGGGGCTCACGCGGGAATACGGCGTGTGCATCCTCGTCTCCGCGAACATCGTGGAGGCGGCGCCCGGGTTCGTCTATCGCGAGGTCGATCGCGTGGTGGTCAAGGGCCGGCACGAAGGCGTGGCGATCTACGAGCCGCTCGGGCGCGAGGGCGATGTCCCGCAAGCCACGCTTGCGGATGCCCGGCGTTTCCACGAGGCGCTCGCGCTCTACCGGCAGCAGCGCTGGCAGGAAGCCGAAGCGCTGTTCCAGGCGCTCGCGTATGCTTCACCGGCGAGCAGGCTCTACCCGCTCTACCTCGAGCGCCTGTCGCACTTCCGCGACCACTCACCGGGACCCGCATGGAACGGCCTCTGGGTCTTCACGACGAAGTGACCCATCCGCATGGCGAGCGCCTGCCCCAGCCTGGCGAGGCGCTGCAGGTCGCCGATGGCGTGTGGTGGATCCGGATGCCGCTGCCGTTCGCGCTCGACCACATCAACCTCTGGGTGCTCGCCGACGGCGATGGCTTCACGCTGGTGGATACCGGCTACGGCGTCGAGGCCACGTGGTCGCTGTGGGAACGGCACTTCGACACTACGCTGCACGGCCGGCCGGTTCGCGACGTGCTCGTCACGCACTACCACCCGGACCACGTCGGCAGCGCCGCATGGCTGCTCGAGCGCACCGAGGCGCAGCTCTGGATGACGACCTCGGAGTTCCTGTCGGCGCACGCGGCCCGCGACGATACCGGCGGGTTCGATCGCGCGACCGGCATCGACTTCTTCGCGCGCAACGGGCTCGACGTGTCGGGTTTCCCCGCGAGCCTGCGCAGCGCGAACCGCTACGCTCGCGGCGTCCCTTCCCTGCCGAAGCAATACCGGCGGCTCATGCACGGCGACACGCTTTCCATCGGCGGCTGCGACTGGGAAGTGATCACCGTGTTCGGCCACGCGCCGGAGCACGCGGCGCTGTGGTGCGCGAAGAAGAACGTGCTCATCTCCGGCGACCAGGTGCTGCCGCGCATCACGACCAACGTGGGCGTCTGGGGCAACCAGCCGGATTCCAACCCCCTCCAGCTCTTCCTCGAGTCGCTCGGGCGCTTCTCGCACCTGCCGGCCGATGCGCTCGTGCTTCCCTCGCACGACCGCGTGTTCACCGGGCTGCACACGCGCATCGCACAGCTGCACGAGCACCACGAGCGGCGCCTCGAACGGCTGCTGGAAGGCTGCGCGCAGCCGATCAGCGCGCACGACGCGATCCCGCTGCTCTTCAAGCGCCAGCTCGACGACCACCAGCTCATGTTCGCGATGGGCGAATCGATCGCGCACCTGCATTACCTGCACGCGCAGGGCCTGGTGCGCCGCGAGACGGACGCCGCGGGCATCCGCCGCTTCGTCAGGATCTAGTGCCGAGCCCCTTCATCGCCGCCGCGAGGCCCGCGAGCGTCACGGGATACATGCGTCCATCCATGATGCGCGCGATGTTCTGCACCGACGCGGTCCACGTCCAGTGCTCCTGCGGCACCGGGTTCAGCCACGCCGCGTGCGGCCACGTGCGCAGCAGGCGCTCGAGCCAGGCGCGCCCCGGCTCGTCGTTCCAGTGCTCGACGCTGCCGCCGCGCTGCTCGAGCTCGTAGGGGCTCATCGACGCGTCGCCCACGAGGATCAGCTTGTAGTCGTGCCCGTACTTGCGCATCACCTCGACCGTCGGGATGCGCTGCTGGCGGCGGCGGTTGTCCTTCCACACCGTCTCGTAGACGCAGTTGTGGAAGTAGAAATACTCGAGGTTCCTGAACTCGGTGCGCGCCGCGCTGAAGAGCTCGCTCACGACCTCGACGTGGTCGTCCATGGTGCCGCCCACGTCGAGGAAGAGCAGCACCCTGGCCGCGTTGTGGAGCTGCGGGACCATGCGCAGGTCGAGCCAGCCCGCGTTCTTCGCCGTCGAGCGGATGGTGCCGTCGAGGTCGAGCACCTCCGGGGCGCCCTCGCGCGCGAAGCGGCGCAGGCGCCGGAGCGCCATCTTGATGTTGCGCACGCCCAGCTCGCGGTCGGTGTCGTAGTCGCGGAACTCGCGCTGGTCCCACACCTTCACCGCGCGGCGGTTGCGGCTGCCCTCCTGCCCGATGCGCACACCTTCCGGGTTGTAGCCGTAGGCCCCGAAGGGCGAGGTGCCCGCGGTGCCGATCCACTTCTTGCCGCCCTGGTGCCGCGCCTTCTGCTCCTCCAGCCTCTGGCGCAGCGTCTCCATCAGCTTGTCCCAGCCGCCGAGCGCCTCGATCCGCGCCTTTTCCTCCTCGCTCAGGAAGCGCTCGGCGAGCTTGCGCAGCCACTCGTCCGGGATCTCCCTGCCCACGACATCGGGCATCGACTCGACGCCCTTGAAGTAGGCGGCGAAGGCGAGGTCGAAGCGGTCGAAGTACGCCTCGTCCTTCACGAGGCACAGGCGCGAGAGCGTGTAGAAGTCGTCCACGCTGCCATGGACGACGCCCTTGTCGAGCGCTTCGAGCAGCGTGAGGAATTCCTTTACCGTCGCGGGGACGCCGGCCTGCCGCACGGTGAAGAAGAAATCGAACAGCATTTATTCCTCGAGCGAGGCCTGCAGCCGGTCGAGCGCCTCGCGCCAGAAGACCTTGCGTTGCTTGACCGCGGCCTCGCCGGGCAGGCCTTCCTCCTCGACCACGACCTGCGTCCTCGAGCCCTTCGCGTTGAGGCGCACCTCGACGACGGACGCGGCGTCCTTCCACGCGAGGCGCGCGGCGGCGTCCGGCGTCGCACTGCGCAGCTCGAGCGCCGCACCGAGCCAATTCTCCCGCGCGGCCGCGTCGCTCAGGGCGGCGAAGATCGCGCCGGCATCGGCGGCGATGGTGCGGCTCGCGTGCACGCGAAACCCCTTCGGGCCCTGGTTCGGCGCGCGCGCACCGTTCGCCTGCTCGTAGCCCACGGTCACCATCTGGGCCCACCACGCGGCGAGGCGAAACTCCTCGCGCAGCATGACGGCGATCTCCTTGTGCGTCATGGTCTTCGCGCCCTCGCGGTCGAGCACCTCGATCCACGCGCGCCATCCACGGCCGGTGGCGCGCTCCACGGCCTCGTTGCCGATGCCCGCGTAGCGCGCCTTCGCGTCGTCGCGCGGCGCCGTCTCCATCACCGCCCCCGCCTTTGCATGAAGAGGAGCTGCTCGAAGAGGTGCACGTCCTGCTCGTTCTTCAGCAGCGCGCCGTAGAGCGGCGGGATGGACGCCTGGTGGCCCTCGCTGTGCAGCGCCTCGGGCGGGATGTCCTCCGCGAGCAGCAGCTTCAGCCAGTCGAGGAGCTCGGACGTCGAGGGCTTCTTCTTCAGCCCCGGCATCTCCCGGATGTTGAAGAACACCTCGAGCGCCGACTGCACCAGCCGCTTCTTGATGCCGGGATAGTGCACGTCCACGATCGCCTGCATCGTCTCCTTGTCCGGGAAGCGGATGTAGTGGAAGAAGCAGCGGCGCAGGAACGCGTCGGGCAGCTCCTTCTCGTTGTTGGAGGTGATGAAGATGACCGGCCGGTGGCGCGCGCGCACCGTCTGCTGCGTCTCGTAGACGAAGAACTCCATGCGGTCGAGCTCGCGCAGCAGGTCGTTCGGGAACTCGATGTCGGCCTTGTCGATCTCGTCCACGAGCACCACCGACTGCCCGGGCGAATCGAACGCCTGCCACAGGACGCCCTTCAGGATGTAGTTCGCGATCTCGCCCACGCGCGCGTCGCCGAGCTGCGAATCGCGCAGGCGCGACACCGCGTCGTACTCGTACAGTCCCTGCTGCGCCTTGGTGGTGGACTTGATGTGCCACTGGAAGAGCGGCTTGCCGAGCGCGCGCGCCACTTCCTCGGCGAGCATCGTCTTGCCCGTGCCCGGCTCGCCCTTGATGAGCAGCGGCCGCTCGAGCGTGACCGCCGCGTTCACCGCGAGCTTGAGGTCGTCGCCCGCGACGTAGGTGTCGGTTCCCTGGAATCTCATTCCACGAGTTTAACCCGGTGGGCGGACGCGCCATGGGGCTGGTGCTTCTGCGGGAGAATGCTCGCATCGCGCCTTCGACCGGCGCCCCTGGAGGGAACGCCGTGAACCGCCGCCTTGCCATTGCCGCCGCCCTCGCCTGCATCCTTCGCCCTGCAGCCGCGGCGCAAACCGCGCTCACCGTCTACTCGGGCGCGAGCCCGGGCACGCTCTCCGTCGAAAGCTTCCGCACTCCCGAAACGGCGATTCCCGGCTACGCGGTCGTGCGCGAGGAGCGCACGTTCGAGCTCGCCCCGGGCCGCAACGCGGTGCGCGTGACCGACGTGCCCGCCCTGATCGATCCCACGACCGTCTCGTTCACCTCGCTCGAAGGCGCGGGCGCCGCGCGCGTGCTCGAGCAGAGCTTCGAGTTCGACCTCGCCACGGCCAACACACTGCTGGCGCGCTACGTGGACCAGGAGGTCGTGGTCGAGCAGGCGTCGGGCAGCGGCATCGAGGCGATCCGCGGCACGCTCCTCAACGCGCAGGGCCCGCTCATCGTGCGGCAGCCCGACGGCAGCGTGCGCATCGTCACCACCTACGCCGGCGTGCGCCTCTCGGGGCTGCCCGGCGGGCTCATCACGCGGCCCACGCTCGTCTGGTCGCTCGAGTCGCCGAAGGCGGGACGCCAGCGCGCGCAGCTCGCCTACCAGACGCGCGGCATGACGTGGTGGACCGACTACAACTTCACCTACGCGGAGCGGGCGGGCGCCTGCCGCGTGGACGTGGGCGCGTGGGTGACGCTCGTGAACCGCTCGGGGGCGTCGTACAGCGACGCGAAGCTCAAGCTCATCGCGGGCGACGTGCAGCGGGCGCAGCCGCGGCCGCAGCCGTTCGCCGCGGCGTCGCCGCGCATGGCGCCCGCGGACAAGGCGCCGGGCTTCGAGGAGAAGGCGTTCTTCGAATACCACCTGTACACGCTGGGCCGCCCGGCGTCGCTGCCGGAGAACTCCATCCGGCAGATCGAGCTCTTCCCGATGGCCCCGAACGTGGCTTGCGAGAAGACCCTCGTCTATGACGGCGCCGCCATGCGCACCGTGTATGCAACGCCGCTCACCGACCGCAACTTCGGCGTCCAGTCCAACCGCAAGGTGGACGTCTACCTGCGCCTGCGCAACGCGGCCGCGAGCGGACTCGGCGTGCCGCTGCCCGCCGGGCGCGTGCGCGTCTCGAAGCGCGACGAGGCCGACGATGCGCTGGAGTTCGTGGGCGAGGACCTCATCGACCACACGCCGCGCGACGAGATGGTGCAGCTGCGGCTGGGCTCCGCCTTCGACGTGGTGGGCGAGCGCCGGCAGCTCGATTTCCGCCTCGACACGTCGGCGAAGACGATGGAGGAGGACATCGAGGTGCGCGTGCGCAACCAGAAGCCCGACGAGACCGTGAACGTGGTCGTGAAGGAATCGCTCTACCGCTGGAGCACGTGGTCGATCGTGCGCAAGACCCACGACTTCAGCAGGGAAGACGCGCGCACCATCCACTTCCCGCTGCACATCGCCCCGAAGGGCGAGGCAGTGGTGCGCTACACCGTCCGCTATACGTGGTGACCCCGGCCTGTCGCCGGGGCGGCTACTTCTTGCCGGTTTGCGCGGCCTGCGCGGCTTCCTGCTTCACCTTGTCGTCGACCTTGGCCGTGTTCGAGGCGGGCGCGGGTTGCGCGCCTGCGGCCGGCGCCGCGGCGGCCGCGGCCGCAGGCGGCGCGATGGGCGTGGGCCTGGGCACCGGCTTGCCCGTCTTCTTCATGTTGTCCTGGTAGTTGCGGACCGCCTTTTCCTCCGCGGTGACCTGGTCCTGCTTGGCCTGCTCCGCGGCGGCGGCATCCTTGGCCTTCTTCTCCTCGGCAGCGGCCTTGGCCTTGTCGTCCATCGGCGGGGGCGGCGGCAGCTTCGCCCAGGCGAGGCTCGCACCCGCACCGATCGCCACCGCGAAGATCGTGGCTCCGATTCGCAGCTTCATCAGTCGTCTCCCGCGACGGGTTGGATGGGCGCCGGGCCCACGAGGCGCTCGGGACGCCGGCCCTGGCGCACTTCCTCGTACCACAGGGCATGGTGCTGGCGCGCCCACGCCTCGTCCACGTAGCCGCGGCGCATCGCGGTATAGGCGCCCTCGACCGCCAGCGTGCCCATGTACGCATGGGCGAGGCCGCCGGCGATGAACAGCATCGCGGCGATCACGTGGATGATGTTCGAGACCTGCATCGCTTCCCGCGTCTGGTTCCAGTTCGGGAAGTCGAGGATGAGGCCGGTTGTGGCGAGTGTCGCGCCGAGGAGGACCAGCCCGCCCCAGAACCAGACCTTCTCCATCCCGTTGAAGCGCCCCGAGGGGACCTCCACCTTCTGGTACATGTTGCCGAAGTGGCGGATCCACACCCAGTCGTACGAACGCAGCAGGTTGTCCTTCACGAAGAGCAGGAACGACACCAGCAGCGCGAAGATGAACAGCGGCCCCACGAAATTGTGGATGTTCTTGGAGACGATGGTGAGCCACGAGAAGCCCGAGTAGCCCAGCCACGGCAGGACGATGTGCTTGCCGAAGAACATCACGATGCCGGTGAGTCCCAGGAAGATGAACGAGATGGCCATCGTCCAGTGCGAGGCGCGCTCGACCGCGTTGAAGCGCTCGATGAGGCGTCCCGTGGGCGGCTCGTGCAGCGGCACCTTGCCCTTCACCAGGTAGATCACGATGAGCGCGGCGAGCGCCAGCACGATGATCCATCCCCCGGCCTGCGTGAGCGGGCCGTTGTGGAACGCGCGCCATTCGCGGCCGGCGCCCTGGATGAGTCGGTTGGTCTCGACGCCCGGAATGGATGCGTACTGGGGCCGTTCGCTCACGCCGCCCCAGCCTTGCGGCGGGTTGTTCCAGCCGGGCACGGCGGTCGAGCCCTGCCCCGCCGCCGGCGGGGACTGCACCCCGGGCTGCTGGATTTGGGGCGCTCCCGGCACCTTGCCCGCGGCCTTCGTGGGCGCAGTGGTGGGCGGCACCGGCGAGGTTGCGGCCGGCGATGCGGGATCGGCGGTGGGACCGCCTGTGGGCGACTTGCCCTGCGCCAGTGCCGCGAGCGGCATGGCGAACGAAGCGCCGAGGATCAACGCGCCGAGAAGGCGGGCCGTGTCCTTGAGCATGTTCCCTTCCTCCTGGTCGTTATTTGTGTGCGTTCTCGTCGCCCATGCGGACGTATTCGTTCTCGTAATCCGCGCGCTTCGCCAACGCGGTCTCGTAGGCGGCCTTGTCGCCCTTGAAGAGATCGCCCGCGTACGCCTTGGTGTCCTCCTTGCCGGCGTAGGGCTTGGCAGCATCCTGCGGGATCTCGTGGCAGGCGGCGGCCGCCAGGGCCGCCGCGAGGAGCGCGATCTTCTTCACGAGGTCACCCCCTGGTCGGCGAGCTTGGCGCTGCCGCCGTACGCCATCGCCCAGCCCCAGATCTCGTCACCCTTGCCGCGCGTGACCACGCGTGTCTTGTAGATGCGCGTGATGACCGCATGGTCGCCGGCGATGAGCGCCTTGGTGGAGCACATCTCCGCGCACGCCGGGAGCTTGCCTTCCGCGAGGCGGTTGCGGCCGTACTTGCGGAATTCCTCGACGGAGAAGTTCTCTTCCGGGCCGCCCGCGCAGTACGTGCACTTGTCCATCTTGCCGCGCAGGCCGAAGGCACCCGCCTGCGGGAACTGCGGCGCGCCGAACGGGCAGGCGTAGAAGCAGTAGCCGCAGCCGATGCAGAGGTCCTTGTCGTGCAGCACGACCTGGTCCTCGGTTCGATAGAAGCAGTCGACGGGGCACACCGCCATGCAGGGCGCGTCGGTGCAGTGCATGCACGCGACCGAGATCGAGCGCTCGCCCGGCACGCCGTCGTTCACCGTGACGAGGCGGCGGCGGTTCACGCCCCACGGCACTTCGTGCTCGTTCTTGCAGGCGGTGGTGCAGCTGTTGCACTCGATGCAGCGCTCGGCGTCGCAGATGAATTTCATTCTGGCCATGGTGTTGTCCTTATCCTTTCTGACGGTGCTTCGCAGCCACGGTCAGGCGCGCTCGATGTTGCAGAGCGTCGTCTTGGTTTCCTGCATCATCGTGACCGAGTCGTAGCCGTAGGTCGTGCCGGTGTTCACCGCCTCGCCGCGCACGATCGGCGCGCAGCCTTCGGGGTACTTGTCCAGCAGGTCCTTGCCCTGCCACCAGCCGGCGAAGTGGAACGGCATCCAGGTGGTGCCCTTGCCCACGCGCGGCGTGACCATCGCACGCACCTTGAGCGTTCCGCCGGTGGGGGTGCGCACCCAGACCCAGTCCCAGTACTTGATGCCGCGGGCCTGCGCATCATCCGGGCTGATCTCGACGAACGCTTCCTGCTGCAGCTCGGCGAGCCACGGGTTGGAGCGCGTCTCGTCGCCCCCGCCCTCGTACTCGACCAGCCGGCCCGACGTGAGGATGAGCGGATACTTCTCCGCGACCTTGTCGTCGATGGCCTTCTGCTGCACGGTCTTGAACAGCGTAGGCAGGCGCCAGAAAGCCTTCTTGTCGTCGTGGCTGGGGTATTTCTGCACCAGGTCCGGCCGCGGGCTGTAGAGCGGCTCGCGGTGCTGCGGCACGCCGTCCGGGAAGTTCCACACGACCGCGCGCGCCTTGGCGTTGCCCCAGAAGTGCACGTTGTGGTTCACCATGCAGACGCGCTGGATGCCGCCGGAAAGATCGGTCTTCCAGTTCTTGCCTTCGGCCGCCGCCTGCTCCTCCGGCGTGAGCTCGCCCCACCAGCCGAGCTTCTTCATGAGCACGTGGTCGAACTCGGGGTAGCCCGTGGTGATCTCCGAATCCTTCGGGAAGGAGCCGTCCTCGGCGAGCAGGTTCACGCCATCCTTCATCACGCCGAAGTTGGCGCGGAAGCAGCCGCCGCCGTCCATCATCTTCAGATCCGTGCGATACAGCACGGGCGAACCGGGGTGCTTGATCTCGGGCTTGCCGTAGCAGGGCCACGGCAGGCCGTAGTAATCGCCCTTGATGTCGTAGCCCGTCTCCTTGTCGATCACGGACTCGTTGCAGCGCAGGCTCTTCGGATCGAAGTGCTTCTGCAGCCGCATGTGCGCCTTGAGGCGCTCGGGCGACTGGCCGGTGTAGCCGATGGTCCAGTTGCCGTTGTTGATCTCGCGGGTCATGTCCTCGACCAGCGGCTCGTCCCATCCGGTCTTGTCCTTCACGAGCCGGATGTTCTTCACGAACTCGGGGCCGAAGCCCAGCTTCTTCGCGAAGGCGTACATGATCGTGTGGTCGGGCTTCGACTCGAACATCGGCTCGATCACCTTCTCGCGCCACTGGATCGAGCGGTTCGACGCGGTCACGGAGCCCGAGGTCTCGAGCTGGGTCGCGGCCGGCAGGAGGTACACGCCGTCCTTGCGGTCCGGCATCGCGGCCGACGCCGTGGGATACGGATCCACGACGACCATGAGGTCCAGCTTCTCCATGGCCTGCTTCATCTCGAGGCCGCGCGACTGCGAGTTCGGCGCGTGCCCCCAGTAGATGACCGCCCGCAGGTTGCTGTCCTGGTCGATGAGCTCGTTCTTCTCCAGCACGCCGTCGATCCAGCGCGAGACCGTCATGCCGGGCTTCTCCATCATCGCCTTCGAGGCGAAGCGGCCCTTCATCCATTCGTAGTCGACGCCCCACACCTTGCACCAGTGCTTCCACGCGCCTTCGGCGACACCGTAGTAGCCGGGCAGGGAATCGGGGTTGGGGCCGACATCGGTCGCGCCCTGCACGTTGTCGTGGCCGCGATAGATGTTGGCGCCGCCGCCGGAGATGCCGATGTTGCCGAGCGCGAGCTGCAGGATGCACGAGGCGCGCACGAAGGCGTTGCCGATCGAGTGCTGCGTCTGCCCCATGCACCAGATGATCGACGACGGGCGGTTCTTCGCCATCGCCTCGGCCGCGGCGTAGACCTCGGCCTCGGGCACGCCGGTGACTTCGGTCACCTTGTCGGGGGTCCACTTCTTCAGCGCCTCGTCGCGGATCTTGTCCATGCCGTAGACGCGGTCGTTGATGTACTGCTTGTCCTCCCAGCCATTCTGGAAGATGTGGTACAGCATGCCGTAGAGCAGCGCCACGTCGGTGCCGGAACGGAAGCGGATGTACTGGTCCGCCTTCGCGGCGGTGCGGGTGAAGCGCGGATCCGCCACGATCATGCGCGCGCCGGTTTCCTTGGCGTGCAGCGCGTGCAGCATCGAGACCGGATGCGCCTCGGCGGCATTCGACCCGATGAAGAACATGCACTTCGCGTTTTCCAGGTCGTTGTACGAGTTGGTCATCGCGCCGTAGCCCCAGGTGTTGGCCACGCCCGCGACGGTGGTCGAGTGGCAGATGCGCGCCTGGTGGTCCATGTTGTTGGAGCCGAACATGGAAACCATCTTGCGGAACATCTGCGACTGCTCGTTCGAATGCTTGGAGGAGCCGATCCAGAAGATGGCGTCCGGCCCGCTGTCCTTGCGGATCTGCAGCAGCTTGTCGCCGATCTCGTTGATCGCCTGCTCCCACGTGATGCGGCGGTACTTGCCGTCGACGAGCTTCATCGGGTACTTCAGGCGGTGCGAGTTCTCCGTCATGCCGTGCTCGCGGATCGACGCGCCCTTGGCGCAATGCGCGCCCATGTTGATCGGCGAATCGAACACCGGCTCCTGCCGCACCCACACGCCATCCTGGACCACGGCATCGATGGAGCAGCCCACGGAGCAGTGCGTGCAGACCGTGCGCTTGATCTCGGTCTTGCCGGCCTTGGGCGCGGCGGCCTTCGCCTCGCCCACCATGCCGAGCGGCAGCTGGCTCGCGAACGCGGCGGCGCCGGCAGTGATGCCGGTGCCCTTCAGGAACGAGCGGCGGTCGATCGTCTTCGCCGCCAGCGCCGAAGCGGCTCGCGCGAGCGGATTGACGGCCTGGGCTTGGGCTTCCGATTTGCGGGTGAGCAGCATGACGGGCTCCTCAGACTTCGGTGGTCTTGTAGTACTTCAGGATGTGCTCGGAGAGGTGGTAGCCGTCGGGCTGGGGGCAGGCCGCAGTGTGCGGCCCCTCCGGCTGCGCCTTGCGCGTGCCGGCGACGACGGCCGCCACGGCGCCTGCGCTGCCGAGGCCGGCGGTCACCAGGAATTTCCGGCGGTTGGTGGTCTTGGTCGTTTTCATCACGTGCCTCCTTTTCGCGAAGACCTGCTTCAATCGAGCTGGAACGATTCGGTTTCGAGGGCGACGAACGCCGCCGCGAGCGCCGCGACGCGCCGATAGTAATGGGACTGCCTTGCTGCGCCAACCGCCGCGAGGAAACGCGGCGCCGCCGGCATCACGTGGCGTTCGAAGAAGCGCCGCTGCTCGGCGAGCGACGCGGGACCGCGCCCGGCGCCACCGGCGGCGAGCACGCGCATGGCATCGAAGATCACGCCGAAGTGGTCCTCGGGCTCGGTCCCGGCCTGGGGTGCCAGGCCGAGCTGCGCGAGGTCGCCACGGATGCGCACGCGCGGATGGTCCACCGCGGGAGCGCCGCTGTAGAAGCCGGCATAGATGGAGACCGGGGCCTTGCCCACGCCGGCGAAGAGCTCGTCGTATTCGACGGCGACGCCGGCAGGCTGCGCCGCGGCGGACGCAGCGGCCAGCTCGCGCCAGGCATCGGCCAGCGCGCGGTCGCCATCGGCAGGAAGCGCAGGCGCGGCAGCGAGCTCCGCGAGCAGCATCGCATCCGGCGCGCGCTGCAGCAGCCGCGCGACCAGCGCGTAGAAATCGGCTCGCGCCGCTTCTTCCGGCGCGAGCGCGCGATGGATCGCGACGGGGGCGGCCGCGGCCTCGGCGCTCACGAATCGGCCCCCAGCTTGAGAATCGACATTTCGTCCTTCGAGGCCATCATGTCCACGACACGGCAATCGGCGCACATCTGCAGGCGACGCAGGGCGGCACCCCCCGTAAACATGGAGTGCGCGGCGAGCCTTCCCGTCATGGCCTCGACCATCTGCTTCGTGCCGAAGGGCTTCGAGCAGCGGATGCAGTGGAACGGCTGCGCCTCGTTCACGACGCGCGCCTCGCGCACCGCCGGCGTGAGCAGCAGCCGCGGCGAGAGCGCGATGGCGTCCTCGGGACAGGTGGCCTCGCACAGCCCGCACTGCACGCAGTTGCGCTCGAGGAACTTGAGCAGCGGCTTGTCGACGCCATCCATCAGCGCCGACTCGGGACAAGCCCCGACGCACGCCATGCACATGGTGCATTTGTCCCTGTTCACCTGGATCTCGCCGAAGGGCGAGCCCGCGGGAAGCGCGATCTCGTCGACCGGCGAGGGGGCGTAGCGCAAGAGATGCTCGACCGCGAATTCGATCGCGGTGCGCTTGTCGTTGCCGACGTGGAAGGCCGCGGGAATGGCGACCGTGGCTGCCGGCTCGAGCGCCACGCAACGCTCGTGGAGCCTGCGCGCATCGCGGGCCTCGACGACGGCGAAATGGGTGCCTCCGTAGCCCAGCGCGGCGAGGATCGACTCGCCGATGGCCATCTGTTGGCGCAGCGCTGCGAGGTATTCCGGATCCTCGGACCCGGCCGCCAGCACGACCACCTGGCTCGCACCGAATGCGATCGCCGGCAGCAGGAGGTCGAGGCCCACGGCCGCGACGTGCCATGCCTCGAGCGGCAGCATGCGCGCGGCAAGCCCCTGGCCCGTTGCCGCGGCCTGCGCGAGCAGCGCACGGGCATCGTGGCCGTTGTGGAAGACGATGCAAGCGTCCCCGCCGCCGCCGGCCGCGCGGTACGCCGCCATCAGGTGCTTCAGTTGCGCGCCGCGTTCGGCCACGCGCGGGTACTGGTAACCCATGGCGCCCGACGGGCACACGGTGGCACAGGCGCCGCAACCCATGCACAGGTGCGGATCGACCTTCACGTGGTCGCGATCGGGCGCGATGGCCTGCGTCGAGCAGATCTCGATGCACGCATTGCAGCCGGTCACCTGCGAACGGCTGTGCGCGCAGATGTTCTCGCGGTAGTGGAAGTAACGCGGCTTCTCGAACTCGCCGACCGCGCTGCCGAGCTCTTCGAGCATCGGCTCGAGGAGGGCCGCGATGGCCGGCGCGCGGAAGTAGCCCTGCGGCGGCTGGCGCATCGCGAAAAGGGGTGTGGCCCCAAAATCGAGGACCAGGTCGAAGCGTGCGGCGGTGGGCGCCCTGACCGGGGCACCACCGGCGGCCGTTTGCAGCTCGCACACCTGCACGTTGAACTCGCCGAGCCATCCTTCGGCCGAGTCGATGCGTCCCGACCACGAAGTGACGCCCGGCAGCGGCGATTGCGGCCAGGCGCGCTCGACCAGCGTCACGTGCAACCGATCGGCGAGACGGGCAGCAGCTTCACGCGCCGCGGCCGCATCGTCGCCGGCGACGACCAGCACGTTGCCGCGAGATACGTAGCGCACGCTCGGCACGGGCTCGGGCGGCCGCATGTCCAGCAACGCGCGCAATGCGACGATCTTCGGTTCGCACGCGATGGCCGCGCCGCTCCAGCCGCGCTGCTCGTGCGATAGGGTTGCGTCCGGGCTGGGATTGCCCGGCACGCTGGCCGCGTGGGACGCGGCGGCCGTATCAACGCCTGCCGTCATGCAATCTCGTTTTCGTCTCCCCGATCCGTTGCCGGAAAGACGCTCCTCGTTGTTTGGCTCCCTGGAACCTCCCTGGGACCCGCGGTGTGCCTTGTTCTGGTGGAGTGTACAACTTAATAGGAACCGCGTTTCACGAGCCGTCCGTAGTTTTGCGTATACGCGGCGGCGGCGGCTCGCCTTCAGGCGCCGTTTCCCGGAGCGCCTCGGGAGTTTCCGCGTCGGCTTCGTCGGCCAGGCCATCGGGCAGCGGTGCCGGCTCCGAAAGCGCTTCCTGGGTGGTCTCCGCAAGCCGCTCGGGGGTGGTCTGCGCAAGCGGCTCGGGGGTGGTCTGCGCAAGCGGCTCGGGGGCGGCCCCTGCAAGCGCTTCGCCCGTGTCCTTCTCGGGCGCGGCCACGGGCTCCACGTAGGCGCCCAGGCGCGCGACCTGGTTCATCTTCGCGAGCCAGCCTTCGGGCAACGGGTCCGGCTTGCTGTAGTCGTCGATATAGACGTCGAGGCCGTCCATGACGTTGAACTGCGGGTCCTGGAAAAGCGTCTTCAGCGCCTGGCGGCGCATGCCGGGATCGACCTCGGACTGCATGAACGGGGTGAAGTCGGATTCGGGCGTGAGCGATTCGAGCGGCGGCAGGGGCTGGGGCTGCGGCGGCTGGGGATCGACCTGCGGCGCTTCGACCGGCAGCGCCGCAGCCGGGAGCGCGGGATCGGCGAGCGCGTCCCTGGCCGGGGCCGCCGGCGCTTCGACCGGTGCGTGCTTCGCCTGGCGCTTGCGGCGCGACCAGCGTGCGAGGAAGTGCTCGTCACCCCCGCTCACGTGAGCTTCTTCTCGCGCAGCTCGCCCTGGCCGTCGAAGGAACGGGGGCGCTGCCGCTTCTTCGGCTCCGGCCGGTAATGGAGCTCCGCGAATGCGGCGACCCATTCCGCGAGCTCCTGCCACATCGGGATGCGCTCGACGGTCTCGCCGCCGTCCATCCAGCGCGCCGCCTCGTTGTACGACAGCGTGAGCTGGAACGGCCGCGGCTCGCCACCCTCCTCCGGCGTGCGCAGGGCGACGAAGACGCTCGGCTCCGCGGTGGTAACGTTCAGGTGGTAGCCCTCGGCTTCGTCCACGAAAAGCGTGGCCTCCAGGCCGGGATAGATGCGCTGCAGCACGGACGGCGTCTCGAGCAGCGTGCGCGGCTCGCCACCCACGTCGGGCACGACGGCGCGCAGCTCCCAGCGATGGTTTGCCCAGCGGCTGTGAAGCTCGGTGCGCTCGAGGATCACCGCGAGCATCCGAGTGGGTCTTTCGATCATGGCGCCCCTATAATAGGCGTTCCATGGCCCGAACCATCATTCCCGTCACCGAATTGCGCGGCCCTCTCGCCATCCCGCCCGCGCGCCCGCTCGAGGGCACCGCGTTGGCGGATCCGCGCGGCCGCACGCTGCGCGACCTGCGCATCTCGGTCACGGATCGCTGCAACTTCCGGTGCGTCTACTGCATGCCGCGCGAGGTGTTCGGCAGCGACTACGAATTCCTGCCGCACGCGGCCCTCCTCACCTTCGAGGAGATCGTGCGCGTGGCAACGGTCTTCCACGGCCTCGGCGTGGGCAAGATCCGGCTCACCGGCGGCGAGCCGCTGCTGCGCCGCGATATCGAGAAGCTGGTGGCGATGCTGCGCGAAGCGCTGCCGGCGGTCGATCTCACGCTCACGACGAACGGCTCCGCGTTGAAGGCCAAGGCACGTGCGCTCAAGGCGGCGGGGCTCGACCGCGTGACCGTGAGCCTCGATTCGCTCGACGAGGCCACCTTCCGCGCCATGAACGATGCGGACTTTCCGGTCGCGCGCGTCCTCGAGGGCATCGAGGCCGCCGAGGCCGCGGGGCTGGCACCCATCAAGCTCAACATGGTGGTGAAGCGCGGCATGAACGACCACCAGGTGGTCGACATGGCGCGGCGCTTCCGCGGCAGCGGCCATATCGTGCGCTTCATCGAGTTCATGGACGTGGGCTCGACCAACGGCTGGCGCATGGACGACGTCATTCCTTCCGCGGAGGTCGTGCGCCGCATCGACACCGCTTTCCCGCTCGAGCCCGCGGAAGCGAACTACACGGGCGAGGTCGCCGAGCGCTGGCGCTACCGCGATGGCAGCGGCGAGATCGGCGTGATCTCCTCGGTCACGCAGGCCTTCTGCGCCACCTGCACGCGCGGGCGGCTCTCGACCGACGGGCACCTCTTCACGTGCCTCTTCGCGCAGCGCGGCTACGACCTGAAAAGCATGATCCGCGGCGGCGAGAGCGACGCGGCCATCGCCGAGGCGATCACCGGCATCTGGCAGGGCCGTGCCGACCGCTATTCGGAGATCCGCACGGCGCAGACGCCGCGGGCCCGCAAGATCGAAATGTCGTTCATCGGGGGCTGAACTGTCCCGGCCGGCCCTCACCCGCGCGGCGCGTCCCGCCACGTATACCGTCGAGGCGTATGACGAGAACGGCACGCTGGTGCCCACGCCGATCGCGGGCGAGCATCCCCTCACGCTCTACGTGGACAAGAAGGAGATCGTGACGCTGATGACGCTGGGCGCCGCGCCCGAAGCGCTCGCGATCGGTTTCCTGCGCAACCAGCGGCTGGTGGAATCGATCGACGAGATCGAGTCGGTGCAAGTCGATTGGGAAGTGAACGCGGTCGTGGTCACCACCTACAGCGGCCTCGCGGATCTGGACCGCCGCACCGAGAAGCGCACTGCCACGACGGGCTGCGGACAGGGCACGGTCTTCGGCGACCTCATGGCGGACATCGAGAACATCCGGCTCGACGACGACATGCGCGTGGAGGAGGAAACGCTCTTCGGCCTGCTCAACGCGGTGCGCCTGCACGAATCGATCTACAAGCAGGCGGGCGCGGTGCACGGCTGCGCGCTCGCCAGGGGCGCGGAGATCCTCACCTTCGTCGAGGACGTGGGGCGCCACAACGCCGTCGACGCGATCGCCGGATGGATGTGGCTCGAAGGCGTCGACGGCCGCGACAAGATCTTCTACACCACCGGCAGGCTCACCTCCGAGATGGTGATCAAGGCGGCGCAGATGCAGGTGCCGGTGCTGGTGTCGCGCTCCGGGCTCACGAAGATGGGCCACGAGGTCGCGCAGCAGGTCGGCATCACGATGATCGGGCGCGCGGTCAACAAGCACTATCTCCTGTTCACCGGCGCCCATCGGCTGGTGCGTGCGAAGATCCATGGCTGAGTCCGCCATCGCGCGCTGCCACTGCGGCGCGGTCGAGATCGTGGCGGCGTTTCCCTCGCGCTTCTGCGCCCATTGCTACTGCGAGAGCTGCCGGCGCACGCATGCCGCAGGCCTGGTGACGTGGATCGGCTTCAGGCGCACGCAGGTGCGGTTCGCGCGCGGGGCCGAGCTCGTGCGCGACTACGAATCGTCGGCCGGCACGCACCGGCGCTTCTGCGGACGCTGCGGCACGCGCCTCACCTATGAATCGTCGCAGGGCCGCTGGGCGGAGGAGGTCCACCTGCCGCTGGCGCTCTTCGCCACACCCGTCGATCGCGCCCCCCAGGGCAACGCGTTCGTCGGGGAACGCCCCGGTTGGGCGCCGCTGCACGCCTTCGCCGATGACTGAGATCACCGGCCTCGTGCTCGCGGGCGGCCAGGGCAGCCGCATGGGCGGCGTCGACAAGGGGCTGCAGCTGTTTCGCGGACGGCCCATGGTGGCGCACGTGATCGAGCGCCTCGCCCCGCAGGTCGACGAGATCCTCATCAACGCCAACCGCAATCCGGAAGCCTACGAGGACTTCGGCCACCGCGTCATCGCCGACGATATCGACGGCTTCGCGGGTCCGCTCGCGGGCTTCGAGCGCGGTCTTGCGCACGCGGCCCACCAGCTTGTCGTGACGGTGCCGTGCGATTCGCCATTCCTGCCGGCGGACCTGGTCGCGCGTCTGCTCACCGCCATGCGCAATGCGGAGACGGACCTGGCCGTCGCGCGCACGGGCGAGCAGCCGCACCCGGTCTTCTGCCTCATGCGCCGTGGCGTGCATGCCTCGCTGCGCGAGTTCCTCGCTTCGGGACAGCGCAAGATCGACCGCTGGTACTCGCAGCTGCGCGTGGTCGAGGTGGCGTTCGACGACGAGCCCGACGCGTTCCTCAACATCAACACGCGCGAGGAGCTGGCGAGGCTCGAGCCCGGGCGCGGCTGACGTGGCGCGCGTGCGCCGCACGCCCCGGCCGCCGCTGCCCCGCTTCGCGGTCGCATGGTTCCCCGCCTTCCGCGGCATCGAGCAGCTGGAGGAATTCCGGCGGCGGCACGATCCGGTCGCGAGCCTCATTCCCGCGCATGTGTCGCTCGTCTTTCCCTTCGCCACCGCGCTCACGCAGCTTCAGGTCGAAACGCACGTGAAGCGCGTCGCATCGCGCTGGCCACCGATCCCCGTGAGCTTCCGTGCGGTCCGGGCGCATGCGAACGAGTTCGTGTTCCTGATGGCCTCGCGCGGCGCGGCTTCCATCGTGGGACTCCACGACCGGCTCTACACGCGCTCCATCGCACAACACCTGCGTCCCGAGTTCGGCTACGAGCCGCACATCACCCTCGCGAGACATGCCGACATCGGCGCCCTCGAGCGTGCCCTCGAGGAAGCGCGCGAGAGCTTCGGCCAGGAATTCACCGACGTCATTCGCGAGGTGGCGCTCCTCGCCGTCGGCAGCACCGGTAGAATCGCCCGTCTCGGCACGTATCCACTGCACTCCGCCTGATCCCATGTCCACGCTCACGATCACCGAAGCTTCCTGCGCCGACGACTACGACCCGAACTCGATGCCGGTCGACAAGGCGCGCGCCTTCATCCACCAGTTCCTGCAACCGGTGCGCGGCACCCTGCGCGTGCCCGTACGCGATTCGCTCGGACGCATCCTCGCGGAGGACGTGCTCTCGCCGGTGAATGTCCCCTCGCATCGCAACTCCGCGATGGATGGCTGGGCCATGCGCGGCGCCGACCTCGCCGCCGGCGCGGAGACCACGCTCACCGAGATCGGAGCATCTTTCGCGGGCAAGCCCTTCGATGGCCGCGTGGGTGCCGGGCAGTGCGTGCGCATCATGACCGGCGGCGTCGTGCCCGAGGGCGCGGATACCGTGGTCATGCAGGAACGCGCGAAGGCGAACGGGAAGTCGGTCACCTTCGGCGGCGTCAACCGCACCGGGCAGAACGTGCGCGAGGCGGGCGAGGACCTCGAGGCCGGAAGCGTCGCGTTGCGCCGTGGCCGCATCGTGCGCCCCGCGGAGCTGGGCCTGCTCGCCTCTCTCGGCGTGGGCGAGGTGCCCGTCTACCGGCCGCTGCGGGTGGCGTTCTTCTCCACGGGAGACGAGCTGCGCAGCATCGGCAGCACGCTCGGCGAAGGCGAGATCTACGATTCCAACCGCTACACCCTGCACGGCATGCTCACGCGGCTGGGCTGCGAGCTGCTCGACATGGGTGTGGTGCGCGACGATCCGGCCGCCCTCGAGCGCGCGTTCTCGGAGGCGGCGGACGTGGCCGACGTCGTCGTCACGAGCGGCGGCGTATCGGTGGGCGAGGCGGACTTCGTGAAGTCGATGCTCGGCAACCTGGGCGAGGTCGTGTTCTGGAAGATCGCGATGAAGCCCGGGCGCCCGCTCGCGTACGGCAAGATCCGCGGCGCGCACTTCTTCGGCCTGCCCGGCAATCCCGTGTCGGTGATGGTCACCTTCTACCAGTTCGTCCGCGACGCGCTGCTGGTGCTGATGGGCGCGGATCCGGTGCTGCCGGTGCCCACGTTCACCGCGACGTGCACCGAGCGGCTCAAGAAGGCGCCGGGCCGCACGGAATTCCAGCGCGGCGTGCTCGCACGCGGCGCCGGCGGCAGGCTCGAGGTGCGCCCCACCGGCGAGCAGGGCTCGGGCATCCTCAAGTCGATGAGCGACGCGAACTGCTTCATCATCCTCGGCGACAGCACCGGCAACGTGGAGCCCGGCGCCATCGTCGAGGTGCAACTCCTCGAAGGCATCGTTTGACATGAAACGACGCGATTTCGTGCAGGTTTGCGCGGCGACGGCCGCAGGCGTGACGCTGGCCGCGCAGGCGCTCCCGGCCACGCCGCAGAACGCACGCAAGTACCGGCGCGCGAAGCTGGTCGACGAACGGCGCGAGCCGATTCGCGCCGCCGCGCTGCAGGCCGGGATCAACTATGTCTTCGAGTATCCGTATTCGTCGACGCCCTGCTTCCTGCTGCGGCTCGCGCAGCCGGCTCCGGGCGGCGTGGAGCTGCGCACGGAATCCGGGGAGATCTACCGCTGGGAAGGAGGCGTGGGCGAGGGACATTCCATCGTCGCCTACTCGGCCATCTGCGCGCACAAGATGACGTACCCCACGCGCCAGGTGAGCTTCATCGGCTATCGCGACCAGCCCAGTCCCGTCGCCGGCCGCGGCAAGGTCATCACCTGCTGCTCGGACCGCAGCGTCTACGATCCCGCGGCCGGTGCACGCGTGGTCTCCGGCCCCGCGCCGCAACCGCTCGCGACCATCCTGCTCGAGCACGATCCCAGGGCCGACGAGCTCTTCGCGGTGGGCACGTTCGGCGGCGAGATGTTCACCCAGTTCTTCAGCAAGTACGAGTTCCGCCTGCAGCTCGAGGTCGGCCCGCGCGCGAAGGAAGAGGTCGAGGGCATCTCGGTGGTGCGCACGCTCGACAACTACAGCAGCCAGTGGGCGCAGTGCTGAAAATGGGGTACGTCCCGATTTTCGGTTTTCAGATCGAGAAATTCTCGCCCGCGGCGCCGGCCAGTTGCTTGAGGTCCTCGGCGCGCACGTTGGGGGCGAAGAGGCGGATGAACTCGACGGTGAAGCCGCGCAGGTAGGCGCCGCGGCGGAAGGCGAGCCGCGTGGTCTGCGCCGGAAACAGGTGCTCGCATTCGAGCGCGACCAGTCCCTCGTCCTTGCCCTCGCGATACGCGCGTGACGAGATGATGCCCACGCCGAGGCCCAGCGACACATAGGACTTGATCACGTCGGAATCGAGCGCCGTGAGGGCGATCTCCGGCTCCAGCCCGCGTGCGGCGAACGCCCGGTCGAGCGCCGTGCGTCCCGCAAACGTGGGGTCGTAGGTGACGATGGGATGGCGCGCGATCGCCTCGAGAGTGAGCGGCTTCACCTGCTCCAGCTCGTGCCCCGCCTTCACCACCACGCAGTGGTGCCACGAATAGCACGGCACCGTCACCAGCTCGTCGTACTCGTCGAGCGCCTCGGTCGCGATGGCGACGTCCGCCTCGCCGTCGAGCACCATGCGCGCGAGCTGGCGCGGGTTGCCCTGCAGGAGCTTCAGCTTCACGTCGGGGAAGTTCTTCTTGAACTCGGTCACCACCGCGGGCAACGCGTAGCGGGCCTGCGTGTGCGTGACGCCGATCGCAAGCGTCCCGCGGGCGTGATGCGCGAACTCCTCGCCGACGGCCTTGAGGTTGGCGATCTCCGCGAGGATGCGGTCGATCGTGGCGATGATCTCGCGCCCGGCGTCGGTGACCGCGGTGAACCGGCGGCCCTGGCGCACGAAGATGTCCGAGCCGAGCTCCTCCTCCAGCCCGCGGATCTGCTTGGAGACCCCGGGCTGGGACGTGTGCAGGGCGGCGGCGGCGTCCGAGACGTTGAGCCCGCGACGCGCGACCTCGCTCACATAGCGCAGTTGCTGCAGGTTCATGCGGGAACCACTCCAAGTTATTGATGCGATTGCGAAAGCTGTGACCGCTACGGCCGCTGATCGCTAGAAGTTATTACCATATCACAACAAAGTATTTTTCAGGAATATGCGCGCGACCTACCATCGCGCTCATGTACCGATACGACGCCTACGACCACGCCATCGTCCAGGAACGGGTTGCCCAGTTCCGCGACCAGACCCGCCGCTATCTCGCCGGCGAGCTGACCGACGACGAATTCCGTCCCCTGCGCCTGCAGAACGGCCTCTACATCCAGCGTCACGCGCCGATGTACCGGATCGCGGTGCCGTACGGCCTGCTCGCCTCGCGCCAGCTGCGCAAGCTGGCCAGCATCGTGCGCCGCTACGACCGCGGCTACGGCCACTTCTCCACGCGCCAGAACCTGCAGATCAACTGGCCGAAGCTGGAAGATGTGCCCGACATCCTGGCGGAGCTCGCGACGGTCGAGATGCACTCGAACCAGACGAGCGGCAACGACATCCGCAACATCACGACCGACCATTTCGCCGGCGTCGCCCCGGACGAGCTGGTCGATCCGCGGCCCTACGCCGAGATCCTGCGGCAGTGGTCCACGTTCCATCCGGAATTCGCGTACCTGCCGCGCAAGTTCAAGATCGCGCTCAACGGCGCGGCGACCGACCGCACGGTGCTCAGGATCCACGACATCGGCATCGAGTTCGTCCGCAACACGGAAGGCGAGCTGGGGCTGCGTTTCTACGCGGGCGGAGGCATGGGCCGCACGCCGATCCTCGCGCCGGTGATCCGCGACTTCGTGCCCTGGCGGCACATGCTCACGTACACGGAAGCGATCGTGCGCGTGTACAACCGCTACGGCCGCCGCGACAACATCTGGAAGGCGCGCATCAAGATCCTCGTGAAATCGCTCGGCGTGGAGGAGTTCGCGCGCCGCGTCGAGGAAGAATGGGCGCTGCTGCAGGATTCGCCGCACATCGTCACGGACGCCGAATTCGACCGCGTGGCCAGGCATTTCACCCTCCCCGCCTACGAGCTGCTGCCCGACATCGACACCGCATACGAGCACGCGCTGGGCACGAACAAGGCGTTCGCGCGCTGGGCCGGGCGCAACGTGCACGGCCATCGCCAGGCGGGCTACGCCGCCGTGACACTCTCGCTCAAGAAGCCCGGCATCGCTCCCGGGGA
>Ga0207698_10000481_pt1 | contig 23231 bp, 21 predicted proteins | sample KBSCornC22_FD_184298 | JGI IMG/M metagenome (GOLD analysis project Ga0207698, IMG submission 184298) | Corn rhizosphere microbial communities from Kellogg Biological Station, Michigan, USA - KBS Corn C2-2 (SPAdes) (version 2) | ecosystem: Host-associated > Plants > Roots > Rhizosphere > Soil ... | reverse complement strand
TGTCTTCTCGGCGGAAACGGCCACGTGAGCAGTCTAGCCGCGGCCTGCGTCAGGCCTTCCGGGCGCCGGGGCGGGAGGCGCCGGGGCGGGAGTCGCGGACCGTGGCATCGACCTCGCCGTCGGCAAGGGTGAGCGAGAAGGCGTCGCCGATCTTCGCCTCGGAAGCCCGCAGGATCGAGCCGTCGGCCCGCTGCGCGATCGCATAACCGCGCTCCAGGGTGCGCTGGGGGGACAGTGCGCGCAACTGTCCGGCGAGCTCGGCGATCCTGAGACCCGCGCGGTCCACCCGGTGGTCGATCAGCTCGGCGCCGCGCGCGACCCAGCGGGTGATCTCCTCGGCGCGGGAGTCGATGAGCCAGCTCGGGTCGGCCAGCGCGGGGCGGGAGCGGATGTGGCCGATGCGGTCGATCTCGGACGTCACGAACCCGGTCACCCGGCTCAGCATCCGGGCGCGGGCCTGCTGCACGCGGGCGAGCTCCTCGGCGACGTCGGGGACCACCCGCTTCGCGGCATCCGTCGGCGTCGAGGCGCGCAGGTCGGCCACCTCGTCGAGCAGGGGCCGGTCGGCCTCGTGGCCGATCGCGCTCACCAGCGGGGTCACGCACGCGGCGGCGGTGCGCACCAGGGCCTCATCGCTGAAGGTGAGCAGGTTCTGGAAGTCGCCGCCGCCGCGCGCGACGATGATGACGTCGACCTCGGGGTCGGCATCCAGCTCGCGGATCGCCGCCGACACGTCGGCTGCGGCCCGGTCGCCCTGTACCGCGGCGTGCCGCACGCGGAACCGCACCTCGGGCCAGCGCAACTGGGCGTTGCGCAGCACGTCTTTCTCGGCATCCGAGTCCTTGCCGGTGATGAGCCCGATGCACGCGGGCAGGAACGGCAGCCGCACCTTGCGGTCGAGGTCGAACAATCCCTCTTCGGCGAGCTGCCGGCGCAGGCGCTCGAGCCGTTCGAGCAGGTCGCCGATGCCGACGTGCCGCAGTTCGTAGACCTGCATGCTCAGCGAGCCGCCCTTGGGCCAGAAGTTGGGCTTCAGCAGGGCGATCACGCGGTCGCCCTGGGCGAACTGCTCGGTGAGCTTTGCGCGAGTCGACGACCAGATGTTGAACGACAGCGTCACATCCTGCTGGAGGTCTTTGAGCTTGCCGTAGACGTTGCCGCCCGAGACCCCCCACTGGGTGATCTCACCCTCGGCCCAGACCGTGCCGAGCCGATCGATGTAGCCCTTGATCTTCGTGCTCAGTACGGCGACCGGCCACGGCGCATCCGGCGTGGACGGCGCACTGCCGTCGGCGGCAGCGGGGGAGGCCGCGGGGCCCGCGTCGCTGGTGTCGCTCACGACGTCAGGCTACGGGATGCCGCGGACGAGGGCTCGGGCCTCCCGGCATGGACGGGCCGCACGGACGGCCTCCCCGGAGGTACCTGTTCCCTGTGCTCGCCGGCCCGCGGCGCACGGTCCGCACGTGCCTTTTCGCGCACATCGGCGGGAGCCCGTCGCGCGAGGCCGCCGTGCCGCGGTCAGGGGATGTCGCCGTTGCCGCCCCCTGGTGCCCCGAATCCGCCACATCCCCTGATCCCGGCCCGTTTCTCGGGGACCCGGCCCCACCGGCTCCGCCCGCTTCGGCACCCCGCCGCCCAGCCCGACCAGCACCCCGCCCGGTAGAATCGACCGGTGCCCGGAATCACGAACGGCGCGCTCGGCGTGAGTGTGGAACTGCCGCGACCCCCGGCGGTCCGCGGTCGGCTCGTCGACCGTCCGGTGCACGATGCGCAGGGCGACATCCTCGAGAAGCGGGTGCTGCTGGCGGCGCCCCGCGGCTACTGCGCCGGCGTCGACCGGGCCGTCATCGCCGTCGAGAAGGCGCTCGACCACTACGGTTCCCCGGTATACGTGCGCAAGCAGATCGTGCACAACGTGCACGTCGTCAGCGAGCTCGAGAAGCGCGGCGCGATCTTCGTGGATGACGTGGCCGAGGTTCCCGAGGGATCCCACCTGGTCTTCAGCGCGCACGGTGTCTCGCCGGCCGTCGTGGCGGCCGCGGCATCCCGTGACCTGCAGGCCATCGACGCGACCTGCCCCTTGGTGACCAAGGTGCACCGCGAGGCGACGCGGTTCGCGGGGCAGAACAAGCACATCCTGCTCATCGGGCACGCCGGCCACGAGGAGGTCGAGGGCACGATGGGTCACGCTCCCGAGCAGACCACCCTCGTGACCAGCCCCGCGCACGCCGACACGATCACCGTGCCCGCGACCGTGCTGAACGGCGAGACGGAACTGGTCTGGATCTCGCAGACCACCCTCAGCGTCGACGAAACCATGGAGACGGTGCGGCGGCTGCGCGAGCGCTTTCCGCAGCTGCAGGACCCGCCCAGCGACGACATCTGCTACGCCACCCAGAACCGGCAGGTCGCGATCAAGAAGGTGGCGCCGGATGCCGACCTGGTGATCGTCGTCGGCTCGGCGAACAGCTCCAACAGCGTCCGCCTCGTCGAGGTCGCGCTGGAGCACGGCGCGCGCGCGGCCTTCCGCATCGACTACGCCAGCGAGATCCAGCAGGAGTGGCTCGAGGGCGTCGGCTCGGTCGGGGTCACCAGCGGCGCGTCGGTGCCGGAGGTGCTCGTCGAGGAGGTGCTCGCCGACCTGGCGGATGCCGGCTACGGCACCGTGCAGGTGGTCAAGACGGCGGAGGAGGACCTGATGTTCTCGCTTCCCAAGGAACTGCGGTCAGACGATCGAGCCCTCGGGGGACGGCGGGCCTGATGGTCGCGGACGCCGAGGTTCCCGCCGGGCCGGGCGCATCCCGACCCGCTCCGCGGTATGGCGAATACGCCACCCCCGAGGAAGTCGCCGCGGCGAAAGGGCCGCTTCCCGTCGAGCCGAGCGATCCGGTGTCGCGACTAGCGGCTCCCATCCCGCCGTCGGCACCGTCCAGGCGCACGCAGCCGCCGCCTTCCCCCCGGAGGGCGAACAACCTGGTCACGACGCTCTTGCTGATCTTCGGGATCTGGAACACGCTCGGTTCCATTCCGGGCTACCTCGACTTCGACGCCGCGCTGTCGCAAGCGTTCGAGATCTTGGGGTACGGACCGGTGGCCTTCGGCGCCGTCGCCCACACCGCCGGAATCGTGCTGCTGGTCGTCTCGTCGCTCGTGCTGGTGGTCGCGATCGGCGTCTCGTTCCGGCTGATGCGCGACGGGCGCCGCTCGGTGTGGGTGCCCCTGGCCGCCGGAGCGCTCTCTGTGGTCTCCTCGGTCGTCGCCACGACCGTGATCGTGGCGAACACGCCAGGGCTGGCGCAGGTGCTGCACAATCACTAGCAACGACCGCAACGCTTGAGCGGCCACACCGAGGGCGGTCGGGAGGAGGCACCGTGCGCGTCCGCGTCTTGCCTCGGGATGTCGCCTCCGGCATCATCACCGGATCGGTCGCGTCGTTGGGCTGGGCGATCGGTGCCGCGACGCTCGTGCTCGCTCTTCCGGTCATCCTGGAGACGACGGCCCGCGCCGGGCGGCTCGCGGCGGCGTGGCTGCCGGTCGGCCTGCTGCTGCTCATGCTCGTCAGCCTGGGCTTCGTGGTCTGGCGCGCCAGGGTCTGGGCGGTCGCCGCCTACCTGGTGGTCGGCTTCGTGGCGAGCACGGCGTACGAGCTGACGCTGCTGATGGCGCTGCCCGGCTCGATCGACACCCAGATCTATCTGCTCAACCGGCCGGCGGTCGCGCTCGTGCTGGTGGGTCTTGCGGCCCGCACACCCTTGGCGGGAATCGGTTGGTCGGCGCTCGGGTTCATCGTCTCGACCGCGTCGACGGCGGCGGTCTCGCTGTTGGGAGCGGTGCCGTTCCGACCGGGGTACGGTCCGATCGTGGTGGTGGTCATCTCGCTGGCGGCCTATCTGACGCTCTGGGGGGTCCAGGTGGTGCAGCGCCGCCGCATCCCGAACATCGAAGAGCTGGAGGCCGAGAACGATCGCCTCGCTCACGGCGAGGACCTGGCCAAGCGCACGACCGCGGCGGTGCACGACACCCTGCTCAACGACCTGTCCATCGTGATGAACGCACCCGACGTGCTCGACGCGCGTGCGCGAGCGCGGCTGCGCCAGGACCTCGAGACGTTGCGGGGCGCCGAGTGGCTCGACGCCTCATCGCGGTTGACCATGGTGGACGACCAGGACGGCTCCCTGCGCAACGACATCATGCGCCTGATCAGCGGGTTCCAGTGGCGCGGGCTCAGCGTGCACGTCACAGGATCCGGCGACGGGATCTACCGGCTCGATCCGGCCATCGAAGCGGCGTTCGTCTCCGCGCTCGGCGCCGCGCTCGAGAACGTCCTGCGGCACTCCGGTGCGACCGTCGCCGAGGTCGAGCTGATCTACGAAACCGAGGCGGTCACCGTCATGGTGACGGATGAGGGTGTCGGCTTCGACCCCACCCAGGTCGCCGACGATCGTCTCGGCCTTCGCACGTCGATCGAGGCACGGATCGCCTCGGTCGGCGGCACCGTGCAGATCTGGAGCTCGCCCGGCTCCGGAACCTCGATCGCGATGAGGATCCCGGTGCGCTCGGTCTTGCGCGAGCACGACGCTCCCCACCATCAGGAGCTCGGCTGATGGCCCGCGATTCGGCGACCGTCTCGGCGCAGCAGGTCGATCCGCTGAGCTGGTTCACCGGGCGGGTGGTCCCTCTGGTGTTCGCCGGATTGGTCGTGCTCTACGGTGCCTTCCGCATCCCCACCTGGCTGAGCTCCCCGCTGCCGTGGCTGCAGCCGATCGGCGTCGCGCTCTGCGCGGGCGCGTGCGTGCTCGTGTACGTCCTGACCCGTCCGCTGCGCCCTCAGCTCGGGTGGGGCGGCGGGATCGCCACGATCCTGATAGCCGGAGCCGGAGTCGTCGTGTCGTCGATCGGCTACTCGGGGGTCGACATCTCGATCGAGCTGTGGTGGGCGCCGTTCGGCCTCGCTCTGACGATCGCGAGCCTGGCACCCTATTTGAGTGCGCGTCGCGTGTTGGCGCTCGGGGGCACGTCAGCCATCGTCGTCGCCGTCGTGGCCTTCTGGCTGGTCCAGCCGGATATCACGGTCTGGGGCCCGCTCTCGTCGATGGACATCATCGCCGCTCCCATCGTCTGCGGCCTGGTCGCGGCGGTGACCTTCTCGTACGTGCTGGTGAGCCGCATGACGCCGATCATCGAGCAGCGTTCGCAGATGGTGCTCCCACGCCAGCCCGCCGACGCGGCAGCCGAAGAGGTCGAGCGCCTGCGGTTGGCACGGCTCAGCGCCCGAGCGGTTCCCTTCCTGAGCGGCATCGCCGAGGCCGGACGGATCAGCCCGGCCGACCGGGCACTTGCCGGACAACTGGCTCGGCGCCTGCGCGACGACCTGGTGACCCAGTCGAACTTGACCTGGCTGGATTCGATCGCGGAGGGCACGCGACTGGTGGTGATCGATCCCGAGCACCGCGCCGCCCGCATGCGGCCCGCCCAGCGGATCGCCCTGCGTTCTCTGCTGCGCGCCGTGCTCGACACGCCCGGAGCCGATTCGACCTCGCTGCTCATCGAGTTGCGCGGACGTCCGGACGGCGCCACCGCCGTCGGTGTCAGCATGGACATCGAGCTGCCGGAGGGTCGGCGCATCATGCACCTCGCGCCCTACGTGCTGACGCTGCGCACCGAGGTCGACGACATGAAGTGGGATGCCAGGTCGCTGAGCTTCACGACCCGCTGAAGTGACCCGACGCCCGAGACGGGCGTCGGGTCTGGCGCCGCGCGAGGGCCAGAAATGGCCCTCGTTCTAAGCGGAGCGCGCGCTGATCGAGTGCCCGGCCGACCCGAGCTGCTGGGTCGCCTCGACGACCCGAGCGGCCATCGCGGTCTCGGCGATCTTGCCCCAGGCGCGCGGGTCGTAGATCTTCTTGTTGCCGACCTCGCCGTCCACCCGCAGTACGCCGTCGTAGTTGGTGAACATGGTGCCGGCGATCGAGCGCGTGTAGGCGTACTGGGTGTCGGTGTCGATGTTCATCTTCACGACGCCGTTGGCGACCGCCTCGGCGATCTCGGCATCCGACGATCCCGACCCACCGTGGAACACGAGATCGAGCGGCCGGGCGCCGGTACCGAACTTCTCGGCGACGCCGCGCTGGATCTCGCCCAGCAGCTCGGGCTTGAGCACGACGTTGCCCGGCTTGTAGACGCCGTGCACGTTGCCGAACGTGAGCGCTGCCATGTAGCGGCCCTGCTCGCTGCTGCCGTCACCGAGGCCGAGGGCCTCGACGGTCTGGATGGCGTCGGCCAGCGTCGTGTAGAGGTGCTCGTTGATCTCGTGGCTCACCCCGTCTTCCTCGCCGCCGACGACGCCGATCTCGACCTCGAGGATCGCGTGGATCGCCTTCAACCGCGGCAGCAGCAGCTTGGCCTGGGCGAGGTTGTCGGCCAGTGGGATCGCCGATCCGTCGAACATGTGCGACTGGAAGATCGGGTTGCCGCCGGCCTTCACCTGCGCCTCGGATGCCGCGATGAGCGGCTCGACGAAGCCGGCCAGGGCATCCTGCGGGCAGTGGTCGGTGTGCAGCGCGACGGTGATCGGATAGTTCTTGGCGACCTCGGTCGCGAACGCGGCGAAGGCCAGGGCGCCGGATGCGCGGGCCTTGACGGTCTGGCCCGCGAAGTAGTCGGCACCGCCCGTCGTGACCTGGATGATGCCGTCGGAGCCGGCCTCGGTCAGACCCTGCAGCACCGCGTTGATGGTCGACGACGACGAGACGTTGACGGCCGGGAACGCGAAGCCCGTGGACTTGGCGGTGTCGAGCATCTCCGCGTATTGATCGGGGGTGGCGACGGGCATGACGGCTCCTTGGCAGCGAGGGCGGGGTTCGACCTCGAGTCTAGCGACCGGCCCGGGTAGGCTCGGGCGTGCGCTGACCGCCACCGCGGCGCATCCATTCGTCTCTTCGATCGTGATCTCGACAAGGATGCAGGCACCATGGTGAGCCTCGAAACCGGCACTCTCTTCCTCCACCCCGACCGCAATCTGGCGCTCGAGCTGGTGCGCGCGACCGAGGCGGCCGCGATCCGCGCCGTGCCGTTCATCGGGCGCGGCGACAAGATCGCGGCGGACCAGGCGGCGGTGGATGCCATGCGCAAGTTCCTGGGGACGGTCAACTTCGCCGGCACGATCGTGATCGGCGAGGGAGAGAAGGACAAGGCACCGATGCTCTTCAACGGCGAGGTGGTCGGCAACGGCCACGGGCCGGAGTGCGACATCGCGGTGGATCCCATCGACGGCACCTCGTTGACGGCCGCCGGCAGGCAGAACGCGATCTCGATGATCGCGGCCGCCGACCGCGGCGCCATGCTCGACGCGCATGCGGTGTTCTACATGGACAAGATCGTCGCCGGGCCGGAGGGCGTGGGAGTCGTGGACATCCGCAAGCCGATCGGCGAGAACATCCGCGCCCTGGCCGAGGCGAAGGGCAAGCCGGTCGGCGAGATGTGGATCGGCGTGCTCGACCGCCCGCGTCACGAGCAGCTGATCGCCGACATCCGCGCGGCGGGGGCGGGCACCCGGCTGCTGCTCGACGGCGACGTGGCCGGCGGGATCAACGCGGCCAGCTACGAGGGCAGGCTCGACATGTGCGTCGGCATCGGCGGCAGCCCGGAGGGGGTCGCCACCGCGTGCGCCATCAAGGCGCTCGGCGGCGTGATCCAGACCATCCTGGCTCCCAAGACCGACGACGAGATTCAGAAGGGGCGGGATGCGGGCCTGAAGTTCGACCACGTCTACACCGCCGAGGAACTGGTCAAGGGCGACAACACCTTCTTCGTCGCCACCGGAGTCACCGACGGCCAGCTGGTGAGCGGTGTGCGGCGCAAGGGCCCGATCATCCGCACCGAGAGCATCGTGCTACGGGCGCGCTCCGGGACCGTGCGGCGCATCATCGCCGAGCACCGCGCCGAGAAGTGGCTTGACGACTTCGACGCATAGCTCCTGTGGATTCCGCGGTGAGTTGAACCAACTGGTTCATCTCACCGCTGCCCAAGCACACATTGGCTCATTTCGGTCGAGCGACCCCTTGCGGAGTGAGTGCTCACTCAGTTAGCATTCCGCGGTGACCTCCCTCCCTCCCGACTTCGTCGTGGTGCGCGCGCGCGCACAACCGATGTCGCCCGAGGAGCGCCGCTCATCGATCATCGACGCGGTCGTCCCGCTGCTCAAAGAGCACGGGCGCGACGTGTCGAGTCGGCAGATCGCCGAGGCCGCAGGCGTCGCCGAGGGCACCATCTTCCGCGCCTTCGGCGACAAGGACACTCTGATCGCAGCAGCCATCGCCCGCTTCTTCGATCCCCAGCCGTTCCGGGATGCCCTGCGGGCGATCGATCCGGACGAGCCGACCGTCGACAAGATCACCCAGGTCGTGCAGATCCTGCGCGACCGTTTCCATGGGGTCATCGGTTTCATGTCGGCGCTGGGGATGCACGGCAGGCCGCCCGGGACGCCAGAGGCTCCCGAGCAGGAGGAGTGGCTGACCATCCTGGGCCAGGTCTTCCGGCCCGGCGAGCTCACCGTCGCTCCGGATGTCTTCGGCCTCTACGTGCGCCTGCTCGCCTTCGCCACGGCGATCCCGCCCTTCAACGTGCCGCGCCAGTTCGACGTCGGCGAACTCGTCGATCTCATCACCCACGGCGTGCTGCCGCCCCCAGAACCCCCGATCGCCACACCCACCGCCACCTCTCGAAAGAAGAACTGACATGCTCGGTCGCCTGCTCGTGCGCTTCCTGCGCCCGTACTGGCCATTGCTGCTCGCCGTCGTCGTGTTCCAACTCGGCCAGTCGATCGCCTCGCTGTACCTGCCGACCCTCAACGCCGACATCATCAACAAGGGTGTGCTCAGGGGCGACACCTCGTACATCATCAACACCGGCATCGTGATGCTGATCATCACGTTGGGCCAGATCGTCTGCGCCGTGATCGCGGTCTACTTCGGTGCGCGCCTGGCGATGTCGTTCGGTCGCGATCTGCGCGGCGCGATCTTCCACCAGGTCGGGCTGTTCTCGGAGCGCGAGGTGTCGAAGTTCGGGGCGCCCTCGCTGATCACTCGCACCACCAACGACGTGCAGCAGGTGCAGATGCTCGTGCTGATGACCTCGACCCTGCTAGTGTCGGCGCCGATCCTGGCGATCGGCGGCGTGGTCTTCGCTCTCCAGCAGGACGTTCCCCTGTCGGGCATCCTGGCCGTCGCCGTTCCCGTGCTGCTGATCGGCTTCGGGCTGATCATCAGCCGGATGGTTCCCCAGTTCCGCACGATGCAGACCCGAATCGACACCATCAACCGGGTGCTGCGCGAACAGCTCACCGGCATCCGGGTGGTCCGTGCCTTCGTGCGTGAACCGGTCGAGGTGGAGCGGTTCGCCGACGCCAACACCGCCGTCACCGAGACCGCGTTGCGGGCCGGACGGCTGTTCGCGCTGATGTTTCCGTTCGTGCTGCTCGTGATGAACGTGTCGAGCGTCGCGGTGCTGTGGTTCGGCGCCGGTCGGATCGACACCGGCGACCTGCAAGTCGGATCGCTTGTCGCGTTCTTGAGCTACCTGATCCAGATCCTGATGGCGGTCATGATGGCCACCTTCATGGGCGTGCTGCTACCTCGGGCCGCCGTGTCAGGCGATCGGATCGGCGAGGTGCTGGCCACCGAGTCGTCGGTGGTCGCGCCGAAGAACCCGGTGACCGAGTTCCCGAGTTCTGGAGAGGTCGAGTTGCGCGGCGCGACCTTCTCGTATCCGGGTGCCGACCAGCCGGTGCTGCAGGACGTGACCTTCACGGCCCGCCCCGGAACCACAACCGCCATCATCGGCTCGACCGGCGCCGGCAAGACCACCCTGATCAACCTGCTGCCGCGGCTGTTCGACGTGACCGGCGGAGCGGCGCTGATCGATGGGATCGACGTGCGCGAGGTCGATCCCGAGTTGCTGTGGGCGCGTATCGGGTTGATCCCGCAGCGGCCGTACCTGTTCTCAGGGACGGTCGCCTCGAACCTGCGCTACGGCAAGCCCGACGCCACCGACGAGGAGCTCTGGCACGCGCTCGAGATCGCGCAGGCGCGCGACTTCGTCGAGGCGATGCCCGAGAAGCTCGACGCGCCGATTGCACAGGGGGGCACGAACGTGTCCGGCGGTCAACGCCAACGATTGGCGATCGCCAGGGCGCTCGTGAAACGCCCGGAGATCTACGTCTTCGACGACTCGTTCTCGGCGCTGGATACGGCGACGGATGCGCGACTGCGCGCCGCGCTCGACCGCGAGGTCAGCGGCGCGACCCGCATCGTCGTGGCGCAACGGGTCAGCACCATCCTGGACGCCGATCAGATCATCGTGCTCGACAACGGCCGGATCGTCGGCATCGGAACCCATGACCAATTGCTGCTCAGCTCGCCGGAATACGCCGAGATCGTGCAGAGCCAGCTCTCGATCGAGGAGGCAGCGTGAGCGCCCCGCGCAACACAAGCAAGCCCGCGGCGCCCGCGTCGAACCCGCGCCCCGACGGACCGACGCCCGTGCGCCGCGGTCCCGGCGGCGGCGGACCCTTCGGTGGCATGCAGGGCCCGGCCGAGAAGGCGCTCAACTTCGGACCGTCGGCGAAGCGCCTGCTCGGCCGCCTGGCGCCGGAGCGCGGCATGATCGTGCTGATTGTGCTGCTCGGCGTGGCCAGCGTCGTGCTCAGCGTGCTCGGGCCGAAGATCCTGGGTCAGGCCACCAACATCATTGTCAACGGGGCCATCTCGAAGGGGCTGCCGGCCGGCACGAGCAAGGCGCAGGTGATCGCGCATTTGAAGGCCACCGGCCAGGGCCAGACGGCAGACCTGCTGAGCGGCCTTGACCTGCATCCGGGTCATGGAATTGACTTCTCGGCCCTGCAACTCGTGCTCGGCATCGTGCTGCTGCTCTACGTGTTCGCCTCGGTGTTCGGCTGGCTGCAGGCCTATCTGCTCAACGGCGTCACGCAGCGCACGGTGTTCCGCCTGCGCCGAGACGTCGAGGCGAAGATCCACCGGCTGCCCTTGACCTACTTCGACAAGACGCCGCGCGGTGAGCTGCTCAGCCGCGTGACCAACGACATCGACAACATCTCGCAGAGCCTGCAGCAGACGATGAGCCAGTTGATCGTCTCGCTGCTGACGGTGATCGGCGTGCTGGTGATGATGTTCATCATCTCGCCGCTGCTCGCGGTGATCGCGCTCGTCACGGTGCCGATCACTCTGGGCATCACGGTGGCGATCGGCAAGCGCTCGCAGAAGCTGTTCGTCGCTCAGTGGAAGCACACCGGCGCCCTGAACGCGCAGATCGAGGAGGGCTACACCGGCCACTCTCTGGTCAAGGTGTTCGGCCGCCATCAGGAGGTCGAGCAGGCATTCGGCCTGAAGAACGAGGAGATGTTCAAGGCCAGCTTCGGCGCCCAGTTCATCAGCGGGTTGATCATGCCGGCCACGATGTTCATCGGCAACCTGGTCTATGTGGCGATCGCCATCGTCGGCGGCCTCATGGTCGCGGGCGGCTCGATCAGCATCGGTGATGTGCAGGCATTCATCCAGTATTCGCGGCAGTTCACACAGCCGCTGTCGCAGCTCGGCTCGATGGCGAACCTGCTGCAGTCGGGCGTCGCGAGCTCCGAGCGGGTGTTCGAGTTGCTCGACGCCGAGGAGCAGACCCCGGATGCCGACCCGGCCCAGTCGCCGAAAGCCCACACCGGGCGCCTCGAGTTCGATCACGTGTCGTTCTCGTACGATCCCGAGAAGCCGTTGATCACCGACCTGTCGCTGGTGGCCCAACCCGGACAGACCGTCGCGGTCGTCGGACCTACCGGCGCCGGCAAGACCACGCTGGTGAACCTCATCATGCGGTTCTACGAGTTGGACGGCGGCCGCATCACCGTCGACGGCACGAACATCGCCGAGATGACCCGTGCCGACCTGCGTTCCCGCACGGGCATGGTGCTGCAGGACACCTGGCTGTTCGGCGGCACGATCCGCGACAACATCGCCTATGGACGCACCGACGCCACCGACGACGAGATCCACGCCGCCGCCGAGGCCGCGTACGTCGACCGCTTCGTGCACTCGCTGCCCGACGGGTACGACACGGTGCTCGAGGACGAGGGTGGCAACATCTCGGCGGGCGAGAAGCAGTTGATCACGATCGCGCGGGCGTTCCTGGCCCGGCCGAGCGTGCTCATTCTGGATGAGGCGACCAGCTCGGTCGACACCCGCACCGAGCTGCTGGTGCAGCGCGCCATGAGCGCGCTCCGCAAGGACCGCACCAGCTTCGTCATCGCCCACCGGCTCTCGACGATCCGGGATGCCGACCTCATCCTGGTCATGGAGAACGGCGCGATCGTCGAACAGGGTACGCACGATCAACTGCTCGCCAAGAAGGGCGCGTACGCGCGGCTGTACGAGGCACAGTTCGCGGCACCGATCGACGACGAGGCGGGCGCGGCGGCGGGTGCACCGGTGCCGGCCCTGGTCGGAGCCCCGCCGACGACCGGCGAGATCGTGCGCGAGGCGCTGGCCGAGGAGGGCGACGCCTCAGAGGCGTGAGTCAGGCCGACTTGGGCTTCGTGATCTTCGCCACCGGCGGGGTCACGAGGCCCAAGTCGAGCTCGGGCCGGCCGATCCCGGTGTCGTCGAGCGCGTCAAGTTCTGAGCGGACGCTGTCCGAGCGCACCAACTCGGGCTGACTCAGCTGCTTGGGCTGCTCGTCCACGTGCCCGGGGGTGCCGATCACCTTCGACTCGTCGAGCGCGTCGAGCTTGCGCGCCGTGACCAGCACGCGCTGCTCGAGCGAGCTGGCGAACTGGTTGTAGCTGGTGACCGTCGACTCGATCGAGCGGCGCAGCTTGTCGGCGTGATCCGAGAGTGTCGACAGCCGCGAGTAGAGCTCCTTGCCCAGGTCGAAGAGCTTCTTGGCATCCTCGGTCAGCACGTCCTGCTGCCAGGTGAAGGCGATCGTCTTGAGCAGAGCCCAGAGGGTCACCGGGTTCGCCAGGATGATGCGCTTGCTGAAGGCGTACTCCATCAGGCTCGGGTCTTGTTCCATCGCGGCGGCGAGCAGCGGCTCGTTGGGGATGAACGCGATGGTGAAGTCGGGGCTGGAGTCCAGGCCTGTCCAGTAGGTCTTGCCGGCCAGGGCATCCACATGGCTCTTGACCTGCTTGGCGTGCTGCGCGAGCAGCTGGGCGCGGCGCGCCTCCTGGTCGCCGCCGGCCGTCGCCGGGATCGCACTCGCGTCGATGTACGCGTTGTACGGCACCTTGGCGTCGACCGGGATCGACTTGCCGCCGGGCAGGTTGATCACCATGTCGGGACGGCGCGTTCCGCTCTCGGACTCGATCGTGGACTGCACGGTGAAGTCGACCCGGTTGATCAGCCCCGCCGACTCGACCAGGGTGCGCAGCTGAGTCTCGCCCCAGACGCCACGGGTCGCGTTGTTGCGTAGCGCCGAGGCGAGTGACTCGGCGGTCGCGCGCAGCCGCTCCTCCGACTCGGTAGCGCTCTTGAGCTGCTGGCTCAGCTCGCCGTGCTGCTGGCTGCGCTGGGTCTCGAGCTCGGCGACCTTCTGCTGCATGCTGCTCAGGGTCTCTTTCACCGGCGCAAGCGCCTGCAGCACCTTGCTCTCGTCGGCCTCGGCCTGGGAGCGCTTGACGGCGTCGAGCCGCTCGCGCTCCATCAGGTCGCGGTACTGGTTCTGGGCGGCGGCCAGTTGCTCGCGCAAGCCGGCCAGCGAGGCCTCGGCGGCCGCGAGCTGGGCCGTGACCTCGGCGCGCGTCTGCGACTCCTGCGATCGCAGCTCGGCCACGATCGCGGCGTGACGGGCCTCGATGACGGCGGGATCGGCATCCACGGCGGTCGACCCGCGACGACTGCGGGCCACCAGCGCGCCGATCACAGCGCCCAGGATGACGCCGACGGCCAAGCCGAGAAGAAGTGCGACGATCGGATCCATGCCGTCAGTGTCGCAGCGGGCACGGACATCGCGGGGGCGGCGCTCCGGGAACGCCGTCGAGCCGCCGGATCACCGGCCGGCCGCGTAGCCCTGCGCGCCACGCGGGTTGGCCGCCGCGAACAGGGCGCCGGTGACCGGATCGCGCCCGACCATCGAGAGGCGACCGAGAGTCCAGTCGCCGTCGATCGTCAGCCGATGACCGCGCGCCGCCAGCTCATCGAGAACCGCGCGTCCCACCCGGCCCTCGATGACCAGCTCGCCCGGCGACCAGGTCCGCGGCTCGAACGACCCCACGTGCGACGTGGTGTGGAACATCGGCGCATCGATCGCCTGCTGCGGCTCGTAGCCGCCGACCAGGCGGCGCAGCAGGTAGGGCAGTTGCCACTGGTCCTGCTGATCGCCGCCGGGCGTGCCGAGGGTCTCGACGGGAGTCCCGTCGCGCAGCAGCAGGGTGGGCGAGAGGGTGGTGCGCGGCCGGCGACCGGGGGTCAGCGCGGAGGGGGATGCGGCATCCAGCCAGGTCATCTGCAGCCGGCTGCCGAGGCAGAACCCGAGCTCGGGGATCGTCGGCGACGACTGGAGCCAACCGCCCGATGGCGTGACCGAGACCAGGTTGCCGTGCCGGTCGACCACGTCGAGGTGGCAGGTGTCGCCGCGCGGAACGTCGTCGTGCGGAACGTCGGCGTTCGCCCGGGTCGGCTCGCCGGAGCCTGCCGCGGCGGGGGCCGAGCCGGCACGCCGCAGCGGCGGCACCCAGGCCTCGCGGCCGCCCGGCCGACCCGGTCGGAACTCGAGCGATGCGGTGTCGCCGATCAAGGCAGCCCGTTCGCGGGCGTACTCGGGGCTGAGCAACTCGGCGAGCAGCTCGGGCGGCACGGTGCCGTCGCCGTACCAGGCATCGCGGTCGGCGAGGGCGAGCTTGAGCGCCTCGGTGATGGTGTGGATGCCGAGCGACGTCGAGGGGTCCAACCGCGCGTCGTCGAAGGTGTCGAGCATCGCGAGCGCCTGAAGCAGCACCGGCCCCTGCCCCCAGGCTGCCGACTTCGCGATAGTGGTTCCGCGGAACTCGAGGGTCACGGCATCCTCGTCCGATGCCTGGTGTCGGGCCAGGTCGTCGGCGGTCAGCACGCCGGGCACCTCGCGGTCGAGACCGGGCTGGTAGTGCGGCTGGGCTGCGAAGCGCGTGATCTCGGCCGCCACGAAGCCCGAACTCCAGGCGGCGGTGGCGGCGCGGATGCGGCCGTCGCGAGTCGCGGCCCCGGCTCCGGCCGCGATGAGCCGCTCGAGGGTCTGCGCATACGGCTCGTTCGTGGCGAGGTCGCCGGCCTCGGGCATCCGTCCGCCGGGCAACCAGTGCGCGGCCGATGTCGGCCAGTGCTGCTCGAACAGCCGCTGAACGCTCGCGAGGGTGCGCGTGACCGCGGCGAGCAGGGGATGCCCGTTCCGTGCGTACCCGACGGCGAAAGCCAGCACGTCCGCCAGTTCCCACGTGCCGCGAGTCTCGAGCAACCACAACCAGGCCGGTACCGCACCCGGGATCGCGGCCGCGAGCACTCCGCTCCCCGGCATTTCGGCGAATCCCAAAGCGCGGTAGTGCTCGATCGTCGCGCCGGCCGGTGCCGCGCCCTGCCCGGCCATCACCCGCGGCGTCGGGTCGTCGGCGGTGGCGTAGATGCCGACCAGATCTCCGCCCGGTCCATTCAGGTGCGGCTCCACCACGTGCAGCACGAACGCCGCAGCGACCGCCGCGTCGAAGGCGTTGCCGTCGCGCTCCAGCACCGCCTGGGCCGTTGCCGTCGCGATCCAGTGCGTCGACGCAGCCATGCCGAAGGTGCCGCGCAGCTCCGGTCGCGTTCGAAAAGGGTCGGGCGGGGTGAAGCCGGTCATCTGCCCACGCTAGCGAGGGCGCGCACCAGCGGATGATGCACCAGGCCGGCCACCCGTTCCGATCCGCGGCACAGAGCGAGAAAGGTGCGGCGACCGAGCGCCGTGTGCGCGAGCACCCGATGCAGCAGGGCAGGGGAGCGCTCGAGCACTCCCAGCATCACCTGGCCGGCTCGGATCTGCGGCACCAGCTCGCGCTGCACCGCAGCGACGTAGTCGTCGAGGGACTCGTCCCGCGAGATCGCATCGCGCGTCCGCGCCGCCTTCGCCGCCGCCGCACCCGCCATCGCCCCCGAGCGCAACGCGAACGAGATGCCCTCGCGTGTCCACGGCTCGAGCAGCCCGGCGGCCTCGCCGGCCACCAGCACCGCTCCGCGCCGCAGCGGAGATCGGCGGGACCGCCAGCGCGTCAGGTGGCCAGACTCGCGGACGCGGGTCGCACCCGCGAGACCGAGCTGCCGGAGCCAGAGTTCGAGAAACGCGCGCGTGGCGTCCGGCAGGCCCGTGCGCTGGATGACGCCGATCGTGAGGCTGTCGCGTTTCGGGAAGAGCCAGGCGTACGACCCGCGATCGGCGCCCCAGTCGAACAGAGCCGTGTGCGACCACTCGTGACCGGGCGCTTCCACCTCCACCTCGAGCCCCAGGTCCGTGCCGGCGAACTCGACTCCGACGTAACCGCTCGTCCGCCCGCTCGACCCGTCGGCGCCCACCACCACGCGCGCCTGCAGCTCCTCGCCCTCCAGCCGGACGGTCACCCCGTCCTCGTCCTCCGCCAGCCCGCGCACGGCTGCTCCGTCGCGAAAGACCGCGCCCGCCGCGACCGCGGCATCCACCAGCAGCTGATCGAAATGCTCGCGCTGCACCATTCCGAGAAAGGGCCCATCACCGTGCAGCATGACCCGGTCGCCACCGCGACGACTCAGCCCGAAATCGGTGATCTCGGCCTCGAACGCGGCGCGCGCAGCATCCGGCATCGCGTGCAGTGAGAACCCGGTGATGCCGCCGCCGCAGGTCTTGTAGCGCGGGAAGTGCGCCCGGTCGAGCAGGAGCACCCGGCATCCCGCCTCGGCTGCGAACCGAGCCGCCGTCGACCCGGCCGGTCCGGCGCCGACGACGATGACGTCCCACATGGTCTCAGGTTAGGTGGCCCGCCGACGTGCCGAACGGGAAGAGCGAGATCCTCTGACGACCACGACACCTCCCGCGGCGAGGAGGGCCAGGGCGAGAATCAGCGTCCCAGCGACGCCCGAGTCGCTCGTGCCCGTCGCCGCAAGCGTCGGAGCGGGCGGCGGTGTGGCGGGGTCGGGCGCAAAGCTCAGGGGCGTGATCGTCCCGTCACCCGTGTTGCTGACATAGCCGAACGTTCCCGCCGCATTCATCGCGAGGACCCGCGCACCGGCACCGACCGGAATCGGGGCCAGCAGCGAATTCGTCGAGACGTCGATGACCTGCATCGCGCCGTTTCCGGGAACGTACGCCCGAGACCCGTCCGGGCTAAACGTCACGCTCTCGAGCCCGGAGCCCGTGGTGACCAGGGCCGGCCCCGGGGTGTCGGTGGCGACATCCACCGGCGTGATGGTGCCGCCGTTGTCGCTGACATATGCCGTCGCGCCATCGGGGCTGAACGCGACGCCGTAGGGCACGCCCGGCACTGGGAACGTGCCGGTGACGGTATGCGAGGCGACGTCGATGATGGTCGCGTTCGCACCCGCGTAGTCGGCGACGTAAGCCTTCGCGCCCGTCGGGTCGAACGCGACCGCGACCGGACCGGCCACCACCGGAATCGTGGTGATCAGCGTGTTGTCGGATACGCGATAGACATCAATCCCGCGGGTTTCGTCGACCACCCAGAACTCGCTGGCATCCGGGGTCAGAGCGACGAAGAAGCCGTTCGCGGGGAACCCGGGAGCAGGCAGGAAGATCGTAGAAGTCGAGTTGGTGGCGAGATCGATGATCGTCACGGCGCCGTCGTTATAGCTCGAGACGTAGGCCTTCGAACCGTCCGGCAGGATGGCGATGGAGAGCGGGCCGCTGCCTACGGGAATCGTCGCGACGACGGTGCCGGTCGACGGATCGATCTCGTCGACCACGTTGTCGGTCGTCACGGTGACGTAGGCCCGGGTGCCCGCCGGGTTGAATGCGATCCCGACGGGCTGCGAACTCGAACCGCTGCCGACCGGGATCGGGGTGCCGGGGGTGATCACCGCGGCCGACGCCGGGCCCCCTGTCAGGATCACCGACAGCACCGTGCCGATCATCACCAGGGGCACCGCGGCGAACCTCACACCCCACAACCTAGACGGCTCAGCCCGCCTTGGCGACCTCCGGCGGCACCGTCGAACTGACCCGCACCCCGACCAGCTCCGCCAGCTCGGGCAGGTCGATCGCGCCCCATCGATCGGCCGCGTGGATCATGATCGCGGCGCACGCCTCCGAGTCGGCGACGGCGTCGTGATGGGCGAAGTCTTCGAACCCAGCGGCCATGGCGGCCACCGGCAGCCGGTACGAGTCGAGCGTGTAGGTCTTGCGCGCCACCTGCAGGCTGCACATATAGGAGTAGGACGGCGTCGCGATGCCGGTCGCCGCGCAGGCCGACTTGATCACGCCCATGTCGAAGCCGGCGTTGTGGGCGACCAGGATGTCATCCCCGGCGAAGGCGATCAGGTCGATCAGCTGCTCGGTCCAGCTCGGGGCGCCCTCCACCATCTCGGGCGTGATGCCGTGGATGCGGATATTCCAGTCGACGAAGTGGTCGTGCCCGAACGGCGGCTGGATGAACCACCCGATCCGATCGACGACCTGGCCGTCGCGCACCTTCACCAGCCCGACCGAGCAGGCACTGGCGGCGGAGCCGTTGGCCGTCTCGAAGTCGATGGCGGTGAAGTCGAGCGGCACGTCTTGACTCTCGCACGCGGGTCCGACAGCGGGCCGAGGCGCGCGGGGGAGTCGCAAAGCGAAGGATCCCGCGGCGAACCGGTGCTCGCGCGCAACTTGGCAGCGATTCTCGGCGCCGCGCCGACGCATCGGGACGACTCGCCGCATCCGCGCTAGGTTCACTTGCCGAGTTGCGCGCCGTGCCGCCCCCGCCAGCCCCCGGGGGTACGGGCGGAGCAGTCCGCCCCGACGATCCGCCCCGGTACTGTTGACCCTCGTGGCTCTCACCATCGGCATCGTCGGACTGCCCAACGTCGGCAAGTCCACCCTCTTCAACGCGCTCACCAAGAACGACGTGCTCGCGGCGAACTACCCGTTCGCCACGATCGAACCCAACGTCGGCGTGGTCGAGCTGCCCGACCCGCGCCTCAAGGTGCTCGCCGGCATCTTCGGCAGCGAGCGGATCCTGCCCGCGACGGTGTCGTTCGTCGACATCGCGGGCATCGTGAAGGGTGCGAGCGAGGGGGAGGGGCTGGGCAACCAGTTCCTCGCCAACATCCGCGAGGCCGACGCGATCGCCGAGGTCGTGCGCGGTTTCGCCGACTCGGATGTGGTGCACGTCGCCGGTGAGGTGAACCCGGCATCCGACCTGGAGACCATCACCACCGAGCTCGCGCTCGCCGACCTGCAGACCCTCGAGAAGGCCATCCCGCGCATGGAGAAAGAGGTGCGCGGCAAGAAGCTCGAGCCGGCGGTTCTGGATGCCGCGCTCGCCGCCCAGGCTGCCCTCAACGCCGGCACTCCGCTGGCCGGGGCGAAGGGCGTCGACCTGGCCGCGCTGAGAGAGCTCGGACTGCTCAGCGCCAAGCCGATCATCTACGTCTTCAACGTCGACGAGACGGTGCTTCGGGATGTCGCGCGCAAGGCCGAACTCGAGGCCCTGGTCGCCCCCGCTCACGCCGTGTTCCTCGACGCCAAGATCGAGTCGGAGCTCAAAGACCTCGACTCCGCCGACGCCGCCGAACTGCTGGAGTCCACCGGCCAGACCGAGAGCGGACTCGACCAGCTCGCGCGCATCGGCTTCGACACCCTCGGCTTGCAGACCTACCTGACCGCCGGTCCGAAGGAGACCCGCGCCTGGACCATCCACAAGGGCGACAAGGCCCCGCAGGCGGCCGGCGTCATCCACACCGACTTCGAGCGCGGATTCATCAAGGCCGAGATCATCTCGTTCGACGACCTGGTCGCGACAGGCTCCATCGCCGAGGCTCGCGCCAAGGGCAAGGCCCGCATCGAGGGCAAGGACTACGTGATGCACGATGGGGATGTCGTGGAGTTCCGATTCAACGTCTGAGACTGAGGCCACGCCGATCAACGCAAGCTCCGTTATGGCTGGGATACTCAAAGCCATGGGTCTAGAACCTCACTCCGTTGAGGCGTTGTGTGGAATTCCCGTCACCTCGAAAGGATGGAAGGGCTCGTTTCGCGACCTCTTCGACCTTTCACTGCCCGCAATCTCCGATAGACGAGTAACAGCCGATGAAATGCGTCGGATATTGACCGACCAACCGGAGCTGATCGACGCGTGGGAGGGATTCTCGGAAGATAACCGTTCAACCCCGGCACCCTATCTGCGGGGCACCGAGGTCGGCGACTTCGACGGTGGCTACTCTTCCGTGATCATCCACGAGGATCGGGTCAGTGCTTGCATCGACTTCATCTTCCGCCGCGTGGTCGGGCTGAAACTCGCCGAGGGGGATTTTGCATGACGTTGCAAAATGACGGAACGTGGTCGAGTTCCGGTTCAACGTGTGACCGACTCATAGCATCGGCCCGTGTCAATGGCGGAGACCGAGCGAGGTCATCGCTTGGTCCGAGGGTCAGCGGCCGGCCGAGCTCGGTACGCAGATCTCCTCAACCGCCAGCGGGAGATGCCTGACAATGGCTTCATGACAGCGAGCCCTGCCGATCTCATCGAGCGCGCCTTCGTCGAGATCTTCCAACAACGGGATGCCGCGGCCCGCCACCACGCGATCGACGAGCTCTTCGCATCCGACATCGTGTTCCGCGACCCGGAAGGCGAGGTGCACGGCATCCCCGATGCCACCGCGCAGATCGATGCCCTGATCGCAGGCATGGACCCTACGTGGACGTTCCGCAGCCTCGCGCCGGCCGTGCAGCTCGGAGATCTGGCCATCCATCGCTGGGAACTGGGACCGGAGGGCGAAGCAATCGTGACCGGAACCGATGTGGTCTTCGCGGCTGACGGCAAGATCGCGAAGTTCTACATCCCGGTCAACTGACGCTTCCTCCTAGCCGACACCTCGAGCAGTGGATTTCCGACGCTGCGGGGCGATCAGCACCATCGACAGATACGTGATCACCGCAAGCGCCAGGTGCATCCACACCAGCACGAGCACCGCCTGAGCCGACTGCCCCTGGTACAGGATCCAGGCGTCGGGTGCCAGGGCGGCGATCGAGACCAGCACCGCGAGAACGAGATAAAGGCGGCGGGCCCGAGTCGTCACGTAACAGGCCGCTGGCCATCCGAGCGAGGCGATCACCACGCCGATGACCGTCAGCTTGGTGTAGTCGCCGAATTGGAAGTGCTCGTAGCCGGCCGTCGACGGGAAGACTCGGATGCCGACCGCGACCAATGCCGCGCACGCCGCGATCGAGAGTCCGACTGCGACGACCGTCGCGACGACGAATCGCCACGCCCGTGGTTGGGCTGCGCCACTCGGAAAGTCCAGACCCCAGCGGGCCAGTGCCGGTGTCGGACCGTCGAGAGAGGGAGTCTGCTCATTCACCGTTCCACGCTAGGGAGCGAGTCTGAATCGAGGGCGCGGCCGACGGCCCTCCCCGATGAGAGATGTCACATCCAAGAGGAAGAATTCACTGGCCGACGCCCCGCCGACGGAGCAAGATCAATTGTCAGAGCCTGTCTCAGGTCTCGGCAGGTCCTTCCCCTCACCACCGAAGGAAGATCGATCATGAGCGCATCCCCCACCGTCGTCCTCGTTCACGGCGCCTTCGCCGATGCCGGCAGCTGGGCCGGCGTCGCCGCCATCCTGCAGGCCGCCGGCGCGACCGTGCTGGCCCCCGCCAACCCGCTGCGTAGCGTCACCAGCGACTCGGCATACATCGCGAGCGTCATCTCGCAGATCGACGGGCCGGTGCTCGCGGTCGGGCACTCCTACGGCGGCGCGGTGATCACCAACGCGGCCACCGCGGCGAGCAACGTGGTCGGCCTGGTCTACGTGTCGGCCTTTGCGCCCGACGAGGGCGAGAAGCTCGGCGCCGTCGCCGCGACCTCGGCGGACTCCATCCTGAGCACCGCCCTGCTGCAGCGCCAGTTCCCGACCGGATCGGGCGGCGAGACCGCGGTCGAGCTCTATGTCGACCCCGCCCAGTTCCACGAGGTGTTCGCGGCCGATCTTCCTGCCGAGCAGTCCGCCGTCCTCGCGGCGTCACAGCGTCCGATCGCCGCCGCGGCCTTCGACGATGCGACCGGGCTCCCTGCCTGGAAGAAGCTGCCCTCGTGGGCCGTCGTCGGCACCGGCGACAAGGCGGCCGGGGCCGACCTGACCCGCGAGCACGCGAAGCGCGCCGGGTCGCAGCTCACCGAGCTCAACGGCTCGCACCTGGCCTTCGTGGCGCAGCCGCAGGCGGTGGCCGACGTCATCCTGGCCGCCTGGAAGGCCGTGACCGCGTGACCGATGACGCGCTCGCCGGCAAGCTGAAGCGCACCGAGCTGCAGCACCAGCCGTCATCGATCCCGGGCCGCGAGATCGTGCAGGTGCTCACCGAGATCCCGGTCGGCGTCGAATCCGGGTGGCACGTCCATCCGGGCGAGGAGGTCGGCTACATCCTGGCCGGCACCGTCGAGATGAAGATCCACGGGATGCCGAGCCTGCTGCTCAACGCGGGCGACCCGTTCCTCATGCCGCCCGGCACCCCACACAACGCGCTCGACCTCGGACCGGACACGGGGATGATGCTGTCGACCTACATCGTCGACCCCGACCAGCCGCTCGCGACCTTCGTCGACGAGTAGGGGCGCCGAGCTACGGCGTCGGCGAGGCCGATGGGCTGTCGGTCGGTTCGAACCCGCACTGCTTGCGCTCCTGCTCGACCTGCAGCGTCAGGCGCGACTTGCCTGCCGCGTGAGCCTCGGCGACGGTGCCCGAGTAGATGGTGTTGTCCTTCGACTGGAGGTTCACCGCAGACGCGGCGGCGCAGAGGTGGAAGACCTTGCCGGTCTTCGTCCAGTAGACGAGGTTCTGGCCGCCGGTGGCATCGGTGACGGTCTGCGTCTCGGAGGCGTACTGCTCCGTCGACGGCGGGTTGAAGCTGGCCCCGACAGTGCCCGACGCGCCCAGGAGCACGATCGCGATGATGCCCGCGATCGCCTTCTGCTGACCGGACATGTTCTTGTTGGTGAAGATCAGGATGATCAGCGGGATGAAGGCGATCGCCGAGATGATGAC